>Ga0207663_10000107_pt1 | contig 40093 bp, 57 predicted proteins | sample LARL53metaG_FD_184346 | JGI IMG/M metagenome (GOLD analysis project Ga0207663, IMG submission 184346) | Corn, switchgrass and miscanthus rhizosphere microbial communities from Kellogg Biological Station, Michigan, USA - LAR L5-3 metaG... | ecosystem: Host-associated > Plants > Roots >...
GAATCAGCGACGAAAACTGGGGCGACCTGTCGTTCTATCGCGAGATTCGCGGTTATGTAAGTGCGGGGCCGGTGGATGTCGCGGCCACTCCCTACATCTACTCGCCGTTCTACACGCAGCCAGGCCAGAGCTATACCGCCACGCTGGGGACGGCCGTCACCACGACACCGGCTGCGGGGACCCGCGAAACGTGGACGATCACGGACGGGGCGAGCGCGCCACTCATGGCGGGCCTGGAGCTCGCGGCCGATGGCGAAGTCTGCCGGGTCATCTCGGGCTCGGGCTCGGCGTGGACGGTCACTCGGGGCTCGAACGGGACGAAGCCGACGACGCACCCGGCCGGCCAGGTCACGGTCTCGGGGCGGCGTTCGGTGCGTGACGTGCTCAGCGCACTGGGAGGCATGCCCAAGGGGCTCGTGGTCCAGCTCACCACCCAGACGCCGCACGGGCGGACGACGGGGAACGCGTTCAGTTTCAATGGCTCGGGCTGGCCCACGATGACCTTCACCGATGGGTCAACCTGGAACATGCAGGGCTTCGGCCGCCAGTGCTACGTGACGGGTCCCAACACCTGCTTTCTCGCGGTCGGCTCCAGCAAGGCGGGCGGCGTACCGGTGCAGGTCTATCCGCTCGATCCCAACCGCCAGCAATGGGATTACCGGTCCTACGGCGGCATCCCGATCGAGGCGGCGGCCATTGCCACGGGGCGGTTCCCGAAGGCGGACCTGCATGTCAACGTGCCGCTGGACGCGGTCGATGACATGGTCTGGGAGATCGCGCGGCGCGTGCTGGCCAACTTCCCGGCCGGCAGAAAAGTCTATGTCGAGTATGCCAACGAGCCGTGGAACTGGGCTTTCACCGGCTTTTACTACCACTCGGCCGTCATGTCGCTCTGCGTGCCCGACAAGCCGTACCAGCTCGCTCATTACGCCTGGCGGGCCGGCCAGGTGCATGCGATCTTCCGCGCGGTCTTCGCGGCGGCCGGGCGCGGGGCCGAGATCCAGGGCCTGGTCAATTGCCAGATGGGCTCGGGCCCAACTCAGGTGACTCCCTACCTCGAGCACGGGCTCAAGCTCGGCACGCCGTTTGACGCGGTCGCGGTCGCTCCCTACTGGTCACTCGAGGATACGCCGTACAACAAGCAGGTCGCGGCGGCCCTCGATGACGAGCAATTGATCGATGTCGTGATGGCCGACCAGCGGACGAATCCGCGCGGCAACAACGCCTCGATGAACTCGGTCACGAGTGCGGTCGCGGCGTTCAACACATCGAAGAATCAAGCGGTGAAGCTGATCGGCTACGAGGGGGGAATCGAGTTCGCTATTCCGGGCGACGAGCCCCGCAACCATGACCTCATCTATAACCCCAACTGGTATTTCGCCGAGCTGGACTGGATCGCCTGGTGCCAGCAGAGCGGGCTCGAAAGATTGCATATATATTCGCATGCGATGTGGTGGAATCCCCACGGCTGGGGCGGCTACCACACGCCGCAACAGACGCACAGTCGCGGCGACGGGCTCAACGGGGCGGCGAAGAACACGGCATGGACCCTGCGCGGGCGAACAACCGTGTTCAACCAGGATCTCCACGTTGACGCCGTGCGTCCGCAGGCGTGGCTGGACTGGCTGGGGACTCTGGCTCCTTGACTACCGAGGCAGAGCAATCATGCTTTTTGCAGCACGCACGGCAAAATAACCGGGGCGGCTCGCAGTCCCAGCAGACCCAGATTGCAGCATCTCCACCTTCCGCGAAATCGTAGATAGGAGCGAGTTCCTTGCCGCAAGTTTCGCATTCAACAAGCCACGAATCTTTCAACGAGCTATCTCCTTTTCTCGCTCCTTGAGACACCAGAACATAACGGCTGCTTTGCGGGCCATTTCTTCCGTCCATTCATTCGGCCCGTTGCTTGCTCGAAACGTTGCCGATTGACCGTTGAAATTGGCAACATGGCCTCCGGGTATTTCTGTCGTTTCGCAATGAGCCATGCATCGCCGTAGTTCGATTTCTGGATCAAACGGATCGTTCATCACGTCTTCCTTTCGCAGGCGTGGCTGGACTGGCTGGGGACGCTGACGCCTCAAGCGGATCAGTCGCCGCCGGGCGTCGGCCAGACGTCGAAACGGTGACGTTCGAGGATACCGATCAACTCATCGGCCGCGCGTGCCGACTTGAGCCGCAGTACGAGCGGCGTATGGATGCCACGCAGCTTGAGCATGACATGGACCTGGGTCGCCGGTCCTTGCCCATCCGGTAGCGGGCACCAGCTCCCGACGTGGTATTCCTCGATCTCCAGCGTCTCTATTCCGGCCAGGTTGTAGGGAACTCTGGAGCCTGGCGGCAAGTGCGGATTGCGATCGCGTTTCAAGGGGCATTCTCCAAGGGTCAGGATTGCGGCGTGGCTTGACTGGCTGGGAAGGCCCGCTGCGGAGCAATAGACTTCTCGGGGCCGATGATAAGCCTGCCGGCCGGCAAGCCGGCGCCGAGTTTATCGGCAATGGTCCCCTTCCTAAAGCACCAGAGAAAAAACCTGTTGCTCGGATCTTTCAACTCGCTTTCGGCCGGGTAAATCTCGACCGCTTCCCACTCGGGACCGATCAACATATTCTTGAGTTCTTGAAACTCCCGCCAATCGTGGCGGCTCGTCTCGTCGGTCGCGGTGATCGAGAGCACCATCATGCGGCCTGAACGTCGAACAAATCCGTAGTATTCTTCGCTTTCCCAGCTACGACCATATTCGGCGTCCGTCTCGCCCCAGACGGGCTTGCTGAGAATCCGCGAGGGGGGCTCGTTGCTTTGCATGAATTTCTCCCGCGTGAGGCCGAATCGTCCGACATACTTCCTACCGTGGCTAGTGGGCTGGCGGGCTAGTGGCTGGTATAGATCGATCTACACTAGCCACTAGCCACGCAGCCACCAGCTCGCCGAACCACGGAGCAAAGCCATGACGCCGCTCGTTCTCGCCCTGGCCCTGGTTGGCCAGTATCCTACGCCGCAGGGCCCGCAGTATGGCGCCCCGGCTCAGTATGCCGCGCCGGTGACTTACGCAGCACCCATCACCTATGCCGCGCCTCAAGTCGTGATGCTCGGCGCCGGCCAGGTGATCCAGCCCGGCCCGTTCGGGCTGATGATGGGCCACCTCGCCCGCAAGCTCGAAAAGCATGCATGGCCGCGCGTGCAGCCAATTCAGATGGCTGCTCAAGCTCCGGTCCAACAGACCGTGTATCTCCAGATGAGCCAGCCGGTCGTCCAGCAGGCCGTCTATACGGCCCTGCAACCGACGTATGCGCCTGCGGTGCAGTATCAGGCCCCGCCGAGCTACGGATCGCCCCAACCGCCTCCCAAGGCCCCTCCCGCTCAGTACGGATCACCGCAGGCCCCGCAATATGGGGCGCCTCAGCAGCAGCAGCAGGCCCAGGCCCCGCAGCTCGGTGCGCCCAAGCCTGACGAATCGGTTCCCCCGGTTCCCAAGCGCTGATAGAATAGCGAACCCTAGTCACCTGGTTTGCGGGCCGCCGTCGCTTGTTGCGCCGGCGGCTTTTTTGTTGCGCCGGGGCGCTCGACTTGCCGCCAATCGCCGCATCTCGTCATACTCCGCCTCGCTGAACGGCTTGGCCCATAGCGCGGCCAGCCAGGCGTTGACAACAGGGTCTTCGGGCGGGTCTTCGCGCGGAAACCAGCCGTAGTTTGCATTCTTCCCTCCGGTGCCGCGTTCCTGGCTCATTTACTCTTAGACCTCGCCGGGATGCTTCGCCATGTCGTGCTCGAACCGTTCCGCCGAGAGATTCTCGATAGGCTCACGCTGCTTGTCGCTCGGGTATCCTCGGATGACTTCGCGGGGACGCACTTCGTTCTCCAAACAGGCATCACAACAAACATAAATCGCACCGTCGGGCGGCAAGCCGCAAACGACGCACCCCCAGCCGGTGCCCGGTACCGAGGCGTGGCGATCAAGCATGACGATATTCCGCGCGCGGTCAGTGCCAGCACAAACGCAGCAGGTTCCGAGATCAGGGGTATTGCTCATGGGCTCGCTCCGATCAGAAATGCACCTTCGCCCCGGCCTCCTTGAGCACGGCCGGCAGCTCGTGACGATAGTGGGTCTGAGTGCGCCGGTTCGAATGTCTAAGCAGGCGCTGGAGTTCTAGCTCCGACATATTCCAGCCTTCCGCCAAGGATGCGAACGTGTGCCTGAAACTGGCGATGGTCAGGCCCTCGACACCGGCGCGCAGGCCGAGGGCCTTGATCTCATCGATGGCCTTGAAGCCCGGGGGGCCCTCGAGCCAAGGGCCATGGCGTCTGGCCCCTGGAAAGAGCCACGCGCACCCCGTCAGCGGAATCCAGGCCGCCAGCACCTTCCCCAGCTCGCTCGGGATGGGCAGGTGCGCCGCCGAGGTCCGGGTCTTGAGCCCCCGCCGGCGATTGGTCCGGATCGTCAACACGCCAGCGACCAGGTCCACGTCTGCCACGGCAAGGCCCAGGATCTCGCGTTTGCGGGCCCCGAGGAAGGCATAGGCATAAACCAGGACTCGCAGCCGCAACGCCTTCCAGGCCCCGCCAGCGGCCTCCAGATCGGCCAGGGCGAGCACCCGGGCAATCTCCTCGGATGAGTGCACTGGCGGATCGAGCTCGGGCACATCCCAGTCGACCCACTGGGTGGGTGATCGCCAGGCGAACGGGTTCGCCTCGAGGGCCGAGACGAGCACCCCGTAGGTGCACGCGGCAGCGAGCGTCCGCAAGAGTGCCAGCGTCGTTTCTGGCCGGCGTTCGGGATGCATCTGAATCCATCCGGCGATCACCGCGGGGGTCAGGTCCGCGGTGGTGGGGCAAAATTGCGCAAACTCCCCCAGCACTTGCCTCATCTTGCGATACGTGGCAAGCCTGCGAATCGGCGGAAGATAGAGCGCCAGAACATCCTCGGTGAACCGCGACCAGGCCATAGACATGCGCGCCCCCTCGTCCAACCGGAGGCAACAGGCCCAGGAGAAACCCAGTCCTCCTACGCCGCACATGGCTGTCCGGTGCAACCTGGCTCCTTCGAATCCGAAGGTTGCAGGTTCGAGTCCTGCCGGGCGCGCTTGCAGGCTCGCTAAGTCGGGAGGCATGGCGGCTTTGCATCAGGTTTAACCCTGGTGTACAGTTGTCTTACTATCCCGGACTTGCCCGCCGGTGGTCGGGCCGGGCTACCAATACCGAGGCCCGGCCGCCGGTTTATCGTGGTTGCACGCCTCCACTGAGAACGTCGGATCAAAGGTCAATCGTCCAAGCTCGGTCGCCTATCATCTCCAGGAATTCATCGATCATCTTGGCCTGGGTAATAACAACCGCCATGATTGCCTCCATTGGTTAGGTGTACAAACGCAGACAAGCTTTGCAGGTTTACAAGTTTACAAGTTGTATATTTGGAACCTGTTCTCCTGCGTGCGCCCGCGCACGCGCCCGAGGCCGGAAACTTGTTTAACTTGCAAACCACGTAAAACAGAGGAAAAAAACTTGCAAAGCACCCCCCCTCTTACTTGCAAATACTTATTGGTTAACCTGCTAACCTGCAAAGCTTGTCTGCGTTTGTACACTACATGCTTATCTCAGTACGGCGTGTCCGCCTGATTGGTTGCGTTGGCGTTCACAAGTTGCCATAGAGAGCGGTTGCCCTGGGTGGGATCTTGGAACTTTTCGACGGCTTTGCCGCTTCGTGGGTACGCCAGTTCAGGTAGGTCGATATCGGCGGAGCGGGTGAGCGTGTAGCCCTTGGACCAGTACCCTTTCTCGTTCTTGACGCCCAGAGGGTTCGGCCTGATGTGCTCGAATGCCTTGGCGCACTCGTTGTAGACGTGGGAAGCGAAAACCGGCAGGCCGTCCTTCAGGTAATCGTAGAGCCACTCAGCCATCTCCCGGCGGATCTTGGATTGTGGCCCCCGTTTCTTCTGACCCACGGCCGAGACGATATCCTCTGGCCGGACGTTCACGACGCCGGATTCAAAATCGGCGACGGCTACCGCGATCGTCTCGCCGTCCTCGGTGGTGACTTCCCGCTCTACGAGGGTGAAGGCCAGTGAGCCCAAGTCACCCGGTGCATAGTTGCATGGACCGGGCATGAAGAACTTGCGATCAGGGCTCTCCGGGTCTCTTGCGACGAAGTGAACGGCCCTTGCCAGGTTGGTGTAGGCGATCGAGTCAAGCACCCGGTTGGCAATCGGCTTGGTGGGGTCGATCGCCTTGCCCAGGTGCGTCACACCCACGACCGTCATCCCAAAATCAGCAGCCAGAGCGATGAAAGGACCGAGCACCGCCCGCACTTCGGAGTTCTTGCGATCGTTCACGCCGCGGCCGATGTAGCTCGGCAAGGGGTCGATGAAGATCACCAGCGGGTCATTGATGCGGCGGAAGACTTCCCGCCAGTATTCGAGCGAGCCGAGCTCGGCGAACTCGATCAAGGGTTCCTTATCCTCTTTCGAGAGGATCTTGTACCTGGCTTCCAGGATCGTGATCTGGTCAAGGTTGGCCCCCAGTGCCTCCAGGCGTGGCCGGATCGCCCGCTCGGCATCATCTTCGGCCGACAGGTAGAGAACGTGTCCTTGCGGGGCCTGGCCGCTGCCGTCCCACCATTCACCGCCGTTCGAGAACAAGGCTCCGAGCGCCATGGTGAGTTGTGACTTGCCTTGCTTGCCCTCGCCCGCAATCAGGGTATAGGCGAACTTGGGGATTCGGTCGGGCATCAGCCATTCGATTCGCTTGGGCTTGATGGACGACGCGAGCCGCATGCCCATGTCTTCGTTCGAGAGTCTGGACCAGCGATCGGGTGTGACTAAAGGCGGCTCCTCACATGCCTCACGGAACCGACTGAGGATCTGCTCGTTGGTATAGAGTCCCGAATAGGTATCCTTGATGCCTTGCGTGAACGCTTGGCCTCGCCGCCGGGCGACAGCCAGCTCGTGTACCCTCGCGGCGTGGAATCGGACATTGGCGGCGTGCGGGGCGGCGCTTGCAATGTCGAGCAGGAAACGCTCACTGCCTAGTGACTGATACCGCTTCTGCCTCATCAGTTCTTCGGCGACGAAGACCGCATCGGGTGGATTGCCGGCGCGGCGCGCATCGATCATGGCCTGGAATACGGCTTGATGTGACTCCCGCCAGAAATCCTCGGGCGAGAGGATCGCGCGCACTGCCTCAAATTCGGTGTCATCGATCATGAGGGCGGAAAGAACCCGTTTCTCGGCCTCGAGATCCTGCGGCGGTAGGTGGTCGTTTAACCCGGCGGCATGTCCATTTCCGTTTCCGTTCATCTCCCACCCCCTTGCTTCGCCAGGACCTGGGCGGGCAGCGTGGCGCGGGCCAGGAGGTAGCGCGGGAATTCGTCGCCGGGGGCGTGGCTCTTGATCAGGATTCCGAGTAGCACCATCCGGCCCAGGATGTGGCGATAAAGCGGCAGCGGCACCCAGCTCAGCCAGGCCCGCTCGCGGATGGTGAATTCCCCCATCCAGCGGGGCTCGGTCTCGAAGACCCTCACGATCGCGAGGCGGATGTCGCGGCGGCACTGGCGGCAGGTGCAGATGGTCCGCGACGTGCCAGGATGTGCCCATTTCATGGTGTGCCTCCTTCCGGGTCGAGCGCGAGCGCGTAGCGGACCTGGTCGGTCCATGCGGGCCAGCTTGCCCAGGGGGTAGGCGCGGACCTGGCGGCGGGATGTGTGCCGGCGTTGTGTCTGGATTGTGGCGAGATGTCGGGATATGATTGCCTGCGCGCAGAACGCGCCGGCGCAAATTCGGGCGTGGCGGGGCGAGGCCCGCGGGATTGGGAGCTCATAGACTTGCCCTGAGTTAGGCCAGTTGCAGGGGAAGGGCTACCAAACCGAATCCCCTGAACCGGCTGTTAACGTGATGCTTTCAGTACGTGTGCCTCGTCTCGTCATGGTCCGTTCCGCGGACCCGAAGCGCGCAAGCCTATGCACGTCGCGCGGCGCATGCAAGCGGGCTCATCCCCCGGTCCCGTGCGATGTCATGTCATACCAGCGGCAAAGATAGCGGATTGCCGCTGATCGATTCTCCACTTCCGGCGTTTCGCTGGTCACGTCGTCGAGGATCTTGAGCGTCTGGGCATCGAGGTAGACGTTTTGTCTAGCCCTTGGTGGCTTGGATGATTTGACCTTCTTGGGAGCGCGCTTTTGCATGGTTGTGCTCCAAGGAGAGGGGCTCAGAAGTGTTAGAACCACAAAGTTTACACACTCCTGACCCCTCTAACACGCTTAAATGTCCCAGAGTCACTATTGTGCCAGCGTTATGAAGCGGTTGTATGGCCGTTAAACAATAATAAAACCAGGCCCCGCCCTGGTGCCGTCGTCCAAGTCGATTGACCAGTCGTCATACGCCGTGTGGCGTATGGCGCTGCCAACTTCGGCCCGGCCCTCGTTGATCACGTAGATATCGGGCTCGAGCAGGGGTACCGTCGCGCGCAGGCCGCCCAGGCCGAAGCAGGAGCAGAGCGGGTCGGCCTCGAAGGCGTGGCGCAGGGTGTAGATGGGGGCGGCAGTCACGGACGCATTTGCTCCACGCGATCGTCGGCGGCTTTCCTGGCTGTGTCCTCGTAGAATTTGATGAGCTGCTTCCTGTTCTCCAGGCCAAAAGCGATGGCGTTTTTCTCAAACTGCCTTTGCACCTCGCGGGCTGATTGCACCATCTCGGCGCGGGTGGTGGCGGCGACCTGGGCGATTTCGGCCCTTACGTCGCGACGGCCGAGAGCGTCGAGTTCTTCCAGGCGTCTGGCGGCGGTCGCCTGGGCGGCGGACACGGCCGACGTGATCCGATTGTATTCGTATGCGCCGCAGGCGCCGACGAAGGCGAGGGCGACGGCCAGGTTGGCGGTCAGAAGGGTGGCAATGAAGGTGCGGCGCGTCCAGGTCTCGAGGTCGTTCGTGCTCAATGTCATCTCGTTTCTTGGTTGGAGTGGTGTCAGTGGTCAGTGGTCTTGTTATTGCGCCGGGCCACCACGCTGGCGGCCTGGGCCTTGCGGTTGACGTCGCGGGTGAGCTTCTTGGCGGCGAGCTGCTGCCATCGGAGTCTGGTCCCCGCGGTGAAGCGGCCGACGCCTAGGGCCTGACGCCAGTCGTGGACGGTGTAGCGGCTCACGCCCCAGTGATGAGCGACGGCCGCGGCGGTCTCGGTCCTGATGGCGCGGACCAGGTCGCCGCAGAGGATCAGTGGGGGCTTGCCGCCGATCCGGGCCGCGTAGGGCCACGGGATCGGGGCCGCGGTGAAGCCTCCGACGGTCTGCGGGCCGAACCGCTTGCAGGTCAGGCTCGAACCTGGCTCGCAAGCGGGGGGCGCGTATGGGCCGGCGATGAGGGTCGGCGGCGTTGGTTCGCGGGGCATCGTGCGTCTCTCCGGTTCGGGGTTGGGGAAGCGGGGTCAACGGGATCGGATAACAACCCGCGTATGGTTGTATCCATCCCGAGCGATCACGACGGTCTCACCATCAGGCGTGCAGCCGACCGGTGTGAGGTCCACCACCGCATAACTTGCGGGAGGAGCAACCTGCGGGGTCGGGACCAGGGTGATCGGGTGCACCGGGATGATCCGACTGCCCGTCGTTTCGATCTCATGAACTCTCATCGTTTCGTCTCCGGTTCGGGGTCAGGAGGACTTGCGGCGTTCGGCCCGCATCTGCTCAAGCTGACCGAGGGTGGTCAATCCCAGCCGTTCGTAGTCGATCCCGTCTTCCTCTTTCGCCCGGCGAAAAGCCGCGTCAACGGCGTCTGCCCTGGCGCTGGCGCCTTCGCCGAAAATGGCGTCGAACGTTTCATCCGGTGTCATGTTGTGGTTGTCGATGCGTTTCGCGTTCATCGTTCGGGTCTCGGGTTCGGGGTTGGGGGGGAAGAAAGGCCGTCCCTGGCCGGGGTAGGTCATTCCTCGTTCAGCAGCTCGCTGAATCGGTCCAGGGCGGCTCGCACATCATCGGCGCTCAGTCCGGCCTCGTGGGCGGCCTTGATCGCGGCGGCAATCGCGGCGGTCAGTTCGGCGTTCGCGTCGATTCGTTTCATTTCCTTCGTGGCCATCGTTTCGTCTCCGGTTGGGGTATCGTTCTCAACCTCACTGTCCCAATAATAGCCTCAATGTGGTTGCCAGTCAATAGCGTCAATGTGGGTTCTGGGAAATTTCTTTGGGGGCTGGTTCCGGCGCGGGCCGATAAGGAGAGCAAGGAGGATTCTGCGATGCCAGAGACCAAAGCGCATGAGACAAAGATCAAGACCGTGAAAATGAGCCTGACCGTTCCCGCGCTGTTGCAATGGCGATTGACGACTCTGGCGAATCGGCTTGGTCGCGATCGGTCAGACTTCGCGACAGAGCTGCTCGACCAGGGCCTCTCGCGCTACACCTTCGACAAGGAGCTGCGGAAACTGGCTCCGCCGGAACTTAGGGAAGCCGAATCGGCAGCATGAATTCTCCGGGCGCCGACCCTTCGCATCGGGTAAGATGCGCCTATCCATCGATCGGTTTGCAGGGCTTCACCACCGGGGAAGGGCATAGGTGCACCGTGATCCATAACCTCAAGCGGGTTTGCTCGCAGGGGCATACTTTCACGGCCATCTCTTACGACGACGCTCAGCACACCAAGGCCGAGGCGGCGTACCAGCTAGGCCGCGGTGAGAGCCTGATCGCCAAGGGCGGCCCACCCGTCTGCGCCGTATGCGGCTCCGTCGTGTTTCACCTCGAGGACGTCGTCACTGAGTATCGATCGATGCTCGAGGCCATACCGCCGCTGATCGAGATTGCACTCGGCGAGATGCGCGAGCGCGACGAGCTGGTCCGGTCGGCGGATCGCAACTAGGGGGTGCATCATGTCCGTACCAGCAGCACCGCCGGCATCGCCAGACTGGTTTGACGTGTCGTTCGATGAGGAGCGGGGCTTGATCCGGCTCAGCTTCGACCAGGACTCCTACGTCAGGTTCTTCAGCCGAGCCGACATCATCGCCCTGGTCGTCGAGCTTGGCACCGCCCTCCTGGAGCTCCGGGGGGCGAGGAAGCAAGTTACCTGATCCTTCATCTGTTTCTTACTTTTTTCTTACCGGACTTTGTAGTGTAAAGCTTGGGTTTTTCCACGAATCGCCAACCATTGCCCTTGCTGTTCTCATAGTGCTCAGCCTGGTTATTGTGGTCATCCTTCAGTCCTCAAAGAAACCAGTAAATCGCCCGGGCGCGAGCTGGGTATAGAGCACCGTGTGCTCGATCTTGACATGCCCGAGGTAGTCCTGAATGCGCCGGGTGTCGAAGCCCTTCCCCGCGAGGTAGTGCCCGCAGGCGTGACGTAACATATGGGGATGAGTGGGAAATCCAAGGTCCGCCAACTTGCCCGCACGAGCCACGATCAGATGGAATGACCTCTCGCCCAGCTTGTGTCCATCCTCGGTGGTGAACACCAACCCCTTGCGGGTCCTGGCCCCAGGCAACTTCTTGAGTGCTCGAATCTCTGTCTTCGTCAACTCATGCATGGCTGGCTTGCCACGCTTGAACCGCCGCATCTCGATGGCCGCCTTATCGAGGTGAATCTGATCCCAGACCAGGTTGACCACTTCGGTACACCTGAGCCCGTGCCGAAACGCCAGGAGGATCATCGTCGAGTCGCGATGGGTGCAACGACCTACCGACTTGGCGGCCGAGATCAGAGCTTTGACCTCTTGCTCGGTGAGCCAGCCCCGGCCGGAGACCTTGTTGGTCTTGGTTTTGACGGGCGGCGGGGGCTGGGATCGAGGTTTGCTCATAGATTTGCTCTACCTCTTTATAAACCTTACCGAAAATGTCCAAGAATGCCTGATAAGGGGAGGCCAAAAACACAGGGAAAACAGCGATTTTCGATGCACGACTTTACCGACTTGGGTTCTTTTCGGTAAGCCCAATTTGCCGCTTTTCCCTATCCACAACCAGCGTCTCGTTACATAATCATCGATGCGAAGTCGCTTACCAGACAAGAGTTGCGCGAGATTCCGCGATGCTCCAGCTCCAGGGATATCAGCGGCTATTGACGCCCGAGCAGGAGATCGAGCTGGCGCGGCGAGTGCATGGCGATGATCCGGCCGATGCGCTTGCGGCCCGCGACGAGCTGGTGCTCCACAACCTCGGCCTGGTCGGCAAGATCGTCGGCCGTATGGCCAATCACTGGCGGCATCTCGAATATGATGACCTGTTCAGCGAAGCATTGGTTGCGCTGGTGCAGGTCGCCGAACGCTATGACCCGGATACGCATCATACGAGATTCTCTTCATATGCCGTTCCGGACATCAGAGGACGGCTGCGAAACTTCGCGAGCCAGAAGCGCCGGCACGTCCGCGACGGCCAGACGCGGGCCGAGCTGGGTGACCCGGCACCGCCGGTACTGGAGCGGATCATTGCGGCCGAAGAGATCGGCGCCGCCGCCCTGGCACTCGGCGAGCTCGAGCCCATGAAAGCCTACATTATCGCCCGCCGATACGGCTTGAATGATCTTCAGGCCAGCACGCTCGAGCAAATCGCGGCCGATACCGGTTATACACGCCAACGGATTCGCCAACTTGAACTCATAGCGCTCAGACAACTCGCGTTCGGCTCACGATCACATAGCATGAGCAAGGTACATACACGAATATATAGCTAAATCTGGTTTATACATATAACATTTTCGTGCTCATCCCTTATCCTTAGCGAAAATGGTGTGACATGCCTTGCCACCCGAAGCGGTTCGTATGGCTCGACCAGGTCGAGCGCGGCACGCCGGCCGCGACGATTGCCCGCCGGCATCGTCTGGCGATCCCGGTTGTGCAGGCCGCGATTGACGATGCACGTGCGCAGTTCCATGCATACGTCGAGGCGCTGCGGCTCATGAGGCTGCCGCTGGTCCTGTTCTTCCCCATCAACGGGCTATTCCCCGGCTCGACATGCAATCACGACCGGGTCGCGATCCCGCGCGGCTCGTTCGCCTGTTGTGAAGTCTGCGCCCGCTCCGGCCAGGACGGGCACCCGGCACTTGATCGGTTTCCCTCGGTCGAGCCCAGGCCCGACCCGCCAACCTCGACGCCCAAGCCCGAGCAGCATGTCACAAGACGCCAGAGGCGAGCCGCCCTATCTGATCACGCAGGCCGACCTCGAAAGATATCGGCGGCTTGAACGGGAGCTACAACAGCTTTCGGCCAGGATCGGCAAGCTACGGCGGTCGCTCATGTCGCGCATGGGCGGGCCAGGACGAGTGGAGCCGGGCCCGCTCAACCTCACCGTGTCGTTTCAGGATACGGGGCTCACGACTACCGATGACTATGGTGAGGAACAGCCGGTGCTCGCACGCAGGCTGATCGTCTATCAGGTCGCCGCGGGCCCCGACGATGCAGCCTGATTCGGTCGCGGTCTTCCGCAAGGTCAAGGATGCGATAACGACCGCCGCGCTCTGGCTATTGATCGGCTGGTTCTCGGCCGCCTATTACTATCGATCCCTCCCACCGGCGCCGGTGCCGATTCCGGCGCCGGCGCCGGTGCCGGATGGACCGCCGGCACCGGTTCCCGCACCAGCCCCGATCGCACCTGCTGCCCCTGTTCATACGGGGCATTTCACGGTTTCTTACATCGAGCCGAAGTATCCCAGCCCTGCCTCGGCGGCGGTGCGAGACGGGCTCGCCCAGGTGAAGGCAACCGGGATCGATACGACTTACCGCTCCTACGTCGAAGGCCAGACGCAATTGACAACCCTCGGATTCGATCGCTATTTCAAGTCGGGTGATCTGCCGATCGTGTTCTTGCAGGAGGATGGGCCAAGCGGGTCGCCGATCATCGGGTCGCTGAAGTCGCCGGCCTCGGCGGATGCGGTTATCCAGTGGGTCAAAGGGTTTCGCGGCCCATGAGCCTCGTTGTCACGACCCCCGATCGCGTGGTACGGGTGCTCGGCCTGGTGCCATCCCAGCTCCATTGCCCGAGCCTCATGGCGGCAATTCCCAGGACGACCGGCCAGATCATCCCCGAGCATGCTCTGATTGAATATGACGAGTGGCCGATCTGCCTGCCGGTGCTCGATCAAGGACAATGGAACGCATGTACTTATTTTTCTTCAACGCAGGCGCTGCTTTACGGGCGCTATGAGAGCGGCCAGGGCTACATTGCCCTCGATCCGATGTGGCCGTACCTGAAAGTCACCGATGGCCAGAACACGGGGACGAACCTGATCGAGTCGAGTCTGATGCTCTCCCAGTTCGGCGTGCCTCCAGTGAAGACGCCGCCCAACATCGTGCTACAGGAGGCGGCCCGGTTCCGGTTCGAGATCAGCGAGCAATTTACCTCCTTTCTCCAGATCCTGTCGGCCGTGGCCAGGCGGCGAGCTGTGGTTGGGTCGGTCTGCGTCGGCGATCCCTGGATGCACCTCGACGATGAGGGAGTGCCGGGTGTGGTGCACGGCCGGGCGAACCATGCGATCTTTCTGGGCGGCGGCATCAGGAAGTCACCGCGGCACGGCTGGATGGTCCGGCATGTGGGGAGCTGGGGCAAGCACTGGGGTAACGCCGGCTTCGGCTGGTTCACCGAGGCGCACTTCAATGCCTCGCTGTACGGCGAAGCCTACGGGGTGCAGGGTGTGCATGAAGACTTGTGCATCGATGTTCCGCCGGCGGTGCCGATCGCATGAGATACCAAATTTCCGAAGCCCAGATGGAATCACGCCGCCGCCAGGCTCTGATCGTGGCCGAGCTGACCGAAGCAATCGGTAGGGCGCAGCAGAAGAATGGCAACATCACCGTCACCGAGGTCGTGGCCGCGCTCCTTGCCACGGCCGATCGATGGCTGAAGATAGAGATGTCTGAAGAGTGTGCATGAAGACTTGTGCATCGATGTTCCGCCGCCGGTACCAATCGCATGAGCCACTTGCTCGTGCAATCTGACGCGCGGCGATTGCCGCTCGCGGACGGATCGGTGCACTGCGCTGTGACGAGCCCGCCTTATTTTGCGCTTCGCGATTATGGCACCGCGACGTGGGAGGGGGGCGATGAGGCTTGCGATCATGTTTGCCAGCGAAAGCAACCGACAGCGCAGAGCAGTAGCAGGCTTGGCTATCCAGCGAATGGAGATCCTAGGAGAATAGGCGACAGCAACACGTACCATGAAGCCTACACGGAGCAATATCGCGACATCTGCGGCAAATGCGGTGCTCGTCGCGTCGATCGCCAGATCGGTCTTGAAGCCACGCCCGAGGAATTCGTGGCGAAGCTCGTGGCCGTGTTCCGCGAGGTCAAGCGCGTGCTCAGGGACGATGGCACATGCTGGGTGAACCTGGGGGATTCGTATGCAAGCGGCGAAGTAGGCCGGCATGATCAGAAAGCCGGCCAATGGATGACTAACAGTGCGTCCGTCAAAGGTAATGGAGAAAAACGCCAGTATCATCGGCCAACCGGCCTCAAGCCCAAAGACCTCGTTGGCATCCCCTGGCGAGTGGCGTTCGCGCTGCAAGCCGATGGCTGGTATCTACGCAGCGATATTGTGTGGAGCAAGCCGAACGCGATGCCCGAGCGCGCGACGGATCGGCCGACGAAGGCGCATGAATATGTGTTTCTGCTGAGCAAGAACGAGCGATATTTCTGGGATGCGGAGGCGGTTCGGGAAGCGCACGTAGAACCCTGGCGCTCAACGGGCCGGCTGGAATCACGCGGGACCAAAGACATCGATGCCAAAGTCAATAACGGGTTCGGACTCGCTGGCATCAAGCCTCGGGAGTACAACCCCGCCGGTCGCAACATCCGCTCCGTCTGGACAATTCCGACCGAAGCCTACCCAGGCGCGCACTACGCCACCTTCCCGCGCAAGCTCGTCATGCCGTGCATCAAGGCCGGCACCAGCCAGCGCGGGGTTTGCCCGATTTGCTCGGCACCGTGGGAACGGGTGACGGAAACCAGCTATACGGATGCGCATCGTGGAATGGTCGGAAACCAGCATAAAACATTAACAGACGAACATGTGATGCATAATGGTCGAGAGCATGATAAACGTCTAAACAAAAATGTTTCAACCCTCGGCTGGCGTCCGACCTGCTCTCACGATGCCGAGCCCGTTCCGGCAACCGTTTTGGACCCATTTAACGGGTCTGGAACGACCGGTGTAGTGGCGCTGGCGTTGAAGAGGAATTACATCGGGTGTGACCTGTCGGCCGATTACCTGAAGCAAGCCGAACGCCGCATCAGCCGGCCGCATGCACGGGTCGAACGGGCCAGCAAGCCCGAACCGATGCCACTGTTTGCGGGCCTTGACCCATGACGATCGCCGATGGTGTTCCCGTCGCTCTGGGCGTGGCCGCGAGTGTCTGGGCTGTGACGGATCGGCTCCGGATGATCGCCCATGATGTGAGCCGGAAACGACTCGAGGCGGAGGAAGAAGACCATAATGTCACGCGTCGGGCGCTCGCTGATGCCAGGCGACGAATCGTCGACCTCGAATCACAGCTTTCTCCGAAACGTCCTCCGAATGGATGAGGCGCGGCGGGCTCTCGTCGTGTACTTCGCCGCAATGGCTCTGATCGTCTTCGGCGGTGTCTACGCCCTCTGGCGGATCAACCTGTTAAGCGATTACCTGGCGGCGAACCGGGCGTACGTGCTCGAACGTGATGCACGGTGGGAGCGGCACATCCAGGGCCAGGCCGAGATCACCAGGGAGATTCTGAGGAGACTTCCCGAACGATGAAACTTACAACCGATGGCGGAACCACCTTCACCGTGGACGACGACCAGGTCACGATCACGAGAAGCGATCAGCCGGAATGCACGATTCCGCTTGCCGATCTTCGCGAATTCCTCGAGCTGCTTGACGAGGAAATCGACGAGTGACGACCTTCCTGCTGATACTGATGATCGTCGATATCTGGGCCACAGTCATCTATGCCCGCCGGGCCGAGGCCGCGGCACGGGAAGCGAGCGAGACATCACAACAGATCATGCAGGGCCTGTTGACTCAGGCCGACGAGGAACCATTGGCCAGACGACGGCACCTGTAGCACCATGCCCCAGCGCATCCCCTCCTACCGACCACTCCGCATGAGCAGGCACCAGGAGTACGATCGGTTCGCGCGAGACCAGGAGTCGAAGCGGTTCTACAACAGCACGGCCTGGCAGCGGGCCAGGCTGATGCACCTGCGAGAACACCCGCTCTGCTGGATCTGTGAGCAGCTCGGCCTGGCCGTGCCTGCAACCCTCGTCCATCATATGGTGGAGCTGACCGAGGCGCCCGACCTGGCCCTCGACCCGAGCAACCACCGCAGCCTCTGCCACGCTTGCCACAGCAAGCTGCATGCCACCCATAGCCAGGAGACGACCCTTGACGATCACCACTGATGGCGGCACCGAGTTCTCTGTCGAGGACGGCCAGATCACGATCACGCGCGCGGGCCAGGTCATCATGGTGCCACTCGCCGACCTGCGTGAGTTCCTCAGCCTCTATGACCTTGAAGACGGCGAGAACTTCGACGAACCCGAGTGACTCTCCTCGCCACCACACTGCACGCATGCAGGGGAAGGGGTAGACGGGAGGGGGAGGCATTTTAGCTGGGGGCGTTTTCTTCCAGACCGCGGCCCAAGCGCGCACATTTTTTAATCACCTATTTTGGGGTTGGAACGTGGCCAAGCGAGGTCCGAAGCCGAAGCGGGTCAGGACGGTTTCCGGGGCGAAGGTCCGGTGGGAGGTTCCGGCGCATCTGAGCGATGAGGCGGTGTCGGCCTGGCATCATGTGGTGGGGCTGCTCACCGAGGCGGGCACGCTGGAATGCACCGACCCGATCCTGGTGGAGGCGTACGCCATCAACGTCTCGGTGCTTCGGGCCGCGAACACGATGATCACCCTGGTCGACGAGCTCGACATGGACGACGGCGCTTTCCGGCTCATCAACTCGGCGACGATGCGCCTGAAGGCGATCATTCACGAGCTGGGATTATCCCCGGCTTCGAACAAGTTCTCACTCCCGGTAACCGATGGCGCGACAAAAGACGCCTGGTCCGACGTCCTCAACGTCGTCGGCTGACCTCGCGGTCAAGCTGGTCAATTCGCTCACCCATACCGGCGACTTCGCCGGCCAACCGTTCAAGCTCCGCCCGTGGCAAGAGAAGATCGTCCGCGACATCTTCCAGGCCGACCCCGCCAATCGGGGCCGGCGCAAGTATCGCAAGGCGTTTCTGGCGCTGCCGCGGAAACAGGGCAAGACCGAGCTGGCCGCCGCGATCCTCCTCGTCTTGCTCCTCGGCTCAGGTCGGCGCGGTCAGCATCTCTACTCGGCATCCGGCGATCGGGCGCAGGCGTCATTGATCTTCCGGGCCGCGGCCTCGATGGTTCGCAATAATCCCAGCCTCGCCCGCGTCTGCCAGGTCTATGACGGCTACAAGCGAATTATCTATGAACCAGCCGATTCCTTTTATGAGGCTCTATCGTCCGACGCTCCCCGCAAGCACGGCCTGGGCCCCTCGGTTGTGCTCTTCGACGAGGTCCACGTCCTCCCCAACCGGGAGCTGCACGACGTCCTCACGACCGGCTTCGGGGCCCGGCTCGATCCGCTCACCATCTACATCACGACGGCCGGTTGGGATCGGACCTCGATCTGCTGGGAGCTCTGGGACTATGCCCGCAAGGTCCGCGATGGCGTGATCGATGATCAGCGATTCCTTCCGATCCTGTACGAAGCAAGGCAAGACGCCGACTGGACCGACGAGGCCGTCTGGCGCGAAGTGATGCCGGCCCTCGGCGACTTCTGTTCGCTGGAATTTATCCGAGAGGAATGCAAGAAAGCGAAGGAGATTCCCGCATACGAAAACACATTCAGGCAACTCTACCTGAATCAGTGGACGGAGCAAGCGCAACGCTGGTTATCGGTCGAGCGCTGGCAGGAATGCGGGGGCCTTGACGTTCTCGCGCTGGCCGATCGGGAATGCTACGCGGGGCTCGACCTGGGCGTGACGGGTGACATGAGCGCCCTGGCCCTGGTGTTCCCCAACGATGACGGCGGCTATAGCGTCACCGCCCGATTCTGGGTGCCGGAAGATGGCCGGTGGCAGTCGGAACAACGCAATCACGAGCTTTATCGCGAGTGGCACCGCCGCGGCCTCCTGACCTTCACACCCGGTGAAGCGACCGACTTCGACCAGGTGGAGCACGACATCCTGGCACTGCACGATCAACACCCCTTTATTGCCCTGTTCGCCGATCGCGCCTACGCTTCACACCTGCTCTCGCGATTGTTCAACAACCACGGCCTGAACGTGAAGGGTATCACTCAGGGTCCCGTCACTCTCAACGAGCCGATGGTCAAGCTCGAATCGATGATCCTCGACCGCAAGATCAAGCACGACGACAACCCGATCCTGGCGTGGAACGTCTCCAACGCCAACGCCCGCCGCGCACCCACGGGCCTGATGTACCTGGACAAGAGCAAGACCACGAACCGAATTGACGGCCTGGCCGCTCTCATCGACGCCATCGCCGCGGCGACGGCTAATGATGCTGAGCAAACGGTCCACGAATCACCGCTGTTACTGATTTGATTGACCTCCGGCTGGGTGACTGTTTGGCGATTTTGCCGTCCCTTGACGCGGGCAGCATCGATGCTGTCGTGACTGATCCGCCATACGGCAAGAAATACCATGACGGTGGTATCAGTGGCCGGGCATCAAGGAAATGGCGTGATCCTACCCCAGCTCGATTTGCTGGACACAAGATTGACGGCGATAATTCGCCTGATGTGCGAGCATGTTCGGAACTGGCGAGACTTCTTCGGCCATGCGGTGCTCTCTATCTCTTCTCTCAATGGATGACCGAGTCGGCATGGATTCAGGCGATTTCCGATGCCGGTTTGAAGGTGCGTAATCGGCTGATTTGGTCGAAGGCATTTCAAGGGGCTGGTGATCTTGAAACGACTTACGGACCTCAACACGAATCGATCATCTTTGCTGCCAAGGGCAGGCATGTCTTGGCGGGACCTCGTGATGGTGATGTGTGGGGCGAACCGATTGGCGCAAACGGCTGTTTTCGCAAGGGCTATGTCCATCCAAATCAGAAGCCGGTGAGATTGATTTCTTATTTACTCAGGAAATCAGCGGTTGAAGGTGACACCGTGCTTGACCCGTACATGGGCTCGGGGACAACAGGCGTTGCATGCGTCCGCGCTGGCCTGAACTTCATCGGATGTGAAATTGATCCAGCCTACTTCGCCGTGGCTCAGAAGCGGCTCGCGGCCGAGCAAGCCAAGATGTCACTGTTCGCGGGCATCGAACCTTGATCACCGACTCGCAACCCTGGGAGACCCACATTGCCGTCGCGGCCCCGGCGCCGCTGCCGGTGAAGGAAGAGCGCTCGATCCAGGGCGAAGAACTCTGGCTGCCGCCCTGGTCAGGCGGCTCGGCCGGCATCCCGGTCACCGAGCGTACGGCGCTCGAGCTGCCGGCCATGCTCGCGGCCTTGACCGTGCTGGCGACGGATACCGCCGTCTTGCCGTTGAATGTCTACCAGCGGCGCCCGGACGGCGGGCGAATCCATCGCTACGATCATCCAGTCGAGGAGCGACTGGCCCTCAATCCCGATGGCGAGGGGGAGAGCACCGCGGTCACCTGGCGAAGCGCCTGGATGGGCCACGTCCTCACGCACGGCAACGGCTATGCCGAGATCCAGCGCACCGGCCGTGGAGCAATCTACGGCCTGCACCTGCTCGACCCGGCCACGACAACCGCAACTCGCGTTGACGGCCAGCTCCGTTACCGGATCGCCGATGGGAAAAACCTCGCACCCGCCAATGTCTTGCACCTGGCCGGCCTCGGTTACGACGGCATCAGCGGCTACAGCTATATCCGGCTGCTCCGACGAGCCATCGGCGTCGGCATCGCCGAGGAGACGTACACCGCCGATTACTTCCAGAACGGCTCCGAGCCCGGCGGCGTGGTCGAGACCCCGCAGAAGCTGGCCCCCGAAGCCGTGCGAACCCTGCGCGACGGCTGGGAAGGGCGGCACGGCGGCCCAGGCAAGCGTCACCGGCTGGCCGTCCTCCAGCAAGGCGCGAAGTGGAATCCCACCGCGAGCGACCCCGAAAAGTCCCAGCTCATCGAATCCCGCAAGTATCAGTTCCTGGATGTTATCCGCCCATGGCGGGTCCCGCCCCACAAGGCCGGCGACTTCAGCCAATCGCACCTCGCCAACATCGAGGCGTCGAACCTCGATTACCTCATGACGGCCCTGATGTACTGGCTGGTCGCCATCGAGCAGCAATGCCACCTCAAGCTGTTCACACCCGCCGAACGCAAGGCCGGTCTCTACGTCGAGCACAACGTCAACGCGCTCTTGCGGGGCGACATTGTGAGTCGATTCGCGGCCTATCACTCTGCCCTGGCTGACGGCTGGATGAACCGCGATGAAGTGAGACAGAGAGAGAATCTGAACCCGATCGGCGAGGAGACGGGGGGAAGTAAATTCCTCGTGCAGTTGAACCAGACCACGCTCGAGAAGATCGGCGAGGATGAGACGCTCGAGACCCCGGCCGAGGCGGCAACCGAAGAAGCGACCGGCGAGGAGGTCGAGCCCGGCGAGTCTACCAACGGCGATGCATCGACCTTGGAATCGGTCAACGGAAAGGCGAAGGAGTAGACCGTGCTCTCACTACAAGGCCTGGTAACGGTGGTGGTCTATCTCATCGTCGCCGGGCTCATCATGTGGCTTCTCTGGTGGCTCGTCGATTACGTCGGGCTGCCAGAACCGTTCAATAAAGTCGCCCGCGTCATCCTGGCTATTCTGGCCGTCCTGGTCGTGATTGGCATTCTCTTGTCGCTCGTTGGCGGAACTCCGATCTTCCGTCCATGATCGTCGTCCTCCTGGATTCCTCGGTCCTGACTTCCGCGGCCTACGATGAGGATAAGCGGACGCTCCGACTGACGTTCGCCTCGGGCGACGTGTACGAGTACGAGGACATACCCGATTACCTGTTCGCGGTGCTCATCAGAGCCGAGTCGCCGGGTTCGATCTTCAACGAAGGAATCAGGCCCAACTTCAAAGGCAAGCTGATCGAACGGGCTACTCCTCATCCTGATCCTTGACGCGACGACGCCCTCGATGAGTCGTCAGAAGATCATCCAGGCCGAGCTTGGCTTTCACCTCCTCCCACGGAATCGTCGGTTCCCCGGCCCTGATCCGGGCGAGGATTTCGCGGGCGGCCTTGAGATCGGCTTCCAGATCGGGATCGGGGGGTTCGCTCATCGTGCGGGCTCCTTTGTTCTCGCCGTTTGATTGAATGTTCAAGGTATCGGGCAGCGGCGCGAACCAACTTGGGATCATCGAGTAAATGAGACAGAGAATAATTGCAAGCCGCGTTATACGCTCTTTGCTTCTCCGCCTTAGTCATTGGCGGTTCCAACTCGAACGGCGTTTCTTCGGCCGAAGCGGTAGGGTCGTTCTCAGCCATGGCCGCGTCTCCAGTCTAGACGGGGTTGTGGTCAGGGGAGCGGCCGGATCACAACTCCGGTCGCTTCTCGCATTATAACACGCTTGTACACCACGAGAAATCATCATGACCACCGAACGCCGCATCCAGGCCCAACCGGAACTGCGCATCGAACGCCGCGCCGAGAGCGGGCAGGCCACGCCCTATCTTGTGGGCTATGCGTCGGTGTTCAACGAGTGGACAACCCTGTACGAAAGCAGTTCCTGGGTCTGGCGTGAAATTGTCCGGCCCGGAGCGTTCTCGGCGGCGATCGCCGAGCGGCAGGACGTGCGGACGCTGTTCAACCACGATGCTAACTTCGTTTTGGGCCGCAGCACGGCGGGCACGCTCTCGCTCAGTGAGCGAGACAAGGGATTGCTCCAGGAAACGCGGCTATCGGCCTCCCAGACGGTCCAGGACCTGGTGGTAACACCCGTCGAGCGGGGCGACATCAGCGGCATGTCGTTTAGCTTCGCCGTTCGCAACGGCAACACCGGCCAGACGACCGTGGATAAAGGCGACGGGACACTGATCATCAAGCGGGCCGGCGAGCGGATCACCGAGTACATGAAGGGAGACACACTCTACACCGATAGAGAATTGCTCTCGCTTGACCTCTTCGACGTGACGGTAGCGACGTATCCCGCCTACACCGGCACCTCGGTCGGCCTGCGGGCCGGCTCGGATGTTGATTTCGCTTCGGTCGAAAAGGAAGCGAAAGCACGCTTCGAGGAATCCCGCCGCTCCCAGTCTCGGCGGGCACCACTCCGTGAGTATGCGGAGCGGCGATTACGACTGGTCACGGCCGAGTTCTGATCACGGCCCCTTTCCAAGAGAGGATCGTCCATGAAGACCTCCGTTGAACTCCGAGAGGAGCGGGCCGGGCTCGTGAAGCAGGCTCGTGAACTGATCGAGAACGCCAAGAAGGAAGAGCGCGAGCTCTCCGATGAGGAGAACGCGCAGTATGACAAAACGATGGAAGATGTGGACAAGATGCGGGTCAAGATCGACCGCATGGAAAAGCTCGAGACCGCCGAGAGCGACCTCGACGCCGCCATCCCGCGGACGTCCGAACCGCTGCACACCGAAACACGCGACCGCCGCACGGGCGAACTGGCCACCAAGGAATCAGCCCAGCAGAAGCTCGCCGCCTGGCGGCACTGGCTGCGAACCGGCGAGGTCAGGAGCGAGCTGCGTCCCGAACAGGCCCGTGGGGTTGAATATCGCGATACGATCATCTCGACGCCGGCCAAGGGCGGCTTTTTGATCACGCCCGTCCAGATCTCCGACGATATCGTCCGGATCATCATGGATACGGTGTTCATCCGCAGGCTATGCCAGGCGGCGGGGTCCATCACCACCGTCACCGATGCCCAGAAGCTCGGCATCAGGAAACTCGTCACGGACATGAGCGATGCCAACTGGACAACGGAAGTTCAGGCGGTCACCGAAGACACGACGATGGCCTTCGATCGTCGCGATCTCGAGCCGCAGCTCTGCACCAAGCTGGCGAAAGCCTCGATCCGCACCTTGCTCCTCTCGAATGACGCGGAGAGCATCATCAATCAAGAGCTCGGTTACAAGTTCGGGGTGACGGAAGAAAAAGCGTTTCTCACCGGCAGCGGCACCGGCCAGCCGCTGGGCGTCTTCACGGCATCGGCCAGCGGCATCAGCACGGCCCGCGACGTGACCGCGGCGACGACAACCACGTTCACCGCTGACAACTTGATCGACATGAAGTACAGCCTGAAACAGGGCTACCAGCAGGACCCGGCTACGGCCTGGGTCGTCAGCAGAACCTTCGTCAAGCTGGCCCGCAAGCTCAAGGTAGCCTCGACCACCGGCGGCAATGACCTCGAGTACATCTGGCAACCGGGCATCACCGGCGGGGCCCCTGATCGCATCCTCGACATCCCGTATTACATGAGCGAGTACGCCCCGGCGACTTTCACCACCGGCCTCTATATTGCGGTGCTCGGCTGCTTCCGCTTCTACCGCATCGCCCAGGTCGCGGAGATGATGGTGCAGCGACTTGTAGAATTGTATTCAGGTACAAATGAAGTTGGGTTCATCGCTCGGCGCTGGGCCGACGGCGCCCCGATACTCGAGGAGGCTTTTTCGCGACTCAAGCTCGCGTAAACGATTGGTTATGCGTTCGTTCGCGTTGGAATACGATAGGGATTGCGGGATTGACAAGCGCACTGGCTGGAGTGTCAAACGCGACGGCCTGGTGCTTGTTGCACTCGAACCGTGGCTCTTTATCGCGTTGCTCAAGGCGGTGCGCACCTGGCGCCGCTGGTCGAAAGGAGATTGAAGAATCATGAAAGTCAAGCTCACAGCGATCATGGCCGGTCCCGATGGCAATCACGACGCCGGGACCGTGCTCGACCTGCCCAAGCCCAAGGCCAAGGAACTGATCGATGGCGGCTACGCGGTCGCCGTTGACGCAAAGGCCGAGGCCGAGGCCGAAGCTGCTGCCGATGAGGCGGCCGAGCCCAGAACCCCGCCCGAGGAGCAGGCCGGGGAGTTCGGCAAGCGGGCCGTCAGCCCCGAAACGACCGCGGCGAAGCATGCGCACGCCGAGGAAACGGTCAAGGTCGAGCACAAGCACAAGCATTAAGCAATGCCCCAGCGCAACAAGCTGATCACCCCGCCGGCCGTCGAGCCGATTTCGACGGACGAGGCGAAGCAACACGCGCGGATCGAGTATCCCGATGATGACGACCTGGTCGCGGGCCTGATCACCGCGGCCCGGCTCGTTTGCGAGAAGGAGTTGCATCGGGCGTTCGTGCATCAGACGTGGGAGACCTACCTGGATCACTGGCCATGGCCATCGCAGTATCCCAGTGCGATGTATTACGGCAGCAGCTATATCCCGCAGACGATGAGCTACCCTTACACGCCCCTGGCGATGATCCAGATCGACAACCCCAATCTGGTCTCGGTGGCGTCGATCACCTACCTCGACGTCAACGGCGACATCCAGACGCTCGACCCCTCGGCCTACCAGGTCGAGGCCGGCGCTCCTGGCCGCATCCATCCCGCCTATGGCCAGACCTGGCCCTCGGTGCGATGCATTCCGGGGGCCATCACCGTGCAGTACCTCTCGGGCTATGGACCGGCGGCAACGGACGTCCCCGAATGCATCCGGACGGCCATCAAGATGATGGTGGCCGAGCTCTACGAGAACCGCGAGATGACGGCCACTCAGGCGTACCAGTGCAATCCCATCTTCGCGGCCCTGCTCTCGCCATGCGACTGGGGCTCCTATCCCTGAATCGCGGTAAGGCAAGCGAAGTCGATTGGAGGATAAACCGCGATTCCCTTGCTATCGGTGATCAGGATGTCATTAGCGGATGCCAATCGGTTCCAGCTAAGATGTCGCCACTCGAATCGTCCGCGATAAACGCTTTGCTCAAAACTAACACCCACGATCAAGAGCGTCTCTGGAGCTGCCCCGCAGAAGTGTCGCAAGTTCGTTCTGTTGATGTTGGCTTGAAAGATTTGGAATAGCTCTCGAGGTATCGATACCTCGATGTTGCCGCGTTTACGGCCGCCACGTTGAAGCCGATTGATCTCGTCGGCCACAGCCTGCAACCAGTCGATATCTCGTGGCATCGCGTTCCGCCCTCCTGATCTAAGTCTACCATGCAATCGCAGCAAGCCGGCAAGTATCGCCAGCGGGTCACCCTCCAGGACCTGATCGAGACCATTGATAGTTACGGTCAACCGGTGCAGTCCTGGGTTGATGTCGCAACATTCTGGGCCGAGGTCCGCCCCCTGCGCGGTCAGGAATCGCTCAACGTGAAGCAGGTCTGGGCCACAGCCACGACGCTCATCAAGCACCGATACCTCGGGCCCGCACTCGACCCCAGCCCCAAGCAGCGATACAAGCTCGTCAAGGACGGGCGGATCTTCAACATTTTGGACCCGACAAATGTGGAAGAGCGCAACCGGTCGATCGAATCGATCTGCCAGGAGTACGTGACTTGAGCACTACCCACAAGCTGACGTTCTCCATCTCGAGCGACTCCGGCGGTACGCCCCTTTCCGGCGTCCAGTCCGAAGTCGGCAGCACGGAGATTGCTTTCGATCAGAACTACGGGGCCAGCCTGACCGACCAGCTCCTCGCCGTCGCCTTCACGGCCGCCAACGTGCAGAGTGTCTTCCTGCTCAGTGACAAGGGCCTCACGATTGAAACCAACAGCGGCTCGTCTCCGGTCAACACCTTCGTCCTCAAGCCCGGAACGCCGCTGGTGTGGAGCAAGTCGGCCGGTTACTACGCCAATCCCTTCACGGCCAATGTCACGGCGTTTTACATCACGACCACAGTTGCCGCCCGGTTACAAGGCAAGATCCTCACTACCTGACCTCGCGAAAGGACGGGCAACCTCCGATCTGGCAAATAACCGATGGCACTGAACGCAAGCCTCATCTGGGAAGTCCGGCAAGCCGGCTCCGCGAACAACGGCGGGGCCTTCCGCCACAACCCATTCCAGGCTGCGCCCTCGGCTCCCACCGTCACCGGCAGCGGCTCGGGCGGCACGGTCGCGGCGGGCACCTACTATTGCGTAATCACGTATACTCCCGGTGTACGCGGTGAGACCCAGATCAGCCCCCAGCAGTCGGTGACACTGAGTGGTACAACCTCCAGTTTTACGGTGACTCATCCGACCGATCCGGGTAACGGAGCGACCTGGAATCTGTACGTCGCGACGGTGAGCGGGGGGCCTTACTTCCCCCAGGGTACGGCCCTTGCGATCGGCTCCGATCGGGTGGTCACCACCACCCCGCCGACCACGGGGACGCAGCCGCCCGGAGTGGATAAAACCCTTTCGACTTCGCCCGCTGTGGCGATCGACAACTCGACGATCACGACCTCCATCACCACCAATGTCATCACCTTCACCGCCGGGTACACCCCGACCGGGGCCGACGTGGGTAACGTCGTGCACATGCTGACCGGCACCAATGTCACAGCCGGGTGGTACGAGATCACGGGCATCACGAGTACGACCTGGACGGTGGATCGGAACGTGGTCACCTCGGGCACGACGACGAACGCCACAGGGAATATGGGAGGCGCAACTGATCACCCAGCCACGATTTGCAACATCGCGAACAACGACAACACCATTTTCGTGAAATATTCGGCGACCGCTTACACGTTCAGCAGTGCCGGCCAGAACGTATCCGGCGGCACAGTCCACACCAACGGGACCGGCCTGTATGTGATCGGCTACGACACCACGCGTACGGTGAATAACACGGATGCCAACCGGCCGATTTTCAAGCCGGTGAATAACGCACTACTGATGTGTTATTTCAATGCCACTCAGAACATCTACAATCTCGATTTCGTGAACCCAACTCCTCAGACCGGTATCACGGGTATCCAGCTTGGCGCCAACTGTCTGGTGCGCAACTGCCGGTTCAATGCCATGAACCAGATCGCCATCCAGACCGGCGGCGGCTGCACGGTCATGGATTGCGAGTTCATTTCGTGCGGCTCGACCCAGGTCACGCTACTTCTGGTCAGCGCCTCCAATGCTGTGAGGTGCATCGCCAAGGCGTGTTCCACGGCCGGCTCGAGTCAAACAGTTTTTCTGGCCAATTCGGGCGTGGGAACCAGTTTCATCGACTGTATCTCGTACGGTGCAACAGGGAACGGCAACGCATTCAACGGCGGCGGAACGGTTCAAGGGTGTATCGCTTATGGGAGTGGTAGCGGGGTCAATGCGCACGGATTTCTGACCGGCAGCGCTACCCAGTATGATCGATGCGTGGCCTACGGAAACTCGGGGTATGGCTTCCGCTGCACCGGCGCGAACAACTACACGATTTTGACCCGGTGTTTTGCGGGCAATAACACGGTTGCCAATTTTGATACGTCCAGATATGGGCCTGACCAGTTCGTGGGTTGCGGGACGCTTTCGGGCGACCCGTTCACGAATGCCGCCGGCTATGACTTTTCGACCAACACCACGGCGGGTGCTGGTGCACTCCTGCGGGGGCTGACGGTTGGTTTTCCTGGCGGCACAACGACTTCCCACCCTGATGCGGGGGCGGCCCAGCATGCTGACGCGCCTGGCGGCGGGGCCATGCACCTCGCGGGCCGGGGCGGGGGGCTGGTGGCATGACGACCATCTTCCGCCCGCATCCGAACAACGTATCGACATGTTTGGCGGCTCCCTACACGGCGGGCTCGCATACGCTCGCGCTCGACGCGGGCACGGGCGTGAAGTTCGGCACCGTGTTTCCGCTGACGGTGACTGTAATCAGGGCCAGCACCTACGGCACACCGGATGAGTTCTCGATCATCCTCAACGCGACGGCACGCAATGGCGACACCCTGACGATCTCGGGGCCGATCGAGGGGACCACGGACCATGATTTCGTGGTCGATGACAGGGTCGACGTGCGTTGGACCGATGGCCTGGCGAAGACGATCGAGACAGCGGTCAACACGCTGGAAACGAACTCGGTCTCCACGGCCGCGAGTTACATTGATCCCCCCTGGATCAGCTCACTGGCCGGCTCGAAGATCACGGGTCCGGTGGCCACCGCGACCACGGCGGGTACCATCACCGGCACCATCACGACCTCCCAGGTCAGCAACCTGGCCTCGTGGCCGGGCTCGACCGCGATCACCACGCTGGGCGTGATCGCTACGGGCACCTGGCAAGGCTCGCTGATCGCGCCGGCCAATCTGGGCACGGGCACGCCGAGTGCACTGACTCGCCTGCGCGGCGACGGTACGTGGTTCCAGACATGGAATGACGCCGGCGTCACCCGGACGGCCAACTACACGATGACGGCGGCCGATACGTTCGTCGCCTGCAATTGCAGCTCGGGAGCCTTGACCATGACGCTGCCGGGCGCCTCGGGCGCGGTGCTCAATCAGGAGTTCATCATCTTCAAGACCGATGCTTCGGCCAATCTGGTGACGATCAGCCGATCGGGCACCGATGTGTTCGGCGGGGGAGCGACGAGCTTGACGCTGACGGGGCAGAACAAATACGTGCGGCTGATTGCCAGAGCGGGCGCCTGGTTCGTAGTAGGGAGCAATTAAAATGGCCGATCTCGCGCAGAAAAAATCGGCGTTCATCCGTCGATACATCGATGCCGTTGATGTGTTCGTGAACCAGGTGAACCTCCTGGCCGGTCTCAAGGAAGAGTGGGACGCGAACGCCTACGCCACGGGAGCGAGCCCGGCCGAGAACAACATCACGGATGCGGACTGCGCGACGATCGCGCCATGGACCGATGCCCTGGCGCTCAACGAGGCGGTCGGCGCGCTGGTAGCGACGAGCGACACGTTCAACGCACAGCGCGGTTACATCGAGGCGATCCGGCCGTGAACCGGGCCATTCTCAGCACCTCGCCGCTCAATGTCGCGCTGCTGGGTTCCGGCTCGGCGGGGGTCGCGGGCGGCACGCTGTTTATCAAATTCACCACGCGCAATACCTCGGGTGTCCCCACCACGCTGGGCGGCTCGCCGGTCGTGAGCGTGTACAAGGATGCGAGCACCACGCAGAGTATCGCAGGTGTAACGCTGATCGCAGATTTCGACAGTGTCACCGGGCTGAACCACGTCACGATCGATACCTCGGCTGATGCCGCCTTCTACACCAATAGCGGCCACTTCGAGGCGGTGATCACGACCGGCACGGTGGGCGGCACCTCCGTCGTGGGCGAGGTTGTGGGCAGCTTCGACCTGGCCGCGGCGGCGGCGGTGCCCACGGCGGCCCAGATCGCATCGGCGGTGTGGGACGAGGTGAACACCGGCGCGACGCATAATCTGAATAACTCGACGGGCAAGCAGCTCCGGACTGCCGGGGGGGGCAGCACGGGGGCAATCTACCCGGTTTCGGGGACGGTGAACCTGACGGCGGCGACTGGGACGACGGCCACGCTGGACGCTTCGGCCTCGGCGGTGGCGCAGGCTTACCAGTGGGACGTGCTGAATATCCTGACCGGGACGGGCGCGGGCCAGTCCCGGATCGTCACGAATTACACGACGGGCAGAGTGGCGACGGTGAGCCCGGCATGGACGACAACACCGGATGCGTCCTCAACTTTTGACATCACGCCTACAGCTTCGGTTCAGGTGGTGAGCTACGTGGCGGGCCAGGACCCGGCCACGCTCGTCTGGGCGGCCGGCACGCGGACGCTTACGGGCTTACCGACGATTCCCAATAACTGGCTGACGGCGGCCGGGATCGCGGCCGGGGCACTGAGCGGTAAGGGCGACTGGCTCACGAGCCTGGGAGTCACCGCGCCGGCCGGCTGGATCAACTCCGCGGCTATCGCGGCCGGGGCGCTCAACGGTAAGGGCGACTGGAGCACTTACGCGGGCACGGATACGGCCGGCACGACGACGCTACTAGGGCGCATTGGCTCGGCGATCACGATCAACGGCGGTGCGGTGGCGATCGATTGGGGCCATGTCGCGAACCCTGCCAGCACGGTCAACCTTTCGGGCACGACGATTGCCGGCAGCGGCGGCGGCGGTTCCGGTCTCACGGCTGCTGACGTCTGGTCCTACGTCAACCGCACGCTCACGGACCTGCCGCCACTCCCGGCCGGCTGGATCAATGCGGCGGGGATCGCGCCCGCGGCGCTCAACGGCAAGGGCGACTGGCTCACTCCCTCGGGAACGCTGGCCCATGTCACCGCGGTCGATACCGTCTCGGGCCTGACCGACAAGACAGGCTTCAGCCTGGCGGCTGGCGGCCTCGACGCCATCGCGGCGACCGATCCGGGCGGCGTGGCGACGACCTGGCCCCAGATGCTCGTGGCGATCTGGCGGCTATGGTTCAAGGGATCGAGCAAGACGGTTTCGGATCTGACCATCAAGACGTATGCCGACGACGGCAGCACGGTCAGGACGACGCAGAATTACACGGATGACGGGGCCGGCAACCAGACGAGGAGCGCGGCCAGCTGATGGATATACTGGCCATTGCCAGTACGATCTTTCAGCCCTTCGACGGCGCGGGATTGCCTGGGCCGCTGCCGCGGTCGAAACAGATCCGCCAGGCGGTCTATTCGCGGCTCACGTCGATGCCCGCAATCACCGATCTGGTGGGTTCGCGGATCTATTTCGGGGCGTTGCCGCAATCCGTCTCCTTGCTCGAGGGCCCGGCAGTGACTTACTTCATCGTCTCGCGGCCCTATGGAATGGTCCTCGGCGGCAGCGACGGCGGCAGCACGGCCCGCGTGCAGATGAGCGCACACGCGATCAACCAGCAAACCTCGAGCGCGATTGCCCAGGCTATCCGCGATTCCTGGGACGGTTTCCAGGGCGTGGTCAACGAGGTAGACATCATGGCCTCTATTCTCCAGGGCCAGATCGATCTTCCGTCGCCGCCCCTGGCCGGGTCCGACCAGTGGCTTTACCAGGTCTCGACCGATTACCTCATGCTTCACCGTGTAGCCTTCCGCCCCGGTGCCTGATCATTGCTGACGATACACGAATTCATGCGGGCCACGCTGGCACGCCGGGGGCTGCGTGTGTTCGTCGGTCCTTTGCCGCAGACGGCGAGGCTCACCGGCGGGCCGGTCATCACGTACACCATCCCCGACCGGCCTTTCTCGCATCATCTGCTGGGCTCCGATGGCGGCAGCCAGGCCCAGGTCGAGGTCAGCGTCTGGGCCTACAGCGAGGGCAATGCGGACCAGATCGGCCAGGCCATCCGGCTCGATCTCCAGAGCTATCAGGACGATTTCGTGCTGGCCGCGATTCTCCAGGACGAGACCGACATCCCGCACCCGCCGGCGGCCGGGACCGACCAGTGGACGTATGAAATTCAGTACACGTATCAGGTCAACCACCGGGTCTCCATTCCATCTAGCCTGGGAGTCTAATCCTCATGACCATCTGGCCCGCACTTGGAACGACGCTGGCCGTCAACATGGCCGGGACCGGGACCGGGACCGGGACCGGTAGCATGCTGGTTATCGGTCAGATACTCTCGATCGATGGCCCTTCCAGCGAGGTCGGCCAGGTCGAGACGACGCACCTACTTTCGACCTGGAAAAATTATCGGGCCACGTTGCCTGATGGCGGCGAGGTCTCTTTCGAAATCGAATTCGATCCGACCGATACGGCCACGGGCACCGCCGCTGGTGGTCACGGCGCCCTCAAACAACTGGCCGCGACCGGCGGCGTACCCGCGACGAAAGGCTGGCAAATCACCTACCCGACGACACCAGCGACGACGGAGACTTTCAACGGCTTCCTGACGAAGCTGGGCAGATCTGCGGGGGGTCCCGAGGAGGTTCTCAAAGCCTCGGCAAGCATCAAGATTGACGGTGTCGTCTCTTGATCCGCTGGTTTGTCAATCGCCCTCCCGATGATGGCGGGCTGTACTACCGCCGCACTTTGCCTCTGCGCCATCTCATGCCCCGGCTGCGAACGGCGGGTGTGCGGGTGACGTACTCGTGCACGATCGACACAAACATCGATTACGACGCTTACTTCTTCTCGCGATGGATAAGGCCCGAATATCTGCCCTTGCTCATCGAAGCGAAACGGCGCGATAAGCTGCTCATCTGGGACATCGACGACGACATCTTCGGGCTCGAGCGCATCGAGAAAAGGCATCAGGAGCAACGAGCGATCCTGATACGGACGCTCGAACTCTGCCTGGATATGGCCGACGTCATCACAGTGTCGACCGAGCCACTCAAGGAGCGCGCCCGCCGGGCCGAAAAGACCGTCGTCTTGCCTAACCTCATCGACCTGGTCGATAACCCTCCCCAGCAGCGAGACGCGGGCCGCAATGCGATCCTCTTCACCGGCTCACCGACTCACTACCTGGACGTCGAATTGATCCGCGAGCTGCACCGGCAGACTCAGCGCGACTTCCAGTGGGTCTGGTACGGCATGCGGCCTGTCTGGATGACCGGACGTGACATCTGGCTGCCCTGGTCGCGGCTCTGCGAATATCCACGGGTCTGCCGTATGGTCCGCCCACTCGTCTGCCTTGCACCGCTCGTGCCCGATCGGTTCAACTTCAGCAAGAGCGCCATCAAGATCTGGGAAACTGCAACCCTCGGATCATCGGTCATAGCCTCGGATTACGGCCCATACACCGGGTCTGCGGCGGCGATCGCCGCGGCGGGGGAGCCGATCATGCGCGAGCACCTTCACCGGGTCATAGGCCAGACCAACCACCAGGCCTGCCTCGCCGAGGCCCTGGCCAATTCGTGGCAACACAGCGAGAACGGGCCCGCGCAGTGGATGGCCGCCTTCCTGTATATTGCTTCCCTCTGTTCGGAGAATAGCCGTGCTTACGCGAATCAGCTTCCTTGCACCCCAGCCGCTTGAGAAAAGGCCCGTCACGATTCCGGGCCTCGGCCCCTGCTATGTCCGCGCGATGTCGGCCGGCGAGCGTGACGAGTTCGAGGTCGCGCTCAACAAGGGCAAGTCCAGAGATTTCCGCGCCCGCCTGGTCGCCGCCACGGTATGCGACGAGGAAGGGGATCTGGTGTTCTCGCCGGAGGATATACCCGCCCTGTCGGCTCTGCCCGCGGCGACCTTGCAACCTCTGGTTGTCGCGATCACCGCGCTCAACAAGCTCGGAGAGAGCGACATTGCGGACATGGAAGCCGCGGGAAAAAACTCGCCCAGCGGCCACAACGGCAATTCCTCTTCCGGCTTGCCCTCGCCCTCGGCAAGACCGTTTCTGAGCTAGAGGAAAAGCTCTCTGACCGCGAGCTCGAGGAGTGGCTGGTATTCCACCGCGAGGTCTGCCCGTTGCCCGACCCGTACTGGATCGGCGGCCAGATCGCCTCGGTGATGGCGAGCTGCTTCGGCAAAAAATCCTACGCGCCGCAAGACTTCATGCCAATGCCCAAGGCCCCTCCCAGGCGGTTGACGGCGGAAGAGTCGGCGGGCTCGCTCAAGAGGATGATGCAAAGTGGCTAAGACCGGGGCGATCATCATCACGGGCGTCAAGGAGATCGACTCGAGGCTCAAGACGCTCGAGCAGCGCGTCCAGAAGAAGGTCCTCCGACAGGCGATGCGATCGGGCATGAAGCTAGTGCTGGCCGATGCCAAGGCCCGCGTGCCAGTGCTCTCGGGCTTGATCAAGGAAAACCTCAAGCTCCGCGCCATGAAGCGAAGCCGGTCAAAGCAAGGGCTGCTCGTGCAGGTCAAGAGCGCGGAAGGCTTTACGAAGACGACCAAGGCCGGTCGGAAATTCTTCTACCCGGCGATCGTCGAATACAAGCCAGGCCACGCTTTCATCAGGCCGGCTTATGACACCAAAGGGCCGCAGGCCAGAGATACCACGATGACTGAGCTGCTCGATGGGACATTGAGAGAGGCAGAGAAGTAGAGTGGCTCTGATCGGGACGATCAACATCGCGATGACGGCCACGACCCAGGCCTTGCAAAAGGGCCTGGACAGTGCGCGCAGCAGCCTGGCCGGGTTCGGCAAGAGCGTGATGTCGCTCAAGGGCCTGATCGCCGGCAGCTTCGCGGGCGCCGGTATTGCCGCGCTGGGCCACTTTGCTGGGCTTGCTGACGATCTCTCGGACAATGTGGAACGCCTCGGCGTAATGTTCGGGGATAGCTCAGACGTCATAGTCGCGCAGGCGGAACGCATGAACGCGGCTTTCGGCACGTCCGAGATCACGTTCACCGCGATGGCAACCAAGATGGGGGGGCTGTTCAAGGCCCTGGGCGTGGCTGAGGCCCCGGCGGCCGAGATGACCAACCAGCTCCTGGTGATGGGCCAGGCGATCGCCAACTTCAAGGGGATCAGTCTTGAGGAGGCGATGGGCAAGATCCAGGCGGGCATGGCTGGCAAGGGCAAGGGGCTGAAGGAATTCGGCATCACCGTCTCGGCGACGATGAGTGTGCAAGAGCGTTTCAACGCCCTGATGAGCGGCGGTGCGGGCATCCTGGGCTCGATCAGTCAGCGCGCGATGGACGCGGGGGCGAGCTGGCAGGAGTTCAAGGGCCGGCTCGAAGAGATCGAGATCTCGCTGGGCAAGAACCTGCCGGAAATGATCGAGCCACTTTTCAAGGAGCTGAACGTCGCGGTTGTCGCCGCCAAGAGCGGATTCAAGGCGCTGGGCAGCGACACGCTCTCGATGGGCGAGGACGTTCTCACGGGTGCGAAAGCGACGGCGGAGGGAATGGGCTGGGTCCAGAAATCGATCGGTCTGACGGTCGATGCCTGGAAGGTCGGATACGGCACGTTTTTGGAGATCCGGGCCTATTTCACGGATTTCCTCGGTTACCTGGCCAGCGGATCGAGCAGCGCGCTCAAGGGCCTCGACTCCGTGTTTGATGCGCTCGGCATCGTGGACAAGTACAAAGGTAAAGCGTTGCCGTCCCCCCTAACCGGCGAGGGCGGTCCTACGGAGTTTCTCGACGAATGGTCGAAAGGTTTGCACGAGGCTGCATCAAAAGACTTGCATGATTTGCAAGCGGAATGGGAGAAACCGTGGCCGTCGGAAGGGATCAACAAGGCGTTTGACGAGGCCAGGAGAAACATCGACGAGGCGAGGAAGCGAGTCACGCAGCCGGCGGAAAACATCGCCAGGGCCGCGGCGGACGCTGCCGCGGCAGCGAAAAACAAGCCGGTCGAAGCCGTCGGCAAGAGTGCAGGCGCAGCCCTGGCGGCCGGCGGCATGGGGACGGCGAGCGTGCTCACCAAGGGCAGGTTCGAGATCGGCGACGAAGGCCACAAGAAGAAGCTGGAGAAAAACGGCGATAAGACCAATGAGCTGCTCGCGGGCATCAAGGCCAACCTCGAAGCTGGCAGCGAACCCGAGATGATGGACGACTTCTGACGTGGGTATCGTCTCCATTCACGATGTCAAGGGTAACCGCTCCGTCTCCTGGTCCGGCCAGGGCGGGCGGTCCTATTCTCAGCAGCTCCGCGTCATCACGGATGATCCGACGATGGGCCCTCGCGCCGTGGCGAAAGCCCTCAGCTTCCGGGTCGGCGCCCAGTACGCTCACCCGCTCACCAGCACCGCAACGGAATGGGATTACGGCAACTATCTCCAGGGCTTCGACATCAAGGAAGAGAGCGACGACGGCAAGCAATGGCTCTGTACTCTGACCTATGGCCCCTTCAACTGGACGGAGCAAGGCGGGGCGACCACCGAAGCAGCAGCCGAGGGTCAGACCGATCCCTTCAAGGTGCCGATCAAGGTCAGCTTCGGCACTGCCAAGTATGAGCGCGAAATCACCGCGGACATGAGGGGCAAGCCCATCGTCAATTCCGTGGGCGATCCCTTCGACCCGGCCATGAAACGAGATGACTCGCGGGGTGTGCTGACGCTTGTACGCAACGAGCCGACATTCAATAGCCAGTATGTGCAAACTTTCAAGGACACCTGCAACAAGGACGTCTTCCTCACGATCTACAAAGCCAATACGGTCAAGTGTTCCGATGTCACCGCCGAGCGAGACTATCAAGCCGACTGGGGTTATTTCTGGGTTGTCACCTATGTATTCGAGATCCGTGAGTCGATCACGCTTGATGACGGTACTGTCGTTGCCGATGGCTGGAATGAGCTGGTCCTGAATAAAGGTCTGCGCGAGTATGATCCTGATGGCGGTCCCGGCTCGCTCAGGCAGGTCCTGATCAAGGGTTGTCCCGTGACCAGCCCCGTTCCTATCGGCGTCAACGGTGATTACAAACCCGGCAACGATCCTTACTATCGGGCGTTCCAGATCTATCCGCTTCAGGATTTCAGCAAGTTCAATTTCCCCGACGACCTGCTCACGGTTGGCAGCGTCCCCGGGCAAGGCGGATCTTGACTGTTGGCAGACTCCAACCCCAAGGGCCCTGTCTATCTCACCAAGCCCCTGGCTCGCCGCGTCGCCCGCGCGGTCAAGAAGGTCGAGGCCGCCTATGGGCGTCCGCCCGATCAGCGGGAGCGGCAATATCTGGTGCCCTTCCTGCCCATCCAGCCCGCCAGCGTCACCACGGCCATTCCCACGGGCACGCTCGCCGCTCCTTCCACATCGGGCCGGCTCACCATCTACCGCGACAACGGCAGCGGCGGCCTGGCCGCGGCCGAGACGGGGGCGCAGTGCAATAACTACCACACGCTCTCAGCCTCGATCGCCAGCGGCAAGACCGTCTCGGTCTACTGGCGAGCAGGGGTATGGTGGCTCGTCGCAGCCGATTGCCCATGAGTTCCGGCGCCATCTTGTTGAATCCCGCCGGCGGCTGCGGGTGTGCAGGAGAGTGCACGATCCATCTGCTGGCTTGCGATGGCACGGGCAACCTGGCCGGGGCCGCGGTCACGATCAAGGACGCTGGAGGCGCCACGGTCGACAGCGGCACGACCGACGCATCGGGCAACTTCACCACGACGGCGGGATGCGGGACCAACCGTACCGTGACGGTCGCGGCGACGGGCTACACGACGCACGATTTCACGGGGCAGACGCTCTCGGCCACCCCGCTCAATCTCAACATGGCGGGCTATCTGGACCCCACCAATTATGTCTGTTGCGGTGGCTGCGCCTTCCCCAAGCTGTTGCACTACAGTTGGACGTTCGTCGATTCCACTGGGACGCATACGGGTTCCTCGACGGCGACATATCGCAACGATGGCACCTGGTGGGCCGCTAATTTCTTCTCGTGCCTATCCGGTGCGTTCGTCAAGCAGGTCCAATGGCTCGACGAGTTCGGCGGAACTCAGACATGTTACTTTCCCCCAACGTCATTGACGTGTGACCCGCTGAATGTGGTTTTCCACCTTCCGACGGAGGAGCAGTGCCCCGGCTATGCGGCGGCTTCGGGAGTCACATCGTCAACCTACACGGTGACCGCGTAAATGAACTGGACCGAAGCCCTTGACCTGGTAGTCGAGCAGACTGGCCATGCGCGTTACCGCTGGCTCTGCTCCGAGGACAATCCCGACGTCCGGCAACGCGAATCTTACCGGTCTTTGATGATCCGCCAGGCGACCGGGCAACACGAACCAGCACGCGACAATGACGCCGCATTAAGGGCGTACATGGCCGCGCATGGCTGCGGAGGATGCTGACCATGTCTAGTTTCCTGCTTTTGCTTGCTGCGATCGGCCAAACGATCACCGATCCCGGCTTCGAGGTGCCGACACAGGGGGCCGGCAAGTGGGTCTATCGGCCCGCGGGCTCGGCCTGGTCGTTCACCGGCAGCGCGGGCCTCTCGGGCAACAAGAGCGGGTTCACGGGCGGCAACCCGGCGGCCCCGCAAGGGGGGCAGGTCGCGCTCCTCCAGAGGTCGGCCCAGGTGGCGCAGACGGTCGCGCGCTGGCCGGCGGGGGTTTATCAAATCTCCTTCAGCGCGGCGCAGCGCTGGAACTGGCCAACGGGCGGCTCGCACCAGGATCTCCAGGTGCTGGTCGACGGGGTGGTGGTGAGCACGATCACGCCCACCGGGGCGGCGTACCAGACCTATCACACCGCCACCTTTCCGGTAGCGGCGGGCGACCATACGCTGGCCCTGGTGGGGACGAACACCAGTGCTGACAATACCGCCTTCGTGGATGCCGTGACCATCACGGCGGCGAGCTCCATCGTGCCGGCGGTCACGGCGGCGGCCCATGTCGCCAGCTCGGGCAAGATGATCGGTTTTACATTCCGCGCCATGGATGGAGGTGCTCCGGTCATCCCGACGCAGATCCTCACCCCGCCCACGATCACGGTCAACGGCCAGCCCCTCGGGTCCCTCGGTACCCAGTGGAGCACCGGCTACCACCCGGTGGTGCTCATGGGCACGCCGGGGAACTATCAGATCCGGCCGGGCGCGCTGGTGCAAATCACCGCGCCGCTGGCCTGGGCCTACGCGGGCACGGGACCCGCCCAGGCGCTTGATAGTGCAACGGCCGAGAACCGGGCGGGCAAACCGATCCTGGCCACCGAGACGCTACCCAGGACGCTGCGGATCGGCGTCAACAACAACCAGGCGCCGACCTCCAGCGGGCTGGGGTTCTACTTCCCGTTCCGGAACCTCAAGTACCGCGCCGGCTGGCCGCCGGGCAACCGGGGCCGGTGGGGTGCGCCTCCCGTGTACCAGCCGATCGACTACCACGCTGCCGCCAACGGGGTCGACGGGACCCAATATCCGGGGGTCGCGGGGCTCTGGCTGGTCATGTGGGACGCCACCAATCCCGCCACGCCGGTTCGCTGGTCGATCTCGACGTCGACGCCGGACCTCTGCACCGTCACCGAGCGCGCCGACCTCGCGAGAGCGCCGCCTGACGGGATCGGCATGTGCCGCGTGTTCGATGTCGAGCCGATCGAGAACGCACCCTCGGCGGGGTTCAATGTCAGCCTCTCCTATGCTGATCCGGCCTGGAATGGGACGCCGGCCTACTCGAACCTCTGGGTCTGCCAGCCGGGCGACTGGGACCTCGCGAACGGGCAGGTGGTGCTCGACCGGTCAGACCCGATGGCGCTATCGCGCATCTACCAGGATCGGGTGGGTTCAGGGGTCGGCTCGCTAAGGTGGGTTGACTCGACGATTTGCGGCGGCAACCCGGCGAGTTGTCCCTATCCCGAGTTCCTGCCCAGAATCAGCGACGAAAACTGGGGCGACCTGTCGTTCTATCGCGAGATTCGCGGTTATGTAAGTGCGGGGCCGGTGGATGTCGCGGCCACTCCCTACATCTACTCGCCGTTCTACACGCAGCCAGGCCA
>Ga0207663_10000109_pt1 | contig 39832 bp, 79 predicted proteins | sample LARL53metaG_FD_184346 | JGI IMG/M metagenome (GOLD analysis project Ga0207663, IMG submission 184346) | Corn, switchgrass and miscanthus rhizosphere microbial communities from Kellogg Biological Station, Michigan, USA - LAR L5-3 metaG... | ecosystem: Host-associated > Plants > Roots >...
GTGCGTGTATGGCTACCGGGAGCCAATCATTGACGGTTTTACCCTTAGCGCCCTGCATCGGCATACGGATACGGGCCAGAGCGCCGTGTGTGTCGCTTTTGAATGTGACAACTTCGTAGGTCATGCATTCTCCTCTCTCAGTTTCGAGACGGCAGATCGAACCGCTGCCAGCGTTGATGTTTTGGGGTCTGACCCCTTAGCCCACCGCGCCCATGTGGCAGGGTGGACTTTTGCCTCCTTCAGAACGTCGCCAAGCCGCAGCTTTCCAGCGAAAATATCTGACTGAAGCGCAATGACTTCGGGTGCGATAGGCTTGTTCATAGACCCACTCTAGCGCGAACAAATCAAAAGGCAATGCGAAAAATATCGCTTGACGCCCGCTCTGGATCGCATAAGGTCGTCTCAACAAAAGGAGAGAGACATGCACACAGAGAGCAAGATCGAAGAGGGCGGTCTGATCCTCGCGGTGTCGGGGATGGTGAGCGCCTCGGGCGACTGCTTTGAACCATCGTTGGACGACATCCTGATGGAGCAAGAGGATAAGACCGCCAAGCCCTTCAAGAAGAAGATGGTGAGCATCTTTCCCGAGGGCATGGACCCGACGTGGAAACTTCTGACGCTTGAGCGTGTCCTGAACGAGAAGTTCGAGGAAATCCGGGCTCAGGTTCAATGGGAATGGGAAAGGGGTTCGACGTGATTGTCCGACAATTTGTTTCCATGTTGGTTGCGGGATTTTTCGGGTCGCGGGCACTGAAGTGTGCCTTCAGCGGCGAGATTGAAAATGCCGTTTTGTTTTCGTTGGTCGTGGCCTTCGCAATCGCGGTTCGTCTGGAGAAAGTGAAATGACCGATAAGCCGATAAACGAAGACAAGGTCTCGGTGGGTATGGAAGCCCAAGGGGCTGGAATGAACCAGAAATCCCTCACCCCCGAGAAGCTGGAAGAACTGAAGGCGCTCGCATTGGCTGCTTCAAACGAGCCGTGGACGGCGGTTGTCAGCGGTCCACGTATCGCCGTTGGTCAGGTGCTCGTCCAAGTCTCAGAAGGCGGCGACTGGCCCGTCATCGCGCAACACGTCCACGCTTTCCGCCCGTCTGTTGCGCTCGCCCTCATCTCCCAAGCCGAGGCGCGGGAAGGTGAGAATACGAGGCTGCGCGATCTCGTGAAGCGATTGGCCGAAGACCTGCGCTCCGAAGTCTCCGCTCGATACGGCTGCGACATCGACTATCCCGGCATCAAGCGCAAGTTCGATGCTGACATGGAGATCGTCCAAGAGGCGGAAGCCCTCACCAGAGAGGGAGATGTGTCGTGCTGACCCTCCCTGTCGCCTTGCGATCTGACCTTTCTGCACACCTCCGTTTCCCCGTCGATCTGAGTCAAGACGAGGCTGAAAAGCTGTCTCGCGTGGTGCTGGCGTATGTCGATACCGACCGAGTTTTCAGCCCTCCGCTCCCGTCGTGGGAAGCCTATCAATCGGCCATGAAGGGCCTTGATCAATGACCCGCTCCACCCAACCCGAAGCCGTGGCCGGACTGCGCCTAGAGATCGTGGATGTTCCGATGCCTAACCTTGGATCAAGTCCACGCGCCGATCTGCGGGACTTGCCGATTGCTCAGAAAAACAAGCCTGTCGAGCGAGGCGAGAAGACGTTCCAGCAGTTCGACGGAACCGACCTGTGCGCATGGCATGTCCGTTCAGCGGTCGCGTGGCGATCAACAGGCCCTGTGTTCCGCCTGACCCAAGACACCACCCAACCCGAAGCCGTGGCCGGACTGCGTCATGGAAAACTTGAAGGCCAAGACCTGTCGGCCCTGACCCCGCACACCAGCATCGTTCTGGACCATGTGACCAAGACGCTGACCCGGTTCATCGAGGCGTCCGAAGACGGCATCCTGACCTTGTCGCACTCGCTGAGCAGCGACGCCTACTTCTACACGCGGCCGGATCAGGCGACCTATGTAGGCGAAGAGTACGGCGATGACTGGATCGCAGCGCCTCTTGGCGGATGGAGCGAGAACCCGGTGCCGGGGCGGCGCGTGGACGTCCGAAGCCGAATGGGTGCCATAACTGCCAACATACTGAGCGGAGACACTCGCTGGAGCGACCGGGGGTTGGCGGTCGATTACGTCGCCTTCCGCCTGACCGACGCCAACCCCCAACAGGAAGCCTCCGCTATCCCGGCAGGCGTTTCGTGGTCGCCCGAGCACGAGAACTTCTATGACGACGCCACGGGGCGCGGAAAGGGCGAGGGCTTCTGGCATCAATGGCATACGCAACACGAGCGCTTCCCTGTTCGCCAGTCGTCTGCGACCCAACAGGAAGGGGCTTCACTCCCGGGTGGGGAGGGCTTTGCGGCTCTGAACACAGGGTTCGCCACGACGATATCCGAGGGCGATCCGGACCCGTCCAAGCGCAAAGCGTTCATCAAGATCGCGTTCGACGGCGAAGATTCTCTGGCCCGCGCCCGGACGGCCTTCGGTTACCTGGACGGCCTTGTGAGTGCAGACAGGGCCGCGCCCCCTACGCTTAAGAGCGGTGATAGGGAGGCGATTGAGAAAGCCATTGCGCGTGGTCGAGATCAGGAGTGGCGGGACTGGGAGATTGCCGACGCCATCCTGCCGCTACTCCGTCCCGCAGGGGATTACGAGGGGCTGGAAGTTCTCCGGCGAGCGATCGACCAGATGTTCGTCAACCGCTCCAAAACCTACACCAACGCTCGCGGCAAGGTTTCGTCTCTGGAGGCCGACGGCGAGGCGTGTTGGATCGTATCGCACGCCGACATGGAAGACCTTGAAATCGCCCTCCGACAACTCACGGCTCCTGACGCCTCCATGAAGGAGGGCGAGTAGATGGCCGTTAGTTACGAACCCTGTTTCCTCTGGATTCCGACACGACTGGTGACGGGCCAATGGGCTTGGCTTCGCAAGGTGCGGCGGGTCCGAAAAGGAGGGCTGATCGAGTATCGGTACTACTCCTCCATGAAGGAGAAGAAGTGATGGTAGTGCATTCCGCTCCCGAAGGTCGCTCCATACCCACCGAGGGTGAAGCGACGCTTGAGACCATCTGGTCTGACATCGCCGATGCTCCGCGCGACGGAACGTGGATCAAGGCTTGGCGCAAGCCGCCTTCTTGGACCGGCCCCCGCTGGGAGCCGCTGATCTACGTCAGGTGGGACGAAGAAGAGATGGCGTGGGTGTGGCCGGACGAAATGTACGAGGTGTTCACGGTTCGAGGCCGCGAGCTGGCCGACATGAAGATCGCGGATCAGGAATATTTCTCCGACCACCGCTTTACCCATTGGACGCCGGTCGAGACCACGCCCTCTGCAGGTACGCAGCGAAGCGAAGTGAACCCCTCCAATACGGATAGGCAGGGGGAGAAGGGATGAGCATCCGCACACTGGTCGAGATCAACCACGACTTCACATGGCGAATGGACGATCCCGATTTCGTCGCGTCGCTCCAAGGGTATCTGTCGGGAGGCTCGTCGCGATGCGCTGAGGCCCTTGAACGCTTCGGGCTCAAGATCGTCGCCCAGCGCCACCACTCCGGTCAGTTCGTCATCCCTGACGACGCGGATGGCTTCAAAGGCACCAACCCATGACATCGGATAACCAGACAGTAGAGCCTTGCCCGTTCTGTGGGGCTGAACCCGCGATCAGCGAGTACGCGCTCAACATCGACGGGGACACGAAGTTCGCGGTAGCCTGCGACTGTCGGAATGCGCCGGAGTGTCAGGCCTTCGCCGAGCGCTACGTCAACGCTCATGGCCACACAAAAGCCGAGGCAATCGCCGCGTGGAATGTTCGCGCCCCCGCCTCTCCTTCCTTGGGAGAGAGAAGGGAGGAGTTGGCGAGGGAGATTGACCGGAAGGCGTGGGATAGGTTCGACCGTCTTTTGAATGGCGGTTACGCTGAACACATCGAGCGCAAGAAGACGATTGAGTGGAGCCCGTCCCTTCGACCATCGCTGAACGCAGCAGACCGCATCATCGCCCTCCTATCCAGACCAGAGGGTTAGGATTCATTCCGTAGCTACGCTACTCCATACCCACCTGTGCCGTTGCTCTGTCAGCGGCTAATCACTGAGGACATATGAAAGGAAAGGCATTCAACGTACACTTCCCGTCGTCGCTTCAGAAGGTGAAGCAGCGGCCTTCAATTTACCCCATAAAACCACTCAAGAGGAAAACATGCTTACCGAACGAGGTATCGCCGAAGGCGCTCAACAGGCCCGAGGGCTGAACCGGGCCAATATAGACCGGATTGATAACGGCGGCGCAATCGCCGAGGCCATCAACAAAGCCCAATCCATTGCCAACCTGCTAAGCAGCACAAACCAAATGGCCGATAACGCGGTCGAGCGACTGTACGGTCCCCGCCCAAATCAGTCGGGCGGACAGAGCGCAGCAGAGGCGATGTATCCGGGACAGATTGGCGAACTTATGGAAGCTCTTGATCGCGTGTTTGCGTTGGCTTCGATCAACTCAGACCTTGCTGGCCAATTTAACCGCATCTGATCTGTCGGGGGCGTGGCTTCGGTTGCGTCCCTACCAGACCCGCCAGAAGGGACGTGACTGAGCCTCCGCGATACTCACGACCGCATCTTTCCTAGCGCTGCAAATGGCGATCTCTGCGTCCTGCCTGATAATGGCATTCGCGAGGTCGCCAACAGTTTGAGCGGTCGATACGTCAACTTCTGAGACGCACGGGGCTTTCAGGCTATCCGGGATTACAATCCCGCTGGCCCCGGCGCACGCATTCAAGAGACTTGCCGAACCCATCAGGCAAGCGAGTGTCAGAGCCTTCGATCTGGTCAACTTGGGCTTCCTTCTCTTTCGTCTCTACGCGGATTTGATCGGTCTTTGTCGCCACCTTGTCCAGAGCGTCAGCCGTTACAGTGGCTTGGCGGGCTTCTGTGACGGCACGGTCAGCGCGGGATTTCTGAAACGCGTACGCTCCCCAAAGCGTCAGGATCGTGACGACGACACCAAGGCCGATCCAGTACTTGATGGGGATGCGGGAGAGGAGGGCGATCATCCGTTTCCTCCCCATCCCTCAGCGCAGGCCACCGAAGCCCTCAATGATCGTTTCAGTCGCTTTCATCGGTTAAAGCTCCCGTTTCCACAGTCCAGACGATAAGAGAACGGAAGTCGATAGGTGACGATCCCGCCGTGGCAAATCCTGTCTAGGCGCTGGTACATGCGCCGCTCCAGAACGCGCTTGGCGAAGAAAGCCATCATCCGTTCAACATCTCGCTTCATGGCCTTGGATCATACAGCGGTTGTGGTAGGCTGTCACGGCAGCGATGTTGCTGCGGAAAAGGAACAAGGCAATGAGGCCTTCCATGACCTCTTGGACGCGAAAAGCGATCCAGACCCTCTCCCCCAAAACCCGCGCATTCGTTATCCACGAACACAACCGATACAAGCTGTCAGAGTACACCTTGGACGGCGGCTATAAGGACGTGGGTGTCGGCAGCATCGACAAACTGTATGACCTAGCCAAGATCGCGGCTGAAGCCGAGGGTGGAATCGTCGTCTGCTACGGCGGCGGGAAAATGGACCTGAATTTCACAAAGTTCACAGGCGATGAGCCTGAAGTGGTCAGGCTGGCGGATATGTACGAAGAGGCTCACCGGCAGAAAATGGCTGACCAAGATCGTCAAAGGACGCAGAAGGGGCAGGTGACCGTGCCTTGACGAATGCCGCGTATCTGGCATGATTGGAATGCGAGCGGGTGAGGCGACAGCATTGCCAACTTCGAAGCGCTCGTGTCTTTCTCTGGCTGCGGAGCCAGAGACTACCTTGCTAGGGTAGCGCCAGAGAGCCCGGAGGGACGGTCAATCCTTCCGGGCTTCTCAAATTTAGGCCTTAGCCAGAGCCTCTTTCAGATCAGTCCGAATGTCGATTCGTTTAGCGCTCGACCACCGAGGAGCATAAGAGGGCTTGGCAACATCGTACGTGGTGGTCTTTCCGTCATTCGACCATTTGCCGTCAAAGAACAGGTCCCGCTCCGCTTCCCGCCGCTTGATGATATCGGCAGGCTTACGCCATTCCATGAATTTGGCCTTGGCCTCCGCGACACGGCCAGCCTTCCATAACTCGACCCACGACGCACGGCCAATGGCACCCGTATTCCAATGGAAGCTGACAGCCGCCGCCCATTGCTCCTCGGTGAGTCTATGACCCTTGAAGGCCGCTAGAACCTCAGGGCCGTACTTGGTCTTCAGGAGCCACACAAACACCTCAAGACATCTTTGGATGGTCTGAGGGTTGTCCTTGTACCGCTCGACAGAATGGCCGCTGGCTGACGTGATCCCGGCGCTCCAAGTCCAAACGCCCACGCTATCTTTGTAGGCTTCTCGGATGATCGCCTCATGAGAGAGAATCTCTAGGCAGACCTTTTCCGTGAAGTCGCCCGTTTTGAACGTCGATAGCGTTTGGCCGGACGGCGCTTGTCCCGCCTCATAGAGACTGTCGAAAGTATTAACGCCAGCCCAACCATCAGCGCGCAAGCCGAGCTTAGTTTGGTACGCACGCACGAAACGCTCATTGTCCTCAGCCTTGGTACTCACGCCTTGGCCTCTTCAAACCACTTATGACGAAGGTCCACAATCACCTGAACCACCAGCACCGCCAGCCCAAGACGGGAAACAGTCGAGCCCCAATCCACAACGGTGTGTTCGTAAAAGATCGAGGGGATGGAGGTCGTTAGTCCTCCCGCAATCAGGCAAGCAGCGCAGAGATACCCCGGCTTCACCCTGTGGCCACCGAGAACCACAATACCGAGGCACATGGTCCAGACGCTTCCCGAGAGGAAGGCATTGACCGCCAGAAGGCCTTGCGACGGGATGATACCAAATACCACTACGGCAACAACCATTGTTACCGCCAGAAGCAGTCCCGCATAGACTCTCACGTCCAAATGAGAGAGCCAAGAACGCACCTTTTCAGCTACGATCATCGGTCGCCCCCTTGGCAATAATCTTGATGTCAACACGCGAGGCAAAATCCTTTGCCCTCCGGATGAGAATGGGAATGACCGACAGGGCCACCGCTCCTGTGATGAAGCACACAAAAGAAGGAACGCGCGAAGTCATAGGATCGTACGATTTGAACCAGAGTTCGCAGATGAAGGGTCCTGCAAAACATCCTGCGAGAGTTCCGACAACGAGGGTCTGAAGGCGTCCGGCGAGAGTGAGGTTTCGAGCGGCGAACATGGCGCACATCGAGCCAGCAAACGACCCGACCAGAAGCCACGAGTTCGCGATGAACCACGGTACAAGGTCATTCATCCTCTACCCTCGGAACCTTCCCGCGCGTGAGCCACAGAAGGCCCACGATGTAAACAAAGGCCGCACCGCCCCAGAAAGCCAATCCAATCACTCGACAAGCCCCCAAGCCCGATCATGGCGAGTTTGACAATCAACCCCGCATTCAGCGCGTTAGCATACTCTACTTCAATTTGTATGCCCGACCAACGACACAACACATACGCGCCGTCCAAGAGGAACATCGCCCCTGCGATTGATGCGACAGGAGCGGACCACCAGAAGCGGGCTTGGGTGTGGAGATAGGCGAGGGCCACACCGACAACCGCGCTGATGATCGGCCACGCCATCCAAGGCTCCGGAAAGACCATTCCAGCCAGATAGCCTGCAGACCAAGACGCAAGGATCGTCAGGGCGTATAGCATCACCCGCCTATCCGGCAGAGCCAGAAGGCAGACGAACAAACAGGCGATGCCATATTCGATCAAAGGTTAGCCGTCCGTATTCGGAGGAGTGGTCCCGCCACCATCTCCGGTGTGGCCCGGACATTGCGACATGTCCTTGCCGCAGATCGCGCAAGGCGGACGGGGCGGGGGCTGGCCTCCGGGACCATCATCAGCAGGACACATTTCGTTTCTCCATACGCCGGGATTGGCGGATTAAACTGCGGTTCTCATGGCAACCCATGATCCGGATTCCTTACGGTAAAGCACTGTGTTGGCGGCAGCGGAGCCGTCCGTGCGAATGACAATGTCGTTGTTAGCCCCCAGACCGTTGTCCGGAACTCCAGTCACGACGTTAATTCCTGACAGGCCCTGCTCTCCACCGCCCAAAAGGCCCGGACGCAGCTTGCCGTAGAAGTTGGCGAACGAGCGGGACAGTTCCAGACCCAAGCTCCCTGCCGTGGTGTAGAACTGGTAGAAATCTACCGGATTGTCCGGATCGCCTATCTGAACGATGCGCGCCAAGTCGTTAAGCAGGCCGATAAGTTTGACCTCACCCGATCCATCCGGGTCTCGCGCACGAAGGAAGCCCCCTGCCCTCAATCGCATTTCGGAGGCCATGACCTGATCCTGACGGCCCCACACGTTCGTGGAGTTGACCCCGTTAGCATCGGAAACGGTCGGCAGTTCCTCAACGCCCCTCAAGGTCATCCGGTTAGCAATCGCACCAGCCCGGACGTTCCAGTCCAGAGTATTCCCCTCCGGCCGGATGTCGTACTCGTCTCCCTTGCAGATTCCGGTATCGACTGCCTGATCCCAATATCCCATCTCGACATCAACGAGATGGAACCCGGAGCCTCCATCTCCACGCTTCAGGCCGATAGATGTGTTGGTATTCCCTACAGAACCGTTGAGAGACCCGCCGTACATCTGGATGTGATTGACCTGAGAAATGGTCTCGATGCCATACATCCCGCCGCCGATGATGCAGTTACGGAGTTGGCCATAGCCGATGTAATCTCCCGTCCCGTCCAGAACGAGAGACTTCTGCATCCTCGCTCCACTGTAGGCAGAACGGATGCGAACACGGTCCATATCCCAACCAACACCACGCAGGATTTTCAGTGCTACAGCGTTGTCTCCATCGGAGGGAAAGGTCTGAATCGTGAAGTTGGCGAGACGGAAGAAATTCGTATTTACCGACGCAGAACCTACCTGAACTGCTGTACCGTCTCCGGTGTAGATGATTTGCAGACCTCCATCCTGAAGGCCGGTAATGTCTCCACCCAGCGTAGCTTCACCTTCAATGAAGGCCTGACGCTCTCCGTTCGGGGCAAGCAGGATTGATGCGTCATCCAGCGTGATCTTGACGTTTCCGCGAGCACGAAGGCCCTTGCCCTGACCCAAGGTGACATTTGTCGTCAGGGTGTTTTCGTAACCGGCGTTGATATCGACTCGCCCACCGTCAGCAACACGATTGATAGCGGCCTGAAGAGAACTATAGTCGTCCGCGTTTACGACCTCATACACCTTCCCTAACAAGGGCCTTGCGACACCCCCTGTACCGGAAGCGGTGTTTACAGAGCCTACAGCGCCGATGTTGGTACGGAAGTCTGTAGCGTCTGAGCCAGAGACATTTCCGCCGTTCTTGTCGGCCTTGTTGACTGTCGCGTTAACCGCAACAGCAGCCGCTGCTTCCGCATCGTTAGCGGCTATTCGGGCCTCGCCAACGGCTTGATTAAGCTCGTTCTGAGCAACCGACATTCCAAGCGACAACGCGCCTCCCTCGACCACAAGGGAGATTTCCTGATCGCCAATCAGAACTTCGATCTGGTCGCTCATTGGGTGATGCCTTCCAGAACCACGAAACGGCCTCCGAACAGATAGCTTTCCAAGCCGGTTTGATCAGTGACTACAATGTCATACCACAGATTAGCCACCGGTAGAGAGGCAAGGTCAGCCTTCTTGATCGTCAGGACCAGAGCATCGCCCACGATCTGGAAATACGACCCGTTGGCCGTCTGGATCATGCCGAGGTCAAGCAGGACAGTTGCGTCACCCGGCTCCGAGCGAATCTGCATCTGCGCCGAGAAGCCGTTGAAGGTGTAGTTCTTGCTAGGCATGATCGAGCGACGGAAGTCAGCGTTGTTCGCCGCCTGAAGGTCGAGTGTAGGTAGTCCGCAGCAGGTCATGCTACACTTCCCTTCATGCGTTTAATCATCGTCTTGCTCATGATCGCTTCTCCCCTCACTGGACCGGTATGGGGCGCTGCGTTGCTGGTTGCATTGGCTGGGCTGCTTGTACATCTGGCCGACCGAGAGAAAGAGCAAATTGAACAGCGCCTTCGTAATACGGAATCAGAGCGGGATTCCGCTGTGCGAGACGTGCAAGCTCTTGGACACCTTCTCTGGCAGTCTGAGAGTCAGTGGCTCGATAGATCGCGTTTAGTGCTGCCTGCGCCGGACGCGAGTAAGCAATCGACGTTGCGATAACCGGAACCGCGACAGCGCCTGCAACAGGAACGCCGGAAGCCGCTCCCGCAACCAGACCAGTAACGGCTCCGCGCGTAGCCGTGCCACTGTCGCCCACGCGAGACGGGATAATGTTCCGGCCAGCGACGGCCAAATCCTGCATCAACGCATCCCCGCGTGCGCTAGCACGACGAGAGCCCATCTGACCAACGGCCTGACCAAGCTGTGTAGGTGAGAATACCCCGTCATTGGCTTGCGCAGCCGTAGAGCCAGCAGCGCGCTCAACACGCATCAGACGCGCGTAGGCAGAGTTAGCCGAGCGGAGATCGTCAGCGGCCTGCGGGTTCTGGCGGCGCAGACCGTCCCGCAATGCCTCTTGAACAGCCTGATAGGACCGACCAAGCGCACGAGAGGCTCCATCCGTTGCCTCAAGATTCTGTGCGGCGAGATTTCCGAACTCGCTTTCAAGCGACTTGAACTGTTGACCGGTGATCGGATCGTCAAATGCCTCCAGAACGCGGAAGACTCGGTCATTGATCTGGCGCGTCAGGGTTTCGGTCTGAGGTACGCCAGCGTCCGAAAGGGTCTGATTGATGGTGCGTCCAAGGTCGTCATAGAACGCGCGGTCGGGGCGGAACTCGGTTCCGTTCAGTACACGATCATACGCACGCCCAACAATACCTTGAGCCTCGTCCACAGACGCATAGCCCGGTTGAGAATTGCGCGGGAGGCGCTCACCAAGCGGCGCAAGAGCGCGGTTGATAGCGGCGCGGTTGAACGTCTCGACGGATTGCTGACGAGCACCCGCGATTGGTTGGCCGATAAACGGAATCGAGGACGCGCCCTCCTCCAGATTTCGCGCGATGGAGCCAACAACCGGAACCTCGGAAAGCATCTGACCGGGTGTCAACGAGACACCTTCTCGGGACAGGAGGCGAGCATTCGAAGGAGCCCGAACACCGGCACGAGAAAGACGATCAACTGCGCCTTGTCCGATACGACCCGCTCCGGCTCCAACGAGAGCGTTGACTGCAACGTCATCCAGACGCTCCAAGGCGTTGCCTTGGCCGCCAATGGCCCCGGCAGCAGCGCCATAGCCCGCACCCACCTGAGCGGCCCGGACCCCTCGCGCTGCACCCTGAGCGCCCGCAATATAGTTTCCAGTGCCTTGAAGACCCGGAGTGAGAAGGCCTCCAGCAAGTTGAGCGCCGAAGGAGCCTAGAGGATCGTCGCGCATAAGCTGGGACAAGCGGTCACGAGATGCATCCCGCGCCGCTTGACCGGCCAAACCGCGATCAATTCCCTCAACGTTTGGATCAATGTAACCCAACGCCCCTTCCAGCAGCGGAAGCGCTCCAAGGCTCTGACCTTGGAAGAGATTGGAGATCAGCGCCGGGACATTACCTGACCGTCCGAGCGCTTGCTGGTACTCCTCTTCATAACCAGGCAGCGCGCGACGTTCTGCAAGAACTTCATTTTCACGAGATGCACGGTCCTGATCGGCCTCCCAACGATCATATGGGCCGAGGTCTTGTTCCTGACCGTTGCCAACCAGAACGGCGCGACCGTTGCGATTTACGACGGCGTTGGAAATCACAACGTCGTTCGGCTGCACGCTCGAAACGTCACCGCCAGCAATCGCCATCAGGTCTTCATTAGACAGCGACGTTGCGTCTTGCGGCAGGGAGGCGAACTGAGCGGTATTGCCGCCCACGTCCACTGTGTTGCCGTTTTCAAACTCACTGATAGCCTGAGCGATTAGAGGGATTTGGTCAGGTCCGACCCGATCATTTACGCCCACGCCAGCTCGTCGCGCGACGTAATCGGCGTATTGGCTCGTCGGGTTGTTATCGGACGGAGGAGCCCAACGGTTTATGATAGACGCTGGCGTGTTGAAGCCGCGCTCAATGTAGGACCCCAGAAGACGAGACTTCGCAGCGGTGCCAGCGTCAGGGCTGTTGAAGATAGCGAAACGACCGTCCGAACCGGCGTACCCCGGTAGAGAGCGAGCGAAAGAGCCGTCCTCGATGTTACCGGGGTTATTGTTCCGGATTCCGCGCGGCTGGTTGCTCCTAGGCGAGGACTGTCGAGCGCTCGCAGGAGGCCCTGCGATAGCCATGAGTTGTTCATTCGAGAGACGCGACGGATCGGTCAATATCCCTGAACTCCACGCTGACGGAGGATGGCTCGGGCCTGTTCAGGCGTGATCTGGCCGGACGACTGAGGCGCGCTATACCCACCACCGTAGCCCGCCGACGTGTCGCCGTACTGAGCCAGACGGTTTTGCATGATGGCTTGCTGCGTTTCAGTCTTGCGAGCCTGAATGTCTCGATAAGCCGACAGACCCGCGCGAACGATGTTCTCGTCACCCCACCCGCTAAGAACTTGGTTCAGCGCTCGCAGCGAGTCCCCGTCCGTTTGCGGGCCGGTTGCATCGTTCAGGATTTGATTGCGGAGCGTTTCAACAGTGCGGCGCAGTTCGGCTTGCGCGGCAGACTGAGGCGAGCTGTTGCCGGTGTTGTTCCGCACCCATGCCGATGCACGAGATGCCGGGTCAAGACTGATCATGCCTTGGTCGATCAGCCCAATGGCGTTGTCGATCCGGGCAATCGTTGAAGCGCGGTCAGAGATTTGTTGCTCGTCACGCTCATTGTCGCGGCGCACAGCATCCGGAACCGGACGGGGCGCGCGATCCGCCTGAGCGATTTGCTGCCCGTTAGAATAGCGCGTGTCGCCTTGGTTCAGAGTAAAGTCGTCGGGACTTTCAAACACGACGTTGCCGCCCGCGTCGATGCGGTAGCGACCTACGGTGTTTTGTCCCGCACCGATAGCGTCGATCCGATTACGCTCCGCGACGTTGCTCTCTGAGATCGTCGGGCCACGTGTGCCAAGAACCTCATAGCCATTGTCCGTATCGCGGACCAAGCTATCGCCAAACTCTCGGGTACGGCGGTTGTTGTAGACGTTACCCGTACCGGCGACTCGCTGAACGCCGCCTTCGGCGATGACTTGCGGAGCGAACTGAGCGCCGACGTTCTTTTGCCAATCCTCGCCACCGAGACCGAGGAACAGCGCAGCCTCACGCGGGTCGTCGATGCGCGATAGAACCGCGTTAATACGGGCGTTGCGTTGAGGCATTTCTGCTTCAGCCTGAAGGCGCTGGCGCTCTGCATCAATCGCACCGAACGTATTAGGGGCCAGAACACGGCCAAGAACGTTCAGAGGATTGACCCGCCCACGCTGAGGCGTCGTCACCGGATCGGTAATCGCGGTGTTTGGCAGGACCTGCTGCTGAGGCGCGTTGAACGGCTGGCCCTCAAAGCCCTGCTGCTGGTAGCGCTGAAGAAACGCCTCGTCGCCAGCATCCGCCATCATCGGCTGGCCCTGAAGACGGCGACCCGCTTGCAGCAAGGCAAGGAAGTTCAGCGGCGATTGTCCGAGTTGCTGAAGCATCAGAGTTGTCCTGCAACGCCCCAATTCATACCGCTGCCCTTGCGGTTAGACGTGCCTTGCGTGTTGCCCGTCGTAGTCCCCCAGCCGCCGAGAAGCCCCAGAAGGGAGCCATACGAACCCAGCGAGTTAAGTTGGAAGCCTGCACGGTTCTGAGCCTCCTGCATCGCAGCGGAAAGCGCCTGATTATAGCCTTGGCTGTTCAGGCTTGCCGTGGATGCTGCAATCGCATCGTTGACCGCGCGCTCATTCTCCCCCCTCAGAACACCCCATCCCGAACCACCGAACGCCCCAGCAGCCGCTGCCTTGGAGTTGATGTCGTTCGTCGCCAAGTCTCCTTGACGGCGAATAGTCGCGTTGGTCGAGTCAACCACGCCCTGCTGGAAGGGGTTTTGGAAGCCAGAAATCTGATCCGGCGTAACGCCCTGATAACCCTGCGAAATGTAAGTCCGGCCTTGCTCAAGGATCGGATTAAGCAGGTTCATGAACCCGGCGTCAGGCGTAAACGTCTGCGTCGTGTTCTGGTTTGTGTTCTCGGTCTGCTTTTGCTTGCTGCCGCCGAAACTAAATCCCATTGGAGATGTCCTTTGCGCAAATCGACGCGACCGGGGTAAATCCGTGCTTACTCATTACCCTATCCCAACCTTTTCTGCCACCCGTAGTGAGTTTCGTACAGCCCTGTTCGCGAGCGTATTTCTCGGCCTTCGGAAGCATAACCTCGGTGATCTCTTCCATGTCGCCGCCGCAGAGCCAAAGATGAAGGCTCTTCAGCCTTGGGTACTGGATTATTTCGGTGACGGCGGCGCTATGCTCGCCCTCCCAGAGTTTCGCGTAACCATCTTCAATCATCTTCTCAACGTCCTCAAGCGCGTGGGTGTCCTGCGTGGACAGAGCTTGAGAAATCCAGATGCGCCACGTCATAGGGCAACCGCCGTCAAAGCGCCCGCGACGATGCTGACGCGATAAACCTTCGGGGGACTTTCATCCCCAATCATCAGAATGGCGGGAACCGCCTTGTCAGTCCGAACCGACTTGAGTTGGTCCTGTTCAAGCTGGGAGCGGAACTGAGCTTCGTTCGTGTAGTCATACTGAGGGCTAGGCGCGATCATCGACGACCTCCTGCTTGCACATCAAAGCGGAACTTGCCGATGCGGAAGTCAACGTCAGGAGCGCCCTCGTACAGAATCTCCATCTGACGGGCCGTCGCGCGCATGTCTGACGGAGACGTCGCGTCATAAGGGCCGTTCTGCATGTCAGGCGTGGTCGGCCATGTCCGACCAAAGAACGTCACCCGCGCAGAGCCAGCAGCGCGCTCATCCGGAATGAAGCGTTTGAGCATGATGACGTTATCGCCCTGCCCGATCTCCACCGGACCTGTTCGGGCATAAGGCCGGCGACCGTCGCGAGCGTTACCAATCTCGTGGTCATAGATGATCCCATCCATCCCGACCATCACAGGATACTGGAAAGCCCCGTTAGACCCTGTTCCAGCCGTCCTGACGAGACGATGCAACATCCACGTTCCCTCTGCTGTGTTGAGGGAGACGGCGCGGTCGATCTCGATGGAGTCGGAGGAGCAGTAGAACCACCACACCTCGTTGTGTTCCGCGATCAGGACCGCAGACACCTTCGCCTCCTGCTGCGAGTTGTAATCCGAAAACACTACGTCCTGAATGTCGCACGGAAGCGGTTGAACGAAACCGTTATAAACGAAGAACCCGTTGCGACCCATCCAGTAGGTCGCTTGCTGCGTAACAGCGATGGCTTGGCGAGAGACAATCCCGCAGCCCGACCCAACCCGGTCGAACTGATAAACGAACGGAGCGCCAACGTAGGTCGCACGGAAAGCCCCCTCATCCGTCAGGATCAGGTTTCCACCGGGGACCCTCTTGCCCGTCATGATCTCGCCTTGCGTCTGCAAGAGCTGATCGCGGGCTTGGTTCGTTGCCGTAGGCGTCCAGTCCGTATTGTTCTGGATGTCCGACCACTTGATGTATCGCGGGTTATTGTCCGCAGCCAAGGCCATGAGGATGCCTTCAGCCGTGGTCAGAATTGCCCTCGCAGTCGGCGCATTGGCAACGGCATCCGCCGCAGGATCACCCGGAGGCCATTCGTAGATCGTGGAGTCGGAGTCCATCACCCCGACAAGGTTCTCTCCGAAGGTGTCAAGCGTCCAGACAGAAGCGGCTAGGATGTTGGTCGAGTCAGGACGTGGCGTGCCGTACAGGGCCGTTCCGTAAAGGCCTGTTCCATACCCTCCGCCCACGTCGCTATTCTGACGACCGGGCGTGAACCCGGCAGGTGTAATATCGCTCACCGAGCCCGACCGCGTCACGGCATATAGGTGAGTGTGCGTTCCCACCCCGATCCAGCTTTGGTTGGTATTGTCCGCCCACGTCATCACAGCACGAGACACGCCTTCCAGAGGATCAGAGGTGCGCGCTTGCCAACCGCCAATAGGCTTGAGACTGCCCGCTTCCCAGCGGATCAGATCGGAGTCGCGATAGAAGCCTTTGGACTGATATTTCGTACCAGCCGCGCGAAGACCCGGAGGAGGATCGACTTCCACGAACGGCATCAGAGGTCCCTCACCAACTGCACGAATACCGTTCCGGTCGGATAAACTAGTCCGTTGACCGTTACATCACAGCGGAAAAGACCTGAGGCAACCTCCGATCCAGCCCCGACAAAAGCGCGGAAGAAGGTAGTAGGCGAAGTTGGCGCAGTAGCCTCTATGCCGGGGTCGCCCGAAACTTTAACCCAAGCGTAGGAATGCGTACCGGGGACATTGACCGTCACCGATACGGAATTGTTCGTGACGATATTGCCCGGACCACCGCCGGTCTGTGAGCCGGTGGCAGTCGTTGGCGAGACGCTGACACGGACGCCCGCCTGCGTAGCCAGAGCCGCCAGAACACCGCTCAAGACGCACCAATCCCCGAGAGGACCCATTGGTTAACGTCCTCTTGCGTGATCGACACCCACGCTTGAGGCACAATCGTCCTGTTGGCATCCGTAGCAATACCCGGAAGCCGGATAGAGACGCCAACGCCGCGAAGGAGGCTGATATTCTGAGTCCCCGCATTGCGCAGAACGATCACAGCGCCAACCGGAAGAACGGAAGGAGGAACCGTCCAGTTCCGAGCGGTTGAGCCCGTGAGCCGGATGCACTTCCCATTGTCGGCAGCAACGAACGTGCGGTCTGCGTCAATCGCCACCATCGGTACGCCACGGAAGCCAGCATCATTGCTGCCAGCCGTGTTCGGCGTCGGATCGCCAAGGGCAATCGGGCCTGTCATCGTGCCTCCGGCTTTTGGCAAAGCCGCAGTCGCCAAGGCCTGCGTAGTGTTGAACTGCGTGGCGAGAGACTGGAAATCGACGTAGATTTCGCCAAGGCGAGCGTTCAAAACGCCCCCCCAAGTGTCGGCGGAACCCCCTACAACGGGCTGAACATTCTGCGTGGTCGGCGTGAAAGCCATCAGGCAAATCCTCCGGTGCGGATATTCCAGCCACGACGGTTCATCGTAATCGAGGCCTCATCGGCTCGCAGCTTTGTGTTCATCTGCACGCGCGGACTGTCCTTGTTCGCGGCCTGAATGGCGGAATAGAACGGCGTCGCCCAATCCTGCGTGTCGTCGATCAACCACATCTTGGCCCACTTCAGGGCTCCCGCGAGGTAGATGTCGGGATGACGCTTTAGCAGCCAGTTACAGGTCTTGGTGTCCGACAGAGGACAGAACGATCCGACATAGACGATCACGCCATTAAGCGTCTCCGTGGGGACCGGCCATAGCATGATCTTGTCGTTAATGACGGTGTAGAAGCGAGGCGTTCCCGTCTTCTCGCTATTGGCAATGCCGGACCACGACTCAGGAGCCACATAATCCAGATCGCGCCCGTCACTCAGGCTCCCGTCCTGAACCTTGACTGCCTTGATCTGTCCCATGTCGCAGGGAATGGATTTGAAGTTGCTCGCCAGCGTGAACGGCACGCTATCTGAGACCTCACGAGTGCGCAGCAGACGGCGCGCTTCGGTCTCGGCAAGCTGAATGAAGGTCGGGACCTGCACGACGACATCAGGTCGGTCCCATAGGAACGACTGAACTTGCGTCTTCAGGTCTGCGTAGGTTTCAAACGCCATCTTGTGGTTTCACCTTCGGCGGACGCCCACGGCGCTTGGGTTGAGGAGCAGCAGGGAAGGAACCTCCCGGCTCGCCGTTTTTGTCATGATCGAAGTGCGACGGGTGAGCGCCATTGAACGGCGTCGGATGGTCCGTCCAGCCCGCAGGAATTTCCTCGCCCTCTTTAATCAGGCGAAGTTCCTCACCACGGAACCAGTATTGCGGCCACTGTGCGATCATTTGACGTGCGCCCAAGAACGACCGCGCTTGATCGCGGAAATAATGCCCTTTGAGACGCCGTACTCTCGGGCCAGAGCGATGCCCGCACCCCACGGCCCCAAACGAGAGCGAATGTCTCGGACCTGTTCGTCAGTTAGCGTTGCGTTGTGGTGCTTTACGCCTTGTGCGCGCCAAGAGCGTCCTTTGGCTACTCGATCAGCAACGTTGCTGTCGTTGTCGCCCAAAAACAGATGGTCCGGGTTCACACACGCCCGCACATCACACTTATGCAGGACCCATTTCCCCTCTGGGATCGGGCCATTGTGAATGATCCACGACGAACGATGAGCCCTGTCCTCCCCGCGCATCTTTCTGACGCCAGCGAAGTTGAACAGCCCATAACCCTTATAGTGATGACAGCCCGACCACAGCCAGCAGCCGCCGTTCGGGTCCATCTCGACTTTAGAGAAGAAGCGTTCGTTGAGGGTCATTTTTGCTCCGAAAGATGAAGGGGGCCGAAGCCCCCAACACCCTATCAGACTTACGTCTTCCGCGTCAGACCCAGAAGGGTCAGAGCGTCAACGATCTGCGCGGCGGTAGCTCCGGCTGCGAGGATCGGTTGGGGTACGGGTTGAGCCCCGTAAAATCCGACCTTGTCAGCCGGAGCTTGACCCAGAGCGTTGCCGTCCGAGCCGTACTTGGAAAGTTGATTGAGAGCCATGTTAGTTTCTCCTTGAGGGTATGGCTTACGGGGTCGCGCGGGACAGAGCCTTGACGGCCCAATCCGGATACAGAACCGCATAGGCGGGCAGAATATCCAGACGAGTGACCCACACGTCGTTCACGATGTCCCAATCACGGACCAGACGCATCGAAACGCCGTCAAGCGTCTCGCGTGCCTTCCAGTCAACGCCGTTCGGCATTTCCAGATCGACCGTAACAAGGGTGAATGCGTCGCGGTGGAAGAACAGGCCCTGATCGTAGTTGTTCGAGGCCGTGGTCGCCAGCGTCAGCGGAGCGTTGTCAGCCGGGGCCGCCGAGACGTTCTGCTTCGCACCGGTGGTGACGATAGCAGGAGAGATCACGAGGCTCGTGGCGTTCGTGCCGTTGTTGTTGATGACGGTGAACTGACGCAGGCGGCCCGTCTGGTCCTTGGTCTCAGGGTTGACCTCGAATACGCCAGCCATCGTGAAGATGGTGCCTTCAGGCAGGAGACCCGTTCCCGTATCGACAACCAGCGTTTGAACTTCACCCGGCTTGCTCTGATCAGCGGCTTGCTGGTTCGCACCGTTGACCAGATAGCCCGTGCCAGCACCCGCGAAGAAGCGCGGAGCAGTCGTGGTTTCGTACCAGTCGAAGCCAGCGGCACGACCCATACGACCCTCACGGTACTGCTTTCCGATTTCGGTCTGGTTGTTGAACAGAGTGGAGGTCCCCTCAACCACGTCCACCGACTGTTGCGAGTTGACCAAAGCGTAACGATCCGACGACGGGGCGAGGTGTTCGTTCAGCTTGGCCTTGGCGTTCAGGGCCTGCGACAGGCTCATCGCGCCAGCGTTCACAACCGCGTTCGGGACACGAGGAAGGATATACTTCATCATGTCGGATTCGAGCGCAGCCGTCAGACGTGAGACGGCAGGGCGAATGTAGCGCTCCGAGAAGTCGTCAATCGAGAGCGTCAACTCGCGCGAGTCAAACTCCAGATCGACACCGACCGGCTGTTGCACGGTCAGCGGGATGGTTTCCTCGACAACATCATTGACCTGAACAACCCGTCCGCGACGAATCTTGAACTGGTTGGGCTTCCGGATGTTGAGGGTTTCACCGATTTTCGCGCCCGACTTGGCAAAACGGTCGTTGTACGAGCGATTCACGTTGTTGAGCAGGGTCGTCTCATTGTGAAGGATGCGCAGCGCTTCCTTCGTAATGATCGACGGCGTTAGAATGCTGTTCGCCATGATTTCCTCTAGGCAGGGGTTTAGGTGTATTTCTTCGCGAGTTGTGCATTACGGCGCTTGGCGAATTCAGCTGCCGACAACGTTTCCAAGGACTCGCCCGGAGCCGCGCGCTTGGCGACCTTCGGAGGAGGATTCTTGGTCACGTCAGCCGCCTTCTTCGCGGTCGCGTTCTTTGCTTCCAGAGCATCGAGTCGTTGGGCTGCGTGAGCCATCTTCACCAGAGCCGCATCGAACTTGGCCGTTCCCGCATCAGCGGTCGTGACCCCGTATTTGGTCTGGATAAAGTCAGCCAGCTTGGCCCCGACTTCCGGGCTCCATCCGCTGATTTCCCGCTGCAGGATCGCTTCGGCGTCACCTTGGCGCTTCACGGTGAGTTCCCGCTGCGCCTCCGCTGCCTTCTGTCCCTCTGCCTCTAGGGTCTTCGTGATTTCTGCCGCCTTGTTAGGAAGCGCCAGCATCTCACGTTGCAGTTCGTCGTACTTTCGGGTTCCGTTCGCACGGTCCATGCGGTCGATTTCGCGCCAGTCGTCCGGGGTAAGTTCCTGAAGGGCCGAAAGCCGCTCATTCACCTGCGCCAGATCAATCCGACCCTTCTCAACCACCTTGGTTGCCGCGTCGAAACCCTGAACACGCGCTTCAAATGCCTTCACATTCTCCGCGTGGGCCATCGTCTTGCGGGTGTAATCGTCCATCCGCAGAAGATCGGCCTTGAGAGCCTTGGGTAGCTTATAGGACTTCCCGTCGCGCTCAATGTCCTCGTACTCGTCATCCCCCTCGGCTGGATCGGCCTCGGGATCGTCACCCTCTGGATCACCGGACTCTTCGTCCTCGTCCATTTTGGGCTGGTCGCCGGAAACCTCAACGTCACCTTGGGTGATGTCATGATCTTCAGCAGCTCCGTCCACCTGTTCGGCTTCTTGGGTCACTACGTCGGTCATTTGTTCTATTTATTCCTGTTTTTGGGGAATGAAAAGCCCCGGTTAGGCTCAGACGCGAGGCATCCGAGCGGGTTCTCGCGCCTCCAATGAAACGCGGATGCGGTCGGTCTCGGCTTCGAATGCCTTCAGTTCCAGTTCTTGGCGCTTGATCTCGTTGTCCGCCTGAGCCTGTTGCGCCTTTTGCTCCGCTTCCTTCATCTTGATCATGTCTTCCGGAGTCGGCTGGGGCGGTTGCCCTGCCTGTTGAGCAGCCTGATCCATGCGCTGTTGCAGTTGCTTGGTCAGTTCGACCACACCCGGCGCGTCAAACGTCTTGAGGGCCGCAGGAGCGATCAAGCCGGCGTACTGAGGCAGGGCGCGCATCAATTCGACAAAGAACTGATTGGCCTCCTCACGCTGCGTGGTGAACGACGGTCCGGACTCCACCGCAATGTCGTACTTGCCGAGGCCGAGGCTGTAGATTTCCTCCATCTGGGCTTGCGACTCGCCTACCTGCTGGATGTATTGCTGCATCTGTTCAGGAGAGACGAATTTGACCGTCTGGGGATCACCGTCCGGGTTGATGATCCGGGCCATACGCTCAACCGAGAAGTAATGCGGGATCAGATCGACCAGAACCACGCCAAGCCAGCGGATACCGCGAGACAGGTTGTCGATAAAGTTGAACGTCGCAACATCACCCTCGCGCTGCCTTGCGATGATCGCCCGACCAGAAGTCTCATTCGAGCGAGCGCCCAAGGAAGCATCGAACACGCCTGTAATGGACTTGATGTCGTCAACCGCGTTCATGGCCTCCTGAAGCATCCCGGTGGACACGACAGGGTTGGGCTGGCGTTGGGGAATCTGCGCACCGTCCGGCACGCTAATAAACGCATGATTCTCGCTGTTAGCGGTTTCCCATTTGCCCGCATCCTCGCCTTGGAAAGCCGTCTCATGCCCGATGAATGGAACACGCGGAGCCAGAGCCACCATTGAGGTGCTCATGGAGCGCCAATAGTTCTTCATCCGCTGGGCGTCGAAAGCGGGACGGACCAGAGAGAGGAAGTGTCGGCGGCCCTCAAAGAAGAAATCTTTCCCGTAAACCGGGATAATCGGGATATATTGACCCGGCCAATCCACGGTTTCGAGAACTTCCTTGCCCGAAACAATGTACTGCGTGACCTTGTATGCCGTCGTCTCGCGAATGGCTATGACGGTCACGGGCTCGACAATCCAGACAGGCTCCCCGGTCATCGGGTCGATTGCGGGTTGGCCTGTAAACGGATCAATCGCAGGCTGACCCTCGGTCAGCACCTGACCCTCTTCCGGCTCCTCCTCGACCTTCTCCGTCTTGCCGTCCGAGAGCATGACGACCCAAGCGTCAACTTCCTCGCGCTTCCAATACTCCGCGATAGTCGCGCAATCGTCACCGAACCAGTCGTTGTCCAGCGTGGCGAGCGTGTCCCAATTCACCACGTCCTTGCGCTTGAAGCGTCGGCGATAGTCAGCCTTCGTCACCCGCTCCAGAACGAAAGCATAGGTCCAGTCCGAGGAGTCAGCAGCCGTGCTGTAAACGTCCGGCACGATGGTCAGCGGGTCAGGAACCGGCTTGATGAACAGGTCCTGCTCAAACGTATCGCTACGGGCGTAATCAGTGATTACACGCATGTAGCCACGACCCGAGGAGACGCTGTAGTCAACCGCTGTATCGTAAGCCACGTCAGCGTTAGACGTATATTCGATGTTCTTGATCAGACCACCTAGGATTTCCGCCGTCTTCGGGTCGCCCTGGCTGTCAACCGGCTTCACCTTGATCGCGGGCTTGTTCAGGCGGCAGTCGTTGACCACCTGATTCACAATCGGGTTGAGCTGATCGACCGTCAGACAAGGCAGGCCCTGTTCCTCACGAGAGCGCTTAACGTCCTCGGGCCACTGCTCCAGCATCTTGACGAAGCGGATATCCTCGCGCTGCCGCTCCCGGTTGATGGAGTCGGCATTGATGGACAGGTCGTAAAGCTCCATCGCCTCCGCGTGGATAGCCTCAAGGCCCGTCAGTCCGTCATCGCGCTTTTCGTCGGCCATTACGGGTGCGGAATCCCCAGCAGATCGAGCAGAGAGTAGAGACCTTCAAGGAAGGTCGCGCATTCGAACTCAACCATGATCGGGAAGCCTCCAACGGCCAGACCACCAACAGCGACCTTGCCGTTCTCAACCTTCACGACAACCGGGCCACCGGGCCACAGTTCGCCAAGGGTAATGCCTTCACACGGATCAGCCATCTTATGCTCCTGTCCAAGCCATTGTGCCGCCATTGTTGACAGCAGTCAGAACGCGACGGCCACCAGCCAAAAGCGGAAGCGTTCCGCCAAGAAGGCCAGCGATATTGATGCCAAAGATACCTAGAACGCCATTATTTATGATCTCAAACTGAGCGCCGGGCCAAGCGTTCGCCACGCTTGGGGTCACAGTCAAGAAGTTCAAAAGCGTTCCATTCAAGGTGAGTTGGGGGCTCGTCAGGAGCGGGGTCAGAGTGATCGCACCTTGGGTGGACGAGTTGCGGGTTGCGTAGTCCGTTCGCTGCGGACGCCAGTAATAAAGACTCCCGTCGTACTCGCACGTCATTACCGTGCGAACCGAGCCCCAAAGATCATTCACACGGGCGTACTGGCCCATATAGGCGGAACTCGCTGGATAGGTGCTCAGAAGCGTGTTCACCGGCATGTACGCGCCGTTGGCTACGAACGAGGTAGCAGCAGCAGGAAGCCCTGCAATAGCGGCGGCAATAGCTTGCGCCATCTGATCCGGAGTAACCCCCGGCGAGCTAAGCGATTGGTCCGCCATCAGAACGTCTCGATAAAGGAAACGGTCTGAGCTACGGCAGCAACACCAAACACTGCTGCTTGCGTGGGGATGGTTACGCTCGCCCCCTTCGTTCCGGGAAGAAGAACCCCGGTAGTGATCGTCACGCCAGTAACGCCAATGAAAACGTCATTGGTTCCGCCGTTCACAATAGTCACGGCCATACGACCCGAGCGGGCCGCAACGATCTGCGTTGAAGTGGTCCCTGCCGAAACCTGCCCAGCCGCAATAGTTGCCGATCCGTAATCACGAGTAGCGGCAGGGTTTGCTGCCGTAGCCCTGCCCGTACCGTTCACACCGCCTTGGTTCACAGAGCCGTCAGAGTTGGCGGCCGCCGGAGCGACTTGAGCGCCCGCCGCATTCACCATCATTACCGGCTGAGCGACCTCTACCGGAGTTGTGTCCTTCAAGGACTTGCCAATGACAGACATAAACGGCTCCAGCGCGGAATATTGTTGCGCCTATCTACGCCCTTTTAGGCGTTTCGTGCAAGAGTTTGCCGCTCAGGACATCCAACCCCCGGCGGAAGCGTACCGACCGGCCTTTTGTTTCCTCTGAACGCGAGGCTCTTCCCAATCAATCGCCATCAGACCGAATGCATCCGCCGAGTTTGAGGCCCAATCGTGGAGAGGGCCAAGACCGATGTTGCGATCCTCCGACCACTTCTCCCGGTAAGCCCGCAGAGCCGTCCTGCCCGCCTTCGTGGTCTCATCCTGAAACCAGATGCGAGGGAACAGACGCCTGACCGCCTCGACACGCATCATTGCAGCGCCAGCGCCTTGATTGGGGATCGTCCGAACCTGAAAGCCCGCCTCCCTCAGGGCCGACTCATACGTCACCTTGTAAATCTTCTCGTGGTTGATGCCGTCATGGGGGAGAACACACAGGGCCTCCTCCCATCCTTGTTTGCGCAGCCAGTTGACGTGCGTAGCCAGCGGCTGACCTACAGCCTCATAATGATCCAGAACGTTGATGTTCTGACCCACGAACTGGCAAATCCAGATCGCCGTCGCATCTGCCTTCGCTCCGGTCCCGCCAATGTCCCAATAGGCCCTAACGGTCATCAGAGGATCTCTGGATAGCGTTGTAACGCGCCTCGGCTGGAGCGTCTCTGCCTCAGTCAGGAAGCGAGCGTAATACGACCCTTGGAACGCAACCTTGTATTCGCCCTCCCAGATATGCCCGTAGTCGTCAGGGCGCGCGTCCATGTCCCTCAGACGCTCTTCGTTCAGCACGTCGGGGAACCACTCGTTGTCCCTCCAATTCATTTCCACGATCTGAATGTCTGGCGTCGCGTTCTCCACAAACCGCTTGTTCGTGGCGGACTTCTCGCTCTCCGGGTTCCACGTCAGCCAAATCTCGGACTCTGGCTCACGAACAGTGGGGATCAGCACAGCCCAGCTAGGCTCAGACACCTGCTCAGCCTCATCGACCCAGGCCAGCAGAATGCGGGCAAGGCCCTTCAGACTCTCCACGTTATGACGCAGGCCACGGAACACGTATTCGACGCGGCCCGATACGTGCCTAATGAACTGGCGACCAATCTCCCACCGCGTGACAAGGTAGGGGTCGGATTTGATCGCTGTGACAACCTCTGCAAAGGACGAGTCGTCCAGAGAGTTTTGGAACTCACGGGCGCAGAGGATCACACCGCTCTTGCCCTCGGACGCTGCGATGTCCCCATACACGGCAGTCATCAAGGCGAACGTGCGGGTTTTGCCGCTCCCACGACCCCCTTTGCTTCCTTTGTACCTCGACCGCTTGGAGAACAGCGGGATAAGCTTCTTGGGGATGCGGACGACGTGTTCGGTCATGCGCAAAGAAATACCCCCGCCGCTCGATTAGAGCAACGGGGGCGCTTCTCGGTCTCGGAAGGCAATCAGGCCTTGTCAGACTTCTCAGCTTCCTTGCGCTCCTTCTCGGCGCGCTTGCGGACTTCCTCGTCCTGCTCAACGTCCTTGGGATCATAAGTCAGAACGCTCGGATCGAACTTCTGAGCCTTCATCACGATGCCCGACGACGGATCAGTCTCGGTTGCGTTCACCTTGCCGGTCTCATGTTCCTCAACGATGCGCTTGGCCTCGTCGTAGCTTACGTCTTCCTTGGGTTTGGTCATGGCTGGAATCTCCTTGGCTGGCCTTCGGTGAAACGAGCGTCAGGCGCTACCGTTCCGCCGTCCTGTGCCAAAGCAGGGGCTCCTCGCCGAACTTGCCGAGATAGTAACTCTGCCCCGGCTCGCTACGGCGAGCGTAAAGGTCATTGACTTGCTCCTCCGTTACCGGAGACCACCACTCAAAGACCTCATTAGCCTCCGTGTAACCAATCATTCGTCCGGCCCCTTCAGGCGGATGGACGTGACAGCGATTGGGCCGCCCTCTGCTCCGGTCAACTCCTGCTCCGTCTTGTCTTTCCAGCCGTGATTGTTCTTCAGGTCGAATATGACGCCGGTGCAGCCGGGGTTTGCCAACCTCTGGTTCCTGTCGTCCTCGATCAGAAGCCGCGCCCTTTTTATAGTGCGGGAATAATCTTCACCGTAACTGGCGTAGTTGCTGAACGACTCCCTGTCGTCGAACCCTAGATGCAACGAGATACCAGCAAGAGTCGGCATCTTTCCACGCTCCTCGCAGACACGAAAATAGTCCTCGGCCTTGGAGGCAAAGGACTCATGGTCTTGATAAAGGCGAGGGCGACCGGGGCCGTCCATGTAGTCTCTCAGTCTGTGAGCGCTCCGATTGCCCGTAGGCGTTCAGCGAGGCTCTAGGGATGGATAGCCCTATGCGTCGTGATGCACAAGAGCCTTCAGGTCGATATAGGCTTGGTTGAGTTCGATAGCGTGGTCGTTGCGATCCGTGAAGTTCGATCCCTCGACCTGCTGGATAAAGCCGTTTATGGATTGAGCCCATACGGCCACTGCGCCTAGCAGGACCTCGTTCTCCTTGCGGAGTTGGACGAGCTCTCCGGCTGTCTGAATGTCCTCCAGACATGGGATCAGTCGCTTGGGCTGTTCGGCGACGGTGAAAGTCACTCCGCTTCCTCGATCAGACCAGCACGCAGTGCCGCGTCGAACGGAATCTGCACATGCATGTCAGGCATACCGCCCTCAACATCCACCTTGGCTTCGAACGTCGCGGAGCCATACTCAATCGGCTCCTTCGGGAGCGGCGCAGGATGAGCGATCCGCGTTCCTTTCGGGATGGTGATAGGCTTGGACGTGACGTAGTCGGCCATTGAGGTTCTCCGTTTGGATCAGTCTAACGCATTCATCCGAGGTTCGGAATAGCCCAAAGGACCGAGGCGGCAAGCCAGCAGGCCCACGCGGGCCATTCAGGCATACGGGGCGGTGATAGTTTGCTCACCAGCATCAGGACGAAGCCGAGAAGAACGAGAACGGTGAAAAGGACGGCCATGGCGGCTCTCTCCTGTTATTGGGTTGGGTGGAAACGTTCAGGGTTTCATTCCGTTCGCTTTGCTCACTCCATACCCACCCAGACTGTTATCTGGCTCTGTTGGCTAATCTTTCACCTTGTGCGGGATCGGATTTACCAAATACGAAATTCCATCAGGTCTGTGGATTTCGTGCCCTTCCTTCGTTCCGATTATCCGGGTTTTCTTCGGCAACTTCAGGCTAGATATGACCTGAAAGTTCAAAAGAGCGTCCTTCATAATCATCACGCGTTTATCGTATTGCTCGCTCATGGCCTAAGCCCTTCCTTTTCAATAGGAATTCCCGTTGCCTTCGAAATAACTTCTCTGGCCTGTTTTACAGCCTCTTCCGCGTCGCCAGAGATCAGCCAAACATTTCCATTGCAAATTCGCGGCACATCAAACCACGAAACCAGATCAATAAGAGCCATGAGAGCGTCGTCTTCATTCATGGCCTAAGCCCTCTCTTGTAGGATTGCGTCAATCATGGCGCTCCAAACAATCTCTGGCGTACAGCACTCGTTAGATACGGACTCGTCCCAAGCTTCGTTATACGCCTTTTGGCTTGCCTCCCTGATAGCCTCAAGGGCTGCTTTGGCGAGGCCTAGCCAGAACCCCAATTCCTTTTCATCAAGGTATTCCCAGATCGTCAAGGAAGGATCGCCCAAGAAGCCTGCGTGAAGGGCCTTGGCCGCCTTGGTAAGCATCGTCTCTTCGGTCATCACTTGTCCTCTGGGGGATTGGAGTCACGAGGGAGCGGAGCCCAACGCACTGGGGTGATCGGCTTTCCGTTCTCGTCACACCACCCTTCGGTTCGGCTTGATCGTTTGAAATACCAGCCAAGCCGGATCACCTTAGGGCGCAACTCAACCAGAACCTCGGTCCCATCCTTCGGAGCGCTCTCGATGTCTCTCCACTCGGTCATTTGGCGGACTTTCGTTCAAGGATGACAATCAGGTTGTCGTGTTCGGTCTGACGGAGCGTCTCAACCAATCGCCAGCCGCCCTTGCCGTGCTTGTTCAGAAGCGCCGGTAGAAGCGGGAGCCTGACATTCAGCACGTCGTACTCGTATTCCTCTACAGCCTTCATCACTTGGGTTTCTCCTGACGGGCTTGGAGGAAGATATCGGCCAGATCGTAGCAGCTCTTCGCAAATGAATCCGGATGCGCGTCGATAAACGACATTTGGGTACCGGGACGCGCAAGGATCGACTTCATCGCCTCAATCGCAAACTGATCTCTCATCGTCATCTCTGACATTCTCTCCTCCTTTGGAATTGGTTTTTAGTTCATTCCGGTTACTTGCAGTAACCTCCATACCCATCCAGCGTGTGGTCAGGTCGTCGGCTTATCACCCGCAGCCTTGGCGGCGGCGCGAAGGGCCTCAACGACTTCGGACTGAGTGCGGCCGGGAGCATCGTTCCACGACCCGGTCGCGCCTCTAGGGCCTTCAGGCAGGGCGTCGAATGCCTCATCCGGAAACCGAAACCCGTTGGCCACCCAGAGCGCGCCCGCCATGCAATAGCAGGAAGCTTGCGACAGACTGCGGCTATAAACCGGCGTCCCGTCGCTCAGTCGAGCTAGCGCTCCCTGCGTCCACGCCCCCGGCTTCTCCAGCAGGTCCGCCGCCTTGTTCAGCACCTCTTGAACGTAAGCCATCACTTCTCCTCCTTCGCTCGCATAAGACTGAAAACTGAAACGACTGATGCTTGAGCAACATCACGCTCCAACTCGGTCATGTAATCTCCACCAAACCTGCGCTTGTGATATGCACGAAACGCCTTAGCCAACCGACCAGCCTCTTTTGCCGCCTCGTCATTGCTGCACTCAGAAAACCCCTCGCGGTCCTGAACCGCGTATATCAGGGCAAGCCTTACAAGCTCTGAATCCTTCATTGTCTCTCCTCCTTCGCTCGCGCCTTTAGCGCTTGAACAATCCTTAGTGCGCCTTCCGCTGTGTATTCAGACGGACGGATAGCCGACGTATCGCTCTGGCCCATCAGGATAAGGACCAAGGCTGCATCAGTGGGACTCAAAATCATCGCTGCATTCCCACAAAAGCGGCCCAGATAGCGGCGCTAACCGCCTCCTGACGACTAAGATTCAAGCCGCGCTGAAGCTGGTTCAGGCATTCTATGCGGTCTTCGTCCAAACACACCCTTATCTCTGTAAGGCCTTCCTTGGCTCTCTTCTGGCGCATGCGGCGTTTACGCTCTGCGTTGGTGGGATCGTTCATGCCCCGAACCTCACCTTGCTGTCGTCGCCTATCTGGACGGTCAGGGGCGGGAAATCGACCAGAAACCCCCCTTGCCGATTTTCCCAGAAATCGCGACCCGCTCCGGAGTCGTCACAGTCGTCGAAGCGAAGGGCGCGATGTACGCTCAGCATCGCCTCACAATCTGCTATGATCCGCGCGAGGGTTGCCGGGGCGAGATCGGAGAAGGCGTGAATGCCGCCGTCTCGGAAAGCGGCTCCAAGGCCCGCAAACAGCGCCTCGATATAGACTTGCGTGAAGGGCGATAGGTCGGACCATGTCAGCAGAATGGTCGGGCTAAGCCTGCTTTGAACAGCGCCGGTCGTGTCGAGTTGGAATGTCATGCGTCTCTCCGTTTGTTGACTCAACATACACCGTACCGCGTACCGGTCAACACCCCTCAGAGATTATTTCTCTCTCCCCTCTATCAATCATGGAAGAGGGCTAGGCGCGGGAGCTATCGGACGCGTTCTGCTGCCCGTGCGTTGGCGTTCTGTGTGCGCCAGACTTCCATCTTCGCATTGGCGGCGGCGTACCTTTGACGCCATTCGTAATCCAGCTTTGCGAACTTTCCCACCTTAGCCAGATGATCCCTGAACGTCTGGTGCGCTCTGGCCCATTGCTCGCGCTCTGTGGCGCTCTTGGCCTCTGACTGACCCATCAATTCTGCAAGTACGCTTTTGGTCAGATCGTCCATATACTCGTGAGCGGCGCGGTGGGCGGCTCCGGTTTCGTCAGCCAGAACCGCCAGAACGTCGCTCATATCGTCATCTGATACGAGCATCGCTCATCACCACGTCAGAAAGGGAATGTCCCCCGAGTCGTCAAAGGCCGAACGCTCACGATCACGCCCGGAAAGGCTCGCCTGACCTCCGTCACGAACGTCCGAACCTCCGCCTCCACGGCTTTTGTCGATCAGGTATTGATCCACCTCGATCTTGCCGGCCATGAACTTCTTGCCGTTACGATCTTCCTTGAGCCACAGCGCGCCCTTGATCGGGGTTCCGTCCAGCCCAAGCCCGGTAATGGTGTAATCCGGGTGCGTATCCTTCTCCTTGCGGTCGTTTTTGAAAACTGCAAGGTCGCCGTTCTTCTTTTCGTAAGCCATCTGTCTTGTCTTCCTATCAGTCGCCGTCAGTGACGGTGCTATCGACGGATCAAGCCGCCTCTTTCAACTCTTTCAATGTAGCAGAATACTCTCCCCAAAGCACCCGCCGCCACGTCTGTGGGAACTTGGCGACGATGGGCGTAACGTCCTCGATCAGGCTCTTCAGGCCTGCATATGTTGGTGCAAAGTTCATGCGAGACCGAACGTCCTTGAACTCCTCGACCAGTGTATCATCCTTCTTGGCGGCATTAGACGTGATGGACGACGGATCAACCAGATTGGGCCAGTCGGGACCGTGCGTCTCTTCTTGTTTGGAGGGCTTTCGAGGGTTGAACGTGTCGCGCATCTCCTGAACGTACTTGGAGTCATCGAACAGGCCCATATGAACGTCAGCCGCCACACCAACGAACTTGAATGCGTTCATCAGGGCATCCGTGAAAGCCTTCTTGAAGGCCTCGTCGTCATTCTCCCATCGTTCGGGTCGGTTATACTGCTCGTTGGCCTTGATATGAGTGACCGACTTGTCGCCGCCTACGCCCCAGAAGACGTTCTGACGGTCCGTGTGCCAGCACTGAAGAGTGCAATACACCAGCATTTCCCGGTTATCGCCAGGCACCACCTGAAACGATGGCTCTCCCATGCCCCAGCCGACGCCCACAGGGCCGAAATGTTCTGTGAGGCGGGACACCACCCACTGAGGCTTGATTGCCGTTCCCTTGAAGCCTCCAGATCGACTGAAGCCTTTCGTGTGCGCCGGGTCTGTCTTGCTCAGGACATCCCAGATTGCTGTGTTGCTCATGCCTTCTCCTCCTTCTGTTGTTGTGGGGGGTTCATTCCGACGCTTGCGCGTCTCCATACCTACCGAGCGTGTCGGTCAGGCTGGCGTCAATCCCTTCACTATCAGTTCCCACAGCCCATCGGACCTCTCACGCCACTCTCCAGCGTTGATGCTTTTTCCATCCGGACTTTCGCACTCGATGAAGCGCACGCCTTCTGGCGATGGAGGACCGTCGAACACGAAGTGAAGAACTGTCGTTTTTCTTCCGGATACCTTACACCAATCCCTATACTGCTCAGCCTCGGTCAGGTCTCTGCATCGCCACGCAGACAGGAACGTCATGGCGTCGTGCGGATCGCCATAAGCCTCCCACGACTCTACGGCGTACTCAACCGCATTGACAGGGTTTGATTCATCATCGGTCATCGCACTATCCATGTTCCCTCTCCCTATCATGCGCCTCTAGCGCTTCTATGCAGTCTCTTTTACGATTTCGGCGTCATCCATCTTCAACGTAACCGTTCGGTCTCCGTTGATAACACAATGCTGAATTGTCACGCTCTCGACCTTGGCCATGCGAGAAAGGGCCTCCATCGCTTTAACTTTCGTGTCCTGATCGACATTGGTTTTTAGAATTCTGATGATGGGAGTCAGTGAGAGCCTCAAGGCTCCCCTTGTCCACCACGGTTCCGATGTTCATTCCGGTTTGCATTTGCTTTCTTCCTCATACTCGACCCGAACTTTGTGCGAGCCTTGGGTTTCAAGGTCGTGAGCCCTAAGGGCGTCTATGCAGTATCGTTGTTTCTGTCGTCCTCGTAGGCTCTTCGGGCCTTCAAGGCTGTCTGTATCTCTTCGATGAACCGGGAGTCCTGTTCTGTCCGGTACTCGATTGGGGTGTTTTTCAAGGTGTAGAGGACGGCCATCAGGTGAAAGCCTGTAGGGTCTTCTACATACCTTCCGCCATGAAGGTGATACAGCCAGCCCCGCGAGAACTTGGCGTAGGGACGGTCAGTCACGGCCTTCTGCCTTGGCTAGGGCGGCTCGAGCCATGTTAATGGCGTCAAACTGTTCCGGATGAACGAGATACTCGACAACCTCCGTACGAACGATTTCCTTAAGGGCCTCAAGCATATCAGGGGCGGCGGAAATAAGACGGGCGTTAGCCTCGTTTGGCTGCCCTCCGCAGTCTATGGTGGCGGGCCATGCCGTGGTTCTCATTCCACTGGCGGAATCAACATAAACGGTCCTGATGTTCCATCCAGACGGATAAAGAACCGCCTCCCATTTGCCGGGCGTATGTCCTTCACTCACTTCTCACTCTCCCGGTTGGATTGTTTTGTTCACTTCGGGCTTTCACCCCTTCGTACCTAGTCTTTGCGTGGCTGGCTTTGTTGGCTAACCTTTGCGTACCGATGGCAAAACTCGTAATGACCTTGCTCTGCAACCAAGCTATCCTCATAGCGCTTGCAGTCGATTGAAGACCAGTTTGCGATACTGGGGTTTCCGTCGCTATCTTCCCCGTCACACTCGAAAACGAACGTCTCGAAAAAGTCCTCCGGTCCGCTGCCCACAGTTTCACGGCTCTGACCGTCTGGGCGGTAGTCACCAACCGTAGAGACAAGGTAGCTGCCAACCCGCGTAGCCAAATGGAAGGCGCACTTTTTGCCGCCGATGAAGTGGCCCGCATAGCCGTACCATTTCCAGCCCTCTTGGCTCTCCATCACTCACTCTCCTTCGTAAATCGTCTTTCGGATTTGCTCATGCGGATCAAACCAAAGGCTCGCCGGTACACTCGGACCACAGTCGCCGGGCTCTTGCCCATGCCCCCAGAACCGATTTGGCCGTTTCGGGGCCGCCAGTCTCTGAATAGTGCGCGTCGGTCTTTTCATCGAACTCCTTGGCCTTTGCCAAAAGCTCTTCGGCTCTCTCATGGCCTGATTCAGCCAAAGCCCTCATCCGGTCACCTAGTTCGGTCATTTCTGCTCCTCCAGCCAAAGCCGGTGATTGAGTTTTGAAAGGATGCTGCGGAAGCGCTGAAGCTGATCTGGATCAAGGCTCTGGATTTTCTCCAAAGCTCCTGCGCCTGCCGAGATCAAGCTAACTGCCTGCTCGTATCCTGTAGGGTCGGTTACATTCATTGCGGTTCATCCGCTGCGCGGATACCCACCTGTGTTGCGGCCGCCTCTGCGAACCTCACCTTGCCGTCGTCGCCTAGATGGACGGTCAGGGGCGGGAAGTTGGGGTGGCGAAGACTATCTTGACGCTCATCCCAAAAAGCCTCCCCTTCGACCCTCAGGTCTTCGTCTCCGTCGCGCGAAAATAGCTCCACCGCGCAATCTTCGATGATCCGCGCGAGGGTTGCCGGGGCGAGATCGGAGAAGGCTTTCGGGAGGTACGCCGTGTCCTGCGCAGCGGGATATTCAATGCTCGCAAACAGCGCCTCGATATAGCCTTGCGTGAAAGGGGTAAAGTCGGACCAGATCGTCCACCCGAGGGGCTGAAAAGATGCAGAGCATTCTACGCGCCCTGACGTGTCGAGTTGGAAGGTCATGCGACAATCCCCCTCAGAATAGCCAACCCAAAGAACCCAAGAACACCAACCCCCATCACGATAGAGATGAGAACAATAGCTGCTGTCTTTCCGTTGGGCTCTGCGGGAACGTGATACGCAGGGAACCGCGACTCATTGGAACGCATGGCGCTCTCACGGATGAAGTCTCGGTGTTGAGGGTCAAAGCGGGTCATGAGCGCGGCTCCCGAAGGTCCTGCTCACGCTCGCAAGCCATGAGGGCTGAAAGGGCGATGTTCACGACGCTCCGAAGGTCGGATGCAGTCACCTCGCCTAGAGATTTGCTCCAATGGAAATGGTTCGCTGGGTTCTGCGCCATGACCATAAGACGATCTTCATCGAGGCACGCAGCCAACGCGGTCGATAGCTTGTTGAGCGCCCGATAGTTAAAATCACGCATCACTCTCTCCTCCCTTGCCATTGGCCTTGTTGGCTTGGCTGTTCATTTCTTCTTGTTCGGCCCACTCGTGAACCAGACCTGCCAGTTCCTTGCGGCGATGGTCGTAAAAACGCTCTAGGGCGCTGTTCACGCGGGGCCGGATGGTGATGTGCTTACGTTGGGTCACGAGGAGGCATACGACTCAGACGCGGCCCGGTAGCCGTTGATATATGCGTTGGAAACGTGCGGCTGCATCGTAAACGTATCAGCCATTCGCTTGCCTTCGTGACGGTCACAAACGCCTTTTTCGTAAGCCTTCTTTTGCGCCTCAGTCATTCTATATTTCATGGCGTCCTCCTTGTTGGTGACACCAATCTACACGCTGGTTACACCACGTCAACCCCTCCCCCTCATCTAATCTCCTACACACCGGGGTTTTGGTTCATTCCAGCGCCTGTGGCGCTTCCATACCCACCTTGCTCGCTGTCAGTCTGTCGGCTTAGCAGCGTGGGCTGATTTTGCCTCTAAAGCCTGCCGCATCACATCACGCAACGCCTCGGCCATCGTGGATGGTTGGCGAAGGTCGGCATGAAAGCCCCCGTCAAAAACCATGTCTGTTTCGACCAGACCAATATCTGCTGTCTCCGTCGTCGGAGCGCACGACGCATCGCACGAAACCTGACACTCACAAACGCTGTACCACCACCCCGGCAGAGCCGTTTTGAATTCGATGATAGCCGCCTCTAAATCGAACTGAGGCTTTCCCTTCCAATCAACACTCATCCGCACACCTCAAACACTTTCACGCCCGCCATTCGGGCCTTGTTATCTCCAATCCGTATCATCTCGGTTTCCCTTTCCAAGGTTACAGTCTTTGCAGAGAACCTGAAGATTGCTCCGATCTAGCTGAAGGTGCGGAGCTTTCGACCTAGGCTTTATGTGGTCAACGTGAAGAACCACGCCATGCTCCCTGTGACTCCTCCCGCAAAGCACGCAGCACCCATTCGCCTTCTTCAGTGCGTCGAAACGGCAGGCCTGCCAATCTCGGCTGTTGTAGAAATCGTCGTCCCTACCAAGGATCATTGCCTTTCGGGCTTTGATTTTCTGGGCGGGCCGTTTCTTTGGAGCGGGGAAAGCTGGAGCATTGCCACGCTGCCTTCCCATCTCCTCGGCAAGCCAAACCCAAGCCTTTGCCCTCGAAGTTCTTACTCCGAACGCCTGATAGACCTTTTCCGCAATCCTGCCGTCGAGAGACTTGTTTTTCTCTTTCAGCTTCTCGTTGACGAACTTGATCAGAATTCCTCTAGCTGACATATCCTACCTATCAGACCCTTTGGTGAAGCTCCTGTTTTCGGACAAAGGACGACACTCCTCTGCCAAAAGGCACAAGGAGGCGTCCCGTGACCGAAGTGCGATGTTGCCAGACCCTTTGGAGCCAGCCCCCGCCTACGGACAGTTTCGTGCCATGAGCGACCGAAACCAGACCACTACTTTTCGCGGCAATCTCAAACCGCGCTGCACGCCCTTTGGTCATACGGACTAGGCTTGTCCCATGTGCAGACTCCCCCAGAGGGACGAGTGCGACGTGTGTGCTGGCGGACCACACCGGAAGCTCCGGCGTTGCACGTCGTCTGATCTGTCTTGCTTTGGAACTGCGTCTGCCCTACGTTGGTTGGGCGTAACGCGGTCCGTGGGGCAACACGGATCAGAAAGGGGCGGCCTTTTTGCGGGGGCCGTCCTTTTCAATTGCAAGACTGAACCTAGACAGACTGAACGTCAATAGGTAGATTTATGGGGCTGACGGACGAAAAGCTCTGGTCGCCTCGTTGGACAAAATGCGCGAAGGAAGCCGTTTCGAGGCCGCTTCCGGTTTAGTCGCTCTATTGTCCGTCAGCACTTCTCGACAAGACAATTAGGCGAATCTCGCCCAAATACAGTTACGCCCCCAATCCCGAAGGACTGAGGGCGCTTATGAACTCACTGGGTTTTCCGACGTTGTGACGGCGGGGGCGTTAGCGCGCTCCCGGAGGTACTGAAACCTACACCTTCGGACGGATGCCTTTCAAGCCCGCTTCTTTCAATTCCCTCCCCTTCTCCCTCAACTTCCCTTCTGCATATGAGGTTTTAGGGGTAATGTATCCGTCTTCGTGGAAGGCGCAGGGGTCGAGGTATGACAGAACGAACGCTTCGCCAAGCGACTGTAGCAGGACAGTGCGTTGTGGTTCCGGAAAGCGACTCCGATTGGGCGCATTGGATTCAGGATTGGCCGCGTCAATCCAATGATCGTAACGCTCACCATTCAGCCACACGGACAGCCCCGGAAAGCCGCACTGAGGCTCCTTCTCTTCGCGGAGATACCGCTTAAGGGCCTCCAGAAGCCTCGCTGAGCCCACCTTCTTAGCATGTCGTTCCCAGAGCTTACGGGTCTTGTCCGAACCGTCTCCTCGCTTCTTCATCATCCCGGCGCGACATTGCCAAGCCTGATCGAAGGTCGAGACCTCACGGGTCGGCAACTGGACAACGTTATCGTCAGTCACTAAACGTAACATCGGCTGCGGCATTCATCTCTCCTTCTCTCTCCAAACTGCCCCGGCTGGCCCTGCTGTTGAGAAATCCGGCAGGGCCTATTTTTTAGCCGATCAGAACCAGCGGACGCTTTGGCTTCGGCGTGCCTTCGGTAAGGTTGTCGCCGTTCCAGATTGCAGCGTGAAGGATTTTGACGAACCGAGAATCAGCCTCACGATGACGGCGCTCTTGCTCCCGGTCCCGCTCGTATGTCGGTTGGGACTTCCTGAGAGTGTCGTCTGAATAGGTCCGGTAGTTATTACCCCGCATCATGCGGCAATCTCCTTTTTGCGCTGCTTGTATTCTTTCATCTTAACTATCCTCTCGTCTCGGTTTTTGTGGTGCCAAGTTCGGCACCGTTCCCTCATGCAAATCTTGCACGCCCGACGCCCGCTCTTGAGCGCGTAGGAATCAAGGTTTTCCGCAGAAAGCTCATGACCTTTGCGACAATGAGTTTTCCGAGCGTTCAGATACCCGACCGTGAAAGGCGATCTCAGTGCGTTCGTCCGAGGAGTTACGACTTCAAGATGGTTGGGGTTCACGCAAGCCCTGACGCGGCAAAGGTGGTCAACGTGCATTCCTTTAGGAATGTCCCTGCCAGACAGGATAACGGATACACGGTGAGCGCCCATGTTTACTCCGTCGTAGTGACAGACGCCGTATCCAGTCGTTTTCGATATCGCTCCCGTCCATAAGACACATCCGTCAGGAGACAGACTGCACCGATCCGCAAAGCGGACAGCAAACGGTGGCAGCTTTTTCGACGCGGGCATTTTTCCTCTCCTCGTATTTTCGCAAGCCACTCAAAATCGTGGTGTGGTCCCTTCCGAAAATACGCCCGATGTGGGGTAGAGAGTAACCCGTTGACTGCTTTACGCGGTGGTATGCTTCAAAACGAGCTGTTGATAGTTCTGCCGTCCGCTTGCGGCCCATGATGTCGCGAACGGTAAATCCGTACTTGGTTGCAACTGCCTCAATGACTTTCAGGTATGCATCCCTTGGGCTCATGACCGGGGAGAAAGTTTCTTGCGTTCTCATTTGTCCTTCTTTCTGTTTGGGAAGGGCCTTGAGGCCCACGTGTAGCCGTCCTTGGGCTTTTCGAAGCCGCGTGACGGGATTGGCTTTCTCTCGCGCCTCGTGCCGTTTAGGCGGGCTTCGATGCGTTTGACTTTGGCGATCTTGCGAACGTCGTCTTTAGTCTTTTCTCGGTGCGCGGCTGGAATGACGATGTAGAGGTTGTCGTCATCATTCGTGCCTCCGAGCGCCAACGGGACCCGATGCTCTATCTCATACGGCTCACCGGCTTTGATCTTCTCTCCGGTTAGCCCGCAGATGCCGTTGTCTCGAATGAAGAGGCGCAAGCGGTCCTTTCTGCTGAAGTTCTTCCGCTTGTGGATTTTAACCGGCTCATGCTCCACGTTCGGCCTCAAGGATGGCTCGCCCTATCATTTCTGGGATTTGCGGAACTACGGCATTGCCTCCCGCGAAGTGTCCGCCCAGTCCTCTGGGAAACCCATCATCCACATCACAAACTCTTGGGTTATCGCGCCCGAAAACCCCATCTCTCCTAGAACTTCTTCCAAGTTCCCTTGGGGCATAGAACGACAATATCCTCTCCACGCCCGGGACTGACCGCTCTTTCGAGGGGTAGGCAACAATCCAGACACGTTCTCGGCGATGGGGAGCGCCCAAGGTTGCCGCTGGTATGTTTTCCCATTCCGCATCATACCCGCGCTCGGCCAAGTCTCCGAGAACTCTTCCAAACCACCTTCCGGGTCTGTCAGAAGGGCCAGCAAGCAAGTTTGCGACGTTCTCCACGATGACGTATCGCGGTCGTAACTCGCCAATAAGGCGGACGATTTCTGACCAAAGTCCGCTTCTAGTCTCGTAAGATATTCCCGCCATGCGTCCAGCGACGCTGATGTCTTGGCAGGGGAATCCTCCGCAGATGACGTCAACTGAAATTCCTGCATCATCAAGATCGCTCTTCGTTAGGTTTCTGACGTCTGGAAAGACAGGAACATGAGGCCAATTCTTTCTCAGAACGCTTTTTGGGAAGTCTTCAATCTCGCAAAACGCTACGGTTTCGAATCCGCCTGTCCGTTCAAGCCCAAGGTCAAAGCCGCCTATGCCGGCGAAAAGAGACAGAACCTTAAGCTTCTTAGTCACGTCTCTCTCACTTTCTGACCCGTCAGCGCCTCAAGAAGTTTGACCTTGATGCGGTACACAGGATGCTTTCGGGTGATCGGGCTTTTGGTGTCCTCAATCACTTCTTGACCGTTTTCGACATAGACGTGATCGGGTACAAAAGTGCAGACCAACTTGCCGTTGACGACAAGGGGGATGCGAACCTGACGAGCAAGGTTGGATATTGCACCTGATCGCTCCAGTAGGAGCAACTCGGCATGGCGTGCTGCTTCCTTTTTCGAGTCATATCGGACGCCATCTACCTCAACCTTCTTGTTGCGGTACTTCGGGGTTTTCACATCGTCCCCGAAAGCTGAGCGCGTTTCCACAGAAGCTGATTCCACTTGGCTTCGTGGTGCTTCCAGCGCTTCTTCTGCGCCTTGGCCTTAAGCATCATCTCGCGGACCAGTTCGATGCGGTGATCCAGAAGGCGAAGCTCGGTGTTACGATCCGGATTGGCGGGAATCTCCAGTGTCGGGTCTGTGATGGGTTCTTCTCGCAGAGCCAAATCACTCCACGCCACCATCTCGTCTCCTGAAATCTTCCGCACCAGCGCGTCTCGCCACTTGCGGATCATTTGCCAGAGTGATTTGAGGGTCATGCGACTTCCTTTCGGGCTTGGCGGGTTGCGGAGGCCTTTTCGCGACCAGCGGCCATGTTCTCGGCCTTCGTGTTCAGGCGCTCTTGTTCGGAGCGGTAAAAGGCGTGCGCTTTGTCAGAAGCTTCGTCCTCAGTCGGTGCGTGTATGGCTACCGGGAGCCAATCATTGACGGTTTTACCCTTAGCGCCCTGCATCGGCATACGGATACGGGCCAGAGCGCCGTGTGTGTCGCTTTTGAATGTGACAACTTCGTAGGTCATGCA
>Ga0207663_10000112_pt1 | contig 39157 bp, 69 predicted proteins | sample LARL53metaG_FD_184346 | JGI IMG/M metagenome (GOLD analysis project Ga0207663, IMG submission 184346) | Corn, switchgrass and miscanthus rhizosphere microbial communities from Kellogg Biological Station, Michigan, USA - LAR L5-3 metaG... | ecosystem: Host-associated > Plants > Roots >...
TTTACTATTCCTGACAGTTCCAGACGTATCTATTTTTAATATCACTCTCACTAGGATAATTTTCATTTTCACGATATCTAATTTCACATTTTTTAAAGGTTCCATTCCAAACTAAAACCTCATATTCAAGTTCTGGCAATCTATCCTCAACGCTTATCCATTCCATATCACTCACTCTTCTCAAGTCCCATTTGCTCAATCTTCAATTGCTTCTGAATAGTCCGTAAAATCCACGTAGTTCTATTGTAACCTGCCTTCTCTTTTACAAGTGCGTCAATCTCTTCGCACATACTTGTCGGCATCCGTAATGTCATAACAAAGAACTTTTCTTTCTCTTTCTCTTTAGATACCGATCCGCCCTTCTCAATGAACTTTTGGATCTCTTTTTCAGATAATTTTTTACTTACGACCATATATCTTCCTTATATTTTACTGATATCTTTTTGATGTCTAGGAAATATCTCCTGATAAAGACGGATAAGTTCTTCTTTTGCTTTAGCATCTTGCATTTCAGCAACTCCAAGTCCTTGTGATGCAGCATTAGAAAATACTTTCCTATTGCCTATCATCGATTGAATACATTTAAACTCGGATGCCTCTTCTAATATTTTCAATGCGTCTTCGTTGTCTACGCCTCTATTGTCACTTTGATTAATACAGGCAATTACTTTTAGCTTTGGGTTGATCAAAAGCACTTCGCTAATAAGTTCCCTCACAGGCCCTATTGTCCATATATCAAAAGATCGGGGTTTGAATGGAATAATATAAAAATCAGCACAAATAAGTGCGGAGCGTTGGCTCATCGTATCCCTTCCGCCCGTATCGACAAAGATATGGTCGTAATCATTTTTAAACTTCATTATCTGTTGGTGAATGTTCTTACCATTTAACGCAACTGTGGGGAAGTTGGGTTTGTCTTTAAAGTGAGATTCTCTTTGGTCTGCCCAATCAGAAGAGGAGCGCTGATCATCTGCATCTACGAGCAATGTCCTGACGCCATGCATATCACTAAGTACAGCGAAGTTAGTTGCAAGAGTTGTCTTGCCTGTCCCGCCTTTGATACCCCCAATGACTGTAATCATGCCTCTCCTATATGTTTTACATATGTTCGAGACATAATATAGATATCAAATATATATCAACAAGATATTTCGGAATCTTCCATTTCCACTATTGTGCATAAAATACACTTATCTGATGTTCCATCATAAAGAAAGGGGCATTCGCATTTAGAACATTTATCAAACACATATCCTTCAGGTGCTTTTATTGTGAATAGAAGAGATTCAGTTTGCTTACATCTACATTCCAAAGTATGTTCATTGCATTTATCGCACTCGCCACTCAAAACTCAATCCTCGCGGGTTTATTCATAATAGGGCCTTCCTTTCATTTGGTGAATAAATTTTTCGACTTTCATTGTATCATTGTAATCGCCTCTAAAATATACCACCGCACAGCCTAGGTGAGGCGCATCACCTGTGAAAGTGAATTGCCTCATATCATGAAATTTTTCTATTCCTTTCTTCATGGGACAATCCTTCAATTCTTCTGCCGATTGCCATGAACCACAACTACATTTTCCATTTTCTATTTTTGTTCCGCACATATCGCAATGTGTCATCATAGTATTATCCTCACAGGTTTATTCATAATAAGGTCTTCCTTTCATTTGATGGATGAATTTTTCAATCCTTTTTTGTCATTTTTCTTTTTGATATGCACGATGTACCAGTTGCAACCAAACCCCCTAATATTCCACCCAGTATTGAAATCAATAACCATATCGTGCTCATTGCTATCATAAATCAATCCTCGTAATTATGCTCAAAATGTAGTTTCTTTTTATCGGTTTTCATTCCTAATTGTAGTGGATAGAAATAATCACATTTTTTGTTTTCAAATACAAAATCAGCATAGCATTGAAAATTCTCTGCAATAGCCATATAGCGATAGCAATCCTTTTTCTTTGGGCAATCCTTATTATTACACATAGTTATATCAGCCATTTTGTCTCCTCCTCTACAATCAAAAGATCTCCGCCTTCAAGTTGGGGGAAGTGGCCGTGTAAGTCGCTGATACAGTCGATAATCATTTCTTTTCCCACTGTTTACAGAGTCTTCGAAATATTTCTAGACATAACAAATTCCAGTCCATTTGATTAAATGGGCTATTGGCGTTAATTGTCAGTAAATATTGCAAAATTTGTTCGTTACTTTTTTCTTCAAAACCTGTTTTCATAATAATTATTTTTTGATAGTATTTTACTATGTCGCTTCCATTATCTCCTAAACAACTAGAATTTGCAATAAATAGTACTGCACATTGGAATCTTGCTCATGGGTCTGTTCGATCTGGTAAAACTATAGGCACTCTCTTCCGTTTTATGCAAGCAGTAGTAAATTGTCCTGACTCTCAAATCTTCATGGTAGGTCATACTTCAGAAACAATTTACCAAAACGCCATCCGTTTACTATTGGAAAGTGAACAACTTTCTATTTTTAGGCCTTTTTGTGCTTGGTTTGCTGGGAAAAGACAGTTAAAATTTAAAGATAAGACGATCCAAACACTCGGTGCAAAAGATGAGGGTGCGATCGGTCAATTCCAAGGAAAAACATTTTCTTTAGTTTATTGTGATGAGATGACACTCTATCCTGAATCCATCATCGACATGATCGATACGAGGCTTTCTAACCCCCATAGCATGGGTTTTGCTTCCATGAACCCAGCTCATCCAACTCATAAACTCAAACAGTGGATAGATAAAGCTGAGGAAGGAGATAAGAATTATTATGCGCTTCACTGGTCTCTAGAAGACAATCCCTATCTTGATGAAGAATATAAAATGCGGATTAAGCACAGTCTTTCAGGGGTATTCTACAAGCGCAACTATTTAGGCCTCTGGTGTCTTGCAGAAGGAGCTATATTCGACTTCTTTGATAAAAACATTCATATCGTTTCTCGTCCCCCTCGAGCAGCTGAGTATTGGATAGCAGGAGTAGATTATGGAACGGTAAATAGCTTTGCTTGTACTCTTGTAGGGGTAAATACAGGACGCATGACTCAAACAGGTATCTCTAGGTGGGTGGAGAAGGAATATGTCTGGGATTCTCGCAAGCAAGGAAGACAAAAGACTAACGGAGAGTATGCAGACGATGTTGCTAATTTCCTTGAACCTTATGGAATAAAAGCAGTTTATGTGGACCCAAGTGCTGCTGCATTTAAATTAGAGCTTAGAAGAAGGGGCTTGCATGTTGTAGATGCCGACAATGATGTTACCAATGGTATCATCTTCATGACATCGGAGATGCAGAAGGGTAATTTATTTGTTTGCGAGGAATGTCCTAATCTCATTCGAGAAATTGAATCATATGTATGGGACCCTAAAGCTTCCTTGAAGGGAGAAGATGCTCCTTTGAAAAAAGACGATCATGCTTTAGATTCTCTACGTTATGCAGTTTATACGCACAAGATTGTCAGTTACGATTATCAAGCTCACCAAAAGGTGCAGCAAAATTACATGCAAAATAGGTTTATGAGATGAGTGAAAAAGAATTTTTTAACGCACTTAATGAAAAGAATAGAGAAAAATATCATGAAGAACTTAATGACTATGTTGAGAAAATAGTACTAGATCATGGTGGCGAAAAGAAAGCGGTCGGATTACTACTGATGTCTATCGGCAATATGGCAACACATTTTGCTGACCTTTGTAAAAAACATAAAGACAAGGAAATATGGATGGGATTAATGAGAGATCCCGCAGTAAATCTTTCATTAAAATATTCGGCTGGATTATGGGATCTACGAGAAAAATATAATATTGAATTTCAGGAAAAATAGGATTTTGCATTAAATCATGCCAATCGAACGTTACGAAGCCCTCAAAATCGCTAGAATCGCATACAAAGAAATGATTGATATTGTAGAAAAATGGAATACAGGGCTTATCGATTTCCTTCCTATTAATTTTCATTGGGATGGCTGCCTAACTATAGGAGCACATTCCTTTGAGGAAAGAGAACTAACCGAATATCAGGAATATGATTGAACTATTATATTGAATTTTTAAAACAATATGGTTATAAAGTAACTAAATAAAATTTTAGTTGGAGCTATATTTTGGCTTTTTACTATCCACCCTGGAATAATGCTTTAGAACCTTCACAAGGAAATGTCCGCCAATGGTTGGACAATCTATATAGCAAATTCCAACCCATAGAGCAGTCCCGGCCCTCCGCCCCTTACATTAAGTTGTAGGGGGCGAGAGGGCAGTAAAAATATCGCTGGAACCAATCTAATATAGATACTTTATTCTATGCGGGCTCGCAAACCTTTGTAAATAGATATTTTAATTTTGCTCCTACGACTTCGTATCAGCAATATTACTTTAATCTATGTCAGCAGCCTGTCAATGCCATTACAGGTTATGAACGTCAACATCGTAAACAATGGATGTTTCAGGGAGCAGAAGGCTCAGATGCTCAGACAATTGACCAATATACTAAATTAATCATTCATGAAGCGAATGCTGGGAATTTACATGAGCTTAAATCAAAGGCTAAAGAATTATCTGCTATCTCTGGGATGGTATTAGCGCAGCCTTATCTTGATTTTACAGGAAATGACCAGGCACAAGGTGAGTTGAAACTAAAAATATGGGAATATAACTCTTTTCTTGTTGACCCGTACTTTCGTAATCCCGACATGAGTGATGCACAATTTGTTTGGTGTCAAGAATATATTTCTAAAAAAGAGGCAGAAGAACGTTTCCCAGATAAAGTAAATGCTATTACACCAATGGCAGGAACTCCTCAACGATATGGTAGTTTCTATTTCTTGCCTGAAAATTATAATATGGCAAGAAATGATCTTTTAGTTCTCTCCTACGTCTGGTATAAATGGAAACGGAAGAAAAAAAGATTATATAGTAAATCTCGTAATCAATTCTTTGACTTTGCTTCTAACAATGATCAAATGGATGTGATTTTAATGACTATCCCTGATTTAGAGGAGGTGACAGTTGAAGTTCCTACATGGAAGTTGGCAGTGGTTCTCAATGATCAGCTCATGTTCCAGGGCGATAATCCTCTTGGGTTTGATGGCTGTCCTTTCGTGCCTTATTTTTGGAATTATGAGCCTCATATTAATTATTACGATCTTCGGGTACGCTCGCTTATTCGTACGATGAGAGATCCTCAATTCTTATATAATTATAAAATTATAACTAATAATGATATAGCAGCTGCAACAATTAATGCGGGATGGAAAAGAAAGGTTGGTGCGGTTGCTAATGAGGATAATCTAAAGAAATCAGGACAAGGTTGGGATGTAATTATAAATGAAGGATATGAATTAACAGATTGTGAAAAGATAATTCCTTCGGCCGTTCCTCAATCTGATCTTGAACTTGCCCAACAGATGGCAGACCTGATTTATCAAACTTCGGGATTTAATCTTGAGAATTGGTCAGGTCAAAACGATAAACAGATATCTAGCCTCACTATGATGCTAAAATCTGCGGCTAATTTGATGGTCTTCCAGAAATATTTTGATCAGTGGGATTATTCTGATAAATTGCTTGGAGAAAGATTGCTTCAAATTGTTCAGAATAACTGGAATGCAGAGAAAGTGAAGTTAATTATTGGAGAAGAGCCATCGCCATTCTTTTATTCTAAAATATTTACTAAATTCCATACGATGGTGGAAGAAGCGGACTTAACTCCATTGCAACAGAATTTACAGGCTCAACAAATGTTAGATATCAATCAGACATTTGGAAGAGAAGTATTTCCACCTTCAATGATTATTCCGAAACTTAATATTTCAGGTAAGGGAGAGATCATTCCATTCTTGCAACAACAAGAACAACAAGCAAGTCAACAACAACAAGAACAAATGGCGGTACAACATGCCTTCGAAGACGCAAGACTCAAAGAGCTTTATACAAAAGCTGCTGCAAATATCGCGACAGCACGCGAGCGACACGGTAGGGCAGAAGCGGACATCGGGCTCTTCGAAGAAAGGCTCAGCGAGATCACCCGCAACAGGGCACTTGCCACAAAAGACAAGATGGAAGCGTTGGAAAAATTGGTGGACGTTATTGCGAAATATGGGGAAATAGAAACTATATTAAAAATGAATGAAATTCAAAGTTTTGATTATATGCAGGAACAAAAAGAAGATAGAGAAAAAATAGATGCAAAACAAACGTCTCTTGCTAATAATTTTTTAAATAGTATAATGGGTAATCAACAAAGTGAGCCCATGATGGCTCAAATGGGGTAATTATGGTAGATAGTCAAAAGATGGGCTCAAGAGTATCTTCTGGCGGTATGAGAATAGATGATCATGCTAATTGGACTGGAAAAGCAGCGGCAGGTTCTGTATTTGCACCAGGAGCAAAAATGAAATCTATTTCAGATCAAGAAGGTTCTGGATCTGTAATGCGTTACGAAGATACAGAGGAAGCAATCAAATCAGTGCAAGAAAAGAGTGTTTCTCAAACTAAGAAACATCCTATGAAGCCTGGATATAGATATTAATAGTGCATATAGAACAGACTTAAAACGTCACATGCATTTGTATAATAGTAATGCATAGCTATATGTTCTTCAGTCGGGGCCTCGGACTTTAATTTAAGAGACGAGAGTAATCCTCGGGAAAGGTGGTTGCCCTGAGATCCCACCGACAAATTGGAATGGGCGTAATTTAAGAGGTTTTATGCCAAAAACAGGATTTAAAGACCCGATCGCTCCTCCTAAAGGGAAAGAAAAAAAGTCCCCTTGGGATTTTAGATGTCCACAATATGATGAGCGTACCAGTTGTTATGTAGATGCGGGTTCGCATTTTGGAGTTGGACATAAGAATCCTGTGGGCCATAAGGGACCTACAAAACAACGCGTAGATACGATGCCTTTTGGACGTCCTAGCACCTTGCAAGTTTCGAATGTCCCTCCAAAAATGCTAGATCAGGAATATATTGAGTGAAACATGGCAATAAAAAACCTAAAATTTCACATACTCCTAGATCATCAAAGGGTATGGGGGATTATTATGGTACGGGTATTCGGGCAAAGATTGGTCGGATGAGAGAAGATTCAATGGGGATGATAGTGCAAACACCAAAGAAGCTTAAAAATCCTCCTAAGACCCTTGCATAATTTCCTTATTTTGGAACGTACTTAAATAAATTTGCTTAATTCTTTCATCGGATAAATCTTCTGGATGTGCCTTTTCTAATTCCTTCCTATCATTTCTAAACTTTTGGATACACCATAGGATTGTTTCATCACCCGTAATTTTCCCTTTTTCATATTGAGCCCATAATTCACTAGGGGGAAGAAGCCAACAGACTTCTATAAGATCTGTATGAGATATTGCGCGAAACAGATAAGAATTAGTCTGTGCTTGAGGACGCGTAAGTCTTGGTTGCCATAGCATTCTTTTTGTAACCCCGTCATCATCAGTCCTTGGATGAGCAAATATATATATATAAGGACAATGTTGCTGGAGCGTTAAACTTAAAGGATTTTCTTTTAAACACTCCTCGGCACCCTTAAAAATATTTATTCCTTGGTCTTTTTTAAAATGGAGTAAACGGTCATGTGCTTCAAGTCGATTTAATTTCATTTTCAAATATTGATTTTTATTAAAATATTTAGTTAAATACATTTAAAATTTAATTTCTAGTAAAAAAGGGAGTATTTGCATGTCAGCAGAAGCGCAAGCGAATGTAGAACAAAAACAAACAGATAAAGAATATAATTTCAGACAAATTGAAAAACGATTACAGGAAGAAAGACAGGCAAGAGAACAAGAGGCAGCAGCTAGACTGGAATTAGAGAGAGAATTACAAAGACTAAAATCCAAAACACCACAAGATGAAGAAGATGACTACTCAGAGCCGTATGTCGATCATAAGAAATTAAATAAAAAATTAGCTCGTTTTGGCGAACAATATGAAAAGACTACTGAAAATAAAATTCAGAATGCAGTTCAACAGGCATTGAGAGAAGAAAGAAAACAGGCATGGGTTGAAAACAATCCTGATTTTTATGATACACTACAACATCATGCAGAAAAATTGTCTGTTAAGGCTCCAAAATTAGCAGAATCTATACTTAGAATGCCTGATGGGTTTGAAAGACAGCAATTGGTATATAATACAATCAAATCTATGGGATTAGATAAGCCTGAACCAAAAGAATCTTCTATTCAGGAAAAAATAGATGCTAATAGGAAGGCTCCATATTATCAACCGACAGGTATTGGAAACGCTCCTTATGCAAGTGCAGGCGATTTTAGTGATGCAGGAAGAAAAAATGCGTATCAAAAGATGCAAGAATTGAAAAATAGATTAAGATTAGGATAAAAAATAAGAGGAAAAAAATGGCAAAACATAAATTATCACATCATGAAGAAGAAAAAGGCGGAGAGCATTCGCATGCCCATCATAAGAAACAACATGATCACCATATGAAAGAAGCGAAAAAACATATGGATCATATGCATAAATTGGCAAAGAAGGCTCATAAACATCATGAGCATAAAAGTAAATAATATAAAAAATTCTCTTTGCAGAAAGTGTCATTCAGATGCAAAAGTAAGAGGTTCCTACTTCACCGAAGCAGGTGAGGTCCTGTATTTTTGTAATATATGTTCGAAAATACTAGATGAGATGCCCCAAGGTAATAAGGTAGGAATTTTTTTAAGAACTACTGATTATTCTTTCATCAAAAACATGATTCTAAAAAATATTTTTCTTGCTCGAATGGAACGCAAAAATAAAGCGAAAAAGTCTATTTCAAAATTAAAATTTGATACAAAAATAAAAGAAAAAATTACTCAAAAATAGCGTCTGATAATATACCATATGTTATTTTGACGTTTTTGGTGTCAAATCTTTGGTGGTATTTCATGGGCTATTATTGCCTCAGCAGCATCAACCGCAATTTCGTCAACGATTGGGTTTTCTGCTATTGTTTTTAGAAAAGAACAGCTAGGCAATAAAAACAATATTATAATTAAAGCTTTCATGTTTTCTACAATATCATATATTGACAATTAAATCAAATTTTAATTATAAAGTAATTTCGCAAGTCCTGCGTTATGGACAGATCGCGTTAGGAAGTTCGCACCTCCACTTGGATATGATCGAGAAAAGATGTAAGTTAGGCTCGTCTCCCGATCTTCATATCAATCCAGTTAGTAATAATTTCTTACTAACTTAAACATCTCAATTATGAGAGGTTTTCTATGTCGATTACGACAACTGGGAATCTCGGTCCTATGATATTACAGTCGCTTGCGCCTGCAATGTTATATGTTCCGACTCCTACAATGAACTACATAACCGTTTGCGATAAGGTTTCTATGCCAGCAAATGGTGGTACGACTTGCCGCTTTATGCGTCCTCGTGCTTTAACACCTCCGACTGTACAGTTGGGGAATAGCGGGATTGATCCTCCAGCACAAGTACCACAGCGCGATATTATAGATGCGCAAATGGCGTTCTTCGGTTGTAAAGCCAGTGCCGAAGACTCATACGATTATGTATATAGACTGGCTGCATAATCAACGAGCAAGTGATACTACAAGATCAAGAGGGAGTCTTGGCTTGGGTATCCGACAGGCTCGCCGTAGCGATGAGACAGGCTTGAGATAATAGGCCTGTATAAACCTGTTCTAAATAACTGGGAACTCTTGTATACTATACTTATATGGAACTGTATAAGAGTTAGAATGCAAGACAATCAGAGGGAAGAGATAATATACCTAGCCGGATTATTTGATGGTGAGGGAACCATATGTATACAGAAAGACAACAGACCTTGTTTCAAAGACAATGGTAAAGGTTGGAATCCTATATACAATGTGAGCGTAAGAATAGGAATGATTGAAGAGAAAGCAATCAGAACATATTTAGACTTTTTTAAAGTTGGATATGTTGATTGCGAAAAAGTTTATCATTCCCTTAGACCCATGTATAGATGGGCTGTAAGAGCTAAAGATGATGTCAAGTTGGTTTTAACCCAGCTATTACCTCACCTTAGAGTTAAAAAACAGCAGGCTATTCTAGGTCTTCGCTTCTATGAAGAGGCACCAGCTCAAAGAGGAAGGTTCTTAACACAAGAAATACTGGAGAAAAGGGAAAAATTCTTTTTAGAGATGAAAAAACTAAATGGAATTGATATCTCACCCGCAACGACTAAACGAATGGGGCGACCAAAAAGTATAAGGGTTGCATGCGATAGTCTGAACTCATAGGTGACTATGAGAGAGAGGAATAACAAGACTCTCCGCCTTTATTTTAGGGTGGGGTCCAAAGTAAAAAAGACTGGACCCCAGTTGACAAAAAAAGGTCATAAAGTAACAGATTGGAAGATCTTATTTTGAGAGATTACATTGTTTCTGCTGCAAGCCAAATTAATGCTGGTGGTGGAAGCAATGGTGATAACCCAACAAATTTGGGTGTAACAGATTTTAGTTTAGTTGCAACAACACTTGATACAAATAATGCTTATAAATTTATGAGCGGTATCGAGGGTATGGATAGATTCGGTAAAATATGTGCCGAAGTAAAATTTTCTCTGATTGACTTGGAAGCCCGACAGGGTGACAGGGCGCAAGCGAAAGCAGCGTGAACGACTAAGTGAGAAAACACCGTTAGGTGATGCGATAGTCTGAACTCTACGAATAAACAAAGGTAGAGAGAAGAATCCGAAGAGGTTCTTCCCCCGAAAGGGAGTAACAAATTGACAGGTCCTGTGCGTTCAGCATATTTTATGTTGAGCTCAACAGAATTGCAAACAGACTTTGACTCTTTACAGAGTTTTGGTTCTCTTGCATTCTTGTCTCAATGGAACTACCCAACTAATACTTCTGCATTACCAACTGAGTATGGTTCTGTAGGTAACATTCGTATTCTTGTTAGCTCTGAAGCACCAGTTGCTAGAAGTGCTAGCTTATTGGGTAATGATGTTTACTATAATACTGTTCTTGGTAAGCAAGCAGTGACTCACATAAATCAAGATGGTTATTCCATGAACTTGATTTATCGTGATCCTTACTATTCAGGGATGTTAGCGCAAAATGCTACTTTGGCGGTTAAATTCGCCCAAGCCCAGGCTAAAAATAATGGTCTGGTTAAACCTTTGGTAATTGACTTGGAACTCCCACTTGCTGCATAAGCAAAGGACAACAAGGGGCAAGATATGGACTTACGAATAAAAATGAATTACAGAATGCAGAAGCAAATGAAAAACCTGTATGGGAAAAATTTGGGTAGGGAAATTGCTTGTGGAAGAAAACTGGTTTATTTTTTGAAAAGGAAATATCAGCCTGAACGACTAAATCCAGAGGACGTTAGAAATAACGTAAGTGATAGTCTGAGCTCATAGGGAACTATGAGAGGATAATCCGAAGTGGTTGTCCCGCCTATAATATATTATAGGTCACAAAAGTAACAGAATTGATTACGCAAGATACAGCCATCCGTAACCTTTTAAGTACTCGCCAAGCGAGTTTGGGGGTATAAATGACTGAATATTCTAGAATGGCAAAAGGAACATTTACTTCTACTGGTGGAGCGCAGGTTATTAACCTTCCTTTCCAACCGGATTATATAGAAGTAAAAAATCAAACGTCTTGGATTACTCCTGCAAACCATGGAGTGCCGTTTGGTTGGTGGGATGCAACAACTCCAGGTACTACTTTTATTCAAGTGTTTAATGCTACACCTGTTTTAACAACAGATAGTATTACAACAAACGGAATTAGTGTATTTAGTGGTGGACAATTGTTGCAATATGGTGCTGCGGTTAACCATAGCACAAATGATTTTTCCATTAATACTGCAAACCCTGCTCAAGTTACTACAACTTCTGCACATGGTTTAAGCAGCGGTGATGTTGTAATTTTTGAAGATTTGTATCAAACATCCACAACAGGTATGCCACAAATTTGCGGTATTCCTTTTACTGTGACTGTTACTGGTGCAACAACATTTACAATTCCATGGAATACAAACCAAAGTAATTACACTGCATTTAATACTGCTACAAGTACAGGTAATGTGGGCTCCTATAAAAAGGTGCTTTTCCCTTATTTATACTTCCCTGGCACATCATTTATCAGTGCAATTACTACTGGTACAACAACAACAATTGACACAACTGATGCTCACAATTTTGTTGTGGGACAAGAAGTGGCATTTAGAATCCCGAGTGCTTGGGGTACTACACAATTGAATTCATTACCAAATAGTAATATTCCAGGGTCTCCGATCTATGGATATGTAATAGCGGTAACTGATTACAATACTGTTGTTGTTAACATTAATTCTAGCAGCTATACAGCATTCAACTCTAACCAAACTGTGGCAAGTGTACCAGGCCTTAGCTTCCCACAAATCGTTGCAGTTGGTGATGTAAATAGCGGCGGTGTTCAAATTTCAAGTGGATCAGCGTTATATCCGCCTCCATATTATGTGCCAATTGGTACAACGAGATTCAACACAATTAATGGACCAGCAATTTTAGGCTCTTATGTCAATAACACTGCTCAAGGCTTCGTAATTGGAGCTGGAACAGCTGCAACTGATACATCAGCTAAATTGATTGGTGCAAATGGTAATATTATAGAATGGAGAGCGATGCTCCATGATATGTCAATTCCCTAATTGACTAAATATATCTCCCAGATTCCTGGGAGATATATGATAGATATATATAAGATATCTCATTTATATTTATCATATATCTTGTAGATATAATGGAGAAATATGTCTGTAATAAGTTACCCGATTCCTGCCTATTCAAATGTCCCAATCCAACCTCAATTTTACCAACCAAGGTTTTGGTTTATTAGTTCAATTACTAATGGATTTACAACAACTGTTACAACAACAGCTAATCAAGATTTTGTTATAGGACAACTTGTACGATTTATAATTCCACCTTCCTTTGGAATAAGACAATTAAATGAAAGACAGGGTTATGTACTTTCTATTACGTCCCCTACACAAATAATAGTAGGTATTGATTCCTCTGCTATGGACTTATTTACAAGCTCATCTGCAACAACAAAACCTCAAATTGTTCCCATCGGGGATATTGCGAATGGACAAATTAATAGCTCAGGAAGGACAAATAATGGCACTTTTATTCCAGGTAGCTTCATAAACATCTCCCCAAATTAAAATTGTAATTAAATAGTGGAAATTCTTTGAGAATGTATGTATATTAAGTTTTAATTTTAAACTTAAATATAAGGTTATATACATGGCAGAAACTCGCGGAAGACCAAAATCAGCTAATTCTCAAGCAGAAGTTGAGATCGAAAAAGTAGAAAAACAATTAGAAGCTTTCGAGCAAAATGTAAAAGATTTAACACTTGATAGAATGAATCAAGCACCAAGAGAAGATGTTGAACCGCAAACAAAGCTTTCTTCTAATGATATTCAAAAAAATAAAGAAATTTATCTAAAACCAGAAAGAACTATCAGAAGAATGGATAAATTTAATGAGAAATTCCGCGAACAATATAACTATGATAAAGAATATGTCCAGTTTATTGCAGAAAATAGAGAATTAATTGGAGATGATATTGAGATTTGGACAGGAAAATATGCTGGAGTCCCATGTGAATTTTGGAGAGTGCCAACTAATAAGCCTGTATGGGGTCCAAGATATTTAGCAGAGCAAATGAAGAAGTGTTCATATCATCGCCTTGTGATGAAGCAAAATGTTGTTACTGAAAGTGGTGGATATGGACAAATGTATGGAGCGATTGCTGCGGATTCTGTAATCCAAAGACTAGATGCAATCCCAGTATCAACAAGGAAATCTGTATTTATGGGAGCAAGTGGCTTCTAATGAACCTCTTACAGGATATTATCACTTATGTCCGCAGGCTGATAAAAAGTCCTTCTAATGCTGTAATCACAGATAATCTTATTATCGATTATATCAATCGATTTTGGATTATGGATGTCGATGCAAGACTTCAATTATTTGATCTTAAGACTAAATATCAATTCCAAACGATTCCTGGAGTTGATAAGTATAATATGCCCTTGTATAGCGTACAAACTGAGCCAGGTAATCAGGCAATAGGAATGTATCCGGTTTATCAAGGGTTTATTCCTCCAGTCTATATCAATGGAATTCAGGTTCCTTTCCAAACACAAAAGAATCAATTCTTTAATATTTGGCCAAATGTAGTTCAAAATTTAGGAGTAATAGGACAAGGAGATGGTACCGCAGGCCCCTACTCGCTTCAGATTCCATTGCTTCCGGGAAATGTGCCGCAAAATCCGCCATTTAATGGAATCTTACGTGGTCACATTGATATTGCCGGTATAATTGCCACTGGTAATAATGTCGATCCGCCAATCACTGATAACGCCGGAGCAGCTGCTGCAATAGCGTCAATACCCGTGACGAGTGTAGATGCAGCAGTATTTATAACAACTATAGACTCCACCGGAGCCAATGTAGTTGTTTCTGACAGTGGTTGGTTCTTTAATACGGATGTTAATTATGGATTGTTAATGCAACCTGGAAAGGCTCCATTTGGTAACCAAGCCCTTCCTGGAGGCTATAGTCTCACTTCAAATACTATTAATTATTTTACAGGACAACTCAATGTTCAGTTTCCTACCACTATACCAAGCGGAAATAATATTAATGCTCAAGTATTCTTCTTTCAATCTGGCTTGCCTAGAGGATTCCTTTTTTACAATAATACCATTACCTTACGAGCACCTCCTGACATCCAATACCTAGTAGAGGTAGATGCTTATTTATCTCCTGCCGCATTTCTTGATACTGCGGCTGCAATTCCTTTTGGTTATATGGCAGAGTATATTGCACGGGGCGCAGCCAGGAAAATTCTTTCTGATACAGGGGATATAGAACAATTTACCTTTTATGAGCCTCTTTTTAAAGAACAAGAATTGCTTGTTTGGAAGAGAAGTCAAAGACAATGGACAACAACGCGTACAGAATCAATTTATAGCCAGGGATTTGGTCAAGGGGCTGGGTTCAATAATAATTATGGTGGAGGCGTTTCCTTATGAGTTTTACTTTCAATACTGCAATTCCTGCGGCAGCCAATAACCCCTCTGTAGACCAGCCTGATATGTTAACTAATAATCAATCCACAGATTCTATATTGGCAGTTGATCATATCAGTTTTAATACAGCGAATGGTGGAAATCATTTACAAGTACATATGCCTTTTTTTAGAAGCCCAACGGTCGTTAATGGAACATCTACGCAAGGTTCTGTGGTATATCCAGCAGCAGGCACCGCAGATACCGCAAGAGCACAATGTTTTTTCAAAAATGATAATGGGATTGCCTATCAAATAAATGCTACAAAAGCATGGGGATATTCGTCTGGTTCAGTTGCATCTCCTGGTAATTCGATAATTAATAACCAACAAACCAATATTGTTTCTGTAGTGCGCACTTCAACAGGAAGTTATACTGTTACAATGACAGCTGGGACATGTGCTTCTGCTGATTATGCTGTGTTAGTAACTCCATATGCTTCAGGAAGTAGCTCTAGTATCGTTGTAAATGTTTCTATTACTTCGGCTGATATATTTGTGATTACATTCCGAGCACCTTCTACAGGGAGCGCAATAAATGTCACAGCATTTGCCTTCGAAGTCCTACAAATTTGAGGTCTTATGGGAGAGAAAATAGTTGTCGGTCCAGTCAATAGAGGTCTTAGAAACGACGTTACAGCCTTTAACATTGACAATGATTCCTTTCCCACTCTTCTCAATGCTTATCAATGGAGAGGAAGGATAAAACGCAAAAGAGGCACAGGACTATTAGGTAGATTAACACGGTTTTTTAACTCCGCTAACTCCTCTTATGGTAGCATAACTTCTTTTAATTTAGTAGCTGGGTCAGGAAATCTTTTAACAGCATTTAGTTTGCAAGCCAATGGTAATATTGTTCCAGGGTCAGTTACTTTAACAGATGCAACAGCCGGCAATGTCTATACTGATGATTCAAATGGAAATCTTATAGGAGTTCCCGGAGGAACAGGAACAATTAATTACGCAACTGGTGCAATTACTATTACTGCTGGAGGGGCTGATTTAATTAATACAGTCAGTTTTCTCTATTATCCTAATCTTCCTGTACTCGGATTAAGGGATTTTACTGAAACTTCAACTCAATTTCCGGGAACTATCGGATTTGATACCAAGTATTCTTATAATATTTCAACCACATTTCCTTATTCCATTTATGATGTGAGTTTCTATAAAAATCCTGTGGCTGATCCTGTAAATTTGCCAGGTTATGTGCCAAAGACAAATGTCACTCCTACTTCCTGGAATGGCCAAGATTACCAACAGTTTTGGACTGTAAATTATCAAGGAGCTCTTTGGACAACAAATGGTATCAATGTTCCCTTTAACATTACAAATATTGGGATGCAATATAATACCATAACAGCTGTCGCAATTGTAGCAGGCGGCCCTCCTGCAATTGTTACAATTACAACTACAACAAATCATGGACTCGTAGTAGGAGATTTCGTCTTTTTAAACGAAATCATAGGCATGACTGGGATAAATTTTCAAACAGGGTATGTTACAGCTGTGCCTGCACCAAATCAAATTACTGTTGAACTTCCTAATGCAACAGTAGGAGGGGCGTGGATTTCTGGTGGTATAGTACAATACCTTACAAATCGCTCTGATGTAACAAAAGATTGCTTAAGATGGTATGATGGTGATCCAACAAATGGAAGTGCCACAGCACCTGTATTAAATGGTCATTTGGGATGGGTCAATTTTGCTCCTCCTCTTTCTGATCTCAATTTTTCAATTGCAGATGAGCCGGCCGCTCAATATTATTTAGTTGGCGCAAGGATGATTGTTCCATTTAAAGACTATCTATTGTTCTTAGGGCCTGTTATTCAAACATCAGCAGCAAATAGTCAAGTGTATCTTCAAGATACCATCATTTATAGCCAAAATGGAACTGCCTTTTACACTGCTTCTTTTACAGGTGATCCAGGTCTTGTCACAACCGTATTTCATCCTATTCTAGTGCCAATACAACAGACAGCCACCGCTTCAGCTTATTGGGAAGACAGAACAGGATTTGGGGGATTTATAACAGCTGGAATATCACAAGAAATTCTAACAGTAGGTAGCAATGAAGATGTCTTAGTTATAGGATTTACTAGATCAGAGACAAGATTGGTATTTTCAGGGAATAATATTGTACCTTTTAATTTCTATGTCATTAACACAGAATTGGGTTCGGGAAGTACTTTTTCTGCAATAAATATGGATAAGGGAGTCATAACGAGAGGAAGTAGAGGCTTTATCATTACTTCTCAAGTAGAATCACAAAGAATTGATCTTGAAATTCCTGATGAAATATTCCAAACAAGATTATCAAATAATGGTACGGAAAGAGTTACTGCACAAAGAGATTATATCAATGAATGGATTTATATGACTTATCCGGTCAATGATATAAACTATAAATTCCCAACCCAAACTTTGCAATATAACTATAGAGAACAATCGTGGGCAATTTTCAGAGAATGTTATACGACTTATGGCACGTTTAGAAAACAAACGGGCTTTACTTGGGCGACAGTCGGGACTGTATATCCTACCTGGGCCTCTTGGACAGCTCCTTGGAATGCTGGTACTTCTACTTTATTACAACCAGAAGTGATTGGAGGAAATCAGCAAGGTTTCGTGCTTTTCAGAGACGATGGCACTGATGAAGGCGAATCTCTCTATATTCAAAATATTGTAGGGAGTACTGTTACATCACCAGATCATTGCTTAAATACAGGAGATTATATTGTTATTAAGAATGCTCTTGGCACCGTTGGAGCGCAAGTAAATAATAAAATATTCTCAGTAGGGATCACGACTACCAATACATTCCTATTAAATCCTCCCTTACCTGCTGGATTGACTTATGGGGGACTTGGCACAATAACCCGAATGTACGTTCCTTTCGTACAGTCCAAACAATTCCCAGTTTCTTGGGGTATGGGACGAAAGACAAGACTTGGGGCTCAACAATACCTTTTGACTACAACGGATGAATCGCAGATCACTCTTCTTATCTTCTTAAGCCAAGATGGGGATAATGCCTATAATAGCGGTCCAATCGTTCCTAGTGTAAATTCTTCAAATAATTCTTTAGTCTATAGTACAGTGTTATACACCTGTCCAGAGAGTACAAATTTAGGATTGACTCCTGCTAATACGAATCTCCAAATGCCCACAGCAGAGTTCCAACAACAGATATGGCATAGGATTAATACTTCGTTATTAGGGGATACAGTTCAAGTAGGATTTACTATGTCAGATGAACAGATGAGAGATCCTAATTTTATAAATCAATTTTCAGAGATTGAGATTCATGCTTTTATCTTAGATGTATCTCCTTCTCAATTACTTGCATAACATGAAACTAAAGAAAATGACCAAAAAAGATTTATACAAGAAGAAAAAATGCTCTAAAGAAGAGGGTCATTGGGAGGGGAAACATTGGTGTAATTGCAAAACAAGAAATGTCAGAATGAAGTTCGGATTAAAATATTTTGGGGGAAAGTATGACAGCGAATATAATCAATCAAGTGGCTTATTTGAGAACCTCAAGGAATTTTCCTATTGAGGATACAAAACAATTAGCTATTGAGACGAATAAAGCTTATATAGACACTGCCAATGCGGTAAATAATCGAACTATTTCTATATTTCCAACAAATGTACCTGCGATCAATGGAGAATCTTGGTTTCTAGTTAACAATCAAAGACAGCAGGCGTTTCGTCAGGTCTATACATTTACTTCAACGGCAAATATTGCTCATGGAATAACGATCGCTGATCCTGCGCAATTTACGAGGGGTTTTGGGACCTATACAGATGGAACCAATTCTTATGGTTTGGTTTTTGCTACAAGCGTTCCCGTTGCAGGTATAATTACTTTTTATGTTACTTCTACTAATATTGTTTTTTCTGTTGGAGGTGGAGCTCCTGCCTTAACAAGTGGAAGATTAGTTTTAGAATGGTTATCACAACCATAATTTAAATGTAATAAATTTCTTGAAGTGATATTATTTCAAAAAAAGAGGTTATTATGTCTTCACTAATTGGATCAAAAGGGCCCACAGGTCGTGGAGTTGCAGGATATAGGACAGGCTCTATCCAGAATTATACTCCTGAGCAAATGAATCTTTTCCGCAGTCTTTTTTCCAATGTTTCTCCAGATAGTTATTTGAGTAAGTTAGCTGGGGGCGATGAAGCTATGTTTGAGCAGATAGAAAGACCCCAGTTACGACAATTTAATGATATTCAAGGGAATCTAGCTGCTAGATTTAGTGGGCAAGCGGGCGGGGGAAGACAGTTATCTTTGGGAAGTCAGAAGAGTAGCGGGTTTAGAAATACGTTGAATGCTGCTGGGGCAGATTTTGCTGAAAGTTTAGGAGCCAGAAGACAGGAATTACAAAGGCAAGCCCTTAGAGATCTGATGGATATTAGTAGTACTCTTTTAGAGAAAAAGCCATATGAGCAATTTCTTTATGAAAAGAAAAAACCATTTTGGCAACAAATCTTAGGAGGGTCTCTTCCTATAATAGGATCGGGAGTTGGAGCATTATTTGGAGGCCCTGCCGGGGCTCAAGTAGGAGGCAGCATAGGTTCTGCCGCAAGTAAGGCATTTTTTTAAGGGGTAATTATGGTACAAATTCTTCCTAGAGCACCTTCCAGTAGAGATAGATTCGCTCAGGCTTTCAGTAATCTAAGTTCCGCAGCAGCACAAGAAATACCTCAAGAACTAATGGGAAGGCAAGAGCGTAGACAATTAGGTAATTTAATCGGTGAAGACATTAGCAACATTCGCAATCCAGATTTCCAGAAACAAATTTTAGCTAGTGGATTAGAAAGAAGAAAGCAAGAGTCAGCGTACGAAGCAGATAAAGAAAATTATGAAAATATAAAAAATGCTTTTGGTAAAAAATTTGCTGATACATGGCTTGCATCTGGACAAGGAGAAAGAACTTTCTTAACAAAAGCTGCTTTAGAAGCTAGGTCGCGAGGATTAGATATTAACGAACTACTTGGAGGAGAACAAGAATTTGAAGAAAATGAAAAACTTCAACAAATTCAAAAAGGAGAAAACACTGAATTTCCTGAAATTCCGATGCCACCTCATCGTACACAAGCTGAAAAAATAAAATATCAAGATAGGTTAAGAGCAGATAATAAAAAAATATTTAAAGAAAATGTAGATAAAGGTAGGGCTCTGAAAGATACCTATCAGCATTTGGAAATATTACGCAATTTAAACCCTAAAATTCCTGAAGGTGTCTCACGTTTATTAATCGATAAAGAAGGAAATATAAGGCCTACTGCTTTGAGATTAAAAGCGGTTCCTAAGGAAGTAGAAAGATTTGCAAAAACTGTAAATGACTTTTTAACTTCAGCAAAAGATACTTTTGGTGCAAGAGTAACAAATTATGATATAGCCCAATTTAAAGCACGACTACCTAATCTATTAAATTCAAAAGAAGGTCGTGAGGAAATAATTCAACAGATGCAAATATTAACGCAAATTGAGCAGAATTATCGTAATGCATTGAAAAAAATTTATTCTCATTATGGGCTTGATGGTATTCCTGAGGAACAAGCTGAAGCTTTAGCAGAACAGATGACTGCTCAAGAAGAAGAACGACTAAGAGCAAAATTGTTAACTATTGGCGAAGAAGAAAAAGAATTTTCATCACAAAAAGAAAGACAAAGTTTAGAGGACATATTTGGATGAGTTCTGCCTATCAAAAAGCTTTAGATTCTGGCTATTCAGAAAAGGAAATCCAACAATTTTTAGCAAAAAAAAATCCAAAAGCTGAAGAAGCTTTTAAACAAGGTTATTCAACTAAGGAAGTTTCTGATTTTTTATCTAATAAAAATAAAGGATCAGAAATAGGAAACTCCGTTGGAAGATCAGGAGCAAGAATAGCAGAAACGGTATTGGGGGCGCCAAGAGCATTTGGAGAATTTTTGGAAAGTGTTGTTCCTGAAAAAGCATTAATAAAAGGTGCTGAAAAAATAGGTTTAGGAAAAGGAGCAGAAACACTCTTAGAAAATACAAAAAAATATGCCCCATATAAACTTTTACCCAAATCAGAAGATATTCGAGAAAATGTTACGAAACATCTTTTTGGTGAAAAATTAGAACCAAAAAATAAATGGGAATCCAAAGCAGATGAATTTATTTCTGATTTTGCTGCATTAGCTATTCCTTTACCTGGTGCTCAATTCAAACTTCTGAGACCTGGATTGCTTGCAGCGGGAGGAAATATAGCGAGTGATATTGTAGAAAGAATGGGTGGAGGAAAAAAAGAGCAGGTCTATGCAAAGCTTGGAACTATTTTAACTGGCTCTTTAATTCATCCGAATAGCGCAAAAAAATTGGGAAATGAATTATATGCAAAAGCTAGAGAATCACGTCCAGAAAATGCATCAGTTAACGCAAATAATCTTATAAAAAAAGCCGATGGTTTAGAAAAACAGTTATTAAAAGGTGATCCCCAAATAGGATCAAAAAAGAAGTCTATAGAATTACTTAATAAGTTAAGGACAAAAGTTCAGAATAAAGAAATTCCTGTTGAAGAATTGGAAGAGTTTAAAAGAAATATAAATGAAGCTCGTTCAGGACTTTATGATGAATTTAAATCAGATAAAGTTGGAAGAAAAGCAGCTAAAAGAAATTTAGATTCTGTTTCTAAAATTGTAGATGATTCTTTAAAAGAATATGGAAAAGTAAATCCTGAATGGGAAGCTTTTTATAGGCCAGCAAATGAAGTGCATGGTGCAATTGCTCAAAGCCAAAGAGTAAGCAAATGGCTACAAAGAAATATCAAAAGCGTAGGGGCCACTACTTTATTATCTGAATTAGGCCTTCTTCATTTTGTAGGGGCTCCAGCAGCTCTAGCAGCCGGAAAAGGCATAGGAGCAGGTTTCGGAGCTCTGAAAGGTAGTGAATTAATCGCAAGAATTATGAAAAGTCCAACATTGAGAAAACATTATTTCAATATTGTGAATAATGCTTTGAAAGAAGATGCTGTTGCAGTAAGAGAAAATATTAAAAAGTTACAAGAAGAATTGGAAAATCAATAATCTTCCCCCGCATTTCTAGTTGCAAACCATATCCATATTAGCGGAGCAAACATCCAAAATAAAAGTGTCATTGTTTATTCCTATCTTCCATTAAAATTTCTAATTTGCCTTCTATATGAGAAATTCTTTCACTAAGATCTAATACTTTTGAAGCAAAAGTAAGTACAAGAGCAAAGACCGCGATATATACACCTACTTTTTCCCAATTAATGTTTTTTATCATGTGGCAAACTCCAATAAATTCCCCATCCTAATAAAAATGAGCAAATTATAAGTACTGTAAAAAAAAACATATTTTATTCTTCTCCCTTAGTACCTGTTTTTTTCGGCACTCTAAATTCCCGATAATTTTTTTCATTATTAATAATTTCATTTAATATTTTAGAAAGCCAAATTCCTCTTTCGTCAAATTGTGCTTGCAGTTTAATTAAACATTCATTCATTGAATCAATTTTCTTTTCTATTTTTTCAAATTTTTTCTCAAACTCTACTTCGTAAAAATCTGGCATAAATTTTATATTATTCTCCTTTATATTTTAAAGATTTATCAAAGTTGAATTCTCTTTCTAAATCCCTAATTTTTTCTCTATACTCTTCATTTTTTTCTTGCAAGCGCGCAACATCTTTCTTTAAAAAACCAATTTGCTGCCAAGTTAAAAGAAATATCCAGAAAAGCACAAAACAAATACAAAAAATAATGGATAACAATAAAGCTATTTCATTTTCCATGCGGCAGACTCCAATAAATTCCCCATGAGAGAACTAATACACAAAATATAATAGGCCAAATCCAAACCATGTTAATTCCTTTTTTTCCTTAATTTTTCATCTGTTCATATGGAACGTAAAAAATCACATCAGATTTTTCAATTTTTTTATTAATTTGATTTACTTCTTTTTTTATATCAAATAAATAAGAAATATTTATTACAAATCCAACTAGAAGAATCAAATAAATTCCTAATTTTCCCCAATTGATCTTTTTTAGATAAGTATTTCTTTCATGAGGAAAACTCCAATAAATTCCCCAAAAAAAAGCAAATATAGCAAAAAGCCAAAATAAAACGCTCATTCTTAATCACCTTCTGTTCAATATTTTAAGTTATTTCATGTTTAGGCACAATTCTTAAACATTTCTAGAGTAACTGAAAAAGATAAATAAGATATAAATGTTTCTTCTTCTTATTAAACTGTGGAAATGTATATACATTTGCTTTTTAGGAGAGAGAATTGAATTTCACAACCTGTTCATAGTCATTCATAAGTGCCTCACTTATAAACAAAAAGATAATTGCAAACAAATTGTAAACTCTCTGTAAACAGGTTTTAAACATCCTTCATTCTCTTTTCGACCATTTTGTCCACTATGTCCTGAAGATTTAATAGACACATCCTATCTAATTCTGAGGCAGCTATTCTAAAAATCTTTCTTTTGCCTGATCCGATATCACAGGCTGAGATCTTGCCTTTTCTAATTGCTCTTCGAATTGTATTGGTATGAGCACCCACTTTAGCTGCAAATTCTTTGATTGAGAGAAATTCTGATTGAGGAATGAAGTGACTATAATTAACCAAATAAATACCTATAGGTTACTCATGGTTAATTAAAATTTTAATACATGGATTTAATTGCTGTCTATTATTAAATTTTTATTTCACAACTATGAGGTTATAAATGAGTCTCGCATATGGTATTGGTGGTTTAATCAACGTTCCTCCTGGCCCAATTAAAGGACACGGAGCTCCTCCTGCATCTTTCAAAGCTGCATTAGGGCAATCTTATTTTGACCAATCAACATCTCCTCCAACAGAATATGTTTATAATGGAGTGAGTTGGTCAACAGCAGGAGCTAATCCAGCATCTACAACAGTTTATGGTACTGTGTTACTTACTGATAATAATGAACCTGTTGCAACAAAATTTTATGCAGATAACCTTGCGATTGCCGGCTCTCCTGATGCAACTCAAGTGGTTAAAGGTATATCTTATTTAGCAACTAATGCTGATGTTGTATCTCCTTATCCTACACCACTTGGAACCAATACAGTATTATCACCTGCTAATATCACAACTATGTTTGCTTCACCTCCAGCAATCGGAGGCACAGCATCTGCCGCAGGTACATTTACAACTTTAACAGCTGTCGGCACAGTAAGTTTAAATGCTAGTGGTACAGCTGCTACAACAATTGGGGGATCTTCTGGTGCAATTACTGTTGCAGTAGGAGCAGGTAATTTTTCATTAACTGGTGGTGGAAATACTGTAGGTATTGCTAATGATGCCGCTGCAAACCTTGTAACTTTAGGTTCTACAACAGGCGCTGCAAGTTTAACCTTACAAGCCGGAACAGGCAACATGGTCTTAAATGGTGTTGCTGCCACAACTTATACTATAGGTAATTCGGCTCAAACTGGAACAATTTCTATTGGTACATCCACAGCAGCTAATACTTTAAATTTAGGTACTGGCAATGGTGCTAAAACTATAAATATTTCTACAGGTACTGGTGGAAACACAGTAAGTGTAGGTGGTACTGGAGGAGATACAATCTCTATAGGCAACGGTGCCAACGGTAGTGCTCAAACAATTAATATTGCAGCTGGTGCATCTGGCGCGAATAGTACAGTTAATATTCTTTCAGGAAACGGTACTGCTGGAACACAAACGACAAATATCAATACCGGAACAAGGGCTGGTGCAGTTAACGTCGGTACTAATGCTGCGAATGTCATCACAATAGGTAGCACAACAGGCGCTGCAAGTTTAACAATGGCTGTTGGTACTGGCAACTTCTCACTTGATGGTGCTGCTACTTCTACATATACTTTTGCGCCATCAACAACCTCTGGAACAATCAACTTTGGTGGTACTGGTGCTAATACTGGTACTATGACGATTGCGGGCGGTACAGGTGCTCAAACAGTTAATATAGCCAATTCGACTGGCGGTAAGACTGTTAATATTGCAACAGGTGCCGGTGCTAATGCAGTTACAATTGGATCAACAAACACTACATCTGCGTTGACATTGCAAGCAGGGTCTGGAGGATTAACATACACCACTACAGGTGCAATTACAATCAATTCAGGCACTGGTACTATTGGTATATCAACTGATGCTGCTAATACAACAGTTAACGTAGCTACAGGTGCTGGGGTTAAGAGTTTAACATTAGGTTCAACTAATACGACTTCTGCAACAACTCTTCAATCTGGAAGTGGTGCATTAGCTGTAACAGCAACAAATGGTACAATTACAATCAATTCAGGGACTGGAACGATTGGTGTAAGTGCAGACGCAACAAATACTACAGTGAATCTTGGAACAGGTGCTGGAGTGAAGGCAGTGACATTGGGATCTACCAATACTACTTCTTCTACAACTGTGCAGTCTGGTTCTGGTACATTAGCAATTACTGCAACAAATGGTGCGATCACAGCAAATTCAGGCACAGGTACAATCAGTGTATCTTCTGATGCAACAGCAACTACAGTTAATTTAGCAACTGGAGCGGGCGTAAAAGCAGTGACATTAGGTAGTACAAATACCACAAGCTCAACTGCTATACAGTCAGGTTCAGGAGCACTAACTTTAACTTCTACAAATGGAGCAATGACTTTAGCGTCTGGAACAGGAGCATTAAACATTTCTAATGATGCTGCTGCAACTACTGTGAATTTGGGTACAGGTGCAGCTGTCAAAACAGTAACTGTAGGAAGTACAAATTCAACCTCAGCTACTACTGTTCAATCTGGATCTGGTGCTCTTGCAGTAACCTCTGCCAATGGTACATTAACTATAAATTCAGGAACAGGAGCGCTTGGTATATCTACAGATGCTTCTGCTACTACAATTTCAATAGGTACAGGTGGAGCAGTTAAAACAATTAATATGGGTACTTCTGCACAAGCAAACGTGCTCACAATAGGTTCAACTACTGCATCTGCTTCATTAACATTACAAGCCGGAACAGGAACTACAGGTATAAAATTAAGTGCTGCGGGTAACGTGCAGATGGTTCCTGCAACTTCTAGTACAGCATCTCCAACAGCCTCTGTAACAATGAACAACCGAGTAGGTTGCGCAACCTTTACAGGATTTAGCACAGCTGCTGCTGGTACTCAGGCTTTCACAATTACTAACAGCACTGTTCTTGCAACATCTTGCGTTCTTGTGACTGTAGCTAACTTGAATGCTTCTACAAATAACGCGCAGATGTCATTGGTAGGTGTAACCCAAGCTGCTGGTTCGATCATTGTAAATACAAAAAACAATGGAGCCGGTGCCTTAGGCGCAGGGGACAACGTATTAATAAATTTCTGGATACTTTCATAAGGATAATTAATGTTAAAAAATATTTCACAACTTGAAGCGATAATTGAAGCCAAATCAGTAAAATTATTAGCTGATATGGATACCGATATTAATATAGTAGAATCTGCATTGAAACAATTTCAAGGTTATATAGAACAGATAAAAGCTGCTCATCAAGCACAACAGCAAGAAAGTAAACCAGCAGAAGTGCAACCACAGGAAGAAATAGCGAATGACCAGTAATCCAGGAATAGGTGCTCGCGTAGGATTTGATACTGAAAGGACAGTGACAGGTCCTTTTACAGGCACAGCGCAGAATTTAGGTTCAGTTCTGCAATTTCCTGCTCTTATAGCTGTTTTTGACAATCAATCAACTGTAGCAGTTCAAGTGGTTTATAATGGCAATGTATGGAAAACATTTAGTGCTGGAGAAGCTTTAGTATTGGATTTGAGGGCTAATGCTGCCCATGCTCCTACATTTGCAATAGATGCAAATTCACAATTTCAAATTATTGCAACAGCTGGTACGGGAATATTTAGTCTTGCAATAATTTATGCGAGGTAATTTTGAGTCAGATATATAAAAGTTCAGCATCCGGACCAGTGCCTCCAACAGTCCCTACTTCTTTTGTTACAGATGTAAATTCTCCTGCAATTCCAGCTGCAAATATTTTAAATGAAATAGGCGGTCAAACTACTGCAAATAATGACAATGGTATTCGTACGGATGGGAGCAGCGGTGGTAATACATTAACTATTCAATTAACTAATAGACAGACAGCAACAGTTACAACTGTAGATGCCACATTGACTACTATAATGACTTTTGCAATGGCACCGGTAGCAGGAACTTATTATGTAACGGGTAGCGTAGAGGCATTTACTTTAACTGGGCCAGCAGGAGCAGCGTATTCTTTTTCAGGAGGCTATCTGACAAATGGAGTGACTGCTACTGAACTAGGAACTGAATTCCATGATACATTTCAAAGTGTTTCTTTTGAACCGGCTGATATTTTTTTATCTGCTAGTGGAAATAATGTGATTGTTTCAGTACAAGGTCTTGCTGGAACGACAATAGATTGGAATGCTTTCTTAGAATATAGGCAGGTAAACTAATATGGCAGGTAACAATTCAGTAGTCGGTCTTGAAACAATTACCTTTACAGACAATATGTCTTTTGACGGAACCGAGAGAGGAGGAGCAATGACCACTAATGGTCAGCTCTGGATTGGATCGACTGCACCAAGACACGTAAAATTAGGAACTATTACTTCTCCAAGTGGAACAATTACAATTGGATATTCCTCACCTAATATTACTTTAGATATCACAGGTGGAAGTGTAGCTGTAGAGCAAGTAACCGTTGACGGTGGTCAAACCATTGTTCCATCCGGCACTCCTGAAAATATTACTCTTACTGGTAATACCGTAGCAAATGCTACCCACGCCAAATCAGTATTTATCAATAAAAATGGTGCAAGTTCTGCTAGCGTAGATGTGCAAGTAGCTACTGCTATAGCTTCAACAGACATTACAAAAACAGGTATTGCGGCATTTAATTCATCTCAATTTACAGTTGATACTAATGGATTTGTAACTGTCAATAATGGTGGATTTACCTGGAATGATGTATCTGGCGCTTTTTCTCCACTTAAAAATAATGGTTACTTTGTTACCGGAACAGCAACAGGCACCCTGCCAGCTTCACCGTCTCAAGGCGATACAATTAAGTTTTTAGTAGATCATGCAAGCCAAGTTTTAACAATACAAGCAAATACTGGACAAAGAATACGGATTGGATCTATTCAAAGTTCCGCTGCGGGTACCGCAGTAAGTACATTGCAAGGGGATTCTGTAGATATAACATATAGAGCATCAGATACTACTTGGATGGCTATAGGTGGATCACAAGGAACTTGGACTTTAGCATAAGGAAATAATTATGACTTTTACACATGCTTTATCAACCAATAACTACGGTCCTTTTAAGTTTGTGGTAGCAACCTCTGCTGCGAATGGAACCCATACTACTTTAGCTTCTGCAATGAGTGCTGCATCTTCGGGAGACACGATATTTCTTCGTGATTCAGTAACAGAAAATGTTACTCTAACTCCTGGAGTCAATATTGTAGGTCCTACAGGACAAATAGGTACGAATCAGCCTACTATCACTGGTAAATTAACCATGACAGGGGCTGGAACTTGTATAGTTGAAAATATTTGTCTAACAACTAATTCAGATTTTGTAATTGCTGTAACGGGTTCAGCAGCATCGATTTTGAATGTTAATAATTGTTATATAAATTGCACAAATAATACTGGAATTAGTCATACAACTACCGGTGCTGGAAGTATCGTTTCTTTTGCTAATTGTTTCGGAGATATAGGGACTACAGGTATATCTATATATACTTCCACTTCGACCCAAGTACTGAATTTTTATTCATGTACTTTTACGAATAGTGGATCATCAACAACAGCATCTACATGTTCTGGAGGAGGCGCTGCTGGGTTGGTAAGCCACGAAAATTCATTTTTTAAAACCCCTTTTTCTACATCTTCAACAGGTTCATTATTTTTTCAATACTGCACAATAACATTAGTCAATACAACTGCAATAACAACTGCCGGAACATCCTCCACAAATGAAATACGATGGTGTAATATTGCTACCGGAAGTGCAAGTGCTATTTCTATTGGATCAGGAACAACAGCAGAAATAATAAATAACCGCCTCGTTTCGAGTAATACAAATGTCGTAACAGGAGCAGGGCAAGTTTTATTTGGTCCAAATACTTATGCAGGATCAAGTTTAGGAGTAAATACTTCTACAATCACTGATGAAACAGTATATGCAGGAATATTAAAACTACATACACCTCTTAGTGTAGCTAATGGAGGAACAGGAGCCACTACTTTAACAGGTATTGTCACAGGAAATGGTACTTCCGCAATGACTGCCAATACAGTCACTCAACATGGAGTTCTAATTGGAGGTGCCTCAAATGCTGCATCCTCTCTAGGAGTCGCTTCAACAGGCACAGTGCTTGCAGGAGCAACAGGTGCCGACCCAGCCTTTACAGCAACTCCTTCAGTTACAAGCATCACTTTAAGTAGTGGTACAGCATTGAGTACCTATGTTCAAGGTACATTTACTCCTGGCGTTGCTTTTGGTGGTGGTACTACAGGAATCACTTATTCTACTCAAATTGGGCAATATACTCAGATCGGTAATGTTATTTATTTTACTATAGTATTGGTGTTATCAAATAAAGGTTCTTCTACTGGTGCTGCAACTATAACAGGATTTCCTGTATCAAATGGTGGCCAAACATGTCAAATTATAATTACACAGTTTGCTAATTTAACATTGTCTGCATCTAATACATATGCATATATTACTACGTCTGCCGGCACTGCTTTTGCTGTGAATCAATTCAACCCGTCAACAGGAACAGGAGCCGCTTTATCGAATACTGCTTTTGTGAATAATACCAATTTACAATTTCAAGGATTTTATTATACTAGCTAAGGGTATTGGTAATATTCTTCCATCGCTTTTGCACATTCAGGATCATACTTGATAATTACAGTTAGTAAATGAATATCTTTTTTATAATTCTTCCTATCTTTGTATATTGAATTATATAAGTTAGCCCTTGCCCATATATAATGAATTTTTTCAATATTTGGGATTCGCGAATCTTCAATTAAATCTGACAATTCATCCATAGCTTCATCACAATTAAAAGAATTAATGAAAAAATTGATTCTCATTAAATTTTCTTTTACCTCTTCTGTATAGCAAAAGAGATTGCAAGTAAACATTAAAAATAGAAATAAAAAAAATTTTCTCATAGAGGCTCCGGTTTGTTAAAAGGGTAATGAAAAATTAAATTTGTGCAAATAAAAAATGCGCTATCTGAAAAGGTACTAACAAATAGCGCACAGAAGGAGACGAGTTATGAAAAAACTTAGTTATTATATACTATTCTTTTTCATTTTATTCAAGAATAAACAACTTCTAAATCCTTATCTTCAGAATATTTTTTTTCTTGCCATTTTTTAAATGTAGCAATAAATGCTTCCAAATTATTTGAAGCCCTCGTTTTGATCTCGTTAATTGGTTTTTTGGTCGTCTCTGCTGTCTCTTGAATAAAGAGATTGACGCGTTCTTCAGAGATATCTTCAGGTAACGCAAGTGAAATAGAAGCATTTTCAGCAGATGCAAATTCCACTTCGTCCTTGTTTGGAAGCTCAATACTCTCTACTGCTTTACCTTGCACTGTTTCTTGCAATTCTCCTTCGATATAACAACCACCAATACAATCTGGGTATAACCGACGCGCTAATCTCGAAATAGCACGGGCAAAGAGCATGTCCTGAGGTGTTTTTTTCCATGCACCCCCATCCTTCACCAACCCAGAGCGTCTGGCTTCTTCGATATGATAGGACACTTCCATTTCTTCTAATGTATCTTTCCTTTGTCCCCAGATAATACAAATATCATCTGTAAGAGTTTTTACTTTTACCTTATGCCCTCTACCACGAATCGCTTGATTCATAAGACGAGCGGATATTTCAAATTTTCCTTGGATATTATTTATCCCACCACTAATTGCCTGCATAGGGCTAAATCCTAATTCGCGAGCAAGCAACATTACTGATAAGATCGTTGCAATTATTGCTTCATCATTATTTCCATTGCCACCTAACTTTCTCCAATGGGGATTAGAAGCAGCTACTTTAGCAATGAGCTTATAAGAATTTAATTCTGCTTCTGAAGGCAGCGAAATTGTTGTTGTTAATGTCATATTATTTCCTTCAAGTTAACTCCCAGAAATCTTGTTCTGGTAAAAATTTTTCTAAATTATCCTCAATGTATTCATAAAGATAATCAAATACCTCATGAAAAGGAGAATGCTTACCTTTTTTTGCAATGCTTTCGCATATTTCCTCTATTTTGAATTCGATAAAAGCTGGTTTATCTCTATCTAACCAGTCATCACAAGGAGGTTCTAAATAAGGTGATTCTAAAGCGAACATAATACTTTTTCCTCCTTACGATTGAAATAATCGTAGCATGTCAAAGCACTAGTAAAAATTCCCCAATAGCAGTTAATATCTTCTAGCGTAATAATCTTTGATTTTACTCGAAGGGAAGAAACTGAACCTTTCTTTCCTTCACTTTGCTCTTTTTGTGGCGCCATTTTCTTTAGATGTAAGATAAAGGCCGTATCAAAATGATAATCATTCTGATTGCAAAGATGACTATAAGCTGCTAACTGTACCTTCCACGATCTTGAAGCAGAGCAACTGGTTTTTATATCAACTAAACAATTAGTTCCATCTTTCATTTTAACAATTAAATCAAATTCACCTGTAAATCTTTTTTCATCATCATAAAGACGAACATTAGAATATAAACATTCTGATACATATTCATTAGCCCATTCTGTAAAAGCATCGAAATAAGGCTTATATTCTTCTTCGATGTCGGTTACCCATAGATTATTAAGCCAAGCAGTACAATACCCATGGACTTTTGTTCCTCTTATCGATGCATTATATAGAGTTTCAATAGGGACTTTCCGCAACTCTTCAGCTGTTTGTTTTCCTATAATATCAGTTACTCTAGGGTAAAGCGCCCTTTGTGTTTCCAATTCTATCATTTTCTCCTCATTATTTCATCTTCTTTAGATTCTAAATCTGCAATTAATTTTAACAATTCAATCATTTTTTGTTCGCTTTCTTCAAACAATTCATCCATGTAATTAAATGTAGTTTCGATATTTTCCATATGAACAAATACGCATTTTTGTTTCATTTAGAAAAAAAATACCAAAAGTAGTATTTTTAATCCAGAAAAAAAATCACTTTAGATAAAAAAAATGTATTTGCTATCTTATTAGGATAAACTTTAACCAACGAGAAAAAGGAATGAATTTAAGAGAATATTTATTTAAAAAAAGAATTACGCCAACTGAATTTGCAAGAGCAATTAACTATCATCCTTCCTATATACAAGCTATTGAAAGAGGACAAAAACGTGCTGGAATGAAACTAGCAAAAATTATTTCAGAAGCTACTAATGGAGAGGTAACGGTAAAAGAAGTATTAGAGCAGGAGATCTTAGCAAAATATAAATAAAAAAAATTGTTTGTAATAAAAGGAATGCCTATGCGATCAAAATAAAAAAGCGCCCATTGTTAAGACGGGCGCTTTTGGATCACACCTGAGTCTACATCTGGATGACCTGAGAAATCGCCGGATGTAGACTTTTCTTCTACAAAAGTAAAAAAACTTTTGCATCTGAAGAGATTACCCTTTCTATAAGGGACGTAATCTTTTTTATAAAGCGAAAAAGAAAAAATTTAATAAATGTAAGCAAAACATTTATTTTTTGTAAATATAAATGAATTTTCTACTGGAGTAATCGATTATGGAAACGAATTTAAGTGAAAAAAAAGCACAAAAAAAAAGGGAGATGCTGTTAACACCTCCCAAACGAACCAAACGAAATATAAACTTCCCCTATCAAAACGGAATCGGGAATATTATTTCAACTCTTATTTCATTTGAGGTAGGAGGTAATCATGACTAGTCACTGTTTTGATGTGCACATTGCTACTGAATATAAAAGCACAGACGTAGCTATTCTTCTTTGGCATTTTCAATATTGGATAATGAAAAACAAGAGATTGAATCGAAATAACTTTGAAGGCCGAACATGGACGTATCAAACAATTGAAGAAATCACGTCAGCATTTCCTTATTGGTCTAAAAAACAGATTGAAAGATTGTTGAATAAGGTCACCGAATTAAAGATTCTTTTGAAAGGCAATTTTAACAAGACAAAGTTTGATAGAACTGTATGGTATGCCTTTGATAATGAAGAAAAGTTTGGCATTTCCCGATTTCGGGAAATGGATTTCACGGATTCGGGAAATGGATTCGACGAAATCGGGACACCTATACCAGATACTATACCAAATACTATAACAAATAAGGGAGAGGAGGAGGCTGCGCCTCCAACACCCCCTCTTTCAAATAAGAAGGAAAAAAAGAAAGCTGAAGAAAAGCCGAAAAGTAAATATCGGGACAATGTAACTCTAACCGAAGAAGAGCATGAGAAGCTTGTGGCTCAATATGGCGAAGAAAAGCTGAAATGGATGTTGGACTTTCTTGATGCCAAGAAGGGAGCTACAGGAAATAAATACAAATATACAAGCGATTATCATGTACTCTTACCGAGCAATTGGGTGAATGAAGCCTACGAAAAACATAGAAAAGAGGGAAAAGTTATTCCAATTTCAGTTGATCAATCCAAAAACGATCATGCTTCAAAGAACAAACAGCTATGCGAAAGAGTAGAGGATAAGTTAAGAAATTATTTTACTCCGAACATTTTTTTTACTGCTGAACCTGCTGCTGCATTTTTGAAATATGGACCTAAGGATTATGAAAAGAGATATTTCTACGCAGACCATAATTACGAAAAATTTAAAGAAGAGATCCAAAAAGATTTAAAAACATTTTTTCCCAGGGCATTTCCTGAAAATGGAATGACAGCGCAAAAGATAGTGGAGCGGGCTTCAAATGCTTAATAAGGCAAAAGAGAGCAGGAAATATGTAGCAAAAGCCTCGTGGATTGATTTTGGAGCGCATAGAATCTACGTTCGTTCATTGGTTGAGGGTAAGGTAGCCAGGTGCCTTCAGAACTTCCTAGAAGGGCAAAAAATAAAGAATTGGGAATATGAGCCACAAACCTTTTGGTTCGAATCGATCAAACGTGGGGTGCGAAGTTATAAGCCCGACTTTAAAGTGACCTTGCTTGATGATACACATTTTTGGATTGAAGTGAAAGGTTATATGGATGCGAAAAGTAAAACAAAGTTGAAGAGATTTAGTAAATACTTTCCTGAAGAAAATTTTATTATTGTGAATAGCAATAATTATTTAAAAATTGCTATAATATTACAAAATGGAGGTCCATTTGAAAAAGTTACGTAATTCTGGAATTGATTACTCATCAAAAGAATTTAAAAGAGATTTGCTTATGGTCTTTTTATCATTGGGTGGGCTAATTGGATGTTTAATAAAACTATATTTCATAGGATAGATATATGAAAAAGAAAGGAAAAGTAGAAAAAGTAATGCATGAATTTGAAGAAAATGAATTGCATAGTGGATCGAAAAAAGGACCAAAAGTCACTAATCGTAAGCAAGCTATCGCAATTGGATTATCTGAGGCAAGAAAGGCTGGTGAAAAGGTTTCTAAAAAGAAGAAAAAGTGATCTTAGTTGTATATTTTTTTCTTATTTTTTTAATAAATCTTATTTTATTTTTACAGATTTTTTGGTAGGATTTCTTTTTTAACGGAAAAAGGAAATTTACTATGGATAAGAAAATTAAAAAGATTCAGAAAGATACTAAGAAATTAGAGAAAGAAGAAAGTGCCCTTTTAAAAGCGGATAAAAAACGCGATAAGCTTGTTGAAAAAGGCAAGAAAGAGATGAAGAAGGAAAAGAAACATGGCAAATAAGAAAAATTGGATTGCTGATGCAATAAAAAATAAAGGATCCCTTCGTAAAACTTTGAAAGTAAAAGAAGGTGAAAAAATCCCAACAGCAAAATTAAAGAAAGCTGAGCATTCTAAAAATCCAACTACAGCAAGAAGAGCACGGCTTGCAGAAACTTTAAAAAAGATTAGTAAAAAGAAAAAAGATGATTGAAATATTAAGTTATAACGAAATTAAAGAAAGAAGAGATAACAGCAAAATAATTGGTTTTTTAGATGTAAAAGTAAAGATAGGTGGTTCTACAGGAACTGAGATGATTTTTACTAACATTCCCCATCTTGAATTTGAAAACAGAAAATGGGTCGCTTTTCCTACTTATTCCAAAATAAATGCTAATGGAGAAAAGGAATTTTTCAAGCATTGGCGCTTTCAATCAGAAGAACACAATAAAAAGTTCTTGTCTAAATTAAATGAAAAATTAAAAGAGTTTATGTCAAAAGAAAAACAATCATATGAAATGTGCTTTTAAATTAAATGAAGAAACAAGACATATACTTTGGGGAATAGGAATCGGCATTTTTATGGCTGTAACAATTTATTTCATGTTTAAGTTTTACGAATATCCAAAATTATCAGACGCAGATGAGGAACGATTTTATCATGTCAGAATGCTTTGAAAGAACAATACCCATTGGCTGGCAATGTCCGGAATGCAAACATGTTTATGCTCCCAAAGTATTAATGTGCTACTACTGCCCCAAAAGTCCAAAAATGAAATTTAATAAAGAAAAATATGAAACTATAGTAAGGAAAATATACATATGTCCAACGCAATCCAATGTCCCACCTGCTCAGCCATTAAGTTAACCCAAGCCAAGATGTATTTAAAAAGAGCCGAACAAATTTTAGAAGATGAAAATTTAATGCATACGAAATTGGAAGATGATTTCTTTTCAATCTCCCTATTCTGCACAGAGGGAATTGACGACGCACTAAGAAGAACTAAATCAATCGATGTTAGACAACAATTAGCAGAAATGGAAAGAGAAGAAAGGTATGAGAATTTATAAAATAAAAAAAAGAGTATAAAATCATGATAACTAAAAATGATTATAAAGCAGTAAAAGAACAATTAGACATATTACTAAATATAAATTTAAGTTTTAAAAATGTAATTCAAAGAATTGAAGCTTTTTTCCCTGAGAAACAATTAGGAGAAAAGACTAATGACAATAAAGAAAAAGATTTATGGGGAAATCCTATTACTAAGGACGGGGAAGAGGCATGGATTTCTACTAAGAAATTTGAAATAGAAACTAGAATATGTACAGCAAGTACTTTATCTAAATTATTTAGTAAAGATCGTTGCTTTTTTGAGTGCTGTGCGAAAAGAATAAAAAATAAAATATTTATTCAAAAAAACAAAGTGGTTGAATATTTAGAGCTCCATTCTCAAGGCAGAATATATAATTCTGTAATCAAATATAAAAAATATTTGGAAGGAAAAAATGAAGGATTGTCTATGTAATTCCTCTAATATGCGGCTGCTTTTAAAAGATTTTTTTGGCGACTGTAAAGAAGAAGGAATATTAAAAATGAAATGCTCTTTAATAGAGTTAGAAGATTTCATACAAGATTGGGTTTATGAGCATATAGAGTTAAACGAAAATGGAATAATTTATGATTGAATTAACTATAAGTATAAGAGACCAAGAAAAGAAAAAACTTATAAAACAATTTTTAATTTATGAGCCATTCACTTTAGATACACATGATCCCGTAATAGATAAACATCTAACTGAATGTATAAATGAGTTTAATGGCGAGGCAGAAGACATAAAATTAAGAGCAACGATGGTATTAAAATAAAAATTTGACAGGAGTATTTGAGTATGCCAAGGCCTGAAAAACCCATAGATTGGGAAAGAGTAGATGAGTTGTTAGAATGCGGATGTTTAGGTAATGAAATAGCAGCGCATTATAATATGCATCCAAATACTTTTTATGACAGAGTAGTTAGTAAATATAATATGAGTTTTACTGATTATCAAGCTGAAAAGAAATATAAAGGCGATAGTTTAATTAGAGAAGCACAGTTTAAAAAAGCATTAAAAAAATTAGATAATACTATGTTAATCTGGTTAGGCAAGCAAAGACTCGGTCAAAAAGAGAATTTAGATTCTAATCAAGAATCACCATTAATATCTAAAGCTTTTGATGCGGTGATTGGACAACTTAATGCATTACAAGCATCCGCAAAGCCAAGCTCTCTTTCTAATAACGAAACTACCCAATCTTGAAGAGTAGTCCCGTTTTGATAAGCATAGACTTTTGCTGCTTTATGTAAATCTTCTGGTAATCTTATACAACAATTCTTTGATGATTTAGTCATTTTTTATACCTTATGCATTAAATAATCAGTTTTACGAATCCATTCCCATTTTTGTTCTAAATCCATTGCCTCACCTTCTTCTATTGTTCCTTCCCACATTTCCCAGAACTCTTCTTCTATTTTTGTATTTTCTAAATCACTCATTCTCCCCTTCCTTTTTCGTATCGATCCATTTCCATCCAGGCGCAGGCTCCACCTTTGTTAAATCCTGAGTTCTTGCTGAAATGAATGGTTTTATCTCATCAAGAGAAACTAATCCCAATTCTTGAAAATCTCCATCAACTAGACAGTAAGCGCAATTGTTTTCGTCCCATTTCTCGGTGACGTAGTATTCCCAAAAGCAACCAGTGACTATTATCCACTCTAAGATGTTCAAGGTGTTAGTACCGTCAGTCATCTTTCTCATCTTCTCTCCTTTGTATGAGATTTGCAAACAATATAACATTGCATGCAATTAAGCACAAGACGTAAACATTCTTTTATTGTGCACGAAAGATAGCTGAAAGCAATACCAATAGTGAAGAGAAGTCGGCGTGAGTAACAGGCATTTGCATAGCTTCTTTGGGTAATCTTTCGATATTTTCCCTTAAATCATCCAACATATTAAGTAGATTAGTCCTCTCATTAGCGTCAAGTATAGGGGCCGTTTCCTTTGGCGTATGGCCTTCTAAACCTGGAAAAACTGAGGTTTCTGTAGCTTCCTTCGGTACGATCTCATTGCCTTCCTCATCGATAAGAATAAGATTAGATTTATCTTGTCTGATATTGGCATGAAAAACACCTGTTGCACAATCAATTGAAATTTCTCCGCAAGCACAAGAGACATAATCAAATTTGCCCTTAGCTTCTATTATAGTTTTACAAAGCCCACATTTTGCCCTAGTTCTCATATTGCGATTTCCTTTCTTCAAAGATTGCATCAGTCATTCTTTTAAAAATTAAATTGGCTGATTCATCCTCAAAATAAGTATTTAAAAGTATATGAGTCAAAGAAATTAATTCTGCCGCACGTTGTATAGCGCAAGAAACTCCTTTTTCCTTGCAATCTTTATGAGAAACCTTAAAGGAATTGATATATTTGGGAACAATGTCCAAGTCCAAAGCATGTTTTGTTTTATTGCATTCCATATTTTCCTTTGCCTTAAATTCACTGATATTTAAACATATATGTTTATTAAAACTCTATTGAGAAAATAGATGAACCATGTGAAAGAAAAACAAAAGAAACGTCTATGGATTTATTTAACAATCGCTTTTATAATTATAGCCGTGATTGCATATAAATCTATCTGTTGTGAAATAAATATAAATAAAATTGAAATCTGCTGGGAGAATTTAGCATGAGTGATTCATATAAAGGTGTGTCATTTTGGAGAATATTACTTTATGCAACTGCCTTTGGTGCAATTGTATTTTCTAGCTATTGTTCGAAGGGCAAGCTGCATGGGAATATAGATAAGGAATGTTTTCCATGCCCAGTACCATTTCCTTTTCCTCTGCCTCTTCCAGAAGATATTATTCCTCATCCCCATATTCCACATGAGGATGATCCTGATAAGAATTGGGGTTAAGGAGGAGGGGGTAGTGGCATCCAATATTCAATCTCATTTACTATTCCTTGACAGTTCCAGACGTATCTATTTTTAATATCACTCTCACTAGGATAATTTTCATTTTCACGATATCTAATTTCACATTTTTTAAAGGTTCCATTCCAAACTAAAACCTCATATTCAAGTTCTGGC
>Ga0207663_10000113_pt1 | contig 38869 bp, 59 predicted proteins | sample LARL53metaG_FD_184346 | JGI IMG/M metagenome (GOLD analysis project Ga0207663, IMG submission 184346) | Corn, switchgrass and miscanthus rhizosphere microbial communities from Kellogg Biological Station, Michigan, USA - LAR L5-3 metaG... | ecosystem: Host-associated > Plants > Roots >...
ACTTCGCACACACCGTCTCAGATCAGAATTTCTCAGGGTGAGGCAAGGCGGTGACATGCGATGCCTGCCAAGGCCCGTCCGCACGGCCTGCGGGTGATCGAGGGGCGTGGCGCTGGCCGTGACTCGGGCGGCCGCGTCATCAAGCAGCCGCCCGGCTTCACCCGGCTGCCGCCGAACGCGCCGAGCTGGCTGCCCGCCGAGGCCGCGGCCGAGTGGAAGCGCGTCGTGCCCGAGCTGCAGCGCCTGCAGCTGCTCAAACCCGTCGACCGGGCTGCGCTGACGGCCTACTGCCTGGCCTGGGACCGGCTGGTGACTGCCCAGAAGGCCATCAAGGAGCACGGTCCGACCTACCTGGACGCCTTCGGCAACCCGAAGAAGCACCCGATGGTGCTCATCGCCGAGACGGCGAGCAAGGAGCTGCGCGCGTGGGCCGGTGAGTTCGGGCTCACGCCCTCCGCGGAGCACCGTGTGAGCAAGCCGGAGGCGGACGATGGCGCGGAGGACAACCCGTTCGCCGGCTGAGCCCGAACCGTATGACGCGGCAGAGCTCGAGCGCCTGAAGATCTCGCCCGAGGTCGGCTGGTACCTGGCCAGCCGCGGCATCCCGCTGCCGACGTGCGCGCCGAAGTTCAAAACGCCTGAGCCGCGCGATGTCGGCCTGTTCGACGAGGACGCCGTCGACCGGGTCCTGGCCGCGTTCGGGTCGCTGCAGCACACACAGGGGGAGTGGGCGGGCCGGCCACTCAAGCCCGACCCGTGGCAGGTGGCTTACTACATCGCACCGGTCTTCGGCTGGAAGCGGCGCAACAGCCGCGGCCGATGGGTGCGCGTGGCTCGCACCGCCTACGTGGAGCTGCCGCGCAAGAACGGCAAGACCACCATCGGCGGCGGCACCGCGATCTACCTGACGTGCGCGGACGGCGAGCCCGGCGCCCAGGTGTACGCCGCGGCGGCCGGCAAGGACCAGGCGCGCTACTGCTTCGACCCGGTCAAGGCGCTGGCGGAGAAGTCCCGCAAGCTCGCCCCGTTCGTCAAGCCGATGCGCGACCGCATCGTGCACCCGGCCTCCGGGTCCTACTTCGCGGTCGTCTCCTCGCTCGCGGACCTGCTGCACGGCGCGAACATCCACGGCTCGGTCATCGACGAGCTGCACGTGCATAAGACCCGAGACCTGGTCGACGCGATCGAGACCGGCACCGGCGCGCGCTCGCAGCCGCTGGTGCTCATCATCACCACTGCGGATGACGGGAAGGTCGACACCGCCTACTCGGAGAAGCGCGAGTACTGCGAGCAGCTGGCCCGCGGCGCGCTCTACGACGTCACCTTCTACGGCGTCATCTTCGGCGCCGACGAGGTCGACGACCCGTTCGCGGAAGAGACCTGGGCCAAGGCGAACCCGGGTTACGGCATCTCGCCGACGAAGGAGTTCCTCGAGGCCGAGGCGAACAAGGCGCAGCAGAGCCCGGCGAACCTGGCGAGGTTCCTGCGCCTGCACCTCGGGATCCGCACAAAGCAGACCACGAAGTACATCTCCCTGGCCGAGTGGGATGCGAACGCCGGCATGGTGGACCCGTCGCTGCTCGAGGGATGGGCGTGCTTCGTCGGCCTGGACCTGGCGGCCGTGAGCGACTTCACCAGCTACTGCCTACTGTTCCCCGACGAGGACGGCACCTTCGACGCGGTATGGCGCATCTTCGCCCCCGAGGACAACCTGCGGGAGATGGACCGGCGCACCGCCGGCAACGCCTCGGTCTGGGCGCGCGAGAAGTGGCTGACGCTGACCCCGGGCAACGTCACCGACTACGACTTCGTCGAGGCGGCGCTACACCGCGACGCGGAGCTCTACCAGTTCCAGGATGTCGCCTACGACCGGTGGAACTCGAGCCAGATGGTGAACAACCTGGTCGCCGCGGGGATGCCCATGTCGCCAATCGGACAGGGGTTCGCGTCCCTGTCGGCGCCGACCAAGGAGATCAAGCGTCTGCTGCTCGGCGGCAGCCCGGAGCATCCGGTGCTGCGGCACGGCGGCAACCCGGTGCTGCGGTGGATGGTGGACAACCTCGCCGTCGCGATGGACGCCGCGGAGAACGTCAAGCCCGACAAGGCCAAGGCACACGAGAAGATCGACGGCTTCTCAGCCCTGGTCAACGCCATGGAGCGCACGATGCGCACCGAACAAACCGGCCCCTCGGTCTACGAGGAGCGCGACCTACTGATCCTGTGACGGGAGGCCGCGATGCTCGGCTGGTTCCGGCGTGCCGCGCCGCCCGCACCTGCGCACCCGGACCGCCTGGTGCAGGCCTCGGTGCGCTCGAGGTTCGTGGTCACGATGCACGACGGGGGCACCTTCGAGGGGCTGCTCGTCGACGCCGATGACCGCGTGCTGGTGCTGGTCCAGGCCAGTTCGCTCAGCCCCCAGGGGGCCCGGATCGGCGTCGACGGCGCGCTCTACCTCGAGCGGCGCGAGATCGCGTACCTGCAGCGGCCGGACGGCCTGCCGGCCCCGGCCGAGGCCGAGGCGGTGTCCTGATGTTCCTGAGCAACGGGACCCCCATCACCGGCCCGATCGGCACCCTTGCGGACGCAACGCCGCTGTTCGCGACGGCGAACTACTACAACCGCACCGGCCTGCAGCTGACCAACGAGTTCGCCGCCTACGCGGCGCTGTACCGCACCCAGGTGTGGGTCGGCACCGTGGTGCGCAAGCTGGCCAAGGGCCTCGCGCGGCTGCCATTCGAGCTGGGTACGACCGTCGACGGCGGCTGGCAGGTCGACAGCGAGTCCGACGCCGCGCAGCTGCTCGCCCGGCCCAACGACCGGCTGACGCCCTTCCAGCTGAAGATGTGGGTCGCCGCGATCCGGAAGATCTACGGGGAGGCGTACGTCCTCAAGCTGCGCGACCTCGACGGCCGCGTACGGCAGCTGTTCCCCATGCACCCGGTGAACACGATCATCCACCGGGAGGACGACGGGTCGCTGACCTACCTGTACACGGCGGGCATCCGCCAGGTGGGCATCCTGCCGCCGATCCCCGAGGCCGACGTGATCCCGTTCGTCGACTTCAACCCGGAGAACGGCGTGCGCGGCGTCTCCGTCCTCGAGTCGCTGCGCTCCACGCTGCTCAACGAGGACTCCGCGCGGCGCGCCGTCGGCTCGTTCTGGACCCGCGGCGCGCGCCCGTCGGTCGCCCTCAAGCACCCCGGCACGCTGTCCAAGACCGCGGGGGACCGCCTCAAGGCCCGGTTCGACGGCGCCCACGCCGGAGCCGACCACTTCGGCGGCACCGTCGTGCTCGAAGAGGGCATGGACATCGTGCCCATGCAGCTGAACATGGAAGAGCTGCAGTACATCGAGAGCCGCAAGCTCAGCCGCGAAGAGGTGTGCTCGGCGTTCGACGTCTCGCCGGTCGTGGTGCACATCCTGGACCACGCGACCTACAGCAACGTCACCGAGCAGCTGCGCGCCCAGTACCGCGACACGATGGCGCCGGACCTGTACGACTACGAGTCCACGATCATGCATCACCTGCTGCCGGACTTCCCGGAGTCCCCGCAGGAGTGCCGCTTCGACATGGACTCGGTGCTGCGCGGCGACTTCGAGACCCGCGCGACCTCCGTCATCGGCCTGGTCACCAACGGTGTGATGAAGCCGAAGGAGGCGCGGCCGCTGTTCAAGCTCGGCGACGCCGGGCCCGACGCGGACAAGCTGTACGCCAACCAGGCCATGCAGCCGCTGGGCACACCGGTGGCCGGCGCCGTCGCCCCGGCGCCCGGGTATCCGGCGCTGCCCGGTCCGCACGACGAGCACGCCCCGCCGGCGCTCCCGCCGGGCCAGGGCGGCGGCGACGCGGCGGCCGGGCTGCGCGCGGTGGCGGCGCTGCCCGCGGTGCGCTCGATCCTCGGGCGCGTCTCGCGGTGCAAGAGCCTTAGCGAGCTGTGCGACAAGCTGACCGCCGAGCACGCCGCGGTGCTCGCCCCGTACTTCGCCCGGCAGAAGGCCGCGGTCCTGGCCACCGTCGGCGCCAAGTCGATCCTCGGCTCGCCGCAGGACCCCGTCTCGGGCGCCGGCACCGGACCGTTCGACGCCCGGGCGTGGAACGACCAGCTCGCGGCGCTGCTACAGGCCCTGGCCGTCGCCACGGCGAAGGCCTCCGGCGGGAAGGTCGCCAACCAGTTCGGCGGCGGCTTCAACATCAGCGAGATGGCGGAGTGGATCCGCGACAACGCCGCCGAGGCGGCGCGCCGGATTAACGCCGCCACCCTCAGCCAGCTGATCACCCAGCTGGACACCGACGCGGACCCGGCCGACGCCGTGGCGCACGTCTACGACCAGCTGACCACCGCGCAGGCCGCGGCCGAGCAGACACAGCCGACCCCGATGTCGGCGCCCGGGGTCGTGCTCGCAGGGGCCGCGATCGGCGGGCGGCTCGCGCAGATCGCCCGCTCGCGCACCCAGACGGTCGGCCAGTACGCCGGGCACAGCGCCGCGACCCAGGCCGGGGCGACACATAAGACCTGGGTCACCGGACAGAACCCGCGGCCCGAACACGGCGCCGTCGACGGGCAGACCGTCGCGATCGGCGACCGGTTCAGCAACGGCCTGGCCTACCCCGGCGACCCGTCCGAAGGCCCGGAAGAGTCCGCGCGCTGCAACTGCGACCTGCGATACAGCCGGGAGGCATCGTGAAGCTCGGCATGAAGACCGTGGCGGGGATTGTCCAGCCCATCGCGGACGACAGCAGTGCCACCGGCAGCTTCCACGTCATCCTGAGCACCGCCGACGTCGACCGGGAAGGCGAGTCCCTCGGTGCCGACGAGTGGGAGCAGCCACTGCCGGCGCGCATCCCGTTCGACGTCGACCACGAGATGACCGTGCCGTCGACGGTCGGCTCGGGTGTGCCGACGATCGAGGACGGCCAGCTGCACGTGCGCGGCGTCTACTCCGCGCTGCCGAAGGCGCAAGAGGTGCGCCAGCTGGTGCGCGAAGGTCACATCGGCGCAACCAGCGTCACGTTCCTGACCAAGCGCGCCCCGGACGGGTCGATCAAGCGGGAACTGCTTAACGGCACATTCACCCCCGTCCCGGTCAACCCGCACGCGATCGTGCTCGAGGGCAAGGGCGGCGCGAAAGCCGCCGGCGACTCCCGCCGCATCCAAGCGATCCACGACCACGCCGCGACGATGGGCGCCAACTGCAACGGCGGCAAGTCGCTGCGCGCGAAGGCGTCGACGCCCGTGTCCGACAAGCCCTGGTCGGACTTCTCGGCCGCGGACTACACCCCGGCGCAGTGGCACCGTGCGTGCGTCATCCACGACCACCCGGCCGGCGTCCCGGACGACAAGGAGAGCTGCAAGCTGCCCATCCGGGAGCCGGACGGGACGCTGAACCGCAACGCGGTGCACGCAGCGGCGTCCGTGCTCGCCGGCGGCCGCGGCGGCGTGCAGGCCAGCCCTGAGGACAAGGCGAAGGCCGCCCGGGCGGTGCTGGCCGCATACCGCGCGATCGGCGACGACCCGCCGGACTCCCTGACCGCGGCGGCCGGCAAGTCGCTGCGCGCGAAGGCCTCCGGCGCCGACGGGCACGACGGCCTGGACGCCGGCTCGCTGGCGCAGGCCACCGACTCCGCCCTGGACCACGCGTGCGAGCTGCTCGCCGACGTGGACCTCACCGACCTCCCACCGGTCGTGCAGGAGGCGATCGCCCTGGTGCAAGCCGCCGGGGCGAGCGTCGACGAGCTACTCGACGCGATGGGACTGCCCGACCCCGACGACATGGACGACGAGTCCGCCGCCGCCGACCCAGACGCCCCCGACGACATGTCCGGCGCGTCCAAGTCCGCCGCCGCCGACGAGGAGCTCACCAGCGCCAGGCAACGCCTGCGCACGCTGGCGCTCGGGGCCCTGCGAGAGACCACCGAATACCAACGAGGAGACCAGTAATGCCCTCTCTCAAGGAGGCCCAGGACAAGGTCCGCACCCTGTCCCTCCAGGCCCTTCAGGTGGCCGAGGCCACCGATCTGACTCCCGCCGAGCAGGCCACGAAGATCAAGGCCATGGAGGCCGACATCGTCACGTGGCAGCGCGAGGTCGAGAACGCCCAGTACGTCGAGGACTCGGCCAAGAAGCTGCGCAAGGCCCTGAACACGGGCCCGAACCCCGACGGCGACCCGAACAAGGCCACCGGCGACCAGGACGGCAACCCGAACCCGGGTCCGGTGCGGCGCGCGAAGTCCATCGGCGAGCAGTTCGTACAGTCCGCGCAGTACAAGAACCTGATCGGCAAGTGGGACACCAAGGGCGCGCAGTGGTCCTCCGGCGCGATCGACATCCACACCAAGGCGCCCTCCGACACCAACACCATCTGGGAGGGCATGCCCAGCACGACCCCCGCCGGTACCGCGGGCGCGCTGGTCGCGACCCCGACCGTGCTGCCAGGGATCGTGGACGTGCGCTTCCCGGCGCTGGTGGTCGAGGACCTGATCCCGGCGGGGGAGACCACGACCCCGCTGATCCGGTACCTCAAGGAGGACCCGACCACCATCGCGATCGGCGCCGCGGAGACCGCGGAAGCCGGCGCGTACCCCGAGGGCACCCTGACGTTCGTCAAGGTCGACTCCGCCCTGACGAAGATCCCGGTCTTCATGCCGATCACGGATGAGGCCCTCGAGGACGTCGCGCAGATCCAGTCGTACCTCAACTCGCGGCTGCAGATGTTCATCCGCCAGCGGATGCAGTACCAGCTGCTGCTCGGCAACGGCACCACCCCGAACCTCAACGGCCTGGTGACCCAGGCCGCGGCGACCACCGTGGCGCTGGCCGGCGGCTCTGGGTTCCCGGCCTCCGACAACCAGATGGACGCGATCTACCGGCAGATCACGAACATCAGGATCACCGCTTTCTTGGAGCCCGACGGCATCGTGATGGACCCGGGCACCTGGCAGGACATCACCCTGGCCAAGACCGCCCTCGGCCAGTACTACGCCAACGGCCCGTTCATGGACCAGCAGCGCCCCGCGCTGTGGGGCAAGAACGTGGTCAACACCCCGGCGATGAACGGCCAGCAGACCTCCGGCCTGCCGGTCACCACCAGCGCCGGGCAGGCTCTGGTCGGCTGCTTCCAGGAAGCCTCGCAGCTGTTCTCCAAGGGCGGCCTGACCGTCGAGGCGACCAACAGTCACCAGGACTTCTTCACCAAGGGCATGACGGTCATCCGGGCGGAGCGCCGCTGCGTCCTGATCGTGTACCGGCCCACCGCGTTCGGCATGGTCACCGGACTGTGAGCGGCTCGTTCACGTTCAACCCGTTCGCGCAGGAGCCCGGCAGCGTGCAGGTCGGTCCCGGGCTGCGCGACGGCACCATCCCGGCCGGCGCCAACCTGCGCTTCCTCGAGCCCGCCGACGGCGACGACGCCGAGCCGATGCAGCCGCAGGACGGCGACCCGGCCGTCGGCGACGACGGCGAGCCGATGCAGCCGCAGACAAAGGTCCTGACCAAGCCGGATCCGCGCAAGGCCACGACCGGGCGCACACCGCGCACGAAGTAGAGCCGCGGGCGGCGGCCCGAGGGTGCCGCCGCCCGCACCACACCGAGACAGGAGGCCGCGATGGCGTACGCTCTGGCGGCCGACCTGGGCTCGTACATGAACATGCGCTCCACGATCGACGCCGCTAAAGCCACGCTGGTGCTGCAGATGGTGGCCGACGCGATGGACGCGGAGATGGGCCTGGACCCCGAGGACTGGGGCGTGGGCACCGTCACCGTCGGCAGCGACACCTTCACCGGGGGACTGCTCTCCCAGAGCGTCACCGTGGTCCTGGACGGGCCGCCGCAGGGCTCGAACCTGCTGGTCGTGCCCGGCCACCCGGTGACCGCGGTCACCGACGTCGAGGTGCAGGACGTGCTCGGCACCTGGACGCCGCTGACCTACCAGACCGACTACCTGTGGTCGACCTCCGGGGTGCTCACCCGCATCCGCAGCAGATTGGGATCCGCGCCGATGCCCGGCTACTTCCCGGGTCCGCCGCTGCAGCAGATCAGCATCCTGCCGCTCACCCCGATCTGGCCCGCCGTGCCGCAGGGCGTCAAGGTCTCCCTCAGTCGCGGCTACACGGCGGTCCCGGAGATGGCCAAGACGGTCAACCTGTCCGTCGCGGCGCGCGTCTACGCCAACCCCACCGGGGTCGTCGGCGAGACGATCGGCGGCTACAGCGTGCGCTACTCCCCGCGCGCCGACGGCGGGATCGGCGGCATCAGCTTCGACTCCCTCGAGGCGGCGTGGCTCGCCCGCCAGGCAGAGAAGATCGTCGCATGATCGAGCAGCTGTTCACGCGCACGGTCACCATCCTCGACGGCACCGAGGTGCCCAGCGGGTACGGCAACGCCACCAAGCTCGACTGGTCCAACCCGACCGCCACCGTGACCACCGGGTGGCTCGGCCCCTACTCCGGCGAGTCCGAGAACGCCCTGGACCGGGACCAGCAGATGGCCGACGCCACCGTGTACCTGCCCCCCGGCACGCCCATCACGGGCCTGAGCCGGGTCCAGATCGACGGAGTCACCTACCAGGTCACCGGGCAGCCCTCGCCGCCGTTCACGCCGCGCGGCGCCCACCACATCGAAGCGGACCTCAAAGTCGTCAAGGGGTGAGCGATGGGCAGGTTCGTGCGCAACCCCGAGTGGCTGCCCGAGTGGCTGCGCTCGCGGGACGTCGAGGACATCGTGCGCGAGAAGACCGACGAGGTGGACGCGGCCGCGCACGCGTTCGCCGCGCAGCACGTGGAGACCGGCGCGTTCGAGGAGTCGCTGCGCCGCGTCGACGGCCACTACTCCACCGGCCGCCCCTACGGCCGGGTCTACAGCGAAGACCCAGCAGCCCTCTCGATCGAGTTCGGCACACAGCACAGCACAGCCGTCCGCGCCCTGGGGCGCGCCATCCGCAGCATCTAGGAGGTAGAGCCCCGTGGCTTCCATCCCGCCGATCACACGCGACACCAATGGTGACATCCACTGGAAGGACCCGGTCAACGGTATCGACCTGTTCGCGCTGCGGCAGTCGACCGGCGACGTGTACCTGCCGCAAGGCCAGGCGCTCGGCCGCACCCCGGTCACCGCGAACTACACGGTGCTCAACACCGACCGCACCATCTGCTACACCGCGATCGCCGCGGCGCGCACCGTGACACTGCCCGCCGCGTCGACCATGTCCGGCAAGCGCATCACGGTCAAGGACGAGGCGGGCGCAGCGGCGACCAACAACCTGACTGTGGTCGTGGCGTCCTCCGGCACCATCGACGGAGCCTCCTCCAAGGTCATCAACACGAACTTCGGGGTGCTCAACGTCTACTCCAACGGCACCCAGTGGTTCACCACCTGAGATGCGCGTGCGGCTGAACTGCTACCGCCACGACGGCGGACGCCCCGGGGACGTCGTCGACCTGGACTACGGCGACGCCTGGGGGCTGCTCGCCCTCGGCGGCGCGCACCTGCTGCTGGACGAGGTGCCCGAGCAGCTGGTCGAGGCCGGCGCCGTGGCGCGTCCGGACGCCGAGGACGCGTTCGGGGTGGCCGAGACGCCATGAGCCTGCCCCCGATCCCCGGGGGGCTCGCGCCGCTGCCCGACGCGGAGAAGGTCATCGCCGACCTTCTCGCCGGCCGCCCGGAGCTGGCCGGAATCACCGTCGGCGACCGGCTGCCCGACGACTACGACGGCTCACAGCAGGTGGTCACCCTCGACCGCATCGGCGGCCCCGCGAACCCCTCGACCATGTCCTGGTTCGACACCGCGCACCTGGACGTCAGGAGCTGGGGCAAGGACAAGGCCGCGGCGCAGAGCCTGTCCGCGACCGTGCGCTACCTGCTCTCCGTCGCCGTGTACCTCGAGGTCCCCGGCGCCGTGATCAGCAAGACGGAGGAGAACGTGGGCCCACAGTGGCTCGCCGACGCCACCGCCGACTACCCCGAGTCCGGCTACTACCTGCTCCAGGTGGCCGTCACCCTGCATCCCCCCGCGTAGACAAGGAGGCGACCGTGACGGCCGCACCCACCACCCCGACGATGTCCCAGGCCCGGGCGGCGCTGACCGGCAACATCAAGGTCGCGCCGCTCGGCACCACAGTGCCCACCGACGTCACCAGCGCGTGGGCGGCCGGCTGGATCGACCTCGGCCTGATCGACGACAAGGGCGTCACCAACAGCCACAAGAAGAGCATGAACAAGGTGCTCGCCTGGCAGACGCCGCTCCCGATCCGGCAGCTGCTCAAGGAACGCGACCTGATGTACAAGTTCGCCGGCCTGCAGTTCAACTGGCAGACCCGCGCGCTGTGGATGGACGCCGGCGCCACATCCCTGTTCGGGGGCACCTACACCCTGCTCTCCCCGTCCGGGGCCGCCGTGACCGAGTGGATGCTCGGGATCGAGTGGAAGGACGGCACCTACACCTACCGGGAGATCCCGCAGCGCGGGGTGTTCACCGAAGCCGGCGACGTGGTCTACGAGAAGGGGCAGCCGGTCCTCACGAGCCTGACCTACGAGGTGCTCCCGCTGGACCTGACCACCGCCCCGGTCACCTGCCTGAGCAACGACCCCGCGATGGCCTCGAGCTGACGCACCGCACCGTCCCGGCCCGCGCCGCGTGGAGGAGCGCGGGCCGGGGCTTTTCCTCCACACCTCCACCCGCAGGAAAGAGACACCCATGCCCTACGACGTACTGGCCGCCAAACGCCAGCGCCTCGAGGCCAGTGGCGCGATGCCCTGGCTGTTCACCATCGGCGAAGAGCAATTCTCCTTCCCGCCCGAGCCGCCCGCCGCGATGCTGCCGTTCCTCGCCAAGATGGCCCCCGCCATCGACGCGGCGAACGAGACCGGCGCGGACATCCCGCCCGAGGTCATCACGGCCTTCCCGCAGATCATCACGAGCCTGCTCGGCGAGCAGGCCGAGCGGTTCGAGCGGCACGCCCTGTCCGTCCAGGACGTGGCCGCGCTGCTCATGACGTACTTCGAGGAGGCCTTCGGGGGCGGCCTGGGGGAATCTGCCGGCTCGCCTGGATCCTCACCGAGCGAGCCGAAGACGCAGAAGCGGACCTCCTCGCGCACTATCAAGTCGACCTCCTCGACTACTACCGCCCGGCGCCGGGCCGCCCGCTGACGTTCCGGCGGCTGCTGGTCCTGGTCAGCCGTCTGCCCCAGGGCAGCCGCACCGCGTGCGCCTGGGGCCAGGAGCCCGACCTGTGGAGCCGCGCGGAGCATCTGCTCGCCGGCGTCTTCGACGCCGTGCAGCGCCTGGACTGGGTCACGCGCACGGCCTACCGCGACTCCAAGTCGCCGCCCCCGGATCCGCCCGAGCCGCTGCCGCGCCCCGGCGTCGCACCGAACCGCCCCACGTTCCACCAGCGATTCAGAGCCCTGATGGAGGGCTGACGTCGAGCGGACCGGGAGGTGGCTCCCGGTGCCCGGTGTCTCCCGCAGCGCGGGCACGGCGTTCGTCGACGTCACGGTCGGCAACACCAAGCCCCTCGAGGACGGGATCGGGGCCGCCGGCCAGCGCGCCGCCGACAGCAGCGGCGGCAAGGCTGGCGACTCGTTCGTCTCCCGGCTCGGGTCCGTCCTGCAGGGCGGCGCGCTACAGGCCGTGTTCGGCCTCGGCGCCGACACCTCGGGCGACACCTTCGGGCAGCGCTTCTCCGCCTCGTTCTCGTCCGCGATCAAGTCCTCGATCATCGGGTCGGCCGGCCCGGACTCCGGGCTGTTCGGGAAGGTGTTCAACACCGGGGCGACCGGTTTCATGGCCATGGGCGCGGCCGCGTCGGTCGCCTCCGGTGTGATCCTCTCGACGCTGCCGCTCGCGTTCGGCGCCATCGGCATCGCGGCCGAGAAGAGCAACACCCGAGTCGTCTCCGCCTTCACCAACCTCAAATCCCAGATCGCCAGCACCCTGCAGTCCGCCGCGGCGCCGATCGTGCCTGCCCTGCTCGGCGTCGCGACGCTGGCGTCGAGCACGCTCGGACAGATCGCCGCCCCGCTTAAGGGGATCTTCGCCAGCGTCGCCCCGATGATCACTACTTTGGCGCAGGGGCTCGCGCCGTTCGTGACCGAACTGGCCACCGGTCTGAGCGGGGTGGTGCAGGCCCTCGGCCCGGTGATCGGCGCCGTGTCCGGGGCGCTGCCGCAGCTGGCCGCCGGGATCTCGAACCTGCTTGCGGGGATCGCGTCCGGGGCGGCCGGCGCCGGGCAGGGCCTGTCCGCGATCCTCAACGTGATCGGCTACCTGCTGTCCGGGCTCGGCCAGATCGTCGGCGCCCTGGCGCAGATCGGCGGCCCGATCCTCCAAGCCCTGATGCCGGGTGTCAATTCCCTGATCGACGCCTTCGCGAACGTGCTCGGGCCCGCGATCACGGCCATGGGCGGACCGCTCACCTCGTTCGCGACGAGCCTGTCCTCGATCCTCGACACCGTCGCCGTACCGCTCTCGCAGGTCCTCGAGACCATGTTCAGCCCGCAGGCCGGGCTCGCCGCGGTCATCGCGCAGATCGCCCAGTCCCTCGCGTCGCTGCTCGGCCCGGCCCTGGCGATGGTCGGTAACTTCGCCTCGGCGACGCTGCCGATCTTCGCGCGGCTGGTGACCGCGGTCGCGCCGCTCGTCGAGCAGCTGCTGCCCCGGCTCGCGCCGATGCTGACCGGGCTGCTGCAGGCCGTGATGCCGCTGATCACCACCCTCGGCGGGACCGTCGCGAACCTGCTGGTCGGCTACATGCAGAAGGTCGCGCCGTACGTCGGCACCCTGATCTCCGCCTTCCAGTCGATCGTCGGTGTCGTCGGGCCGCTGCTGGGGCTGCTCGGCCAGGCCGCCGGCACGGTGTTCACCGCGCTGATCCACGCGGCCGAGGCCCTGATCCCGCCGCTGCTGCAGGTGGTGGGCGCGCTCCTGCCGCTGATCCCGATCATCGGTCAGCTCGCCGTGGTCATCGCAGCCGGGCTCGCGCAGCTGCTGATCGGGCTCGCCCCGATCTTCGTGACTCTCGCCCAGTCGGTCGGTGGGCTGCTCACCGTCGTGGCCCCGCTGATCTCCGCGCTCGTCCAGCTGATCGGTACCGGGCTGTCCGCGCTCGAGCCGATCCTGCCCGCGATCGTCGACGCGATCACCGCCGTGGCCCGGTCGGTCGGCACGCTGCTGCCCCCGCTCGCCCAGCTGATCGACAATGCCGGTGACGCCCTCCTACCGGTCGTCAAGTCGCTGATCCCGCTGTTCTCCCAGGTCGCTACGGTGATCTCGGGGGGCATCGGGCAACTGCTGCCGACCCTGGTCAAGGTCTTCGCGCTGCTGGTGCAGGCCGTCGCCCCGTTCCTGCCGCAGGTCGCGAACCTGATCACGCTGCTGGTGCAGATGGGCGCGAAGGTCCTGGGCGAGCTGCTGCCGCCGCTGGGCCAGTTCATCGGCGCCGCGGTGCAGCTGCTGGCCGCGGTCGCCCCGATCCTGCCGCTGATCATCCAACTGGCCGGCACGCTGCTCGGGGCGCTGCTGCCGCCGCTGATGCCGATCCTCGAACTCATCCTGAAAATCGCCGGGGCGCTGGCCGGAGGACTCGCGGACGCGGTCGGCGGCGCGATCAAGTTCCTGTCCGCGATCGTCACCGCGATCGCAGACGTGATCAACTGGGTGATGCACCTGGGCGACCACATCGGCCAGCTCGGCGACATCTTCGGCAAGATCTTCGGCGCCATCCCGGGCGTGGTCAGCGCGGCGTTCTCCGGGATCGCGGACATCGTCAAGGGCGCGATCAACGGTGTGATCTGGCTCGTGAACGAGATCATCGGGGCGCTGGACTCGATTCACGTCTCGATCCCGTCATGGGTTCCGGGCCTGGGCGGCAAGGGCTTCGGGATCTCCATTCCGAAGATCCCGAGCTTGGCGGCGGGCGCGGTCGTGCAGCCCACCCCGGGCGGCACCGTGGTGCGCGTCGCCGAGGCCGGGCAGGCCGAGGTCGTCGGACCCCTGTCCAGCATCGAAGACGAGTTCAGGAAGTACTTCGGCCCGGGCGGCGGCAGCGGCCCGGGCGGTGGGGGACCGGCGGTCCATATCGAGAACTACAACGAGGCGCGCCAGTCGCCGCAGCAGGTCGCGCAGGACCTCAGCTTCCTGATCAAGGCCCGGGGGTGAGCGGTGGCCGGAGCGCTGATCGCGACCGACTTCCAGATCCAGCTCGGACCCGACTCCGGGGGGGTGCTGCTCGGCGCCGGCACGCCCTATGACGTGATCGAGCTCGACGGCTGGGACGACCTGCCGCCGTACTCGCTCACCGACGTCGACCGCCCGGCCCAGGCCGGCGCCTGGGCCGGACCCATGTTCGCCCAGGAACGGACCCTGACGCTCGCGCTGCAGGTGTCCGGGACCGTGAACGGCATCGGGACCCCGACGAGCGCGCAGTACGCCGCGAACGTCGCGGCGCTAAGGGCCGCGACGAACCCGGGCGTCGACTCGACGGCCGAGGTGCCGTTCGTGGTGCAGCTGGCCGGCACGAAGCTGATGACGTCCGTGCGGTGCCAGCAGCGGGTCATGCCCACCGCCCAGGGCTACGCCTCACCCGGGCTGGACAAGGTCAGCCTGCAGCTGGTGGCCAGCGATCCGCGCCGGTACTCCACGACCGTGCAGAGCGCGTCGTGCGGGCTGGCCTCGAGCTCCGGCGGCCTGACCTACCCCATCACGTACCCGATCACCTGGGGAACGGTCAGCAACGGCACCCTGACCATCAACAACGCGGGGGACACCCCGACCCCGCCGACACTCGTGATCGCCGGGCCCGGCGCGACGCCCGCGATCGTGCGCCAGGACACCGGCGCGGTGCTGCAGTTCGATGTGACCCTCGGCGCCGCCGACGTGCTGACGGTCAACACCGTCGATGGGACGGTCACCCTCAACGGCGCGTCGCTCTACGGCGTGCTCGACCCGGTCTCCGCCGCGATCGGCTCGTTCCTGATGCCCGTCGGGATGACCACCCTCGGGCTGCGCGTCGCGAGCGGCAGCGGCACGACCCTCACCGCCACCTGGCAGAACGCCTACCTGTAGAAGGAGCACCGATGGCGATCCGCGTGGGATGGCTGCCGACCGGCACCCAGTCCGCCGAGGACACCCGGCAGGCTTTCCTCACCATGATCACCCAGGCCGGTGTGAACGCCGCCCGCATCGGCGTCGTGCCGGGCACCGGGGGCGCGCAGCCGTTCGCGCTGACCAGCACCGGCAGCCTGTCGTGCAGCGTCGGCGCCGGGCAGGCCATCGTCAACCCCGCCGCGAGCGCCTCCCAGGGCCCGTACCCGGTCACCGTCGACGCCACCGGCGGCGGCCTGCCCACCGTGTCGTTCGCCGCGGGCGGCTCGCTCGCCCGCACCGACGTGATCTACCTGCAGGTGCAGGACAACGCCGAGGACGTCTCCGGGTTCACCCGCGGGCAGGTCGCCGTCGTGCAGGGCGCCAACGGCGGCGGCGTGCCCTCCGTGCCCTCCGGCGCGTTCGCGCTCTGGCAGGTGCCCGTGCCCGCGTCCGCGTCGAGCATCAACTTCGCGACGGCGTCGTTCGTGCCCGCCGGGACCGTCGCCCTGGGCGGCGTCGTGCCCGCCGCGAACTCCACCAGCCCCGGCTCCCCGTACAAGGGGCAGGTGCGCAGCCGCCTGGACCTCGGCTTCACCGCGCAGCCCGGGCCGCTCGAGGCGTACGACGGATCCGCGTGGCAGCCGATCGTGCCCGCCTCCTACCCGCGCGGGCGCATCGCCTCCACCACGGTCACCGCGATCGGCAACCAGGCCACCACCAGCACCCCGAACGTCGACCTGTCCATCACCGTCACCCTGTCCACCTCCCGCCGCTACCGGCTCTGGTGCTCCGGCGTGATGACCGACTCGGTCGGCGGCGACCAGGCCGGCATCGGCCTGTACTACATCGCAGGCTCCACCATCCCCTCCAACGCCAGCGGCGCGACCCAGCTGGCCAACATGAAGCAGTTCGCGGACACCACGCCGTACAACTTCAGCTGGGAGTTCGTCGGCCCCGGCAACGGCACCTTCACCTTGGCGATGGCGTACTGGCTCGCCTCGGGCAGCGGGTTCGTCGAGACCAGCAACAACGGCCCGCGGCAGCTGTGGCTCGAGGACGTCGGCATCTGATGGGCGCACCCGTCTACCGGTACGAGGTCGCGAACCTGCTCACCGACAAGACCTTCGACGAGCTGCCGCTGGGCGCCGGGACGTTCGACACCCGGATCCTGAACCCGGGCAGCTTCCAGCTCGGCTCGCCGCTCGGCGTCGCGTCGGCGAAACTCGGGCGGCGCCTGCAGCAGGTCGCCGCCGGCGCGACCGCGCTGTACGTCTACCGCAACGACGTGTGCTGGTGGGGCGGCCCGCTGTGGGTCGTCACCGCCGCCGGCGACAGCTCCGGCAACGCCACCTGGACCTGCTCCGGCTCGACGTTCGACTCCTACCTGGCCCGGGTCAACTGGCAGGCCGACGGCACGATCGCGTCCGCGGACACCCTCGCGCAGGCCCGCGCGATCCTCGCCGCGATGCAGGCCGACCCCAACGCGAACATCGGCCTGGTCGCCGACACCGCCACCTCCGGCGTCACCGGCGCCGCCGTCACCTACCTGGCGTCGTCGAACTCGAGCTACGGCAAGGCCCTGACCGACCTGGCCACCCAGTCGCCCGGGTTCGACTACGCGTGCAGCGTCACCGCCGACCCCTCCACCGGCGTGCGCACCCGGCGGCTGCGCCTGGGCTACCCGCAGCTGGGCAGCGCGGCCGTGCACCGGCTCACCCGGCCCGGCAATATCCTGAGCTACTCGCTGCCCTCCGACGCCACCCGCGGCGGCACCGAATGGCGCGCGTTCGGCGCCACCGCCAACAGCAACCAGGCCGGCCAGTCCCAGCCGCTCACCTCGAGCGTGCACGTCGCCGCCGCGGCCTTGGCCGCGGGGTGGCCGCGCCTGGACGCCGGCAACAGCTACCAGTCGGTCACCGACCTGCCCACCCTCGAGGCGTACGCCGCCGCCGACGCCGCGGTCGGCACCACACCCGTCATCGTGCCGGCGGTCGACGTGCGCCTGGACCACACCGACATCACCCCCGACGCCCTCGGCGACGACGTCACCCTCACCATCACCGACCAGCTGTTCCCGGACGGCTACACCCAGACCTCCCGGATCGTCGGCATCCAGGTGCACACCCCCGACCGGTCCACCGCCGAATACGCCACCCTGATCCTGAACTGAGCGGACCCCTCCACATGGGCAAAGTGAACCTTCCCGCCTCCGCGGACCAGCTGCTGCGCGACCTGCTCGCCCGCGTGCAGGCCCTGGAGGCCGCGGCGCAGACCCGCGTGCCGATGGACACCATCACCGGCGGCGCGCTGCAGGTCCAGGACGTCGCCGGCAACACGTACTTCTACCTCGGGCAGATCAGCCCGAACCTGCCCGACGGCGCGCCCCAGTACGGGCTGCTGGTCTACCGGCAGTCCGGCGACGAAGCGGTCGGCAACCTCGCGATGTCGATGTTCTGCGGCACCGGCGCGCTGCCGCAGACCTTCGGGCTCTACGACGCGGCCGGCAACGACGTGTTCACCGACGACGGGCTCTCGGCCCAGGGCATCGGCCGCCCCTACATGGAGCTCGGGTTCCAAAGCTCCAGCTCAACCGTGTGGAACTCGACGAGCAGCGGCTCGTTCCAGGACATGTTCTTCAGCAACCCGCCCCACCAGCACCCGAAGGTCACGGCGATGGGCCGGGTCATCTGCCCGACCGGCGTGAACGCGGCGCTGCAGCTGACCGCGGGCGGCGTCGCCCTCGGGTCCCCGACAGCCGTCACGGGCAACACCGGGGTCGCCCAGCCTTTCCAGATCGGACCGGTCGCCTGGGCGGGAAGCCACATCGCCAACGTCGACCTGCGGCTGCAGGCCCGCATCACCTCCGGCGCCGGCACCGTCCAAGTGGGCCTGGCCAACCTCTACGGGCAGCAGTCATGACCTGGCGCGACGTGTTCGACGTCTACTTCGGGTGGCCGCTGGGCCAGGTCTGGCCCAACCTGCTCTCGGCCATCGTCGGCAGCGCCCCCGGGTTCGTCGTCTCGCACCTGCTGCTGCGCCGCCACCACGCCAAGAAGATCGACGCGCAGACCCAGGACATCAAGGCGCACATCACCTCCACACTGCAAGGACCGAGCCCATGCCTGTGCCAGGAATCGACTACGCCTGGAGCCACCCCGACCCTGCCGCCATCGCCGCCGCGGGATACCAGTTCACCTGCCGCTACCTGAGCCGCGATCCGACGAAAAACCTCACCCTCGGCGAGGCGCAGGCGCTCGCCGCGCACGGCGTGTGGGTCGTGGCGAACTGGGAGTTCACCGCGCAGGACGCGTTGCGTGGCCGCGCCGGCGGAGTCGCCGACGCCACCGCGGCGCTCGCCCAGGCCAAGGCCTGCGGCATGCCCGACGGGCGGCCGATCTACTTCTCGATCGACTGGGACGTCACCCCGGCGCAAGAGCCCACCGTCACCGCCTACTTCGGAGGCGTCGACTCCGTCCTCGGGCTCGCGGCGGCCGGCGAATACGCGGGCTACTACCCGCTGCGCGTGCAGCGCGACGGCAGCGTGACCACCTGGGAGTGGCAGACCGCGGCCTGGAGCGGCGGCCAGTGGGACGCCCGGGTGAACATCCGCCAGACCGGCAGCACCACCCTCGGCGGCGTCCAGGTCGACACCAACGAGGCCTACACCGACGACTACGGCCAGTGGATGCCCGGCCGCCTGCCGTTCCCCTCCACCACATCAGTCCAGCAGCAGGAGGCCCTTCCCATGGAGTTCATCGCCAGCGTCTCGCCCGACTCGGCCCACCCGGACGACAACCCCGGCGCGTGGCTCTGGACTGTCGACGGCACCTACGTCGGCATCGCCGGCCCGGCCGACCTGACCGCGCTCGAAACGCTGGGAGTCAAGACGATCAACCTGAGCTTCGCGATGCACCAGCGGCTGCTCGCCACCCAGACCGCGCCCGCGCCCGCAGCGACGATCACCGGCAGCATTCCGCTGACCCTGTCCGGCACCGGCACCCTCTCCGTCGGCGCAGCGGGCTGAGATGACGCCGCGTCTGCGGGGCCTGGCGCACATCGGCCGCCAACAGCCGTACGAGGCCGCGATCGGGGTAGCCGCGCTCTCGGCCCTGTGGGCGCTGCGCGGCGGCACGGGATCCGGCGCCGCCGCCCGGATCCTGCCGCACTGGGCGCTGCAGGCCGTCGACGTGATGCTCGGCCTCGGCGGCATCCTCACCCTGACCGCGCTCGTCGCCATCGGATACACCGCCGACGACGTGCGCCGCGTGCTGGCCCGCCGCGTCGAGCAGGCCGGGCAGGCGCTGATCGCCGGAGTCACCGCCGCCACCGCCGTCGGAGCGTTCAGCGCCGGCGCCATCGGCACCGTGCCCGGCTGCGTCTACACCGCGCTGTCCGCCGCCGCGGCCACGCGCGCAACGATGATCTCCCGGACGTTCGCCGCGGCCGGCCGGGATAGAACGGACCTGGCATGAGCAACGGCGTCAGCGGACTGCTCGCGGACATCGCAGTGATCCTGTCCGGATTCACGGCCGTGGGAGTGCTCTACGTCGGCTGGCGCAAGCGCGTCCAGGACGCAGCGCGCCGCCCCTTCCTCGCTGGAACCGCGGCGATCGAGGAGGCACAGACTGCGCTGCGCCTCAAGGACAACCGGCTGGCCGAGCTCACCGAATCCGAGGCGCGGCTGAAGTCCGACCTGGCCGCCGCCAAGGGCACCGCCGACGCGCAACAGGAGCAGATCACCAAGCTGCAGGCGCGGCTCTACGCCGTCGAGGGCGAGAACCGCGACCTGCGCGGGCGCGCCGAGAACGCCGAACGCGACGCGCGCGAAGCCAAGAACCTCATCGGCCAGCTGCAAGACGAGATGACCGACCTCAAGCGCAAGCTCTCGCTCGGCGGCCCGCCGACCTTCTGACCGCCACACGACGCGATGAATCAGCCCCCACCTTCCCGGGTGGGGGCTGATTCGCGTGCAGAGGGCCGTGCGCGCGGGACTGCTGGGATGGGCATCCCGCGCGCACGGCCCCGTCTATGGGGCGCCCCCGGGTTTCAGCTCGAAGCGACACCCGAGCACCCGGCACCACTGCACCAGACGCACCAGCCGCGGCACTCGACGGCTGGCCTCCCAGTGCTGCATGGTCCACTGGCTGACCTTGAGCCGCTCGGCCACCTGTTCCTGCGTCAGATCAGCCTCGAGGCGCGCATCCCGAAGCACCCGGGCGAAACACCGCAGCCGGTACTCCTGCGGTGCCTCCATGGCGCGCGGCGCCGGACGCGCCGTCAGCACACGACCCGACGACTCGTCGACGACCACTGGCGTGCACCCGAGCGCCGTCGCCCACAGGATGAAGGTCCCGGCGGACGGTAGGTCCCGATGCGCCTCCCAGCCGGCCACAGCGCCCTTGGTCACGCCGATCGCCGCGGCCACGGCGCTATGCGTGACCTCCTGACGGCGGCGCGCTCCGGCCAGGGCGTCGACGAGCTCGGCGATCGGGTCAGCCATCGTCGGCCATCTCCCGCTCCAGGCGCTCGAGCTCCGCCGGCGGGATCTGCGCCCGCGACCGCGGACGGATCCGCAGCCAGTAGCCGCCCACCGCGCCGCGGACCGGCGTCAGCCACCGCACCCCATCCGGGCTCTCGAGATCGCCCTGCGGCTGGGTGAGCGGATCGGCGCCCGGGGCACGCGACGCCTCCCGGGCCTCCTCGAGCAGCTCCCTTGCCTGCGCAGGCGTGAGGTAGTCCTTGTTCCAGGCCAGGCCGCGCATCCGCTGGTAGAACTCAGCCATCGGTGGGCTCCCACATCAGTTCGGCCCAGTACACCGACGCGCCGTCGGCGGCGCGGTCGTGGCCCCACTTGTCGGCGAACGCCGCGACGATCTCCAGCCCGCGGCCGTACTGGTCCCGCTCGTCGGCCGGTATCTCGACGGGAGGCCCCGCGCCGGGATCCGCCACCTCTATCCGCACGCGGCCCGGCCCCACGTCGACGGTCACCCGGAACTCGCCCCCGTCGCGGGCTCGCGAGTGGCGAACCGCGTTCGACGCGAGCTCGGACACGATAAGCTCCGCATCGTCGACCCGTGGCGTGCCCCGCAGGATGTTGCGTACGACCACCCGCGCAGGTGGCACCATGGAAGCGAGACCGGGCAGCGTGACGGTTTCGGGCACAATCTCTCCCAGGGGGCCCGTAGGCGGATCGATGAAGCTCTCTAGAGAGCTTCGCTCTAGAGAGCTTGCGCCTCTCTAGAGAACTCGTCAAGCTATCCCCGGAAACTCCACACGCTCGAGTCCGGGGTGATACTGATCGCCACGCCGAAATACCTGGCCATCGCCGAGGTCCTGCAGGGCAGGATCCTCGACGGCACCCTCGCGCCCGGCGAGCGCTTCCCGACCCTCGAGGAGATCAAGACCGAGTTCGACGTCGCCGAGGGCACCGCGCACCAGGCGATGCGTTTCCTGCGCGACAAGGGCCTGATCACGACGAAGGCGGGCGCGCAGGCCCGGGTGCGCGACCGGCCGGCCATGCGGCGCATGGTGCGGTCCTGGTACCGCGACGCGCCCGGCGGCTCGCCATGGCGCGCGGACATGGCCGCGCAGGGGCGCGCGGGCACGTGGGAGTCGCACTCCGAGCAGATCTCCGCGCCCCCGGCCGTCGCCGAGCGCCTGGGCATCGGGCGGGGGGAGAAGGTGATGCGCACCCAGTACACGTTCTTCGCCGACGGCGAGCCGATCTACCTGAGCACCAGCTGGGAGCCGCTGTCCATCACCCTCGGCACGCCGATCGTGCTCCCCGAGGACGGCCCCTACGCGGGCGCCGGCGTGCAGGACCGGATGGCCGCGATCGGGATGGCGCCGGACCACTCGACCGAGGAACCCGCTGCGAACTACTCCTTGTCCGTCAGTGAGGCCGAAAGGTTGCGGCTCCCGGCCGGCGTCGGCGCGCTGCTGATCCGGCGCACCTACTGGCGAGAGCGCACCGCGCTCGAGACGGCCGACATCGTCATCCCGGACACCCTGCAGGTCTGCTACGAGATCCCGATCGGCTGACCGTCAACGCACGACCGCCCCGGCCAACCAGGCCGGGGCGGTTCGTCGTCTGCGGGCTCAACGGTAGTGCGTGACAGTCTTCTTCTTCGGGCCCATCTTGTGCCAGATGGTCAGCGGCCACCACACGAACAGGCCCCACATCCCGCACGTGCAGATCGTCATGAACAGGTGGAAGCCGTGGCTGGTGGACTTGCGGCTCTTCGTCACAGCCCTCGACGGCATCGGCGGCTGAAAGTCGGACATGATCCCTCCCCGGGACGGTTGACGGTCCGTCAGGATCGGAGGGTACGCCGAGAAACCTTCTCCTGTCGGCGGATCCGGGAAATCACGCGCGGCCGGATCCATGTGGATGAGACGTGGATGACAAAGACCCCCACCGGGCTCCGGTGGGGGTCTTTTCGCAGGTGGGCGATACTGGGATCGAACCAGTGACCTCTTCGGTGTGAACGAAGACAATCACTTCCGGCAAGAGTCGGCACGGGTCGGTAAGAGCAGGTGGCCAGCCTCAAAACAATGATACGAGTCGGCTGGAGTCGGCACGGGGAGGCTGGCATGTGGATGAGAAATGGCAAACTCCCGCCACGTCAGGACACCAGCCGCAGGCGCCTGACCGGCTCGGGAGCGGTCATTTCCGGCTCGTCGCCCAGGGCGCGCAGCACCATTGCGCGCACGTCCGCGGCGCCGTGCGTGTAGCGCCACGTGACGTCGCCGGAGGGGCGCTCGTGGCCGAGCAGCTCCTTGCGCGTGGACTCGGGCACGCCGCCGGCCTCGAGGCGCGACGCCCAGGTGTGGCGTACATCGTGGATCGTGGGCCAGTGCTCGAGGCGCCCGGACGCGGTGCGGCTCTCGCGGTGGATTCCGGCCGCGATGGTGGCCGGCACCCAGATGCGGCCCCGGTAGGTGTTGCGGCCGAGTTCCGCGCCGTGCGCTCCGCGGAACACCGCTTTGCCGTCGACGAGCGGCTGGAGCCGGAATTGGATGACGAACAGCGCTCTCGCCGCGACAGTGAGCGGCAGCGTGCGCATCCCGGCGTCCGACTTCGGGTAGTCGCGCAAAACCTTGTGGCCGCCCACCTCCTCGAGGACGCGCTTGACGTGGACCAGGCCCTCGTCGAGGTCGACGCAGTCCGGCAGCAGCCCGGCCAGTTCCCCCCACCGCATGCCCGTCTCCAGGGCGACGAGCGGCAGCTGCTGGTAGATCGGGTTCTTGATGAAGCTGACTGCGGCCTGGACCTGCTCGATCGTGGGCGGCCGGTCGTCCGACGCGTGTTTCTTGCGGCGCGGCTTGACCTTGATCTCGTCACACGGGTTGAAGTGGATCCGCTTGTCCCGGCGTGCCGCGGCCATCAGCATGTCCAGGCTATTGAGCACCGAGGAGACCGAGGACGACTCGAGGCGCGGCTCGAGCGCGCCGGTCACCCACTTCTGTACCTCCATGTGCGAGATCGACGCGAGCGGCGTCTGTCCCCACCGCGGCTCGACGTGCACCTTCCAGTGCGAGCCGTCGCGCGCGTTGGTGGCGTCCTCGAGGGAGGCGCGCGTCTCGAGCCAGTGCGTGCGCCACTCGGCCAGCTTCATCTTCCCGCGCGCCGGGTCGATCCACGCGCCGGTGGAGATCTCGGCCTTCGCGCGGTTCATCGCGTCCACCGCGTCGTCGCGCTTCTTACGTGTCAGGCTGCACGGCTTGCCGGCCGCGTCGTACCACCGGGCCTGCCAGGATCCGGAGCAGTTCTTGGTCGGCCGCCGCGGCGGTGCCGGGTACATCTCCCGGCACCGCTCGCAGCCGCACCGTTTACTCGGGAGCTGCCTCACTCCCGTGATACGTGGCATCCAGGGCCTCCCTGGTCATGTCCGCGCACAGCCGGCCGACCACGTCGGCGAGCCGTGCGGCGCTGAAGTCCTGGCGCGTGACGATCCGTACTTCGTCACGGCGCTGAAATGCGTACCCGTCGATCTCCTCAGGCATCTGTTTGGGATCAACGAGCTGAATATCGATCACGCGGCATCGCCTCTCCACAACGCGCCGGACGACCGATAGCCCATCCCTGCTGGTCGTCGCCCCCTGGTTCATACAGACAAACCAAGTTAGCTGTAGTTAAGAGTTGTGCCAAGCGTGAACCTGTGGTTACCGCTCGAAATATCTACTGGGGAGAATCAGGCTGCTGCATAGCACGGATGAGCGTAAGAATCTCCCTACGGCGCTCGTCCGAAAGGTTGCCCACACCAGCAACAATGTCGATGAGGAGGCGTTCGCCCGGCCTCTCGTCGAGAACCTCTGTTCGAGGCGCATCCGCATCCTCTACCACGGGAGTGGGCTCTCCCCCCGCGAGAATCCGATCGACGTCGCCGTGCGCCCAGCCAAGCGCCATTTCGATGCCGCGCTTGGTGTGTGGCTTGATCGAGGTCACCGACGCGCTCTCGATGAGTCCTAGCGTCTTGGCGCTCGGGCCGCCCCTCGGGTGAAGGTCGGCTTGCCGCAGCACGAGCTTGCGTCGGCGCTTGACGATCGCCTCGGCGAGCCGCTGCCAGTCCGGCTTATCGGTCACGGCCACACAGTCTGCCGGATGAGATAAGGGAAGGTCCAGCTAGCTACCGCTGAGTAATGCGTAGGTAGGAGCGCGCGCGGTATCGCCACGGCGCGCGAGAGTATCGCACCTTCGGCCGTCAAAACGATCAGACTAGAAGGTATCGGCCGCTACCTTCCCTTAACTCTTGCGAACCTACGGATGCATCTGTAGTGTGCGTGGTGAGGCCCCCAATGGAGGTGAATCGCCCGCATGAGGCAGAGCACTGCGGTTGAGGACGTGAAGGACGTTCCCGCCCTCGACACGCTCCCCGAATCCCCGGTCGCAGGCGTCGAGCCGCTGCTGACCTGGGATCAGCTCAAGACGTGGATGGGCGTCTCGGACTGGTACCTGAAGGAGTACGGCTCCCGCGAGGAAGACCCGCTGCCGCTGATAGGTACCGCCCGCGTGAAGCGCGCGCTGCCCAGCGAGGTCATCGCCTGGATGCGCCGCAACAACGGGTCTATCTGACCCCTGAAAAGCCCGGAGCCACCCCGTTCGCAGCGGGATGGCCCGGTGGACCAATCCACCTGAGCTCATCCAGTGAGAGGTGAACGGATCGTGAGTCCGCATCTTATCCACCGTCCCGTGCCGCGGCATGCGGCGCTGCCGGGCCTGCTGCCGGACGGCGGTCCCGGGCCGCTGCCGCGTGAGCGCGGGTCCTGGCGCGCCGGCGTCCTGCAGGTCCTGGAGCTGGTGCTGTTCGTGCTCGGGCTGCACCCGGGCACCGACGACCGGCTGTATGGCGCCGAGGACCCGGACGCGCCCCCGGCCGCGACCGCGGTCCGGCTGCCCGGCGTGCAGCTGCCCCGGGTGCGCCCGGCGCACATCCACGTCCCGCACCTGCACGTCCCGCACATCGCCGTCGCGCACATCCCGGCGCTGGCCGGCCGGATCCTGCACCGCGGCGCCCACCCGGCTGCCGCACCCGGCCTGACCCCCGCCGCGGCCGCGTGCGTCCCGGCCGCCCCCACGGCGGCCGGGCCGGCCACGCTGACCGGCAACGCCCTGGGCGTCCCGCTGCTGGGCGCGCCCCTGGTCCCGGTGGGCCGGTACCTGCCCGGGGAAGACCCGCGCACCACCACGGCGCAGCTGCACGCCCTGAGCGAGTCCGCGCTCACCGCGCTGGACCTGCACTACCAGGCGATCCGGGACGCATGCGGGCGCCTGGACGCCCTCGCCCTGACGCCACTGCCGTCCGATCAGCCCGAACCGCCGCAGCCCACGGCCGCGCCGGCCACCGCCACCCGGCCGCCCGCGATCGAGTATCCGCCGTTCGCGACCGGCGCGCGCCGCGCCCCGGCGCCGATGCGCCAGCACGGCCAGGAGCTGCTCGCGCTGCCCCAGGCGGCCGCCCGCCACGCCGGGACGGCCGCGGCCGAGATCGTGATCGGGGGACTGCGGTGAGGACCTTCCACCCGGACACGGTCGACGAATGGCGCAACTACCTCAAGACGCTGCTCGGGCTCGCCAACCGTGCGCGCGAGACACGCGACCAACACCTGTCCGACGCGCGTACCGCCGCCGAGACCCTGGCGTCCTACGAGGGCCGGATGGCGGACCTGCGGCACCTGCTGCGGCAGGTCGACGCGGACAACCCCGACTACAGCGAGCCCGCGCCGGACCCGGTCGACGAGCGGGCGCGGCGCCTGGCCGACTGGCGCAGGCTGCTGGACTACCTCGAGGCTCACCCCGAGCTGCCGATCGGTTCGCACGCCGGCTTCCACCTGGGTCATGGCTCCGAAGCGCATGTCGCGCCCGAGGAGGTCGAGGCCGCGGCGCGGCTGTTCGGAGCGGAGGTCGAGACGTACTCGAGCCACATCACCACGCGGCTGTGGTTCGACGACACCGTGGCGCTCAAGATCAGCGCGGACAGGGTGCGTCAGCCGGACCCGGCCGACGAGCCGCCCTGCGCCGAGGCCGATGTGGCGCTGCTCGACGCCGAGCAGGCGGCCGATGCCGGCCAGCTGCCGTCGACGCCGTCGTGCGGCTGCGAGGAGGGGGAGTCCTGCGTCGACTGCGCCGTGCGCGGCGACTACGAGGCCGAGGCCGAGACCGACGCGCAGATCGCCCTCGACGATGACGGCAACCCGTGTGGTTGCGGCGAGTGCGAGCAGAAGGCCGCGCAGAGGGCCGCCGAAGCCGCCGAAGCGGTGACCCCCTGATGGTGATCGCGACGCATCTGATCGCAGCCATTTTCGTGGCCGCGACTCCGGTGGCGACGAAGCTCGCCCTCGACGACTTGGCGGCCCGGCTGCGCGACGCCCGGCACCGCCGCCTGACCCGCCGCGCGGGCCGGCTGCTGCAGCGGGTGCGCGAGGACTACGAGGCGCGGGGGATGACGTGGTGACCCGCGCCCCGCGGCCGCCGCGCCGCGCCGCTGAGGCGGTGTACCGGGTCACGGACACCGTCACGATCCTGGCCGTGTACGCGCTCGGGCTGCTGCGGTGCGCGGTCCTGGGGCGCCCGGCCGGCTACGACCCGTGCGGCGCCGAGCAGCCCACGGGCGGGCGCCACCACACCGACACCACCAAGGGGGAGTCATGGTGAGCATCACCGGCAACGCGGTGCCGCCGCAGCTGAGCCAGGACGCCGCGGCCAGACAGCAGCGGCTCCTGGCCGCGGTGGCGGCCCCCGGACGGCGGGCGCTGACCCGGGCGGTGGCGCCGCTCGGGATCGACGACACGGAGCTGTTCGCGCTAATTGCGGAGGGCCGCGAGTCCCGGGAGATCGCGCGGCGCGCCCGCGCGTCGGTGCCCGCGACGCAGGCGCGCATCCGGTGGCTGATGCACGTGACCGAGTCCCGCAACCGGGCGCACCTGGTGGCCACCGCGGTCCGCCGCGGCTGGATCGAGTGGGCCGGCACCTACTGGCGGGCGCGCCCGGACAAGTGGACTACCGGGGCGCAGAAGCCGCCGAAGTAGTCCACCCATGAACTCCCCGCGGGCGCGGCATCCCCCTGCGCAGCAGCCCGCGGGTGGCGTCCAGGCCGTCGCCGCGGCCGGGCGCCCCCTCCCGATCGGCGCTGGGGAGCGCGACCGGGAGGGCGAGCCGGGCAGCCCCCGCACAGAAGCCCCCCGCCTGGCGGGGGCTGCCCACCCCAAGGAAGTCCCTCCCGCGCGGTGCCGCACTCACCTGCGCGGGAGGGGCCACCACAGACCCGAGAACCAGGAGCAGCACAGATGACGGAGCCGGAAAACTGCGCCGACACGACCTGGCACGCGGACGGCCATATGGTCCGCCTCGTCGTGTCCGAGTTGGCGCTGCGCTTGGAAATCAAATGCCCGCATGACCACGCGGCCGTCACGGCATCCGCGCAGGCGTCATGGCCCCCCTGCTGGCGAAGCTTCACCGCAATCCCTGGGATTGGGGCGCACAGTGAGTGCGGCGTCATCGCGATGTGCCTGGAGTTCAAAGACGGCGAACTGTGGGCGGACGGCGTAGCGGATTTCGAGATCACTACAGCGCCATTCGCGATCGAGTGGTTCGAAGACCCGGACGACGGCATCGTGATCCGGCCCGTGAACGGCGCGGTCACCCCGCTCACACCGCTGCCGAAGGCCTGCGCCTGATGCCCGCCATGCCGCCGAACGACATGTTCAGCGCCTCGGAGAAGTTCGACGCCGCGCTCACCCCGCTGCGGGTGACCCCGGCGCAGGTCGCCCGGGCGCGCGCCGTGGTGCGGGCCCGGGCCCGTGACGAGGCGGACCGGGAGCTGCTGCTCGACGCGCTCGGCCTGTCCGGGCGCCCTGCGCGGCTAAGCCGGCACAGCAACGCCTCGGTGCGCGCGCAGACGGTGCACGGCCTGGGCGGCGGGGTGGCCGCGCACAAGTGGCTCGGCGAGCCGCTGTGCGACGCCTGCGACTGGTGGATGCAGGTGCACCTGAACAAGGGCGGCGCCGCGTCCCCGAACTGCGGCACCTACGCCCAGTACAGCGCGCACGTCAAAGCCGGCCAGATTCCCGATGAGGCCTGCAAGGCCGGGCGGCGGCTGTATCAGGCCGATGTCGCCGCGCAGCGCAAGCAGGCCGCCCCGGCCGCCGTCGCGGTGGACGGGGGCGATACCTGATGTGGGGTCAGATCAACGCCTGGTTCCCGGGGCTGCGCCGGGTGCTCGAGGAATCCGGGCTGGGCATCGTCGAGACGCCCGAGGACATGCAGGCCGAGTCCGACGCGGCCCCGGCCGATCCGCCGGCGCCGGCGCAGGCGTACATCCCCGAGGTGGGCAAGCCCCCCGAGGCCGGCCCGCGCATGGCGCCCCCGCCGGCCGACGAGACGCCCCCGGCCGAGCCGTTCCTGGCCCGCGTCCCGGCGGACCGCCGACTGCCGCCCGTCGACCTGACGGAGAGCCTGAGGCTGGCCAACGCGCGGCTGCGCCGCGAGCGGGACCAGGCGGTGCACAGCGAGCAGCGTATGGCTCGGCAGCTGACCGCGGCCCGGCAGCTGCACACCGACCTCGAGCACGCCGGCCTCACCGTGGCCGTTCTCGTCGACGCGGCCGGCACCCGCGCGCTGCGCCTGACGATCCCCGAGAGCCACGGACACCGCGATCTGCTGTTCGAACTGCCGCCCGTGCGGCTGAGCCCGCTGTACGACCTGGACGGGAGCACCACCAGTGGAGGAGGACGGCCCAGCGGGCCCATCGCGCGGCCCGCAGACGGTCCCGATGGACCGGTTCAGCTGGGAGCGGCTGATCGAGCGCCTGGAGCTGCCGATCGAGCACAAGGCCCTGGCGTGGGCGATGGCGCAGTACGCGTCCCGGGACGGAAGTAACGTGCGCCCGGGCCGCAAGCGCCTCTCGCACGCCCTGGGGCGCTCGGAGAAGAAGGTCAGCGAGTGGACCGTGCCCCTGGTGCGGCTCGGGCTGCTGACCGTCGACGAGCGCGGCGGCGGCTGGGGCGGCGAGGGCAACCCGACCGTCTACCACCTGTCCATGCCCGTCGGCGGCGGCCTGCCGATGCGGCTGGACGAGCGGGGCCGGCTGCTGGCGCCGCGCCCGCGTGGCCGGGGAGGGCGCCCGGCGGCGAAGCCGCTTGAGGTGAACTCGGGTTCCCTTCAAACGGGGGCCCCTCTCACCTCCGATTCAAACCCCACCTCCCCCAGTGGTCACTTAGCCCCCCCGTTTGAAGGGAACCCGAGTTCACCTCAAGCGGCTCATGAAGGGAACCCAGGTTCACATCAAAACCAACATGATGAGAACTCGGGTTCACCTGAAAACCATCTCCAGGAGAACTCAGAGCCGTCTTGGAGTGAACCTAAAGGCCTCTTGATGGGAACCCCAGAGTTCCCACTACCAAGAGACCAAGCAAGACCAAACCCCTTGTCCGTGGTTCCTTCTACCGGACCACTCACTAGCGGCCGGGACGGCGACGGCTCGGCGCCCGGCGGCGCCATCGCGCCACAACCCCAGCCCGCGGTCGAGGCGCTGTCGCTCAGCGCCCAGTTCGAGGCGGCGCTGCACGCCCTGGGCCGCTACAGCCAGGCCGACACGGACCGGTTCACCCAGCTGGCGCGCCAGCAGCTGCGCGGCGAGGGCCGCGAACCGGTGCTGCGCCCGCTGGTGATCCGGGCGGCCCTGATCGCCCGGCAGGAGGAACGCGCCGCGCTCGAGCAGCTGCAGGCCGAGCCGGACCCGCGCGCGGACACCGACCCTGCCGACGACGATCCGGACCCCGGCGCGCCCTACCCGCAGGACTACCCGGACGAGCATCCCGACCTGCACGAATACGACGACGACACCGACGACCGGCCCGACTACGACGAAGGACTCTGATCCCGATGACTGCTCCGACCCCGCTGCGCGACCTCGACCTGGCCGCTCTGGTGCTGGCCCACGGCGGCCACCAGCCGCCCGCCGACGGCAGCGCCGGCGAGATGTGCCTGCTCGAGGCGGCCGCGTACATGGCCGGCGAGCCCTGGAGCGACCACCCGGCGTGCGTGTGCCCGACCCTGGGCGCGTTCGGCCGTTCGCTCAACGACAGGCTGCCGGCCGAGAAGCGCCAGCTGCTTAAGCCGCTGCTGGTCGACATGCTCGGCACGGCCGGCGACGGCCGGATGCGGCAGCGCGCGTACCTTGCGGTCGACTGGGCTGTGCGCCGGCAGCTTCCGGTGTGGCTCAAGCTGGCCGAGGGCATCCCGGCCGAGGCCGCAGCGCGCATCGAGCAGCTGGCGCCCATCACCGACGAGGCCAGCGCCCAGGCAGCCCGCCAGGTGGTCATCGAGGTGCGCGAGCAGGCCCGCGCGGCCCGCAACACCGCCCGCACCGACCTGATCAACCGGGTGAAGGCCGACGCCGCCGACGCCGCCGACGCCGCCGCCGACGCCGCCGCCGACGCCGCCGACGCCGCCGCCGCCGACGCCGCCGACGCCGCCGCCTACGCCGCCTACGCCGCCGACGCCGCCGACGCCGCCGACGCCGCCGCCGACGCCGACGCCGCCGCCGACGCCGCCGCCGCCGCCGCCGCCGCCTACGCCGCCTACGCCGCCGCCGCCGCCGCCGCCGCCGCCTACGCCGCCGCCGCCTACGCCGCCGCCGCCGCCGCCTACGCCGCCTACGCCGCCGCCGCCGCCGCCGCCGCCTACGCCGCGCGGCCGGTCGACCTGGTGGAGCTGCGCCGCAAGGTCCGCGAAGCGGTCCAGGCCAAACTCGCCCCCACCGTCGCGCAGATGCAGGACTCGGCGATCGCCACGTTCACCGCGATGGTCCGGATCGGGCGCGAGACATCCGAGGAATCCCCGCGATGACCGCCCGGACCGCCTTCAGCCCGGATATGGCGCGCTGCATGACCGAGGCGACCCTGCAGCTCAATATCACCGGCGCGGCCCGTGACCTGGGCTGGCGCGCGTACCACACCCACGACTCGCGCCGCTCACAGCCCGGATTCCCCGACCTTTGCCTGATCCACGGCCGCCAGGACCGTTGCCTGTTCGCCGAACTCAAGACCGAGGCCGGCCGCACCACCAAGGAGCAACGCGCATGGGCGGCCGACCTGCTCGGCCTCACCTTCGTCGAGTACTACCTGTGGCGCCCCAGCGACTGGCTCGGCGGCGACGTCACCCAGATCCTCGCCAAGCGCCCGGGCAGGCCGGCATGAGCGAGATGGAACGCGCGATGACGCTCAGGCTCAGCCGGGAGCTCTCGGACCGGCTAAGCCTGGCGTCCCTGGCTAGTGAAAGGCCGGTCAGCGAACTGGTGCGGGCCGCGGTGCGCGCCTACTGCGCCGAGCTTGAAGACGATCCCCAGCTCGTGGCCCGCTACGACGAGCTGCGCGCCGCCCTGCCCCTCCCGCCGAAACCATCGAAGGAACCCGCCTGATGGACTCCCTGAAACTCGCCGGCACCCTGCCGCCGGAGCACGACCGCAACGGCTTGGACTCGATCGCGGCGGAGATGGTGAAGAACCCGGGCGTGCTGGTCCCGGTCATCATGCTGGTCGACGTCAAGGCGATCACCGAGCGCACCGACACCGGCGACCACATCGGCACCCTGCGCGTACGCCACATCGAACCGATCGGGCCGAAGGACCGCGACGCCGGCCACCGCCTCTTCCGCCGGGCCCGCGAACGGCGCACCGGCAAGAACATGCTCCCGATCGCCCTCGAGGAAGAGGTCGACGCAGCGTTCGAGAAGGGCGCCGACTGATGCCCGAGCTCATGGTCAAGCTCGAGAGCGGCGAGACTGTGGAGCTGCGCGAGTGCGACTGGGTGTTCTACGCGCCCTGCGGCTGCCCGCGCGGCGTGATGAGCCCGTTCATCATGTCGACCGCGATCTACGACGAGGGCGCCGCGTTCACCGCGTTCTTCGACGACGGCCGCAAGCGCACCACCCAGGCCACGGTCAAGCGCGAGCGGGAGAGCGGCGTCACCGCCGAGCTGATGCTGCACGACCGATACCGCGCCGAGGTCTACCCGCGGATGACGGCAAAGTGCCCGCACACGGCGCAGACCTCGCTCGACCTCACCCAGGCGGCCGACACCCCATGACCGACCGGGACGTACGAGACCTGATCTGCCGTGCCTTCGAGGGGATCGCCGAGCGGCACGGGGTGGCGCGTAGCAAGTCGCACGCGTGCGCCCTGGAGCTGATCGCCGCCCTGCAGGGCCACGGTGTGCGTCTCGTGCGTCCCGCGCATCTGCATGACGCGGCCGCGGACTGGCGCACCCGCCGCGACCCGGGCGACTACGACGCCGGCAAGCGCGCCGCCCTGGCCGCCCTCAACGGCACCGGCATCTGCAGCCTGTGCCGCACCGAGCAGCTGCTCACCGGCGACGGCCTGATCGCCGACCACGACATCGAAGACCCCGCGCTCGGCGTGCTCGGCTGCCTCGGCGCCGGCATCACCCCCGACAAGACCACCACGAAAGCAGACACCTGATGAACACCACCCCCGGCCCGAGCGCCGACCCGGCGACGCAGCCGGCCGCCGACGGCTACGTGCCGTTCAACCTGAACGTCTTCGACTTCGCGGACTACGTGCGCAGCTCCACCGAGGAACTGCGCCCGATCGAGTCCGAGCGCGTCGACGCCGCGATCCGCCACATCCGCGATGAGCTGAACGGGCACCTGACCGACCAGCAGATCGGCCGGACGCTGCTGGTTACCGGATACCTCTCGCTGGTGATCGCCGACAGCGAGGGACTGGTCGACAAGTGGGCCGCGCTGGCCAGCTTCCTCACGGCGATCGGCGAACGCCTCTTCCACGGCGACCCGTCGCTGAAGGAAGTCGACCTCGACGAGGACCCCGCCGACGACGAGCCGAAGTCGGAGGCCGACGCCGCATGAACCACGACAACCTGGTGGCGGTCATGCCCGACGAGGCCGCGCGGCAACGGGACTTCTACCGCGCAGTCTCAGCTGAGCGCGTGCGCCAGCTGCAGAAGTGGGGCGACCAGCGCCACCCCGACGGCACCGGCCTGCTCGGCTCGCAGAGCAATGCCGAAGCCGCCCGCATCCACTGCCAGCGCGCGGCCGAGCAGGGCAACGTCACCTGGCAGCACATCCTCGCCGAAGAGGTCTTCGAGGCGTTCGCCGAGCACGACCCGGCCAAGCTGCGCGCAGAGCTGGTCCAGTGCGGCGCCGTCATCGCGGCGTGGATCAGCGACCTCGACCGGCGCACCTGATGCCCCGCCACGTCCCCGGCCACCGGATGCCGCAGATCGAGCCCCTGCACGCCGACGGCACCGTGTGCACGCACCCGACCGCGCCATCCGGCAAGCCGAGAGACCCTGACTCCGGATGCACCGGCCGCGCCAACTACCGGGCGACCTGTGAGTGCGGCTGGAGCGGCACCCAGCCGATACGCGAGTCGCTCAAGTCCGCGCGCGACGGCCACAAGGGGAAGGCCGAGGCGGCCGCTAAGGAGACGGCACGCCGCACGGCCGACATGGCGGCCGCCACCGCGCAGGCGGCCGCGGTGACGGTCACGTACAAGCGCACCGTGCGGGAGGTGCCCTGCCGCCTGGACTGGCCCACCTCCCGGCTGCTCGCCGAAGCGGTCCGCGCCCACGGCCTGCGCTTCGCCGCCAACACCCATCTGCGCCTGGTCCACGCCGGCCGCGTCTCGCCCCTGCCCGCCGACGCACACACGATCAGCCGCGCCGGGATCTGCAACGGCGATGCCCTCGACCTGCGGGCACCCGAACCCAAGAAAGAAGTACCCTGATGACCGGCCCCCAGATCGAACGCCTGCCCGACGGCCGTATCGCCGTCACCGGCGAATGGCACTGCGCCGGCCTCGGCGAGACCACCGTCACCGTCCCGGAAGAGGCGTTCGCGCTCGCGGTCCAGGAGTGGAACGCCAGACACCCCTCCGCCGCGCCCGCCGCCGACCGCGCCTCATCCGACCTCGCCCACGCACGCCGCAGGATCGCCACCCTGTACGTCGCCCTCGGCTGCCTGGTCGTGCTGATGTGCGCGCTCCTGTACGCCGTCAGCCGGCACACCACGGCCGACCCCGGATGCGCCGACTGCCCCACGACGCGCGCCAGCGCATGGCCGACCACCACCGGCACAGTCCCCACCGCCCCGACACCGAGCGTCCCCACGCTCGTCGCACCACGCTGACCCGTCCCGCCGACCCCGCTCAACCGACACGAAAGGCCTCCACGTGCCCTCCGCTTTGAACGACATCCTCGCCGAGGTCGCCGCGATCCGCGCCGACACCGACCGCGCCGGCGAACTCACGCGCCCGATGGGCACCGGCGGCCCGATTCAGCAGTTCGCCGCCAACACGGCGCGCACCAGCCTCAACTTGGCCGCCTACGGCGGCGTCGTGTCCTGGGCGACCCTGCTCAACGTCCAGTGCGCCAAGGCCTGCGCCGCCCCGGCTGACGAGCTGCGCGCGGAACTGCTCCAGCTCGCCGCGGTCGCCGTCGCGGCCGTCGAGACCCTGGACAGGGTCAAGAAGATCGAGGCCGACAATGTCTGAGGCCGACTACCAGTTCACGCGCTGCCCCGAGACGTACGCGCTCAGCCTCGAGGAGGAGCCCCGATGCGCCGTGTACGCCGGGCATCTCGAGGAGCACGAGACCGAGCCGCTGCCACCCGCCCTCGAGGACAAGAGCGACGGGGTGCACATCATCTACTGGCGCGTCGCCGAGAACGGCGACCCCGTCGACGTGCGCCAGGAGCGCATCGACGTCGCCTCGGCCGACGAGAGCGCCGATGGCTGACGTCGCCGTCGCGTCTCTCTGCGTGGCCTGCGCTACGCAGCCCCCGTACTGGCCGAGCTACCTGTGCGGGGGCTGCTTCGCGCGGCTGCGCGGGGACCTGGCCACGGTGGCGTGGGCGCACGGCTGGCTCGGCGCGACGATGCTCACCCTCGGCACGGCCTGGAAACCGGGCACGATCCATCGTGCGGGCGGATCGCGCCCGCCGTTCGAGGTGCAGCTGCACGACACCCGCCAGGACATCCACGCGGCGGTGACCCGGTGGGCGCGGCGCATCGGCGAGCAGCATCAGCCCGCCGTGCCGGGGCCGGCCGACTGGAGCGTGCAGACCCTCGGCCGGTGGATGCAGCGCTACACCCAGTGGTGCTCGGATCAGCCGTGGTGCGCCGACCTCATGGCGGACCTGGCCGAGCTGCGCACCGCGGCGGCCGCTCTCTCACCCTGGCAGCGCGCCCGCCGCGACATGCCGTTCCCCTGCCCGCGCTGCAACTGGCTGTCCCTGTCGCTCTACACCGGCAGCGACGGCATCACCTGCCGCAACCGGTCCTGCGGCGCACCGATGACCTGGGCCGACTACGAGAAGAGAGTGACCGACTGGTACGAGACCTATCTGCGACGGGAGAGAGATGCCGCTGCCGCCTGACCCGGACGACCCGCGCAACGTCGTCCTGAGCGTCGACGACGCCGCGACGGTCGCCGGCGTCACCCCTGATGTCATCTACGCCTGGCACTCGCGCGGCCTGCTCGTCGCACTCCCGGAAACCGAGCCGACAGGTAACGGGCCCCGGTTCACCGAGGCCTCGGTGCTCGCGGCGGAGGCGTCGACGAGGCGGCGACGGAGGGCGGCCGAGATCGCGAAAGCCGCGATCCGGTCGCTCACCGACCGGCCAGATTGACGAATGACAGAGTTTGTCAGACGATCAGCAGCGACAGAGGTATGCCCTCAAGGCCCCGAGACACATCGCGTCTCGCGGGCCTTTCGCGTTTTCCAGGCCCTGATGCGGGCCGCCCATCCTCCCGACCGATTCGGAGCACCCATGTCTCTGCACACGATCCTCGACGAACTCGACGGCGTGGTTCACACCGTCGCGGCGGAAGCCAAGACCGACCTCGCGCCGCTCTGGGGCCTGATCAGCCGTCTGCGTACCCACGCGGACACCGAGGCCGCGGTGCTCGAGCAGCACGGCGCCGCCGACCTCAAGCAGCTCCTGCACGACGCCGAGACCGCAGCCGCGCCCGTCGTCCAGGACCTGGCCAAGGAAACCGCCGCCGACGTCGAGTCCGCCGTCACGCCGACGCCGGCTCCCGAGGCGCCCGCGGCCGAGCCGACGCCCGCGCCGGCCGCGCCTGCCGGGACCCCGGCGCCGGAAGCGCCGACGACTCCGGCCGCCTAATCATGGGCACGTGGGTCATCACCATCCAGGGCCACGGCGTCCACGACAACGGCCTCGAGCACGACGCTGACGCGCGGCTCAAGCAGTTCGTCGATCAGCTGGTCGCCGATGGGCACCAGATCCTGGACGCCAATATCACGGTCGGCGGGATCAGGACCGTTCTGCGCGATCCGGATAACGACGGCAAGACCATCCTCGGCTACCGGTCGTAGCCCACAGACCGGCCGCCGCCGCAATGACCGGCCCGCGGCGGCGGCCGCACTACCGACTCGCGAGGGGGAGACGCTGTGACAGTCGTCCAGAACATCCCCGCGCGCCCCGGGCAGGCCGGCGCGGCCGACCGGCCCGTCATCATCACCCTGGTCGCGCCCGGCGGCATCGGCTACACGGCGACCGGCGACATCTCCGGTCCGCTGAACCTGACCACCGACAACACCGGCCACTGGTCCGCCGACCTCGCGCCGAACAGCTCGATCACGCCGTCCGGCACCTACTACCAGGTCAACGAGGACGGCGCTCTCTCCAACATCGTCGTTCCGGCCACCGGCGGACCCTGGAATCTGAGCCAGGTCCTCGTCACCACCCCGCCGACACCCGCAGCGCCCGGAATCACCGGAGTGCAGGTCGCCGCAGCCGGCACGGTCGACGCGATCCGCCCCGAGGTCAACCTGATCGCAGGTTCGGGCATCACGATCGGCGTTGCCGACAACCCGAGTCAGAACCGCGCGGACGTCACCTTCACCGCGACCGGATCCGGCGCCGGGGCGCTTCTCTCGGCGAACAACCTCTCCGACGTCGCCTCGGCCGCCCAGTCCCGCACGAACCTCGGACTCGGCACCGCGGCGACCGCGAATATCGGCACCGCGGGCGGAACCGTCGCGGCCGGCAACGACGCGCGCTTCACCTCGAACCCGTCGCGCCAGATCGCCGTCGCCGCAGACGGACCCGGATCATCCGTCACGCCGCCGGTCGGCACCTGGACACCCACCTACCTGATGACGTCCGACACGGGCGGCGTGTGGTCCGGCTGGGTCAACGTGAGCGACGGTTCACAAAACGACGCGCTGAGCTTCGATTTCGCCTGCTCGGCCGGAACCTACTCGATCGAGCTGCGCCACCTGCCGTACACGAATCGCGGCATTTACACGCTCCAGATCGACGGCGTTTCAGTGGGCACGCTCGACGGATACTCGGCCAGCCTCATCGCAGGCCGCAGCGTCCTGAGCGGCGTCGCGATAAGCGCCGGAATCCACGTCATCACGCTCGTCATGGCCACGAAAAACGCCTCGTCGAGCGGCTATATCGGAATGATCGAGCGGCTACTTCTGACCCGCACGGCCTGACGAATCGAGGAGCAGTGACCGCAACACCGATCGCCGTGACCCAGGTCAGCCGGGCCGGTACAGCGAAGGTCGCCGGAACGGCCGGCGACGCCGTCAACGGCAACAGCGTCTACAACGACGGCAAGGTCTGGCTCGAGGTGGTCAACACCTCCGGCTCGACCCCGCACACATGCACCATCGCCGTCGCCCAGGCCGGCCCCGACGGCAACACCGTCAGTGGCCACGTGATCAACCTGGCAGCCAGCGCAGACTTCATCACCGACGTGTGGCCCGTGAGCGTATACGGCAGCCAGCTGCAGATCACCGTCGACAACGCCGCCGTCACGATCAGCCCGTACCGGCATTCCTGATGCCCACCCGGCCAGCGCCATTCTGCCGAGGTAATAATCGGCGCTGTCCGAACAAGGCCGAAATCAAGGGCCTGTGCAAGACGCATCACGACGAGGCAGAGCGCGCCTACGACGCACAGAGACCCGACGCTGCAGCACGCGGATACGACGCACGGTGGCGAGAGACCAAGCGCAAGTACCTCGCCGAGCATCCCTACTGTGAGTGCGACGAGTGCCTCGAGCTGCCCGTGTGGCAGCGCCCTCCCGCTGTGGACGTGGACCACCGCGACGGCCTCGGCCCTCTGGGTCCCCAAGGCCATGACCCGGCCAACCTGCGGGCCATGACGCACGAGCATCACTCCCGCCGCACCGCCCGGGACCAGCCCGGCGGCTGGAACCGGCGTTCCCGCAGGCCGGGGGGTGTCTTCAAGGATGACGAGGACGCGACTTAGAC
>Ga0207663_10000114_pt1 | contig 38697 bp, 70 predicted proteins | sample LARL53metaG_FD_184346 | JGI IMG/M metagenome (GOLD analysis project Ga0207663, IMG submission 184346) | Corn, switchgrass and miscanthus rhizosphere microbial communities from Kellogg Biological Station, Michigan, USA - LAR L5-3 metaG... | ecosystem: Host-associated > Plants > Roots >...
CAGATGCGACCTGGGCCAGCCTGACGTCCTTGTGGGCCTTGGCGAGCTTGGCCGTAGCCGAGGTCTGCCCTGTGCCGCCAGAGGTGGTGTAGGAAGACGTATCCTCCTGCACCCCAGTTCCGCCGAGGAGCGTGTACAACCCAGGTTCGCCAGCGCCGGTCAGCCCGCGAAGACTGCCGTTCTCTTGCCTTGCCTGAGCCACGATCCCCATCGGCTTCATCGCGTTTCCCCGTCAACCTTCAGCTGTGGATAGATTGCAACCAGCGTGAAGGGTAGCGGCTGGTTGCAGAACACCCGAACGCGGGCCAGGGTGTTGTAGCCCTCATTGTACGGCTGCTCGTAGTCCCCAGTCTTCAGTGGGGGCGGCTGGTCCATGGGATCGTAGGGAGTGCGCATCAGGAACTCATTCTCCCCACCCTCCGGACCCGCGCTCCCACCCAAGGATTCGTGCAGGCGGAACACCACCTTATGCACCCGCTTGGTGCGCCCTTGGGCCGTGCCGTTGGGATAGCCGCCCTCGATCCTCATGGTGATCAGCTCGGCATCTGCTGGCAGGCCGACCTGAACCACAGACGCTGGCGCCTGCAGGTTGATCTGACCTCCAGTCACCGTCACCCGAGGGTGCGCGGCGCCGTTGACAGTCAGTGTTACCTCCTCCCCTTCCAAGTACCCAAGCCCGGAAATCGTATCCCGTGCCCAGCTGACGTTTGAGCTCATGAACCCGCGCAAGGACGGCGGCACCTCAGTAACGAACGTCACCTGTCCGCCCACCGTATCTACCCGGACGCGGGCCTGCTCGGTGGTGGTGGGGGAAACCAGAATCAGGTAGTCGCCGACATCTCCGGCAACCAGGGCGAAGCTGGTCGCAATCGACCCCACCTCGCCCGGCGCCCAAGTGAGTCCGCCATTGATGGTGGCAGTGCCCCCCGACACAAAGCCGTTGAAGGTGGAACCCGCATCCGAGAACAGGGCATCCTCCAGACTCTGCTCGCTGGCCTTCCAGTCGCGGACCATGTATTCGATGTAGCGCCGGGGCTGGCCGTTGATGACCCGGTAGACCTGCAGCCACACCTGATCATGCGTGCCATCAGGGGCCGGGATGGACACCACCGACTCCACCTTACCCTGCTCCCCAGTGGCGCCACCAATGCGGTGTGGATGCCAGCCCAGCACGTCCTGCTCCAACTGGTAGGACAGGGCAATCAGGTCGCCGTTGTTGCAGCACGCCCACATCGTGGAGCTTGGCTCCAGCGCGAAGGCAGACTGGATGACCTGGCCATTGGCGATCTGGTCGGACAACACCATCAGGTCGTTGGATTCATACCCGTTGACGTTGAACGAATATCGCATGTCCCGCAAGCGACGGCCGCTGCGCTGAACGAACAACGTCGACTCGCCGATGATGACCGGGGGAACCTGACGCGAGCCGTATCCCGATTCCTGGGATGCCTTGATGTTCCCCGGGCCAAACACCTCATTGGTCGTAACCTCGGACAGGGAGAACTCTCCGCCTCGCGTGCCAACCAACAGGGATTCTTGGGACGTCATCCATACGGCTGCGTTCGTCTCGCCCGAGGCAATGGTGATCGAGAAAGCCGAGTCAGGCAGGGTCTCGGCGCCATCACGACTGGCGAAGTTCTCGAAATCAGCCGCCACCGAACCCCATACCTGCTGCCCGCGTGCAAAGCACAGGCGCTCACGGAATATCTTGACCAGGCTCGGATAGCCGGCCCCAGCAGCGTTCCTCCATGCGGCCTTGGCCCAGCGCGTGGATGCATTGCCAGAGCTCACCGCCTGGGAGGGGATGGGGGTGGCCACCACTGCATTGGCCGTCGTTCCGCCAACGGCAGTAATCAGCGCCGTGCCATAGCCGGAATGCAGGTACTCCCACTGAACGCCCGGGTCGCCGTCGAACTTGGCGCCCTCTCGGTGGGTGGGCTTCACAGAGCCGGTCGTCCCCGCCGTCAGGGCGCGGTAGACGTTGGAGTCCGACCGACGTTCTGCGCCGATGGCGATGGTCTTGCCCACCTCCCAAACAGCGTAACCGTCCGTCTTCTTCTGCTCCAAGAGGAACAGGGTGCCGATCATGTCAGCCGTGAAGATGGAGGCCGACGCGGTGAGGGTGATCGCCCCACCCTGGGCGGAGGCGTACACCGTTACCGGGTTGTCAGGGTTAACGTCCTCAAATGGACCGCCCTTGATGTCTGCAGAGGTCAGGGTCCACCGGGTGGTGCCAAGCCGGGACAGCTTGCGCGGGATATGGCTCGGATGGGCGATGAAGATCACGTCACCCGTCTGCTCCAAGCTCAGGCGGAACGTCCCATCCGTCGCGTTGGTCAGGTCTGCCGCCGTATAGGGCGACCCGATTTCATACACATTCCCCGCCAGTGCGCGCCAGAACACGGGGTTGGTCACCGGGACGCCGATGCTCCCTTCCAGGGCGTAGTAGTTCACACCCGCTTGGGAAACCAGATCGCCCTGGACGTACTGGGTAGCATTGTTCCACGCAGCCGGCGTCGAACCCAACAGGAGCTGGCCGTTGTTGGTGTAGAACCTGATGTATTGGTCCCCGAATTCCAGAACGTAGCTTTCGTCTTCGGAGTACACGAACTTTGCCAGCCACGACCGCTGGTTGCTGACCTTGGCTTCGGCGACGAATCGGGTTCCGGGGCGACGACGGGCGGGCCCCTGCGGGATGGGGATGAAGTTGCTCATCCGGTAGCAGCCATTCCCGTACTTACTCATGTCAACCCGGCCAGCCCAATACGGCGAGAGCTCGCCCGCGTTGAAGCTGACCTGCTGGGGGGCTACGATCTGGGCCATTATCCGCGCAACCTCGACATGACCCAGCTGTCATCGCTGATGGTGTCTGAGGGCAGCTCGATGGCATTGGCGCGGGAGGCCTTACCCAAGGCCGCTTGGTACTGGGCCGCACACTTCTGCCACTTGCTATCGGACTGGGTGATGGCCTCGCAGGCTTCCATCGCCAGGCGGCAGGCGAACGCCTCGTTGAAGCAGACGTCCCACTGGGTCGTGTCCTCCGAGCGCGCGATGTAGCGCAGCGGCATCGGGACGGACGGTGGCGGACCTCCGGGGATCGGACGCCCATACAGGATCTTCCTACCCTCGATCACGTAGATCTGCGACATGCCCGCGTTGTAGTCGGACAGGTTGGGGCCAATGTCGAAGTTGAAGATGGACAGGATCCGTAGGCAATCATCCGGCAGCGTGAACTGTGACCCGTACCCATAGACGGGCACCTCGACGTCTGCCGCCAGTTGAGCTCGCTTGATCGAGAACGACCACTTCCGGGCGCGCAATTCGTCATCGCGCACCATCGCGAACATGCGCTTCAGCACCCCCGCAGCCTTCACATTGTCATCCAGGCTGATGATGGGGAGCTCGCCGAGCTTATCCAGCGCCCTGTTTGCCAGTTCAACTTGCGATGCCATGCTCTAGCTCCTTCCGCAGTACGTACCCCTCAGATGGGGTTGGATGTCGCTGGGTTCACGCCAGGAGCAGATGCGATAAGGCTGATGCCGCCGCTACCGCCCACCGTCAGACCAACGAAGGTGGCCAGGCCAAGCACCACAGGAACGGTGACCGTACCCGAAACCGATCCGCCAATGCTGGCGGAGACGGTCACGCTGCCAACATACCCAATGTCCAAGATGCCGTTTTCAGTTAGCACCTGAATGATGGGATTGACTACCAGCGGAAGGCCGAGAACGCCCACCGGCTGGGTCAGGAAATTGAGCTGGCCGAGCCCAAGGAGGAAATCCATGGGCCCAGCCACACTCTTCGCGATGGTGATCGCGGTCATCCGACCAGCGTCCGATCAGCGCGAGCATTGAGCCCAGTCGGGGTGCCGCCAGTGGCGACCGCCCGAATCTGGCACGGAGGGAGTTCGAACAGGAACATGCCCGGAGCGGTCAACGCCACGGTGGTGAATGTTGCGCCCGTTGACATTGCCTGTACTGGGAGCCATACGCCTCCGTCCGTCTGAACTTCCAGGGTGACGGAGGTGCCGCCGAAGGTGCCCGTAGCCGCGAACGTACCACGACCGCCCGGCCACGTGGTCGAACCACCAGCGCCAGCCGCTCCTACGTTCCTGAGGAGGGTGACGCTTGCACTCTGTGCCATGACACAACTCCTTTAAGCAGGGGGGAAGGCGTCTTGCAGGATGTAGTAAACGACTGCGTTCAGAGCCTTGGTCGCCGACTCTTTGCTGGCGCCAGCGGCGTCAAAGGTCCACCGGACATCGATGTATGCAGCGGGGGTCGCCGACGCACCCTTGGTCACGTCCTGGGCAAGGTCGCCGCCCACAGGGACGGAGTAGTAACGATCTGTCACGAATCTTCTCCTAAGAGAGCGGGGCCGAAGCCCCGCGCTCAGTTAGATGACGTAGGTCACATCGACACCGGCAGTGCCGGCAGCGGTGGTGGCCGCAGTCAGGGTCAGGGCGACGTCGTAGTCACGGGCCGGATCGACCGCCAGGCCCAGGGCTTCCCACACACGCTTTGCGCGGTTGGCCGGGGACAGGAGGTTGCCAAACGCCACGCTGGTGCCAGCCGAGGCAGCGGCAATCGAGGCAGCTGCGGAGAAGAAGTCCGCATCCACCACCGCGCCGCCGTTGGAGGCGATCTGGTAAAGGCCCACGTCTGCCGCACCCGAGGTGATCGCGGTGTTGAACAGGCGAAGATCCACGATGCGGGCATTGGACGGAATCCGGACGATGCGCAGCACCGAAGCGATGCTGTCACCGTTGGCCAGCGGAACGATGTCCACTGCCGATTCCACGGAGCCGCCGACCTGCGCGGCATTGGCCAGGACACCCGAGTTACGGGTGGTGATCTGAGCCGAGTTGGTTTGCACAACAGCCATGATGATTCTCCTCTATCGGCTCAGTTAGCGGGCCCAGGCCCGGACGACTTTCTTTTCTTCCAGGCGGGTCGCACCGAAGGTGGCCGAGGTGTACAGCTGCCACGGCACGGCACGCACGTCGGTGCGCTCATCGATGCGGGTGTTGGTGTCCTTCCAGATGCCCAGGTAGCCACCGGACTTGGCGTAGAACAGGACCGGGGTCGAGGTGCCGGCCGCGTCATCGGTGCCGTTGAACTCGGTCAGGCGCTCGCAGTGGATGAAGTTGAAGCCCAGGAAGCGGTCGATCTTGCCGTCACGCAGGACCGGGGTGCCATCACGCAGCTGGTTGTAGTCCTTGCTGGTGATCTGGACTTCGGCCAGCAGCTGGGCGTGCGCCTTGGCGTTCACGACGCAGTACAGCTCCTCACCCATAGTGTCCACGTCATTGGCCATGAGGATTTCCAGGGCCGAACGCAGCTTGGCCACATTCAGGCCGGACGCTGCACCACCGGTATTGACCGAGATGGTCTGGCCGGTGCCGAACGGGGTGGAGGTGGTGCCAGACTTGCCGGTCTGGTTGGTGCCCAGCAGGCCGTCCAGAATGGTGCGGTCCTTACGACGGTTCATGCCCGCGACAGCGCCGCGTGCCATTTCCATCTTCGGGTCCACGATCATCCGGATCAGGTCGTTCTTGTCCAGCAGCTGGTTGATGTCCCAGTTGCGGGGCAGGATCCAGCGGCGGTCGGTCGGGGCGTCGGTACGCGGCATCGGAGAGAAGCGCTCGGTGTTCTCCGATGCTTCGATCAGGCCGAGCTGGTCAACCGGCGAAGCCTGTTCGCCGTAGTGGCTGGTGCCAACACGGACGGACTGCTGCAGCTTGGACTCCAGCTGCTGGGTGAGCAGGGCAACTTGGGTTGCGAACTGCTGTGCGTAAAAAGTCGGGGCGAAGATCGTCATTGCGATAGCCTCAAAGGGAAGGAAAGGTCACTTCGGTTTGAGGTTTCCCCGGCAGGCCGGAACCCCTATGTCACCAGGGCCTCTGGTGGCGCAGGGCACACTTTCGTGCGGTCAGCGGGCCGATGTGCGGGCGCCCCAACCCACTGAGGGAAGGGGCGCCACTACCGGTTATCCGCTTACGTTGGCGATATTACGCCGGGCTTCCGCCGCGCGCAATGGTCTGCTGCAGCTGCGCCCACTCTCGCTGGGCATTCGCGTCACCCGACTCCAACCGTTTGAACCAGTCGCGATCTTGGCCCAGCTGCTCCACCCGGGCGCGGGCTGCTTCCGGGCTCATCGGGCCGCTGTTGGTGTCCGTGCCGCCAGCGGTGAACTTGGCCTCGCCGGCTTTCTGTCCGAAGGCAGCGAACAGGCGGATCATGTTGGCCGAGCCCACCAGATCCTCCATCAAATCCAGCTGCTCTGAGGTAAGGCCAGAGTTCGGCAGGATCTCTTGGCGGGCGCGGTCGGCCAGCTGGGACAGCTCATCGAAGTTTCCGCCCCAGTCGGCCTTCAGCTTGGCCAGATCCGCAGCGGTGGAATCCTTGAACGCCGTCTCATCGGCCAAACCCAGCTCTGCCAGGACGCCGTTGGACTTCTCCACCAGAGCCTTGGCCTTGTCTGCCGGGATGCCCAGCTCGTGGAACACCGACTTCATCTTGTTGGCGTAGGCGTTGCTTGCGCCCTCCGGAACCGGGAGGTCGTAGGCATCAGCGCTGTCCGGAGCCGCCCAGCCGAACTTGGCATTGAACGCCTTCCAGCCATCGGTATCGTTGGCGTCCGGGATCTTGGCCAGACGCTCAGGCGGTACGCCCTGCAGCTTTTCGAGGTTCCGGTAGGACTCGACGGCCGAGCCCATGTCCTTCCAGCCCTTCAGTTCCGCATACCCACGGATATCGGCATTCTCGATGCCGGAGTACCACTTTGCTTCCGGTGGAGTGGCGGGGGGAGTTGCGCCGCCGTCTACCGGCGGGTTGCCGGCATCAGCCGACCCGATTACATCGCTCATGGTTATGCCTTCTTGGTGGTGGATTCGGTCTTCTTCGCGCCCGGGTACAGGTCAACCGCAGCCTTCGCCGCGTCGCTGGCCTGCTGAACCGCCTCGCCAAACGTGCCCACGCGCGGGGCGACAGTGTTCAGTACGGTGGCGTAGGTGATTTCGTAGATGCGCTTCTGCTCTTCGTTCATGGCTGATCTCCATTGATCACACTCAACATCTGGTTACGCGCGACCGCCTCTTCGGCGACCGCTTGGTCATACGCGGCATTGGCCTTGGTGTAGGCATCGCTCGCCTTGTTCAGGGCGTCGGCGGCGGATACCTTCCGCTCACGCTTGAACCGGTAGGTGGCAATCGCCGCCTCAACATCCAGGTTATCGCTCACTTGGTCGCCTCCCTGAATGCAGCGATAGCCTTGTCAGCATCCTCTTTGGCCTGCTCATGACCCCATCCAGCTACGATGGCGTGCTGGTAAATCATGATCCACAAGTCTTCGGCCTTCGCGCTCACTTCGTAGCTCATGCGTCCTCCTCAATAGCCGACAGGATGTCAGCTTCCTTCACGTTGAGTTGCGCCGCAATCCGCAGGTACACAGAGCGGCGCCCCTCAGCATACGCCATGGCGATGGGGTCAACCCCCCGGCCCATGACGGTGGGCAGGCTGGACTTGAACGCCCCACAGAACCGGGCCAAGTCCTTCATCACCGTTGCACCCGCCTTGGTCAGGGTTTCCCCGTCCGGGTTCTGCAGGCAGTCACGGTAGGAATGCTTCTTCAGCAACAATCGGCGGATGCGGTCGGATAGGGTCACAGCAGGCCCACCGCGCTAGGGGTGGCAGCGGCCAGCTGCTGGGCCTTGGTAATGTCCAGTGCCGCCTTGCCAGCCACCGGAGCCGCTGCCAGGAGCTGCTGAGCCTGCATCTGTGCCGCCTGCTCTTCGCCGATCTCAGCGCTCTGGTCATCGTCCAGCATGTAGTCAGCCGGGACGCCCTGAATGTCTGCCAGGCCCTTCAGCATTGCCGAGAGGTCGGCCGTGCGCTTCAGCAGGCCAGGCTCCAACTGCTCCAGAGGGACAGCCGATTCCAGCCAGCGCAGGGTCGCAGCGCCCTCACCAGACCGCTGCAGCCGGTCCAGCGGGGAGGTGTACTTGATCGACAGGAAGCCGCCAGCCTCTCGGAGCTCAGGCGGCATCTCCGGCAGCAGGCCAGGGACACGGGACAGGATGTCCAGCTCTCGCTCCACCATCGGATCAAGCAGCTCGGACTGCTGGCGCCCAACGCTCGGACCCAACAGCTGCCCCTTCTCCTCGGCCCGAAGCAGCGCCTCCGTGGCCGTCATCTGCGGCTGTTCCATCAGGATCTGGAACAGGGTCACGAAGAAGGCGTCGTTGATCACCCCTCGGTCGTCCTGCACCATCTCCAGGCCAATGGCCAGATTGGTGCCGGACTGGAACGGGACCACGTTGGGCTGCCCCTGGTCGTTCAGCCAGCCCCGGTTGATGGCGTTGGACTTCATGTTGAAGACCTCCAGCGCATCGTCATCCACCGTCATCAACGGCGGATCTACGGCTCGCTGGCCGGCCCGTAGCATGGTCTTCTGCTTCTCATTGATGCCGTTGAGGGTGTTCAGCACCATGGATGCCGGGCCTCGCCCATACGTCTCGCGGGGCGCAGTCATGAACCGGCTGAACAGGTACGGCATGGTTCGGTAGCCGCCCTCCTCGATGATCTCCCGACCCTCGCAGGCCAGGTAATAGCTGGCGTACTGCATGCCGCGACGGTCGATCCGCGACGGGTCATAGTCCCGGTTGTTCTTCACGCAGTGGATGAAATCGAACTCCTTCTCAGGGTTCTTCTCCGCCGCCTTCACAATGCTCTCGGGCAGCTTGCCCTTCCACTCGGGCTTGGTCATGGCCTGCCGGGCGGTCAGGGTGAACTTGCGGTGCACCCGGTCGATGCGCCCAGCATGGTCCACACCCCCCCAGATGTCGCCCACGAACAGGGACCGATACCGCAGATCCTTGCCTACGTCGTCATCAAGGAAGATGCAGGAGTTCCCGAATGCGCCAAGGGACATGTACCCCTCACCCGTGGCGTAGGTGAACCCAGCGCGGGGGCTGTAGCGCGCACGGAACAGGACGTCCGTCACCGCCTCGCAGTACCGCTTGACCGAGTTCAGCTTGTTGAGCGCGTCATACCGGGTCTGCAGCGTGTGCCACCGCTGGGTGCGGGGGGTCAGGATCGACTCAACCGCCGCCGAGAACCGAGACAGGGCCAGGGCGCCAGTCGAATCGAACTGGAACTGGTCTTTTCGCTGCCCCTGCACCACGTCCCGGGACAGGAACAGGGAACTGGATGGCATGATCAGGTCCGCGATCCGCTGGTTGGTCGAATCGAAGTTGAACCTAAGCGATTCCATCGCGCTCTGGTCGCGCAGGATGTCGCTGGCGAGCTCGGCGTTGCTCATGGGTCAGCTCCCCGTCAACGTCTTAGTGCCCACGTTCGGCGCAGCCGGCATGGAGCTACCGTTCCCGCGAGACAGGTTGTAGGCCGCTCGGCCACGACGACGGCGCAGGCGCATATCGTCCTCGGCGTTCTGGCTTGCCTGATCGATGGTCGGGGTCGGGGTAGTCTCCTGGGTCACCTGCGTGATCTTGGGAGCCTTCGGGCGGGAGAACATGGCTTTGACGACACCCATGGGACTTTCCTCAGTCAGACGTGGCGTATTGGGACAGGGCGCTGCGTGGCTTACGGTTGAACATCGGTCGGTAGCCACGGGCCATCGTCCGGAATGCATCCGCCCCATGACTGGCCCAGTCGTGCTTGGGCTTGTCGTGGAACTTCTTCAGGTCTTGCGACCACTCCCGATGGTACATCCGGAGGCAGTCCAGGCCCCGCTGCATCCGCATGTTAGCGTCTTCTTGACTCTCCTCCAAGAAGGGGATCGGCTCGGTCCCAAACTCGCAGGTAATCAGGAACTCACGGGTCGCATTGATGGCCGAGGACAGGCTGTCATCCCGGGGGACAACCGAGTTCTTGATCCCCTTGGCAGCCAGCATGGTGCTGACCGTGGTGGTATTCATGTCCATCCCGTGGACTGGGTGGGCGCCGTCATGGGGGAGTAGGTGCAGTCCGTAGGTGTACGGGGCGCCATGCAGCCTCTTGGTGTACCACTCCAGGCCCACATTGGACCCTTCCAGATAGTTGATGATGCGTGGCCCGTTTGGGCCCTCCTGCCAGAACCAGATGCACATACTGTCCGACTGGCCCTTGCCGAGATCCCAAGCAGTTCCCACCGGGAGGCGGGGGTTCCACGTGAAGGCCGGGCTGATTCGACCCATCTGTTCAAGCCGGGTCATGTGCGGCCCGTAGTAGGCGCCCGGGAGGCTGGCAGCGCGGGAGCAGTAGTACTCCTGACTGATGATCGCATCGGCCTCCTGTTCTCCTCGCTCCGCCGTCAACTCGCGCTTCTCAGCGGCCACCGCATCGGCACTCATGGCCCCGGTGTCCTCGACCGTCAGCGTCTCCCCATACCACTCGGGGTCGCCCTTGGCGTAATCCACCATCTTGGCGAAGTGGTTGTTACCTCGGGTGGTGCTGATGAAGATGGCCCAGCCGCCGTTCTCACGCAGGATCGGGCGGATGTAGGCCCAGGCGTTGGGGTCGGCCAGCGCGTATTCGGAAAACACCACCCCACGAGGAGGCGCGCCCACAAGGCTGTTGTAGTTGTCCGACCCGACAACCTGCCACAGGGAGCCCGAGATGAGCTCGATCTCCATCTGCTGCTCACGGGTAGTCTTGCGGATCTCCTTCGGGAAGGCAACATCTATGCGGCGCTTGCCCTTGTGGGGGTCCACCGCAGTCCAGATCGCCTTACGGGCCTGAGCGGCCTCGGGGAGCATGTGCCAGTAGGTTCCAGGCTCCAGCATCGCAGCGCGCGCAGCCCAGTGCAGACTGATATCGTCCTTGCCGGCGCGGCGGTGCCACTCCAGGGCCAGTCGCCTCACCCCTCTCTCCAGCGCACCCCACGCCCCCATCTGGTAGTCACGGGGACGCCACCCATTGGCCGGGAGGATGATCTCGCTCACGGCTTGCCTTGATCGGTCAGGTTTAGGATCTTCACCATGAATGGCGTTCCATCCGGCCCACTGATCTCCTGCTTCTCACCCCACTTGCGGGGGTTCCACTTGGCCAACAGCTTCAGTCTGGTCTCGATCTGGAGCTTCCGGTGAGCCAGCATGTCGCCCTTCTTGGTCTCGGTGAGGATCAGGTTCCCCTCCTTGTCCAGCTCATGCTTCTCCTCAATGCCGACCAGCGGGGTGTCCGCAATCATCAGGCACTCGGCTGCCAACCACTCCTCTCCTTCCTCACGCGCATGCGCGATGGCGGCAGAAACGTGCGCGTTCTCCACAATCCATGCACGAATCGTGCGCGCCGAAGGCATCCCATCCTCTCGGCAAATCACGGCCAGAGGCTCACCAGCAGACAGCCTCTCGGAGATTCGCTCCAGAAGCTCGTCGCTATACAGACTGGGACGACCACCCTTGTTCTCGCTCACCTTACAGCTCCCATTACCCTGGCCTTTGTCCACTCCAACAGCCCGACCAGCTCGACAGTTCGGGTCGGCCGGCCGTAGCACCTATAGCTCAGCGCGCCCATTGGACAATCCATGATGACTACTGCCCGGTCCAGTTCTCCGAACTCCCCGGCCTCAATCCTGTCCGCCAGATCGCGAACTCGCGCAGCCAGGGATTGTTGGTCTACGCACAGGGAGTTATTGGGCAGGAGTTCCACGACGCTCACGCAGCTTGCTCCCTCTCATCAGTCAGTAGCTTCACGCCAATAGCTGCTTGGACCGCGAACAGGATGGGCACCAGAACTGGCGCCTCTCCACCCAGAGCCATGCCAATGGTGTAACCACACATCGCGGATGCCGAGAGTGCCAGGCCCCAGAAGCAGGACATGATCTCTTTGTGGAATTTCATGCCGCCTGCTCCTTCTCACACGCATCAGCCCTCATCCACCCGTAGGTGTGGGCCGCTGCTTCCAATTCAGGTTCGTTGGTCTTGGGTGCCGGGATGTCGGTCACGCTCTTGCCTGCCAGTCGGGCATTCCACCCAGCGTTGATGGCGAAGCTGAACCGGCTCTCGGTCTTGAAGTCGTGGAACCTGACCATCTCAGTACCCGTGCCAGCTCAGTGCTGCAAAGAACGCCAGGAGTACGACCAGCGCGACCCAGAAGGTTACCTTCACCCCTCGGCTCGGCTCATTGGGCGGATCCGGATGGAAGTTGCCGTGTTCATCGATGTGGCTCATGTCACTCCCCTGTCTTGCCGCAGCTCTCAGCCAGTTGGCGGGTTGCCAGTTGGCGGGTTGCCAGTAGCTCGGCCTGCAGCCACGCGGTCAAGGCATCTGCCCTGGCCCCGATTCCAATAATTCGTCCCGCAGACTCTGCTCGTAGCTGGTCGGTGCCATCCGATCCTTCGGGAGCTCCGGCAACGGCTTGGCCTTCGGCGGCGGGGCACACACGGTTCCGCCACTGCTCGCGCAGCCGCAGATTGCCAGCACGCAGGTCAGCGACCACAGTCTTTTCATGTTCAATGGCGCTCTCCCTACCAGCCTGGAACGATGACTCTGCCCGCGCTCGGGCCTCATAGAACTCTACCCTAGCCTGAGCCGCAGCGGTAGCCGCTTGTCCGGTCAGAAGGATCATCTTCTCCCGGTAGGACCGGAAGTCCTCCTGCTCAACCTGTAAGGAATGCTTAACAGTTGCCAGCCGGAGCGTCTGCACCCCCCATGCCGCGCTTACCGCTACCGCCAGCGCCAGAAAGGCCGCAGCCCTCCAGCCCCCGATGAGGCGAAGGACTGCGAGCCAGGTCATTGCGGCTTCTTCTGGCTGATGAACCGGGCGATCAGGCCGACGCCTGCGACGCCACGGATCGACCACTTGATGACGTCCGGCATGGCCTCGTCAGCGAGCATGCCCAGCGAGGTGGCGGCTTGGTACAGGTCCGGAGAGGCCACCAGCAGGGTCAAGGCCCAGGTGCTGTAGTGCTTCAGGGTCTGCCCGACAGGTGCGAGGCCCTGCGGCAGGAAGCTGGCCTTGTTCTCCTTCGGCGGCGGCTTGGTGATGATGGGCGTCGGGGAACTCATGTCACTTCCTCTTGGGCTGCGGCTGGCGCGGCTTGGCGTCAGCGACCTGACGCGGCTTCTTCGGCGGGGTGATGATCGGGGTCGGGCTTACCATGGGTCGCGTCCTTCTTTCGGTTCAGTTCTTTATCGATCTCCTCGGCGAACCGGGGAGCGAGCATGTACACGGCCTTGGAGTAGGCTTCGGATTGCTGAGCGATCATCTCCAGGCGCTGCTGGGTGCTGATGATCCAGGCCCCGCCAACGATGACCGCGCCCAGCGCGATGCCTACCGCCAGCCCATTCCAGATACTCCCTGCCCCTTCAATCCTCACTGTGTTCACGTTGTTGCCGCCGTGCTTCGATGACAACACCGTTTCTACTGTGTCTTTGAGACCTTGGATATCCTCCCTGACTTCACGAAGGTAACTCATTTACCCGTTCCCCTTGGCGTCAAGCCGGATCACCATGTCGCGGAGTTCGCCGACGATGGAGCGAATTGCCTCTACATCGCGCTTGATCTCGTTCAAGTCGTCCTTCTTGGGGAGGTCGCCGGCTACCTGCAGCTCCAGGCGGTGCACGTCCTCCTGCAGCTCGGCCAGCCGGCGGTCCCGCTCCTCGTTGCCCTTCTCGGCCTTGTTCGCGGCCCATTGGACCCGCCAGATACCCAGCGGAACGAGGACTGCGACCAGTAGCGGCCAGAACACTTCGAAGCTCATGACAGGAACTCCCTGCGCTCGTCGGCCCGGCGATTGCTCAGGCCCTTCATGACCTTGCCGTTGGCCTTGTTCCAGCGCAGGAACTGCTCGGCAGCGCCCTTGGCGTCCCCAGCGTTGAACAGCTTAACGAGGGTCGACCCACGGAAGGCGCTGATTCCGATGTTGTAGGCCAGGGAGGTCATGGCGCCAAGCTGGTTGGCCGTGGCCGGGCGCTTGATCGCAGCCTGGACGCCAATCATGAAGTTCTCCAAGTCACGCAGATGGCGGTCGTCGGCCTGTTTCTGGGTCCAGACAACCCCCTTGCGCACGTCCGGGCCAGTTGACCCCCATCCGATTGTCCACGGCGCGCCGCCAGTGGCAGGGTCAGGGTAGGCTTGGAGGTGGCACCCCTCCCACTTACGGGTCAGTCGGTCAGCGACGGACAGGGCCTCATTGGTCAGATCCACACTCACCTCCGCCCCATTGGCTGTAGATGGCAGGATGATACCGCATATCGAGGTGGATCAAAGTCCCGGCTTACGCCCTGCGTCGGCATCGGTCCGGGGAATGCTGCGGATAACTATGGGCAGGGTTCGCATCCTGCCCGCAGCACTCTTTGCTCACTTCAGCCCTGCTGGACCGTTCCGCCTTCCAGATGGGCGACGGCCCGGGCGATGTCGTAGGCCCCCTGCTCACTGGGAACCTCGCAGATCACAGTGGACCCCCCTGCCTGAGAGAGCTGCTGAACATCACATCCGTCTATGCACATCTCGTAGGAATACGGGTGGCAGTACCGCGTGACCACGTAGCGCACCACGGGGCGAATCCGGTACTCAGGCGGCGGGACGTTGTTCTGATCGTACATTTGAACCTCCAGACCCCTCGGGGTCACTTGCCACTGAGCGCCGTGGCCGCGATAGTTCTGGATGAGCCGGTGCTGATCTCCGGCTTTGCTCGTTTGCAAGACGTCTCTTGCACTAAGAAGCTGTTTCGCCGATCTGGCGCACGTGCGCATCAGCCTGCGCATTCCATCCATAGCGGTGAAGCCTGCCAGCCGTCGCTGGTTCGGATATGGGCTTTCGCCCGTCACCTCATATCAAGCCTCACCGCTATGGACCCCAAGTGGCCCCGACCTACTGGGGAGAGCAGGCCGGGGCCGAGGCAGGGGAGGCCTCTGGAACGATGCTACTCACGATCCGGGTGGTGCGCAACTACCGTGATCTCTAGGCGGGGATTCGCTTTGTCCACCCCCGCATTGGTGATGTGCAAACCAACAATCTGGCTGTCGTCCTCATAGATCCTGGCGTGACCCAGCGCGTCCAGCGGAGCCTTCAGGAGGTTGTCCAAGTCCCTCCTTCTCAGGTCTGGGAACCACGCCTCAATCGTCACAACCACCTTCTTGGCGCCGAACCTCTGGTGCCCAACCGTGCACAGCATGGCGGCAGTTCGGTATTTCCTCCCCGCATCCGACATCAGCATCCGGCCCCGGAAGGTCCGCCAGTACGAATTCACACTGGGTGGCCACGGCAGCGTAATCACGCCCCCTCCAAGTACCGCCGCTGGCGTTCCAGAAGCTCGTCGTCCGAGCCAAACTCCGCATGGAACGGCTTCGACCCTTCCGCCAGGCTCGGCCCGTACTGCTCGCGAAGCTGCGCGTGCGACATCCCGAACATCGGCCTGGCCATGTGGTGCCACTGGCATAGCCCGCACGTCAGGTCGTGCCGTTTCTTCCCCGCCGTGTGGTGCCACTGCACGTAGCCGCTACCGGTCATGTCGATGCCCCGCTGGATGCATGCCATGCACGGTCCGGCGTGGATCAAGGTGCGTCGCGCCAAGTCAGCCTTGGTCAGCGACTTCCCGCCGAACGTCACGGCGATACCTCCGGGCGAGCGGCTAGCATGCTTCGGTATCCGCGCACGTACGTACCGCTATCACCGCCCGGAAAGCCGTGATCCTTGCAGGCCGCCATAACCATATTCCGAGTCGGCTCCAATGGCACCAGCACGAACCCCTCGGGCGGCGTGAGGGCGGCGATTATGGCTATGAATTCTGCAGTTCGGTCAAAGAGGCCAGCTAGGGCCATTCGCGCATAATCTTCGCGTTGCCTCTTGGCATAGGCGTCGGCCAGCAGCTCCCGCGCTTTGCGTTCGATGTCTTTCACGGCTTCACCTTCTCCGCCTTCTGGCAGTCCATGCACACCTCCGCGAAGTAGATGGACTCGCCCTGTTGCTGGCGGACCAGCCGAACGGTGTTGTGCGGGCAGCGCCAGCGACGCAGTGCGTCACCGATCAGGACTACCCCCAGGGCGACGACCGTCAGTGCGGCCATTCCGAAAGCTGCGTGGATCGGGTTCATGTTGGTTCTCCGGTTGGGAGTGGGGGTAAACCTGGGTAGCAGTCCATGTAGGCGCCGATGACTTCCGCGGCGACCTGCGGGACGATCGCGTTGCCGAAGGCTTTCAGCGCACCGGTGCGGGAGTACCAGTGGAACGCTTCCGGGTCTTGGGTGTCAGGTTCGAAGCCGGGGCGCAGAGCAGCCACTCGACCGGAAAGCCCATGAGCCAGCAGGGGAATGCTGGGTTCAATCCGACGCCCTTTGTCGTCGTGTCCCTGGACCCGAATGGAGGAAGCCCAACTGCTAGCCCGATGGCCTGCGACAGCGGGATTCCGGTGTCCTGCGGACGCGGTGGCATGCAGCCGCGGCGCGAGTCCGCGGCCGTCGGAGTTGGCCATAGACGATGGTTCTGCTGCAGCCAGAACACCTGCCTCGGCAGCAAGTCCAGCCTGCTTGCTCCATCCTTCCGCGGCGCGAATGACATGCCCAGCGAGTCCTTGTGATCCCGTGTCGTTGGGGTGGGCCATAACCCAGAGGCGATCCCTTCGGTGCGGGGCATCGACGGCACAAGCTGGGACAACGATCGCCCTGCCGGGGTATCCAATTCCCTCCAGGTCAGAGAGCACTCCGTCGATCCAATCGCGGCCAACCGCTGCCGCAACCTGCTCTCCCACGAAGACAGCGGGCCTTCTGGCACGGATGAGCCGGAACTGGTGTGGCCACAGATGCCGATCGTCATCCTGGGCTTTGCCTTGACCCGCGAGCGAGAACGGCTGGCACGGGCACGAGCCCGTCCAGAGCTCGCGATCATCTGGCCACCCAGCAAGTCGTGCTGCGAGGGGCCATCCGCCGATGCCTGCGAAGAAGTGGCACTGCGTGTATCCGGCGAGGTCGGAGGGTTGAACATCGGTAATGCTCCTGGTGTCAACGTGGCCAGGCGGGATCAGCCCAGCATCAATGAGGTTTTGAATCCAGCTCGCTGCGTAGGGTTCCCACTCGCTGTAGTAGTTCATTCCACCCCCGCCCCTGCATCGCGCCGGCTGTCGATCATGACTCGCGCCTCGATCAGGTCCACGTCCATACGCTCCATCACGTCCACCGGGTCGCACGTGCCGCCCAAGTCGATGATGCGGTCTCGGCCCGATTCCAGCAGCCGCACGTATGCCTGATACAGGCGTCGCAGCGGACCCAAGTCGATGCCCTGCGCCCCCACCCACCCCACAAACCCCAGGTTGTCTACCAAGCCGCGCTGGCCGGTGGCCGGATTGAAGATCGCCACGCCGTTGGTGACGTAGCCCTGTGCGGCCAGATCATCCAGCTTGCGGGTGGCGATGGGGCCCAGGTCGATGCCCTGCGCCCGGTCGCGGCGGTGGAATCCTTCGGAGCTGGCGCCGGCCCATGCCGCAAAGCGCTTTGCCTCCGCGATCTGCTGATCGGTCATCCGGTCGTGTTGGCCCATCCCAAGAGCGAACCGTAGCGGCTGGCCAACAGGGCTGCTGCCGCCTTGGTGGTGCCACAGCACCCATGCGATGGCTGCGCGCGCCGTGTCGGTGAAGTCGGGAGACATTTCCACCGGCTGGCGGGCGGCGAGGGCGGCCATCCCAGCCAGCAGCGCCGCCTTGAAAGGCCGTGAGGTAGAGGACCAGTGGGTGGCTGCTTCGAGCGCCTTAATATGCTCGCCCGTATCACCCTCCACCTCCCCACCCTGCTGATTGCCAGTTCCGTCACAGCGCGGGCAATCCACGCCGTGGTCCAGTTCGTCGGAGAACACTTCACCGATCCCTGCGCAAGCATCGCACCGGGCCCGCTCATCCCCGCCCAACTCTCCGGAATTTCCGGATACCTCGTTCAGGGCTGCGGGCTGGGGGTGGGCGTAGACCGGCACAAGTACTTCGTCATCCGCCACCTGTAGCGAACCCGGCTTTGAAGACATACATGCGACCGTATTTCCGTTCCGCTGGATCAACCAGGCCACCGGCACCGCATCATTAATCTTGGTGTTCATTGCTCTTCTCCATTGCGGCGCGGGCACGCTCTGCCATTTCAATCGCAAGATCTTTCCATGCCCTCTCGCCGTAGCCATCCATGTCGTAGTGGTTTGCTATGGCGTCAAGGGCGTCCTTATACCCCTCAACCTCGGCGCTCTTCGCAGCCAGGGCGGAGCGGAGCGTGTCGATTTCAGACTCAGCTTCCATCAGCTCGCCATAGGCCCACGTCAGACCATCGCAAAGACTTCCCTCCGTACCCGGATCTCGCCCTGCTGCAATCCTCTCCGACTGCAACTGCTCAATCAGGTCACAGGCGTGGTTGTATGCGTCGGCTCCATTTTGCACATAGGTCGCATCGCACAACCGCTCCAGCTCATGCACCTTACTAGTCAACTCCGCAACCACCTGTTCGTGGTCGGTGAACCGCACGTAGTCGCCGTCATCGCGCTTAAAGACATTGCAATCCCGTGAATCCTGAGATTCAACATCCCACCGCGCCACAGCCTTTGTATCAGTAGTCATTTCTAGGCCCCTGCCTGTTGTGTAGCTACGTTATACACCCATCTTGCCAAAATGCAAAGGGTTTTTCTACACCGTTACAGGCCGGATTCGTGAGAGTCCCATTTCACGCCCTGATCGACTCCCCACGCATAGATGAACTCGATCAGCTCCGCACACGCCCTCTTGCCGAGATTGCTGGTGCGGACAGGGACCAGCTCCACGCCGTTCCCGTCCAGTGCCGGAAGGATGGTCAGGGCTTTCCCCTCCGCGCGGCACCAGGCGCTAACCAGCAGCCTCTTCCACGTCTCGACGTCTCGCTTGGCCCCAGCCCATTCAACCTTTCTGGCCAGCTCACTGATGAGGGCATGAAGCAGTGCGTTCTCCGGCAGAGTGCGCTTCGGCTCATCCACCGTGACACGGACCGGACCGGACTGAACCCGCTCCTGTATCTCGGCTACCAAGCGTCCCACAACGTCGCGCCATGCTGGGTGTAGCTTGTCAATTGCGAATACCCGCTTGCTCATTTCCCCTCCCTCCTCATCCGTTCGTCCGTCGCTCGCCAGCCCTCTTTCCACGCCCTGCGGTACGGCTCGCCCTGCTCACCAATCGCATATGTCGGACAGGTGTCGATGCCTCGGCCGTTCTCCCTCGCCCAGCCGCCCGCTATGCGCGCCTGCTCAATGTCCATGTCGCCGCTCCAGCCCAATGCGGACCCTGGCAAGGATCACCGCCTTGAACGCCGTCCCTCGCTGGCAGCGGTATCGCCTGCGGATATCATCGACCAGCCGACGCGTGCGAAGTCGCATCAGGTCCTCGCACAACTCACCGCTGATCCGTTCTGCCATGCTGGTTGAGGTTCGGCGCTCGCGGGTCACGGCGACACCTCCGGGCGAGCGGCAAGCATGCTTAGGTATCCTCGTGAGTATGCTCGGCCATCTCCACCAGGGTAACCGTGATCCTTGCAGGCCCTGATAACCATTTCCCGCGTCGGTTGCAATGGCACCAGCACGAATCCATCAGGAGGCGTTATCGCGACCGCAATCGCGCGTAGGGCCGCAAGCTGAAGGCGCATCCCATACGCAGACTCGCCGCTCCTGATGGATGTTGCTGCCAGATGATTTCCATCCCTATCAAGCTCAGCCGCCAGCAGCTCTCGCGCCCTCTTCTCGATGTCGTCCATCACTCATCCCTCCCGGCGAGGTCGGCATCATTCAGTCGCTTACACTGCTTTTCAGCCTTGTCCCAGCCATTGTTCTTCAAGATGTCCCACCGAGTTACAGTCCGGCGCTCTAACGTATCGTTCACATAAGCGAACCGACTGCCCGATTCCTTTAGCACTACGTAACGAGGCATGACCCTGGCCTTACCTGCCGTCGTGCTTGTGTCGATGGGTTCTAGGTTCATTTGGATTCTCCTTTTACTCGGGCGAGGGCTGCGCGGACGCGCAGAAGGAATGGATGTTTCGCCGCTTGTGTAAAACCCTTATCCACATCGCCTGCTGCCAGCATCAGTTCGGCGACTGCGGCGCGAGCCTTTTCAAGTTCATGCGCCGTCGTGGCCCTGCGGTCGTGAAGTAGGTAGTTCCCCGCGTCATCCATAGCCCGAAGAACATCCACCGGCCCGCTCATTCCAGAACCTCGCGGTAGCGCACCTGCTTTGCTTTTCCGAGATGGCTTTGGCGAGCCTCCTCAATAGAATCGAAAGCGCCGAACTCAACGCCGTTGGGAAATCGATTTCGCCAAATCTCCCTAGGCTCGGGCTTGATGCGGTAGTGGATAGGATGGATATCCGGATTAATATCCTCAACGTCATACCAGCCGCCGTTAGTCCTCGTGAGCTGAATCACTTTCCCGTCAGCCAACGCCTGCACCAAGGGCAGGTAGTCCTTTGCGTTTTCGCGGTTCATCCTTCGATCTCCTGACAATCGCTGATGTCAAATGACTTCTGACCTCCATCCCAGCACAGCACCAGAGTCAGATTCGAACTGTAGTAGCCGTTGTTCGATCCGTAACCCGGCACCGGAATGGGCTGGCCGTTGACCGGAAGAAGGCGGATACCGAAATCCTCAACGCGCTCAAAGAAATCCCCATCAAGGTCGAATTCAAGGCCAGCGAAGTCGTTTAACCCTAGGTCCTTGAAGCTCAGATAGTGATTCTCACAGCAGTCCTGCTCGTGGTCCGAATACAGCGTTTGACCTGTATCAAAGTGCACGATGTCGTCTTCAACCTTAATTACCTTGCTCATAGCTTCAACTCCTTTGCTAGTTGTTGCCTGCAGCCTGATTGGCCTCGGCTATCATGTGGTCCCGCTCGTCGTCAGTGATCGCGCCGTAGTGGTGCTGCTGACGGATGTACGCAATCTTTTCTGCAAGGCGCTCACTGCTGCCATCAGGAGCCGCGATGGCCACACGGGGCTGCGGAAGCTCACCGCCAGTCATCACGAACTCGCGCGCTGCCTCGTATGCGGATTTCAGCATGCGCTCTGCAGACTTCGCATCCGCTTGCCAGTAGTTGAACCCATCCACGCCCTGCCACACCAAGATCGCGAACGGCGTACGGACCTCCGTCTGTCGCCCATTGGCGTTGATCTCAGATCGGACGGTCTCGAAACTCGGGATGCCCAGGCACATGGCTCGGAACTGAGGGAGCGTCGGAGGCCACGGATCGGCGCTGGACACGCACGACTTCAACCCATGGCCCAACTGCTGCCGGCTCATGCCCGCCAACCCACCCGACCACGTGTCGCCAGCCATCGAGCCAGGATCTTCACCGTACGCCGAAGTCCAACGGTGGCCGTAGATCGCCGTCATCCTCTCCCACAGGGTGCTGGTTGCCGAGGCGGAGAGCCTGCCCGTCGATGAACTGATCCCGCTGCTGGTATCGCTGGCTTGCGGCTTGGACACGCTCGACCGCTGATCTTGGTTGCTGTTTCCCATTTCCATTCCCTCCACGGTTTTCGGTTGCCTTGCGAATCCAGTTACGCCACGTCGCCTGCCAGTCAGCTTTTCGTCCCTTGGCGCCAGCCACGCTGTGCCAGTAATCACGGAAGCTGTCGGCTTCCCGGCGAGCATTGAACCCCGGGAACTCGGTGGCTGCCCAGCTCAACCACTCGCCCGGCACCGTCCAATCGGTAGGCAGTCGGGAGCCGGTAGGCGACGAAGGCTTTTCAGCTTTTGCTTTTGGTTGGGCAGGTGCAGGTGCAGGTGCAGGTGGGCATTGCCCTTGGGCATTGCTTGGTGATGCTAGTAGCATGCTACTAGCATGCTTGTTCCATCGAGCATCCGCGCCACGCTTACCTCTCTCGATTCGCGCACCCTTCCCAGCGGCATACGGGTTGTGCTCTTCCCAGTCGTGAATAGAGCGATCGAACTCGTCTCCGTCCATGAAGCCGACATCAATCAAGGTAGCCACGAAGCGCCCTGGCTCACCCTCCCAGTCCGACTCTTCTTCAAGATCGATATCCGAAAGCCCAGACAGGTCACCCGTCCACCGCTCTTCGCCAACCCACATGAACAGGCAGACTAAAGACCAGCAGCCATCGGCGCCGAGAATTCTTTTGAGTCGCTTCGTTTTCCGGTGTCGCCGGAGGCCCACAGAGAGCCGAACATCATCAGTCATGATTTACCCGTCCTGCTGCCCGTCGTAGATGGCCCCAAACCGGACGGGTTCGGCCTGTCCCCCGGTAGCTACTCCGAGGTAAGGGGCAACGTGATTATTGCAAAACCGCAAGCCGTGTCAAGGGGTTTCCTCACACGCCTCAATGACGGCTCCAACCAGGCAGAAGTGGAAAATTGCCCAGATGATTGCAGCGACGGACCGGCCGAAAACCGACCAGCACAGCGGGTCCAGATCGCCCGCTATGAATGCCCCGAGGAGATACAGGACAAGCGTGAATGCGATGGAGATGAGGATTCCAGAGGAGATGTAGCGCATCACCCCGCCCTCCATTCAGTAACGAAACTCATGTGGGAGTGCGCAGCTTCGGACTGAGCTATCCCGACCTTCTGGATGTAGCCCTTCTTCGCGGCCTCCCGCATGGCGTGGCCCCAGCTTCTCAGATGAGGCGGGGTCGGGACGCACGAGCCAATGACGCTGTTTCGGACCCGCTCGGCAGTAAACGTCTCGCCCCGGGCGCGCACGCACCTGGCGTAGGTCCGGATCGCCTCCACGGCCTTGTCCGTCCAGCCAAGGTGGATCTCCTCGGCGTGCTGGACTGCTTGGGCGATTCCTGCGTCTCGGGCTGCTACGGATTGCTTACTGGCCATTGGCCTGCCTCCAACTCGTCAAGCAGATTATTTGCATGTGCAACCGCGATTTCAGCAGCGCGCTCAGGATTCTCGCGATACCAGTCTTCATTCAGGAGTGACTGAAGCGCCATGGCGGCGAACAACTCGCGTTTGGTGAGTTGGGCCACCGGGTAATTCCCGTTCATTCGTCTTCTCCTTGTTCGCAGACGCCGTAGTTCGTCTCGTCGGCGTCGATGGGGTCGATGGGTGTCAGCAGGGATGGCTTTGCGGTTTCAGCTTGGAGAAAGATGACCCCGCGAAAGAACCGAGTGCGGATAAGGGGCTGATCGCACAGTGGCTCCGGCTTCGGGATGCTCTGCAGGGCCTGGCCGAAGAGGCGGTCCAACTCGGAACCGGGCGTCACGGGCGGCGCTCCTTCGATTCGGTCCAGTGGGTCAGCACGGCGTGGCGCCCTTGATTTGGCGCCCAAATGCCGCGCTGATCGTCGACGGAGGGTTCGACTTCGAACACGCGCCATTCCCCATCGCGGTCGCGTGCCATGAAGTTCGCCCACTCCGGCGCGTCCTTCCAATCCGGCTTCACTTCCCACCTCCCTTGACGCGCTCGCCGCGCTTGGCGCCGCCCAGGATCTGGCCAACGCGTTGATAGGTAAGGCCAACCTCTTCGGCGATTTCAAGCTGGCTCTTGCCGTTTTCACGCAACCTCGTGATCTTCGCATCCCGCCTTGCTCGTGCCGCCTTGGCATTTCGGGACCGGCGCTCACTGGCCTTCACAAGTTCCTGTCGTGCGTTCTTCTTGGTTGCCACTGGGTATCCCCTCTGCTTGGTGTGGGTACAGCCTAGACCATCGTTTTGGAGAATGCAAATCTTTTTTGCCCAAACGCTTGACATTGGATTTCGCCTGTGCAGAATAGGCATCACCAGCCACGGCCAACCCAAGAGAGACGACATGAACACCAAGTGGACCCCCGTCACCGCGACCGATCCGAAGCCGGATGACTCGCTGATCGACCTCATCTTCACCCCGCAGGAATACGACTTGGTGATGCTGACCAAGCTCGACGTGATGGCGATGAAGATCGCCAACCGTCAGTTCACTGAGGGCCTGGTGGTCACCCACCTTCAGCCTTCCGATTTGACTGAACAGGAGCGCGCTGCGTTCGGGATTGGTGAGGTATGAGCGCTTCCGCTCCTAATGTTATGCATGAGGCCGAGCTTGCCTTGATGGACTTCAACCTGTCGGTGACGTGGGACAAGTTGAGGAAAGCTAGGGCAGCAGTCGAAGAGCTGGTGGCAGCACTCGACCATCACTATATGGTCACTTCCGAGTGCTGCCACCCCGAAGAATTCCGAGAGGCATGCCAAAGGGTTCAGGCGGCCATCAACGCAGTCAAGGGGAAATCCGCATGACCGCCCACGACACCTGGAAAACCGACGCCCCCGAGCCGCTGGACCTCGCAGTGGTGGAGGGTGCCATTGACACCGTAGCTCAGTGGTACGTGGACAAGGGTGAGCTGACTGAACTGCTCGCCGTCCTGTACTTCGGGTTCGGGTCGATCCACGAAGCCATGTTCCAGCTCCGTCTTCCCGAGCCGCTGAACCGAGACTTCGCCGAGATCGAGCGCAAGCTTCGCGCGATGAAGAGTCTCATTGATGAAGAAGTTGTTAAGCAGTCCGCCTATCAGGAGAAGGACGATGAGTAAGCTCGACCGCCTCGCGATGTACTGCTGCTTCCTGCTCGTGTTCGTCCCGGTGGCTGGCCTGCTGTTCTTCGCCTTCGCGCCGGACTCGCACGTGAACCACGTCCTGGCCTATGTTGATTGCGGGAGGAAGTGATGCGTATTAATTTTGAAGTAGTGAAGGTTGTCGGAACTCGGACACTGGTTTGCGAGGGCGGCTGTGGCCGTCGTGCTGCTCGTCGCAAGACTTTTGAATGCACCATCAACCCATTCAATAGAAATAAGGATGGGACGATCAAGAGCCGTGAAGAAGTGCGCGCCCAGGCGCAGGCCGAGGCGAATAAGTGGAGGCCTGCGCCTTACACCTGCACCGCCTGCGGAGGTCATGCATGAAAATCGAAATCATCGAACACGTGAAGCGCGGGAACTGGCCGCTGCCGACTCCGACCAACGACGACAGGCTGCGGGCGTTCCGGCTGAAGCTGGCATCTCGCGCTGTCGTGGTGCCAAATGTGTACTTCCACAAGCGTCTGAATAAGGGAAACTAAATGACCAGTAAACACACGCCGGGGCCGTGGGTGGTTCACCAGCGACCGAGAGAGCCGTACGAACACGGCCACCACGTGACGACTGAGGATGGCCTGACGATCTGCAGCGTGACCTATCAGTTGCCGTCGAGGACCCCGATGGGAGTCGAGGAGACAAAGCGCATCGCCAACGCCCGCCTGATCGCCGCCGCGCCGGACCTGCTGGAGGCGCTGTCTGGCTGCGTCGAGCACATGGAACATTCGACGCCGCAGGGTCAAGCCGCCTACGAAGCCGCCCGCACCGCAATCGCTAAGGCAACCGGTCAGTGACATGCGCAGCGATAACAACCAACTCAGCCTGACGCGGGACGGCGAGATGGTAGATCCGCAGCTTGCTGAGTCCTACCGCAAGCTGGCCCAATGGGCGTTGACCGTTGGGAATACCGCGCACTTCACCGCGAAAGAACGACACGACTACTACCTGGCCGAAGCGGCTAAATACGAACCCAACCACAAGCTGGCCGCTGTGCTGGCAAAGGAAACTACATGAGCATCCAAGGCTGGTACTACCTACATACCAATGGCGATCTGATTTTCAAGCCGCATCCGGAGGCCGCTGTTGATATTCGGGACTCGGACTTCGCCCGTCACCTTTGGCCGATGGACCCTGACGACCGCGAGGGGGCGTGGAAGATCCTCGTGGAAGCACATGCCCTTGGCGCCAATCATGCGCGGGTCGATGAACTGGCGGCGAAGTGGGGGTGCAATAACGCGGACGCGGACAACTACGCCGGACGCCTGGGCGTGACTATCCAGCGCGATGGCGATGCGTGGTGCGCCACCGGGCCTGGCTTCCAAGACATCCAATCTTCTCCGGTCGGATTCGGCGGAACCAAGCTGGAAGCGATGGCCAACTTGGCGCGCGCACTCGGCATGTCTTCCGGGAAAATGTGGGCGCCGACCTTCCGTGATCTTCTGAAAAAGGCAGCATGAGTATGACCACCGAGATCACAACCACCGGACAGGAATCGGCCAGCATGCTTGCCTTGATCGCCAAGGCTGCATCTGACCCTGCGGTGGACATCGAGAAGCTGGAGCGCCTGATGGCGATGAAGGAGCGGATGGACGACAAGGCGGCGGAAGCGGAGTTCAACGCCGCACTGTCCCGTATTCAGTCCAAGATGGGGCGGATCTCCGCCGATGCTGTCAACAATCAGACCCGCAGCGCCTATGCCACCTACGGGAAGCTGGATGCCGCGCTGCGTCCGGTCTACACCAGTGAGGGCCTTTCCCTGTCATTCGGCACGGAGGAGGCCGGAGAGGGCAACGTTGGCATGATCTGCTACGTCTCTCACCAAGCGGGCCACACGCGCATCTATCGGGCCGTGGTGCCGTCTGATGGAAAGGGGGCCAAGGGTAATGACGTGATGACCAAGACCCACGCGTTCGGGTCCGGCACGGCCTACGGCATGCGCTACCTGTTGAAGATGATTTTCAACGTAGCTATCGGCGAAGAGGGCGATGACGGCCAGCGCGCTGGTGGCGACGCGATCCCGGCCCAGGATCAGGGCTGGATCGAGAAGGTCGCTAAGGTTCGCGACTACCCGTCCTATCAGGCGATGAAGGCCGAGATGGTCAAGGACTACGGCGGCAAGCCGGACAACATTCCTAAGGTCGTCCGCAATGCATTCAACGTGGCCGCTGCTGAAACCAAGCCGAAGGACATGTGATGCCGACTTACCACCACGACATCATCCAAGGTTCGCCTGAATGGGACGCCATCCGTGCGGGCAAGTGGTCCGCCTCTCGGGCCGGGACCATCATGGGAGGGCTGGAAACCAAGGGCCTCTCCGACCTCATCATGGATGTAGCCTGGGGGCGCGTGCATGGACCCATCGAACACGCCAGCTACAAGTCCGCCGCGATGGAGCGGGGTAACGCTTTGGAGCCTGACACGCGCGAGCGGTATGCCTTCCTGACCGACCATGTGGTTCAGGAGTGCGGGTTCGTGGAACACTCGACCCTCCCTCACGTGGGCTGGTCACCGGATGGGATCGTGGGGACGCGCCACGCCATCGAGGCAAAGAACCCGCTACACAAGGCGTACATGGAGGTTCTACACACCGGTCGAATCCCGGCAGAGTACCGCTGGCAGACCAAGTGGGGCATGTGGGTTGGCGAGCTGGATACGATGGACTTCCTTTGCGATCACCCGAAGGCGAAGCTCATCATCATCCCGTGCGAGGTCAGCGATTCCGAAAAATGCCAGATGGCTGACCGTGTGGCTGTACTCGAAAAACAGGTGCAGACGTGGGTTGATCGTCTGCAGAACGTCTAACAGGAGAACTTGATGTCTATCGAAAACCACGTTTCGCTTACTGGCAACATCGGGAATGACCCGGATGCTCGCTTCACCGGCAGCGGCACGGCCATCACCAAGGTGAGCCTTGCCACCACCAACAAGCGCAAGGACAAGGACGGGAACGTCAAAGAGGAGGTGTCCTGGCACCGCGTGACCTTCTTCGGGCGACTCGCGGAAGTGGCTGGCGAGTACCTGAGGAAGGGGTCGAAGGTTCAGGTGGTCGGGTCCATCCGCTACGGTCAGTACGAGAAAGATGGGGTCACGCACTACTCGACCGACATCATCGCTGACCACATGATGATGCTCAGCCCGAAGCAAGAAGGCAGCGAGCGCCAGAAACCCGAGCGCCCACAACAGCCCCAGCGGCAGGCACCGCCGATGGATGATTTCCAAGACGACCCGTTGAACTGGTGATCCCCATGACCCGCGACCAATGGCTGGCAAAGGCAGCCCAGCAACTCATCAACCACGGCGGCATGGAGGTCGGTGAAGCAGCCGCCTATGCCGAGGAAATGCTGACCTGCCAACGGGCAGACAACGGGCGAAACCCCGCTGACTGGGATGACCCTGGCGCTGCGGCGGATGAAGAAATCCGCATCTGGAGCGAGTGATGGCCTACAAAGCATGTACCAAGTGTGCCGAGGTCAAGCCCTTCACTCACTTCACGATCAACGGGAATCGGCGACGTGCCGAATGCAGGGAGTGCGAACGGGAGCGCGCGAAGCTGAAGAAGCGCGAATGCCGCGAGAAGGTTCGGGCCGAGCGCGAACAGGAGGCACCTCCAGCGCCATGCCTTCTCGCCAGTGCGTTCAACAGGTGGGGAGGGGTGCGAACACAGATCCACGCGTGGTGAATGAGGGCCGGGATTACCGGCCCTCTCTCTTATCGAACGAGGTAGCTACCGCTGATGGCCAATGCGCTGAAGTTGCCGAAGTCAGCATCAGTGGTGGACGCCGAAGCACCCGCCGCAAACTTACTGATCTCGATGCTGGTGGTGTTCGGCACAATCCGCGCCTGGACGTGCGACACACCCGCAGCCAGCTGGTCGGCGTGCACGGAGACGGCTTGGAACAGATTGGCGACGTTCAGCGCAGTCACCGGAAGCCCCGTCACCGTCGTTGCTCCTGTGGAGCTACCCTTGGCCGTCAGGGATACGTAGATGGTGAAGTGGACCAAGTTGCCGTGACGGACCCAGTTGCCTTTCCGGTTCCCGTAGGTCATACCGGTACCGGCGCCGCCGAACAGGAGTGCAGGGGTGATCGTTCCGGACGGCGCGGCCAGATCATCAAGCCGGATTGACCCTTGGCCCCAGTCGGCATTGGAGCCGGTGGAGTAGAAGTTCTTGCCGAGGATCAGGTTCTTGGCCCAGAAGATGTCGTTGACGGTAGCTACACCGAACCGGACGTTCATCACCTCGCCGTAGTAGACACCGACGCCACCCGTGTTGCAGTAGATGTGGTAGTCCAGCGCCGGATCGCCCGGCTTGGCGCCAAACATGGATCCGGCATCGATGCTCAGCCCGAGGATTTCCGGGGTGTCGCAGAAGAAGTGAGCTTTCTGCAGTCCGCCGGAACCGCCGACGCTGATGCCCGAGGCATTCTCTTCGCAATAGCAGCTGATGAACTTCCACGACTGCGGGCCGGAGATCGTGCCGGTGAGGCGAATACCGTTCAAGATGTTGTGTTCGAACGTGCAGCCCACGAACGTCCAGCCCACGGTGGGGAATCCGGCGAACGTGTGGCTCAGCAGCAGCCCGTGCATGGCCGACGCACCGAAACGGCAGTTCAACCACAACTGCTGGGCGGCGTTGTCGTAGGCGTCGATGGTGAGCCCGTTCTGGATCGCGCCGGACATGTTGATGTCCTTCCACGTGTTCCAGATCGTGCGGCCACGGATGAAGATGTTGTGCCGCATATTGAAGACGTAGACGTTCTCAAACGTCAGGAACGACGATCCGGTTACGGCGGTGGGGCTGTTGATAAAGATTCCATCGGCAGAGGTGTAGACGGGCTTGCTGCGATTCTGGATCAGAACGCCCTTCAGGCCGCAGTACTGGACATCGCCGGCCGTGCAGTCGATCTCAAATACCGCCTGGTTCCCCACGTTGAACAGCTTGGTCGCCCACTGACCCTGGCCCTCCACCATGATGTTGGAGTAGGGGACGCGGATTCGGCCCATGTACTTGCCTCGGCCAAGCTTCAGCGTCCCGCCCCCAATGCTGTTGAGGTAGGTGATCGCCGCTGCGAATGCCGTGGTGTTGTCCGTGCCGGTGCTGGTGCCCTCGTTGAAGTCGGCCACCGCGCCGAAGTCAGACGCCCACACCTCGTTGCGCAGACGCTCACGCACCGACTGCGGAATAGCCCCCGTCCCCGCCTGGAGGTAGGAGAGCTTGTCCGACTGAATGCCGGCGATGGGTGACACCTTGTTATCGGTCACCGCGCCATCAGCCAGCGTCGCGATCTCGGGCGGGACCGCATTTTCCAGCGCGGTGCCGGAGGAGTTCCAGCGAAGGAGGTTGAGCGGCACGACGCCGGGAAGTTCAGTGCTGACCCCCATGGATTGCGGCGGAAGCGTGACAGCGCGCTGGGTGATCTCGCCCTGCTGCTGGACGATCATCGTCAACTTATCCAGGCCGCGCTCATGGGACTCTGCCGGGAACGGGTCGTTGGCGATGTAGTCGATTTCCTGGGTCACCGGGACGTTGCGCAGGATCGAGATGCGCTCCTGCAAGGCCGGCGTCGGAGTCACGCCAGCCACCGGAACGTTGGTAGTGACCGTACCGCCGTTGGGCTGCCCCGCTCCGGTCACGGTGTATCCGGTCGAGCCGCCACCGTTCAGGACCAGCGTGGTGGTCACGCCCGTTGCGATCACGGTACGGATCACCTTCAGCTGGTTGCTTTCAAGGAATCGGAACGTGACCGGGAACGACGTGCTTACCCCGTTCCCGTTGTAGTCGTTGCGGCTCACCTGGCTGGTAACGGTCATGGCAGATTCCTAGTTGACGATTTGAGACGGGGGGGCAATGAACTGCTGGCCGGAACGCTTCTCCATCTCCGATTCCATCCGAGACAGGCTGCCGGGGTTCATCCACTCCTGCAGATGATAGAACACCCCGTAATCGAGCATCATGCGGGTATAGAACAGGTTGAGGAACGGGGTGTTGCCCTGGACAAACCGGACGGTCGCGGCGCCCGCATCATCACCCTGGGCCACGCGTGACGCTATGCCGGCGATGCCCTGGGATCCGAGGATGTCCGAGGCAGTCGGGCCGAACAGCTGCAGCCCGGCATCACCGAAGCGGCGGTCTAGAACCTGGGAGAACAGCACGTCCCCATACAGGCCCGCACCACCACCCTGCTGGAACGAGGCCACCCACGTCTTCCAGTCGGTCGGATCACGCGGAACCTTGCCCTTTGCCAGATCCTTCAGCACCGTGGAGGCGTACCCGAACAGGGTCGTCATGGCGATCATCTGGGCGACGCCCCACATACCCCCCTGCTTGAACTCTCGGCCGATCACACGCTGGCTGAAGGCCACCGGGAAGCTCTTGAACTGGGCAATGAATCGAACCGCCTCGCCCAGGCCAGTCCCCTTGGCCGTGCCCTGCTTCATCAAGCCGCGCGTGGCCGCGTCCGGCATGAGGACCATGTAGCCATTCTGGTCGGAGAAGTAGGCCCGGAACTGGCGCTTTACCTCTGAACGGAGATTTCGAAGCCGGGCCGGAGTCGGCTCCTGATCGCGGGCACGGAGGTAGGCGGCGAAGGGTTCGTCCGGCAGATCGTCCAACGCAGCCGGAGCGGCGAACCGGGAGCCGTCCACCTCGGGCGCGTCCGTTGCTCGGAAAATGTCCCACTTCCCCTCATCGATCCCGTACAGCTTCATCGTGTCCCCAGCCATGCCGAGGTCATCGAACTTGGACCCCATGTTGCGGGCGATGTTGGCCGAAAGCAGTTCCGCCGACGCCTCGCGCATCGCGTCCGTCCATCGGTTCTGGAGGTTCAGGGTGTAGAACTTGTGCTGCAGGCGGCCCAGCGTGCCCGCCACGCCATCGTCAGGACTGAACCGGTTGGCCACCATCTTCCCGGCCAGGGAGTCCATCACCACGCCAAGATCGGCCAGCAGCCCGATCCGCTCCGGAGACGGCGTACCACTGAACAGGCGACCAAGGCCGGTGCCAATGGCCTCCAGTGCGTTGATGCCGTTGTACTTGGCCGACAGCCCCATGACGCCAAGGTCGGACACAGAGGACAGTGTGGCGCCACCGAGGGATGCCATGCTCTGCACCGCGCGAACACTGGCGCTCACCGTGGCCAGCATGTCATTCCCTGGGATGTCCAGGCTACCGTCCAGCTCGGACAAGTAGAGGCGCTTCATGGACTTGGCGTCGTTGTCGAACTTTTGGATGGCCTTGCCGTCCTTACCCTCTCGGCGCATGCGCTCGCGGGTATCGGAAACGACCTTATCGAAGGTCATTTCGTAGTTCGGACCGAGCGTATTCATCAACGCAGTAGATTTGGCCTGACGCCGCAATCCGTTTGTGACGGCCTCGTGAAGGTTCCCGGCGCCGAACTCACGGTTGTAGACCGCCCAGCTGTCGGCGTCCTTGAAGTGAATCACGCGCTCATGGGACAGCTTTTTCCCCACCGACTGAAGACCCTTGCGGCTGGCCACCTGGGTGCCCTCCGGCTTCAGGTGGACGCCCGTGGACAGGCCATCCCAGATCCCCTGCAGGATGCCCGGCATTTCGGAGATGTCCACCTCCATTTCCTCCGCCATACGGGGGAGATCGAAGGTTTCATCGGCCACCCTCAGCCAGTCACTGGACGACTTGGACAGGCGAACGCGGTCATGGAAGGTGCTGGTGATGTACCCCTTGGCTTTGCCAACCCAGGCCCCGGCATCGTTGGCCTGCAGGCGTGCATACTCCTGCCACTTGCTGATGGCCTTGGCGATGCCTACTGCCTGATCGGGGAGATTGTCGGTCGCCAGATCGCTACTCAGATTGAACAGGGCCCGGGCAATGTCGTCATCCATCGCGCCGCTGGTGTAGATGTCCAGACCACCCTCCACCTTGGAAATATCGGCGATCAGCCCCCCAAGGTAGAAGTCCTCGGCGACCTTCTGGTCAGCGCCGATGCTGGACCGGGCGCCTTGGCGCTTGTCCTGTGTTCCCACCAGAATGGCCTTCAGGCCGTCACCGGGGCGGTCATCCCACGTGGATTTGATGTAGTCCGTAGACTCCAGGGCCCGAGCAGCATTAAGAGCCGCGTTGCGCTTGGCCAGGACTTGACGCAGCTCCGCCGCCTCGGCGAACTCCCGGTTCACTACCGCCAGGGCATCGTTGTACCCCATCGTCGGGTTGGCCGAGCGCAGTTGATCCGCGCGCCGGTTGATCTTCCGGAACAGCTTGTCGGCTTCCGCATCCGACACGGAGCGCCCAAGGGCCTCTTCCAGCACGGTCCTGCAAACGCTCATCCGCCCGTCCTCATCATGCACAGGGTTGCGGCCTTGACCGCATCAGTGGTCAGTTTAAGGTCGTCGTCCGCAAGGTCAATCTGAGAGGGATCACCGCCCTTGTCGCGCAACAGCTCTTCATCTTCCGCCAGGCGCTGCTTGGCCGCTTCCAGATCTGCCGGCTTGGCCTCGGACACACGTGCCTCTGCGGCAGTGGACGCCTTGATGCTGGCGCCCTCCACCTGGCTGGCGTTGGCCATGGCTCGCTGCGTGGCCGTGCGGAATGCCTCCGGGTCAGCGGCCATCACTGGATCTGCCAGCATGGCCGGGGTCACGTCAACCGGACGACCGTCCACCGCCTGGGCGATGGCATTGCGCAGGGCAGCACCTTGGGTGGCTTCATCGAGGCTGGCGATCAACGGGCGGACGGAGGCGAATACGTCGTTCTTCGGGGTTTCCAGATCCGCGTTCTTCAACCCGCCAATGCGGCCCTCATCCCACACCACGTAGTGCTGCCCGCCGCGACCATCGTTGTAGCGGTTGCCGGGGATGCCCTCCTTCAGCAGAAGGTCCGACGCCGCCTGCTGGCTACCCTGCTTTGCCGTCAGGTCGCGGTAAATGGCGCTGCCCGCTTGCTCAGGGTCAGAGTATCCGAGGCGTCCAAGTGCTTCTTGCACCTGTGGGGACTGCGCAGACAACGGCTGATCCCACGCCAGAAGCTGGTTGTCCGAGGGGATATCAGCGGCATAGGTCGTCCCACGGTTCGGCTCTCGCCGAAGGACATCCAACGCGCGGTCAAAGTCCGCCCTGGACCCTTCAGGTGCGCGGGATCGCTGTCGGCGCAGATTCTCCGCAGCACGGACACGATCACCGCCAACAGCAGTCAGGGCATCGTCGGCCAGCTTCCCGCCTGGGACGCGGGAAATACTGGAGGTGCTGGACCTGATGGCGTCCGCCCCCTCACGGCTACCGGCGAAATACGCTCCGAACCCATAGTTCGCCTCACCTGAGCCAGTCCCGCTACGGTCTAGCGCAATGCGCTCGATGTCGTTTCGACGGCTGCCGTGGAACACGCGCTGGTTCTCCGGCGTTGCAGCGGCCTCTGCTGGCGGCGCATCCTTTACCGGCACACCATCGCGCATGGTGTTGAATTCGGGGTTGCCGAACTTGTCCCGCGCCAGCCCCGCGCCGGCATGCAGTAGTCCGCCGAACACCGCGCCCCCTGCAATGTTGAGCATGGAGTCCATTGCGGTGTAGTCGTTGCGCCACTGCTGCTGTCCGGCGTAGATGGCCGGCTCGACGATGGCGGCGCCTACTGCACCTTCAGCCGCGCCGACACCGGCACGGACGCCAGCGCGCGCAAATGCCCCTTCACCCGCAGACGCTAGCAGTTTGGCGTAGCGCGCCTCACCTACCACCGGGATGAAGGACAGGGCCACGTTCGCCGGGTCGATCAGGGAGCCCGCCAGCATGCCGGAGATGCCCGGGGTCCAGCCGTCGTACTCGGACATGACCGTCTGCCGGGACTGCTTGGCCCGGTTCTTCTCGATCAAGATATTCAGGGTCGAAGTGCGGATGCCCTCGGGGTATTTGGAAAGCGGGATCTGACCTTCCAGCCCAGCATCCTTGACGCGCTGCGTGGCGTCGGCTGGCGACAGCTTGGGCGACGGGGTGTCCTGAACGTCCGACAGCGCGTTGATGCCAGCACCAATACCGATGCCAGAGGCCCACAGGATCTCCGGCACCTTGCCGTCTTCGGACGCGCGCAGGCGCGCCCAGGTATTGAGGCTTCCGGTCGGGCCCGTTTCCCAGGCTTCCTTGGCAGACGCGCCGAACGCCTCACCCCAGGTCGAATCACCCTGGATCTGCTCAGGCTGGACGGCACCAATCTGGCGACTCAGGACAGGCATCAGCGGAACCCTCGGGTGGTGGCGCGGTACTGGTCAACGTAGTCCTGCTTGCCCGGCTCCCACGTCTTGGTTTCCTTGATCGCCTGATCGTAGCCACGGTGAATCGGCTTGCCGGCTGCGTCCATGACCGGCTTGCCTGCGGCCATCAGATAGGCCCCAGTTCCCTTCTCATCGGTTACCCATCGGGCGTTCTGCTGGACGGTGCGCAGGATGCGGGCGCGGGTGTCGGCCTCAGACAGGCCGGGGCTAGCCTGCGGAGCGTACATCTGATCAGGCGTCAGGCGCGCGATCTGCTGCCCCAGTCCGGCCACAACCTTGTTGGAGTCGAAGTCATTGGGGATGCGCAGACCATTCACGATGGTTTCGCGGTCGGCGTACAGGGACTTGTAGGCCATGTTGGCGGCTTCCTTCGCCGTGGATGCCTGACCGCCGATGAGGTACTGCGCGGCCAGGGAGTAGCCGTTTCGCGCGTATCGCCCGGCCGTCCCGGGATCCGACGCGGCCTGATCGATGCTCGACGCATTCAGCGTGGTCAGCAGCGGACCGAACGCCTTCTGCACCTCACGATTGATGTCAGCCGGCTTGACGCTGGCGGGTAGGAATTTGGACACCTCATCCGTCTTCAGCCCCGCCGCCTGATTCAACTGGCCGATCACGGTCGGGGAAACGCCCTCCATGGCGAACCAGGCCATGTCCCCACCCTTCTCGCCCACCTGATTGATTGCCTCGTAGCTGCCCAACTGCTTGGGGAGGTCTGAAAACACGCGGGTGGCCTGCGCCACGTTCCCGTTCTTCAGGTTGGAGTTGAACCCATCCACCAGGCCGCTCAGGACGTCCAACGGGAGTTTGGGTTCGACCACGCCCCATGAGCGCTGCTGGGCAAACGAGGTGGTGATGTAGTGCTGCTGCGCCGCATCACGAGCCGCCACCATCTCCGCCGTAGCGGCGGGGCCAGCTTCCTGCAGATCACGCGCCGCCCCCTGCCAGGAGGCATAGGCCGCTTGCACTCCGGGGGCATCCTGAGCCGACAAGCCCGGGTCGGATTTGCGCAGGGCCAGCACCTTCTCGGCCCGGTCACGGATGGTGTCCACCATGAACTGGCGATTCTCACGGTCTTCCGCCCCAACAGGATCCGGCATCCCCGCCAGTGCGGCTAGCTCAGAATTGCTCTGCCCTGGAAGCGACTTCAGAGCGCCGGCCATTTGCTGGTATCCCTGGAACTGACGGGTCTTCAGGATCGCCTGCGCCGGGCCAAGGAACGTAGCCATCTCATCGAACGCGGGAACCTCGACAGCATCGCCATGGACCAACGCCGTCTGCGTGTCTTCCATCCGCTGCTTGAAAATGTCGCGATCTACAGCGAACTTTGCCTCATTCTGCCTGTTGAGTTCAGCCAGTCGGGACTGCGCGGCGCTACGGGCAGCAAGCAGCTGCTGGCCATCTAGCAGCCGGAACGGCACGGTGTACTCGCCTGCAATGCCCTCGGTCGGAGCGGCGGTGGCCTGTTCCTCCACCACGCCAAGCTTCCCGATGTACTTCCGGGTTTCCTCGGGCATGGCGGACATGTCCATCGGCTGCTTCGGATACCACCACTTGCCGGACTGGGTTTGGTACGGACGCCCTTCAGCCCAGCCCTGGGTCGCCGCAGGGCCCATGTTGTGGGCGGCGGCGATCAGGATGGGGTTGCCGCCAAATACCCGATTCTGGTCAGCGATGTACGCCTGCCCCAGCTGGTCGTGGTATGCCGCCGTCTCCGCATCCTTGGCAGCATCACCCGTCTTCCCGCGCAGGAATAGGGCGCGATCCCACGGCAGACCGATCTTCTCGGCCTGCTGCTGGGCGGTAGCCTCCAGAAGCTGGTACTTGCCATAGGCGTGGATGGTCTGGCCATCAGAGGTGGTGATCGCCGGACCTCGCAGAACCTCGCCACCCTCGCCGTACATGCGCCCGCCGGACTCATTGCGGATGATGGCCTCGCTGATGTCGATCTTCCCGCCAGTCGTCTTCAGGACTGGCTCGGTGATCCCCATCAAGCTGCCCGTCAGCGCGATAACCTGCTGCGGGTTGCTCTCGGCCTGGACCTTGGCCACCTGATTGGCGGCGTCGCGGGCGTACTTCTGGACGATTTCCTGGCGCTTGACCAGCGGGATCTGCTCATCTGACATCACCACCGCGTTCTGCTTGGCGATTTCCAGCCCGAACTTCTCCGGCTGGGTATAGGACAGGTCGGCAATGGTCTGGTACGTGTTGACGTACTGACCCGTCCGGTATTCGACTTCCGCCCCCACCTGGGCATCAGCACCCTGCAGCATGTAGCTGGTGCGGAGTTCGTTTGCCTTCTTCATGATCAGATCACGCGACCGGACATTGGTCATGCCCTTGGTGACGTTGGCCGTGTAGTCCTGAATGTACTTGTTCATCTGGTCGGCCATTGGCTCTGCGCCCGGCGCCCAGGTGTTCTTTACCTCATTGAATTTGTTGCGAATATCCAGCTGCGCCTGCGGTTCCAGCGCGGCTAGATCGGCCTGTGCGTTGGCGACGTTGGATTGTTCCTGCGCACGCGCGATGTTGCCGAACGCCTCGGCCACCATCGACATGCCACGGGTAACATCCGGGCTGCCGGGCAGGATAGGCGCAGCGCCGCCGTCGATGGCCTTGATGGGGGTATCAACGCGGGACTCGTATCGCTCAATTCGCGGCGTAGATGCCATGCTCAACCCCCACCAAAACCATTGCCGAAGGTGGACTGACTCCAGCCGCTACTGCCAGGAGTGAAACCCATGCCCTTGTTGATGGAGCCAAAGCCGCTGCTGAGCCCGTAGTTCGACCCGCTGAAGTTGTCCACATTGTTGCCGAATGCGAACGCCGAGCCCTGCCCATACGAACCGCCCGCCAGAGTCGGCGTGCTGGACTGGGTGATTCCGCCATTGGCGTTGTCGCTATTGACCGTGTTTGCCCCGAACAAGGCGGCGCCCGCGTTGTGCCAGCGCATCTTCATCGTGTTCTTGGCCGCACGCCGCAGGTTGTCCTTGTTGAACTGGCGCATGGTGATGTCGTTCTGCATGGAGGCGTCCTCCAGCTGACCGGCATAGCGCAGGTTCAGGGCGTCCAGCTCGGCATTAGCCGTGGACTGCTTGATGATGTCGCTGTTCGATCCGGAGAACCCGGTCCCCGACTGGGCAATGGCCGCACGCTGCGATCCGAGCGCCTGCCGAGCAGAGCGGCGCATCGCCTCTTCGCGCGCGCTGTACTGTCGGTTGACGATCTCGCGGTTCGCCTCTGCCAACTTGATGTTGCGCCCTTCCAGCTCTGCCTGGGTGCGCAACTCATTGGCCTGCTGCCGGCCCTTAATGAGCTCGGTGCCGATGTTGATGCCACCTTGGACCATCTGTGCCCAGCCCATTACACACACCTCGCAAATAGGTAGGCGTCGCCGCCGTCAGCCAAATACCGCTTCATCGGTTTGGGCGTTTCCAACTCAAACCCCAGCAGGCCCGCCCAGCGGAATCCAAGGTCAAACCCAGCAGACACCCACATTTCCACTCGCGGAAACCCATGCGCATCAATGAAGTGCGGCAGGAATCGGGTCAGCGCAATCATACCGCGTCCGGAGTCTCTATCCAGTACCATCCATGCCATCGCCCGGCCAGGCCACAGTGGGATCAGTCCACCCACTCCGACCACCTTCCCCTCATGTTTGAAGGCCCAGGCATCGCCATCTGACTTGGAGAACTCTTCGAACATGTCCTCCGGTCGGATATCGATGGGTTGATGCGGGGTGAACCCCGTGAGGTGGGCCGGCGCCAGGGGCTCGACCTCAATCATATCTGCTGCCCCGGGTTCTTCTGTCCTGGGGTGGTAGAGGTCTTCCCGCCCGACCCGCCAGAGACGGTCTGTCCAGATGCGACCTGGGCCAGCCTGACGTCCTTGTGGGCCTTGGCGAGCTTGGCCGTAGCCGAGGTCTGCCCTGTGCCGCCAGAGGTGGTGTAGGAAGACGCATCCTCCCGCACCCCAGTTC
>Ga0207663_10000115_pt1 | contig 38664 bp, 45 predicted proteins | sample LARL53metaG_FD_184346 | JGI IMG/M metagenome (GOLD analysis project Ga0207663, IMG submission 184346) | Corn, switchgrass and miscanthus rhizosphere microbial communities from Kellogg Biological Station, Michigan, USA - LAR L5-3 metaG... | ecosystem: Host-associated > Plants > Roots >...
AAGAGTATAACAAGTTGTATTTTTTGAAATCCGGTAATGGCAAGAGTATAACAGATCAGACAGAAGAGCCTTCGGTTCGTTAGACGATAGATTGTTTTTTAAATCTTAAAATCAAGTGTCAATAACGTTATGATGATTTATAAGATTAGACTGTTTTATAGATGATGGTGTGCAACAAAGCGACCTTTTAGGTAAAGAAGCAGAGCTTTATACAAAGCTCCCTAATGGCAGGGTAAAGTGTACCGCCTGCGCTCGTTTGTGTGAAATTCCAGACGGTAAAATCGGCCTATGTGGCATAAGGGGAGCAGTAGATAATAAATTGCAGTTATTTGTTTATGGAAAAGTTATTGCTGGGCATATCGATCCAATAGAGAAAAAACCTGTGACCCATTACAGGCCTGGTACAGCTATTTTCTCGATAGCAACAACAGGATGTAACTGGCTTTGCAAATATTGTCAAAATTATGACATATCTCAGCGACGTAAAATAGAAGGAACAGAAATGACACCTAAGGAAGTTATAGATATGGCTGTAACCTATGGTGCTCAAGGAATTGCATATACATATAATGAGCCCTCAATTTTTATTGAATTTGCAAAAGACTGCGGAATCGAAGCTCACAAGAAAGGTATCTTCAACATCTTTGTTTCAAATGGCTATGATACTCCTGAATCAGTAAATATGATGAACAAATTTCTGGATTGCATCACAGTTGATTTCAAAGGAAGCGGCAAACAGGAATTTGTTAGGAAATACATTGGAATTCCAAATGCTGATCCGATATTCCAATCACTTAAGGAAATCAGAGATAAGACGAGGATACATACCGAAATTACCGATCTTATTGTCCCTAGCGTGGGCGATGACTTAGGAGCTGCAAGAAACTTGTGTAGGTTCGTTTATAATGAATTGGGACCAGATACTCCAATTCATTTTTTGAGATTTCATCCGGATTACAAAATGATGGAATTTAATGACACACCGGTTGAAACACTTGAAAAACATCATGCTATTGCGAAAGAAGAAGGATTACGATATGCTTATATTGGAAACGTACCAGGACATCCATTAGAACATACCTACTGTCCAGAATGTAAGAGCATTGCAATACAACGATACGGATTTAGTATTGGGTCTTGGAACCTAGATGATAATAATTGTTGTAAAAATTGTGGCTATAGGCTTCCTATCATAGGAAAACTGTCCAGGAGTCGTAGAACCAGGTTTCAATTTATTGAGTAAGTCTAGATTTTTGGAAAAGCGCATAGAGAATATTTATGTCGTAATTTTACCAGGCCTTCTGCCCGTCTCAGCAAAAATCGGTTAATGCAAAACATTAATTCGACTAGTTGTTAAACGGAAGCTAATAACATAGGAAGGTAGATATCATGCTTGGAGGAATTATTGTATTTGTGGTTCTTGAGGCAAAATGTCCAGATTGCGGTAAGAGGGCAGAAGTTGACGACGATATGGCCGAGGTGAAGTGCAAACAATGTGGCTTTAATGCTTCCTACGATGAATATATTGAGATAATGAAAGGCAAGGCAGTTACCATGGCTGATGATTTTCAATTAGACCGATCTCCTTAACACATGAGCACAGGACAGAAGAACACAGTCTGAAGACTTGTTCACATCGTATCACCAAAAACCGCCTTTATCTGAGCATGTTAACTCAGCTCCGCAGTTGTGGCACCGAACATGGCATGCTTGGATATATACCATCATAAATCCGCATCGAGGACACTCAATAGCTTTCTGATGGAATCTTTGCGAATCCATATAACGGATTATTAAATCACGAGGATGTTTTTAACCGTTCCTCGATTTCATATTACGCAGACTCATAGCATGAAATTTCTTCAATAGTGCAAAGGTTAATTAAAGCCATCACCACGCTTGCCCTTTACGTTGGCTCAGTTCAAACTTGTCATATCTGACACTAAGGGTAAAAGTATTACACAAGAATTAAAGGATAGAGCAGCACAGCCACTGCTCGGATCAAAGATAGGGGACATAATTGATTCTTCGGTTGTCGGCATATCAGGCGGCAAGATGAAGTTCACGGGAGGAAGTGACAAGTCAGGGACTCCCATGCGTCCGGATGTCCATGGTGGAGTAAAGAAGTATGTGTTGCTTTCTCGAGGGGTAGGTATGCGAAATATAATAGATGGTAATAGAATAAGAAAGTTAGTAAGAGGAAACATGGTAACCGAGGAAATTTACCAATTGAATTGTTCGTTAGTTGAGGGCAGCTTGCCCATGAAGGCAGAAGAAGGGTCAAATAAAGAATCAACTAAAAAAGACTAAGCCAGGAAGAAGTAACACTATTACCCAGGCTTGAGGCGTTAACAAACAGATGAAAGATTTCAAATGTAATTACCTTAATATCCCTGCAGAAATTTACGATTAACGTTGCATTGGAAGGAAACATTACCCACTTGGTATATCAAGGAGTTTGGCTATCAACCAAACATTAACATTGGTACGTCAGGTCATGTAGACCACGGTAAAACTACATTAATCGAAGCTATAACAGGAATCTGGACTAGCGCGCATAGTGAAGAGTTGAGAAGAGGCATCACAATAAAAGTTGGTTATGCTGATGCAGCTTTCTACAAATGCACACAGTGCCCGTCCCCGCTTGGTTATTCTACCCAACCGGCTTGCATGAATTGCGGAGGAAAAAGCGAGCTCTCTAGAGTAGTAAGTTTTGTAGACTCTCCCGGACACGAGAGCCTAATGGCAAACATGCTGTCTGGTGCAGCTTTGATGGATGGCGCCATTTTAGTGATTGCTGCGGATGAAAAAGTCCCGCAACCTCAAACAAGGGAGCATTTATTGGCCCTTCAGGTGCTTGGGATTCATCAAATAGTAATCGTGCAGAATAAGGTTGACTTAACAGAATATGAGGATGCTCTTAATAATTATGAACAGATAAAGGATTTCGTAAAAGGAAGCGTGGCAGAAAAGGCACCAATTATTCCAGTTTCAGCACAGCATAAGATCGGTATTGACGCCTTAATTGAGGGAATTGAAAATAATATCAAAACTCCGGTCCGGGCTAGCAACACTACAGCCATAATGCATGTTCTAAGGTCATTTGACATTAATAAGCCAGGTGTTCCGATAAAGCAAGTCAAAGGAGGAGTCATTGGGGGCGGCCTGCTTCAGGGTGAATTTAACGTGGGAGATGAAATTGAAATTCGTCCAGGATTTTTAGATGAAAAAAGAAGCAGATATGAACCAATTACTTCAACTATTGAAAGCCTTGGAACAGGGGCAGGCCTAGTAGAGACGGTTAGGCCAGGGGGGCTCGTTGCTATCGGAACTAAACTGGATCCAACCTTTGTCAAGAGTGATTCTCTAATCGGGTCAGTTATCGGTAAACCTAATACCCTGCCAAGAGATATCGAGGATATCACAGTAGAAACCCATCTGTTCGAAACAGCGGTTGGGACACAAGACCTGGTCAAAGTTGAGCCTGTAAAGATAAGGGAACCGCTGAGATTGAACATCGGTACCGCTGCTACTCTTGGAACAGTTACCTCTTCAAGAGAAAACAAAATAGAGATAAAGTTGAAGAAACCTGTATGTATGATACCAAAGGATAGAGTTGCAATTAGTAGAAGGATTGCAGATAGATGGAGGCTAATCGGTGTGGGTATGGCAGTCTAAAAAATGGACGTCGTTTGCGATACTAGCTTCTTAATGGTTCTTGTTTCCAAACCGATAAAACAGTTCGACAAAATTGAAGCCTACTTTGGTAAATTGAATTTTTTAGTTCCTGACATTGTAATTTCGGAGCTAGCATATTTGGAACACAAGACAGGACCAAAGCGGTCTTCAGCAGCAAAAACTGCGATTGGAATTTCTTATTCCAAATTCAGAATTGTAAAGGTCACATCATCGGAGCATGCTGATGAGGCAATTATTGAATTTGCCGTAACCCACAAGTGCGCTGCGGCAACTATAGATAAAGATTTGCGCAGAAGGTTAATCTTAAGCGGCGTGCTTGTGTTAACGTTGAGTAAGAACAAATTAATAATTGCTAGTCCAAAGCCTGAGAATCAATTCTGAAATTGCAGCTTACCTGTTGGGCTATAGGGAGATAGTATCTACTTAAATAATCTTATGTCATTAAGTATTCAGATATGTTAGACTATGATGAGATCGAGTTTCATTGGATAGGTCATGACGGGTTCAGAATAGTCGGGAGCAACAAAGACAATGCGAAAAAAACAATTTACATTGATCCGTTTCAGCTTACAAAAAAACAGCACAGTAAAAATGATGCAGACATTCTCCTAATTTCCCACAATCACTACGATCACCTAAGTTTGGATGATTTAAAGCAGGTTATAAGTCAAAAAACAAGTATAATCGCAGCAAAGGAATGTATTGAACAATTAAAAGAACTGGATGTAAAGGAAGTGAAAGGAGTGGAACCGGGAGATAAATTAAACATTCAAAATATCCCAATCCAAATTGTGGCAGCCTATAATATCAACAAAAAATTTCACCCCAAGGCTGATGGAAAAGTTGGATACGTTCTTACTTTGAATAATCATCTTATCTACCATACTGGTGACACAGATATCATTCCTGAAATGAGTTCGGTCAGTCCTGACATAGCATTTGTACCTGTGTCTGGAACGTATGTTATGACCGCTGAAGAGGCTGCTCGCGCGATTAATGAATTCATCAAACCCAAGCACCTTGCAATACCTATGCATTATGGATCAATCATCGGTACAGAGAAGGATGCTGAGAGATTTGCAGGGCTAGTAAAGATATGCAATACAAAAATACTAGAACGAGAATAACATTGTATAATACACTCTATAAAGAAACTGTATTAAAAAACTTAAATACGATTTCATTATTATATAAATGAAAATGGCAGCAAAGAAAAAAGGTTCAAAGTCTGCAAAGAAAGTCAAAGCAGGGGCAAAATCCAAGAAGTGATCTTTTAACCGATCTTCTTGCGGTGATTCCTCCTCCTTTGTCACACTCCCAAAACGATATATCTGAATATTGAAAAAAAATCTATCGTTTTCTCATTCTATTTTTATTTCTGCTTTAGTTCAGAAGATGACACATTTGTTCTTCAAATTTTCGAATCGATAACCAATCTGTGTTGGAGAAGCAAGAACAGTTGTGACTCCGCTAACTGACTATTATTGTATACGCTTAGATTGGGTAGAGTAAAAAAAGAATATCGATAATGGATAGACGATCAGGCTATGCATGGAGGCATCGGCGCGACTTTGGTGTTTGGCGCAGTTCCAGCATTCGTGCTTTTTTTATTTCTCCTGGCAGCAGTTGTCACCGCTTCAGTGGCAGTGGGATTTTACCGCTTACAGTACCTCAAAAAAAGAGGTTAATCAACTCGCAGCAATGTGTGATAAACAAAGCCCTTGTATGTCAGTTGGTAGCGTCATTATAACAATTATTGTACAATTGATAGGCTAGCAATTCATATTCGTAGCTTGTCATCCAACAGTAAAAAATGAAGGCGGTAGCTGGCAGCGTCAAACCTGCATAGCTGAGGAAATTGGCAGATAGAATGATGATTTTATGGCACATAGGAACACGTAATACTTTAGATCTCTTGCGTTGACTTTCAAATCTTTAACAATGTGTACGTAAGTTCTCATCAACGTCAAGATATTTTGTAACATTTGCCTAATAATTGTTCCATCTGTCTCAATGCTACCTTTTATCGGTCATCAAACTCCACATATGTCCTATATATCCTCCACGTCATGTGAGAGTTTGTAGTTTATACTAGTTTCTCAGTGTATCTTGACAATTTTCTCCCTTGTACGGTGTATTATCAAGGTATGGTGCAAAGGTAAAAGCCGAATGAAAGTTATATGTTCTTTAATCCATTATTCAAATAGAAATTAAGTAATATATTGCAAAAAACTTGCCGACACTAACATATCTAAAGAATCAAACCCACGGCTTATCCAGGCCTTGTCAAGATTACATACTTCAGTTTATCTACGACATGAAAACTATGAGGACAAATAGCAGGACAAATAGCAGTTATTAAGAATAAGAACGTTGGAATCGTAGAACGATAATAATAAAAAGCGCTTTCTGTAACTGCTAAAAAGAGCACTTTAAAATACTACTAGAAAATAGATATAGAAGAAAACTTTAAGGAGTTGTTTTTTCATAGTATATCATTCTCATAACTTTTTTGGTACAAATTCCTAGCTATCTCCATCCATTCAATAGAGTTGGTTTTGACGTTCACGGTAACTTTGATTGGGATATCGTTATTTTGAATTTCAAGGTATCCAACCGCTGTGAATTTTTCTTCCTGCTGTTTTTGTTGTTGCTCACGTAAATCCCTAATTTCTTGCTGTAATTCTTCTATCTTTTCATTTAGTTTTTCAATTTTCTTATTCTTATCATCTGATGATTCTTCTACTAAGCCTTCATTTTCCTTCTTTGTGAGTAGCGGGATTACTGCTTTGCTATGATTATGATTATCATCATCATAAGTTGTTACCTTTGTTGTCACTACTGCTGGTTTTCCTTCATTATCTAAAGGTTGCTGCCGTTCTATTGCTGGATGTAGAGATGCTGACAACGTTGGTGATTCTACTAATTCTTTTTGTTGCTGCTGTGATTGCTGTTGTTGTAATGATTGTTGATCCCGTTGTAGCTGTCGTTTGAGATAATCTTTTCTAGTGTGCTTCGTGAGTTTCAAAGTTTCAGGTAGCTGCTTCCTTAGCCACGATGGAGATACACCCATCCTAGTACAAGACTCATAAATCATGTCTCTAAGTTGCATATCATCTATGCTCAGATCTTGTGCTAATTGTCCTATTTCTTTTAGTTGTTGAAGAATTATCTTTTTTCTATCCAAAAAAATATCTTGTATTCCACGAATGCCGTTAGTAAGTTCTTCGATTTTTTGTTCCAAAGTCCTAAATGCGGGAGATGGTGGCTGTTGCTGTGGTTTCTGTTCGTTTATTATGCTTTCCATAAACGGTTTTATTAAAATATACAATAAAAAAGAATTAATTTTTGTCTTCGACTCTCAAATAACTAACCAAGTAAAAGCTTGTCAAAATAATAAATGGTCATATATCCATACGTCCCATAATATGAATTTGAGATCAGGTTTTTACCAGTCGTTTCTAGATGATATGGCTTAATGATTACGATCTCAAGATATTATTTATATCCTTTTTTCTATATTTTATTATTGTCAGAAAATCTATAAGGACGGTTATGAAGGAAAGATCAACATATTATCTCCCGCATTCCAATCAGATCTCATCTGCTGTTGGAGTGTTTGAAGATACATTATCATCATGATCAGATGTACTTGCAACTCCTATAGTATCATATTAAAATATAACTCAATGCATAGGCTTGCTTTGGATGAATAGGAATCTTTTTGTATCTCCAATACCATACTATACTTTAAGCTGCTCTTTGTTTATTTGATGCCCAAAAATGTAGACTGAATTCATAAGAATTCTCATGAGGAAGTACTTCCTCATACCCTTCTAGAGGTAGGCTTCCTCGTCGTACATCTTTGTAAAGTCTTTTACCAATGTTGATCAATGTTGCAGTGGGTTGGTTAAAGTATAATCTGCCATCCGCATGGCCAAAAGCTACTCTAAGTTTGCTTCCCAACACCATTATCAGATATATCTGTCATAAATATCATAAAAATCTAGACTGTAGCTTAATTCATTCCGTAAATATTTCATTATAGTAGATGAATTTGAATAGGGTCTAGAAACTCATGAATTTATTATAAAGCATTACTTTCAATCCTGCTTCTATCTTTTGTGCTTTGAATTTTCTAGAAAGTAGATCCTCACCTAGTATTCTTTTTAGTGATGAAAAGACAATCTCTGCAATCCATCTTCTTCCCATATCCTTAACCTGCTTATATCTTTCATATCCTAATTTCTTTATTAGCAATACTTCATCTCTTCGTAATGGACATCCTTTCGTTTTAATAGATGCATTTCTTTTAATATTTATAGCAGGTTCTATATTCAGATTATCTAACAGTTGAAAACTCCTTTTATTATCATGAGCCTTATCTGCATACACCTTGTCAATATCATATTGTTCAGATACCTCTCTTATCATAGGGCTAAACTTTTTGGAATCATGAATGTTACCTTTAGTTACTCTGAATGAAACTACCTTTTTTGATTTTGCATCTACTGCAATATGTAGCTTGATAAACTCCTTTTTCTTTCGTATCCATTTTTGTTCTATGTAATCTCCTTTCTTGGTTATGGTAAGACCTGATGCATCAACTATCAGTGTTATAGGCTTCTTGTCTTTGTTATCATCATCATCATTATCTAGATTTAGATCTCCTATAGATGGTTTAGCCTTTAGGATTCTTCTCCTGATCTGTGTAAAATGAATCTCTTCAATTCTGATATAATCAGATAGTCCTCTTACTATTCCTTGTACAGTTCTATACGATATCTTAAATCCAATTTTAAGAAACGCTAGAAACTGGATATAAGTAGAAGAGTATTCAAATGGAGCTCCAACCTTACTTACCTTTGTTCATATTCTTAATCTCCCTCTTATCTGATCCTAGAAAACTAATATCCATAAGAATTCGTCCACGTTCAATTAATGACTCATTATATTCATACCATTACTTGTTGAGTGGCATCGCCTCAATCTGACGTGTCCAAAATAATAATGCTACAAACTAATAAAAATCATAAATAACCATGGCAACTACTCCTATCAAACCTCCTTTCAGTGAGGAAACAGCAAAGGAAAAAGTCAAAGTGGCACAAGACGCCTGGAATACATGTAACCCGGAGCTGGTGGCACAAGCTTATACTCCAGATTCTAGATGGCGCAACCGTACAGAGTTCTTTACTGGTAGAGAAGATATCATACGATTTCTTAAGCGTAAATGGGACAAGGAACTTTGGTGTTATGCAGGAAATCGCATTTCTGTAAGATTTGAATATGAATGGAGAGATGCGGCTAATCCAAGTCAATGGATGCGTAGCCATGGTAACGAGCATTGGGAATTTGATGACAATGGTCTAATGCGAATTCGTGATATGAGTGCCAATGATTATGCCATCCATGAATCAGAGCGTCGCTATCGCTAATCTTCTAAGGAACTACTTTAACAGACTGATTTAGACATTTATGCAATATAATACTCATGATCATCGCAAAGTAGTCAGGAATAGAGCATAAATTCTATGAAAATGAGATGGATGGAAAGTCGGTACTATTCCATATAGATACAAGACAAAACCTCCAACAACACCTAAAATCAAGTTCATATCTTCTCGTAACCACAACCATATCAAATAACCACCCCAAATTTCACAAAGTCCAGCCAAAAAGAAGAATTAAGTAACAAGGATTTTCTTTACTGCATTACTATAGAGATGGGATAGTAACCAAAATCACCACTAATTTCACCACATTATACAACAGTGAGAGTGAAAATGAGATAATACTCTCAAATAATTCAATCATATCACGTCAGTTTATTATAATAAAAAAAGGCTCCGGCAAAAAAAGTGATTCATAGGGATAACTCTATTTAGAAAACTTTAGATTAGGATATACGGAAAAAGAACGAAGAGGACATACAGAAAGCAATCTGCTTCTTCTCGTCTATATACTGATGATGTCCTGCTGCGGAGACAGATTGAGGACAAAACTATAACTGGAGGAAGGTAAGCATGAAAGAGGCAACAAGAGACTTGTATAACTGATACGCATGTTATGAAAAACATACATAATCTCAGATTGCATTATCACAGCAAACTTATTCTATAGAGAGTAACATTAATTCGCTAACTTACCGAAATTTTCTATTTTCTAAGGGTGATGAGTTACCAACTGAAAGAATCGTCCTTAGTTCTGTTGCTCGTGAAGAGACTTCTGGCGATGATTCAGGGTGATATTTACATTTAGGGCATTTGTTGGGTCTAGAAGGCCATAGGATTTTTGATACATTCGCCACCACGATCAAAAATGATTCTATATAGACAGCCATAATCGATTTACTTTATCTTTCCCACCATAAGAAAATTGTGAGTATTTCATCATGTCATCGTAAGCAACTGATGCAAAATCACAATTTCTCAGAATTTCTCCTCGAAATAACTCCCAGTTATGCTTTTCCAATACAGAAAACTTCCTTGTCATTGATTTAAGCCGTGCGCCAGATATTGATACCATTATATAGTAAATTTATGGCTGGAATTCTCTGACGTTGGCTGAAACTCTTAGAGGGAAATTGATGGCTGATATAGCCAGAGAGAACAACATTGAGCACCTAGTATACAGTTCAGTTGCAAATGCTGATAAAAATACAGGGATTCCTCATTTTGAAAGCAAATACAAAGTCGAGCAGCATATTAAAAACCTTGGAATTCCTCATACCATCATAGGTCCTACTTTTTTTATGGAAAACTTGCTTGGTCCAGGATTAGAGCAAGGTCAACTCGCTTTACCTTTATCTCTGTCGACTACCCTACAACAAAGTGCTCTTGAAAATATTGCAGAATTCTCAGCTCTGGTGCTTGAACGCCGTAAACCGTTTTTAAGAAAGAGAATAGACATTGCATCCGATGAGGTTACAGGAGAGCAAGCTGCTGAAATTTTATCCAATGTGTTAAGACAGAGGAAATAAATTGTTCTAGCTGATGCTTTTGATTTTGAAGATCACATACATTATCTGCTAAGATATCAAAGTTCTGTTGATGCATCTTCTCAACATCAGCTAATTCTCTATCTCTTTCTAGCTTTTGTTTTTGATACTGCATAGTCTGAACCTTATTTTGAAGGTTTTGGTACTGACTCTGCAGCTCTGGAAGTTTAATGGCACCAGTCTCCATAGCATTAGCAAACCATTCTACATTGTAAGCAGTCAGGCCTTTTCTCTTGAATACTTTGTGTAGCTTTAGAAAGCTTGAAAGACTGTGACTTATCTGCGGATAGATCTCGTATAGCTCATTTAGGTTCTTTAGCTTCCAGAATTCCTGCATTTTGTATTGCAGCTGCAGTATTGTTGGAAAACATATCGCAGGCAATTAGAAGGAGGATATTAACAAAAACAACAAAAATGATGATAATAACTAGTCAAAAAGTACTATTGCCATTATCGCTATTATCATCATCACCATTTCTCATAAGTTCAGCAATAGGCATTTTTGGATTGATAAGCAGCATAATGTTAATAACAGCAAACCATACTCTCCATAACTTTGTCATATTCGCGTTTATAACTCAGCATCTACCTGATTTCAAGAACACCAGTAATGATAATAATAATAACAAGGTAATAATGATAGGATCTCTACCTACGCAGCCAATACTGGTTATACAAATATATCTTTAACAAAGATTTTGACTTTATGTCTATAACTGATGCGCCTATTAATGATACTCATTTTATAATACCATTCAAGACACAAAAGGTACTTTTCATAGCGGATTCTTTTGTTTCCCAAGTTGATGCAGAAGGACCACTAAAACAAATAAAGCAACTATATAATAATAAGCATACAAAGGCAGTATTTGATAGAGGCTCAGTTAAGGTCAGATCAAATTATTATTAATAACTGGTCTTAAAAGTACATATCCATAGGCTTAGTTTAAAACGACATTAACACTTAGATCAAGAGTAGACTGTGATGTTGGTGTTTGTTTATTTTCTTCCTGATTTGGGTCAATGTTCAGCATCCACTTGCAGCCCATACTAGGATCCTAAAGGAAATAAATCAGGTTTTTTGGACTCGCTTTGATTTGATTATCGGCGTAGTAAAACAGGTTGGGCGTCAACCTTAATACGAAATAGAGTGTAGGGCTTACGCCTCAGATCACGTCCCTCTTTATTGAACCTAGCTTGGCGATGTAACTGGTTTGCAGTAACATACAGATATCCATCCGTAGCAAGTGATAGTGTATCAGGCCATAAAAGTCGAGGATCATGTACTACAATCTCCCATTTACCATCTGGGCTTCTTCTTAGAATAGCATTATGCTCATAATTAGTGGAATAGATATAACCGGCTGCGTCAGATTCAAGGCCATCTGATGCTCCTCCCCTATCCCCTTCATCAATGACAGTGGCACTCACCTTTTGCTCATCGAGTGACTGGTCAGCAAGTGCATCTGTAGATACACTATAGAGCTTGCGGCTGCCAAGTGGACAGTAATACAGACGAGATCCATCTGAGCTAATTGCTATGCCGTCTGAACCCATACCAGCGCCTTGTTTTATCTGTCCATCTTGCTGGTACTCTAAAAATGGTCTACCTTCTACAATTGGAAGAAAGGTTTTCAATTGCTCAGGCTTAGTCGAAGGATGATCATGTAATCGACGCCAGCTAACTCCGGAATCTAAATCCACAACAATAATTCCGTTAGGACCATTTTGTGCAGAATCTGTAATGAAGGCAATACCTTTAATACCGCGTCGTAAATCAAAGCGAACATCATTAAGATAAGTAGTTGGCAAAGCTACATCCTGCGGAAAGAGAATCTTCTTTATGATCTTGTTTGTAGCCAAATCTACACAGACAAGCTTGGGTCCTCCATACTTGGTTGGTTGAAACATAGGGCTGCCAGTATCTAGAATCCACAGCCGGTCAGCTGGGTCTACTACTACTGATTGCACAGACACAAGCGCCGCTGCTGGATCAGATGGGTTAGTTTGATTCGTAGCTTCATCTGGATAGGCTACCATCTCCCCTCCATCATGGATTTCTGAAACTGTAAATGCGACTTCGTCACCCCACTTTGGAAAGTTCACAAAGATACGTCCTTGGTGTGATACAGTTACACCAGTTGGCATAGCACCGTTAAATTGGGCCACTGGTTCTAGCGCTCCCAATGGCTCATCTGCTGGTAAGTTATTTTGCTTTTGGCTTAAATTAGTACTCATTGTCTGTTACACATTGCCGTCCTTGACTCCTTATTTATAGCTTAGATACAACTTTAGTTACATCTTCTTTCTTGCCAAACATTTCATAACCCTTAGGACTAATGCTATTTGCTGACTATTGCTCTTGTTTGATTAGTAACGGTGGTAGTTGTATTTGACGAATTGGTTGTAGAAAATGATTATGATGGGGAAGTGCAACAGAGACTTAGTATAATGGTCAAACAACATGAAAACATTATAATTAATCGTCACTTTAATGTGTAATATTTCTGTACAAGTATTATATAACATAGAAACCGTACGACTCTGCTAAAAGAAAAGCATGTAATTGAGAATCTAAATACAAGATTTGCCAATTTGGCAGAAGCCGCCAAGATAATGGTAAAACATGGAATAAGCGGACTACCTGTTATTGAATCTTTGTAGGGCAGATTAGAGCAACCAATCGGAGTAATTTCGAAATCGGACATAGTTAAAGCACTAACAGAAGAGTAAGACAAAAAAGAAGAATACTTGTAAAAAAATTAAATTAAATTAAATTATAATAAACTAAGGTACTTTACGCAATAGTCAAGAATCATTTGTTCTTCAGTCGTACGCTGGTTATGAGGTCACTTCTTGCACTGAATACTTTCCATCGATCTCATTATTCGAAAGCTAATGGGAGAGATCTAGGTGTGAATAATTGCAATTACCAATAGAAATTCGCACTGATTGCTACTCTCACTAGTTAGACGTGGTCAGGTCCTTTTGGATTTTGATGTACTTGATGGATCTGACTAAGCTGCTTCAGGAAGACAGAGAGGTTCTGCTCTTGCCTACTTGTTGAATGATTTCCCTGATCATTCTTCATCCCACTTAAGATTTGTTGATAGTGTTCCATATCATATATTATGGTGAATTGTTTATAATAAAAAAAACGAAGAGTTAGAGTTACAATATAGTTATGGACAGTGTTGCCACGCTTGATAGCACACGAAAATGATCAAGGGCTAGGCTTTGTACTTGAGACCGTCATTTGAAATTCGATATCTTTTACAGAACTTTGTCTTACTTGTGTTTTCGGTACATTAGTTAAGACTGAGTATTTACTAATCCCAATCCGAAGAAATATCATTAAGGCTTTTATAGACAAAGATAATAAAAAAGTGCCTATCCAGTGTACACAAGAGACAGATGTATTGAATAGCTGTTCTCGGAATTTTTATAAATTGAAAACTCTTCAAAATGAATTTCGAACTGTGACTATTGTGTTACTCGAAGTGGTCCTTCTATGTGACAGTACCTTAAAAAAGAGGTTAATCAACTTCTAACATAATGCTTGAAGGGGGCAAGACTCTATTACGAAGGGCTGGTTATGGGATTCCACTAAGACATCTTTTGGTTATTGCAGTCTTGGCTCTTGCATTTACTTCTGCAGTGATTATGCGCTCTTATCCTGCGAAATATGGATTTTATCTAAACGAATTCGATCCATATTTCGACTACCGTGCAACTAAATACATTGTGGATCACGGCCTCAGCTCGTACTGGAAATGGCATGATACTATGTCATGGTATCCTGAAGGACGTGATATTGCAAAGACTTCACAGTCAGGATTGCACATAGTTGCCGCCTTTCTGTATAGTATCTTTGGTAGAGGAACTTCATTGTTAAATTTTACAATCATACTACCAGTTGTTATGGGTTCACTAACTACCATAATTATCTTCGCTCTTGTAAGAGTAATTGGTGGCACTTCTGCAGGAATGTTTGCTGCATTATTATTCGCTTTCTCCCCTGCGATCATTCAGAGGGGAAACCTAGGATGGTTCAAGTCTGAACCTCTCGGGCTTTTTTTCGGTTTGCTTGCAATGTACCTATTTATTTCCGCGGTCAAGCATAGCCAAATCAAATATGCTATTTCAAAAGCAGTCCTAGGAGGACTGCTCCTTGGACTAGGGAATGCATCATGGGGAGGAATTCAGTACTTTAGCATCCCTATTTCATTATTCCTGATTGCCCTTCCGTTCTTTAGAAGGGATACAAAGATCCCAACACTTATAGCAATTGCATTTACAGTATTTGCCCTACTAAGTGCGGGAGCATTTCCCAGGCCTGGAATTTCCTTTGTATTGGGTCTTCCTGGCATCGCTTTAATCGGAGGTACTGTATTTTTGACCATTGCAAACTTTTTGAAACGGATAAGCCAGCCGAGAACGGAGATACGCAATACACTATTTCTCTTGGTCGCATTCATCGCTGTAGCTGCAGGAGTCATTGGCGCTGGAACATATCATCCTACCTACTTTAGATATCTAAACGCCATCAATCCTTTTCTCTCTACGCAAAACGCCCTAACTGAATCAGTTGCTGAGCATTTCACCCCTACGTTGGTAGACTATTTCTCGGATTACTCGATCCTCTTGATGTTTGCCGGCCTTGGTGCCTGGATGGCCTTCAAACGAAGAGACGATACTTCAGTATTTGCGTTAATTATAGGATTAACAGCAGTTTATGTCAGCGCTACATTTGCCAGATTACTGGTATTTGCCTCAATTGGGATCATTGTCCTGGCCGGCTTAGGCATATATGAGGTAACACGAAGCGTTCTAGAGAGCAGAGAATCATCAGCAGCAACATCAACATCGCCGAAGGCTGGAAAAAAAGCAAAGAGAAGGTTTGAGCAGACAAATGCGACAATGCATCCAAACAAGGCAAAAATAATCAGAATTGCCTATGTCGTAGTAATAGTTTTCATCCTTACGATTCCATTGATATATCCTCCAAACTCCAATTGGATAGTCTCTGCAGACATCCCTCCCTCAATTGCCAACGGCGGCACTGGCTATAAGGTGCAAACTAATGATTGGATAAATGCTTTGGATTGGATTTCAAAAAACACACCAAAAAATGCAGTCATTGCCTCATGGTGGGACTACGGATACTGGATAACCACTTTGAGCAACCGAACTAGCCTGGCAGACAACGGAACTCTCAATCAAACACGCATCCAGACTATTGCAAAAATGTTCATTGATAAGCCGGATGATGGAATTAAGGTCGTTCGCCAGCTAAAGGCAGATTACATTCTACTCTATATCGTGGGACAGCGTTTAGGGACCGGACCTAATGGCACCTCATTTTATACCCTGGGAAGTGGTGGGGATGAGAGCAAGAAACAGTGGTTCATGAGGATAGGCGGGTTTGACGAGTCCAGGTATCTGGAACAAGACGGACTAACCCCTACTCCTTCATTCTGGAATACAACTTTACTTGGAGGCCTAATACCCTTTAAGGTTGACGCGTACGCTTCTAGAGCTAACATTCAACAACAATATTCTCCAGGTAGTATTGCATTGTATTCAAAACAGGTCAAATATCCTGCGAATGGAGGCATCCATCAGCCTTTCGAGCTGGTATATGCATCGCCCAGTTTTAAGAGCGATAACCAAGGGTTGATTTTTGCGGTTCTGATTTACAAGGTTAACCACAACTATGTTCCAATTAAACGGTAGATAAGTACTACTGTCAATATCAAGGCATAGTAAACTATATTGCAGTGAACACAAGACTTGTAGTACTTGTAGTCTGGTGGATCTTGCAATAGTAGCAATACTGCTGTAGGGCATGCAAGGCAATACTGCTGTAGGGTATGCAAGGCAACATACAAGTTCACGGCACAAGTTATTATCTTCTTAGTACAATCAACCAGTCCTGATACTGCTGCCGCCTGTCTGCAAAGTACTCCGGTCCAGTTGACCCTCTGGCGATCACGTATGATCACGGGAACCAGCAACAGCGAAGTAATGAGAAATGCATTGATAAAGGCAGGACTGGTTAATGAAAGGGAAGATTCTAAACGAGACGGTGGAAAATAGAACTCCATAGTATCCAAAACCGCTAGGGCCGTTGTCATTGCCTCTACACTTGAACCTAGTATTGCATGCTGACCCTATACCCCTTAAAGCAGGGCAACAGAGTCAGTTCCCTGCCCATGGCACAGTAGACCCAGAGAATAACCGGATCTATGCCATGGAATTTGGCGTACACAAGGCTTTTGCAGTCGATATTAATCCCAATACTGGCAATATGTCAGTTGCATGGGTCGAGCCTCAATGGAGTAGAAGCTATATCACGCTGATAGGCCCATCGCATGGTCGAGTCTTCGTCAATACTAACATCTCCTCACCTGTAACACAGAATGCAAGTGAACTCAATGGCTGGAGTACTACTGCCAACTACAAAGAACAAATGCAGTGGCGAGATGCTAATACGGGCAAATTACTTGCTGCATCTGATTTCTTCCCTCCAGCTACTTTCGAGGGGCCGGTGCCTGTTGGCTACGGAGGTATGATCTACGACGTACTAAACATCGGTAACATCATTGCCTTGCAGGTATTGCAGCAGGCTAATTCGACCTCCACTGTCGCCAACAACACTTCTACTGTCGCCGCTGCACCGAGCCCAAATACGAATTCGACATCAACAACATCAGGAGGTGGTAGCTGATCATTGACTGAAAAATCGATACCTCTAATCCTTGTCGCGGCAATAGTAACGGGACTGATCATGGTAGGGATCAGTGCCTTGTTTGGTTATGCAGGCGCAAACGCAAGCACCAGCCCTGACAATAAGACCATAACATCAACAACACTACTTACTCCAAACCAGGTTGCAGCCGGGGGACCGATACCTCCGAACTATACGCTAGCCCAACAAGAGGCAAAGTGTGTAGCTTCAGAAGAGAATGCTCCCTGGTACAAAAGACTCAACGCCTTCGAAAATTACAACTCAAATCGCATCCACTACTGGTCATGTTCACATTTCACAGGGTCCTTCACAAATCCCAACCAGGTGTATGCCTACAAATCACCCACCTATTACCCTACTCCGTTCACGATAGTTACCAGAGGAGTTAACGAGATGTACGTATACGGTGGAGTAGTAGCTTCTAATCCACCACCATCAGGACCATTTGTAGCAAAGGTTGAACCGGGCTCATTAACGGAGCTATGGCAAACAGACCTTCTCAACGTAAATATGAGTCATGCTTTTACCGGTGCTGGTGGAATGTACGTCCTAGGTGACGGTGACATCGTAGTAGCTACTAACACGTACCCATTCAAGTTGAATGGCACCACAGGAGCAGTTGAGGGAGTATTATCCTTACCAACAGGAGCAAGCCTACCCAGTGATAGCTACTTCAATGGCCTAAATGGCTGGCCCGATGGAACCCTAGTCATGAAGAATTTAGCTCGAGCAAATGGCTGCACATTACAATCCTTGCCTGCCATGAATAAATGTCCTGGTCCTCCTTCGGTCGTATCTGTGGTCGACTCGAAGAAACTTAAAGTAATGGACTCACTGCAGCTCTCGCAAATTATTGGCGGTCGCCCTACCACCACAGTGTATAATGGCAAGGACTATCTCTACTTAGTGGGCTCGACTCAGGTGTCTCGTTACGAGTGGAATGGTCGGAATCTTACTCTTGATAAGAGCTGGGGTCCTGTTTCATATGTGAATCCAGGTCAGACTGGAGGGACTGCGGCGGCTATTATGGGCAACTGGATCGTTATTCAGACGAACGGAGCTGCCCCATCGAACGTAGCTCTCAGTGAGGTCGCCATATCGCAGGCTAACTCTAGCAAGATCACCAGGATCACCCCAATTCCACTCGAGCCTGGGCAAAAAAGTTACATTCCTAACTTTGGAGTCAGCGATCTGCCAAACAACAGGATATACGGGATGGATGAGGGGCCTGGAAAGGTCGTTGGCATAAACTTTGATCAAAAGACCGGCAATATGTCAATAGCATGGGGCCCTGAGGAAATGAAGACATTTGGCTGGGTCAACGCTATCGGTCCTGCCAATCATAGAGTACTAATAGGTACAAACATGAAGCTTGAGAATGAGTCCAACATACAGGCTGGACCAAAGAACCCTAACTACACTGAACAGGTATTGTGGCTTGATGCAGCGACAGGTAAGAGACTTGCAGCCTCTGACTTCTTCACTCCTATGTCTTCGGGTTCTCAGGTGTGGCCTGGTTATGGTGGCCTCAGCTACCATGTGCTCATAGATGGTCATATCATGGCCTTGAAGGTCTTGCCGAAACCTGAGTTCGAATTCGACATCAACACCAACAACATCTACAGCAGCTGGTGGTGGTTGATTAATTGATCGATAGAGCACGTCACAACCTCCTTATTTATGTATGAGCGCATGTGTAGCTTCAACCAGACGCCTTATTGCCTAGCACCGACTAGTGGCTAATAATGGTGGTAACGGCGGCGCCGGTCATGGCTAGTTAAGATTAATCAACCCTTATTTTTATTTTTAACCCGCTCAGTTGAATAATAATAATATATACCGCATAACATTGTAAATCATCATAGAGGCATGTTCATTAAATGTTCAAAAAATTCCTTTATAATACAGACGAGCAAGCGATAGACCAATAGACGATTAACGGATAAATTTCGATAATCAGACTAACATAATTATTGGGATAGGGGTTTTACATTCAATTAATCCAAAGTTGTCATAGCAAATTATGCACTTGGGATATTGCCAACCAGAAAATCAAACAGATTAATGAGGCATATGAGAACTTAATCGACTGATTAGTGTTTTACTATGCAATATCGGCAAGTCTATTAATCATGATAATCCACAATATATTATATATTACTAGGAGAAATTGAACATATTGGCTACTCAGAACCACAAGAAAAAACAGTTAATTTCATGGCGCAGGTCACAATGTAGTACCTATGTTGCCAAAGGATACACTCACGATGAGATTTAGTAAAATCCTACATGTGGATAGATCAGTAATTACTAGAGATGTTGCTTTTCTAAATGAGCAAAGCAAGAAAAACATAAAGTCCTTCGTCAATGAAAAATTACCTGAGGAATTTGAGTGTATATACATAGGATTGAACCTGATTTTACGCGAAGCGTGGTTAATCGCTCTTCAAACAGAGGACAGAAAGGCCAAACTAGCTAGTTTGGAGCTTGCACGTTCCTGCTACCTTAACAAGATGGATCTTCTGACTAATGCCAGAGTGATTTCAGACGCAATTGCGCTATTTACTCGCTTTTTGCCAGAAATGGATAAGGCCAAACAAGATAGGAAGGACAAAAATATTACTGCTGCTGACATGGCTAACACTATAAAAGAGTTAGAAGAGAAGGATGAAAGGAATTGCATTAATTCTGTTACGACAGATAAACCAGTAGAAACAGAAACAGAAGAAGAAGATCAAGCAGAACAGAAAGAGCCAGACGAAGGTATATTTTAATTTTATATAATTCCCTGAAATAAAAGGAGAAGGATTTCTCTTCCTCTTTTTACTTCATGACTTGTAAATGGGTTGTGAGAATACTCACTAGTTAGAAAGATAACTGATGAATAAAAAGATTTACTAGATTTGCCAGATCTATTTACTGGTAAACCTAAGGTTTAGGTTGCAAAATACTAGTGTTTCCATTATCATTGCCATTATTACGGTTGGGATAGTCGGAAATATCATTATAATATCTATTCGCATATTTCAAAAACTTTTTTTCATGAACTGAAGAAAGTGCCCTTAATCCCTCCATTTCAAGAGTCATTATGTTCCTGGCAATCTGATAAGTTACAAGAGCAATTTCTGCAATGTCATCATTTGGCCTTGGATCTCTGTTTAGCATTGTTAGTCTCTCGTCTAAATGCTGGTAGATCTTTACTAATCGTTCCTTTAATATTCTAGTCTCAAAAGCAATAACCTCTTCAGTCTTTTTTGCTGTCTGAAGTGCAAATGATTGCTCATACAATTTCTTTTTGAAATAGTAAAAAGATCTATCTTTCATCTCCAGAAATTTCATGATCTCATTATCCGATTTACCTTCACAGATTTGACGTTCCATTTCAGCCAGAAGCATTTGAACTTGATGCCTTGTTTTATAATCTCTTTCTTGCCCTTTTACTGACATACGTGGTTTAGATTGTTTTTGTTCTCGTTCTCGTTCTTGTCCTTGTGGATCTTGTCCTTGTGATTCTTGATGATCCTCTTCTGGTTCTTGTTTCTGTCCTTCCTTTTCTTCGTCTTCTTGCATCTTTCAATTATCTTTATGTGGCTAATGATTTATTTTTTTGGTCATAGTGCAATTTGGTGTATATCACAGTCTTATCGTGATTACTCACATCAAGTAAAAAAGTGGACTTTACAAACTGTAGATTTAAGGAAGCGGTATTTTTTACTAAGGCTGAATTTAAAGGAGATGCCAATTTTTCTAAATCAGAATCCCCCAATGTAAAATTCTCAAACACCATATTTTATAAGAAAGCAGATTTTACTAATTCTGATTTACAGGATGCATACATCAATAGAGCTCAGCTAATAGATGTCAATATGGAATATCTAAATATATTTTCAGTGGGAGAGAACGAAGTTGATGTAGTCGCAACATTTATTCAAACATATCCAAAGATAGTCCTGAAGATAGGAGATACAAGGTATTCCGTATGATGGTGTTGCATTTATAGTAGAAGCTTTGAAGCAAGAGATCCGTCGTTTACTTTTAGGAGAAGAATATAATGCTCTGGGCATAATAAGTGATGAAGATTATGAATAAAGATAATTATGATGATGAAGAAAATGACTTAGAAGATTCAGAACTTGATAGATGGTGCAGCTCCGAGGAAGCATCAAATATATTAGAAATCTTGAAGGGTAATTACACTACTGAGAAAGGATTAGGTGAAGTATTCGATCTTGTTGATGGTATAAAAGATATATTAATAGATGCAAATACTCCACAAGAAGGAAAAACAGAGTTGGATCTTGCACATATTCTTTTACCTGATTCAAGGAATAAGACTGGTCCAGACTTAGAGCCTTATCTAAGAAAGATTAGGGACGCTCTGTATGTTATGCATAAAATCTATTATCCTATATGACCCTACCTCAAGGGAAAAAGAATATGAAAGTCAAGCAAAATTTGTGCACAAACGTTCTAGATTATTAGCAGAAAGGAGAGAAATGTCCAGGCTAGCTCAAGTAATAGTTTACCTGTTATAGTAAGTGTAGATTCAGTAGCCTTCTCCCAACAACAATCATTTGTGTGGTATCAAACGTATTATTCATTCTATGTTCCAATTGTGATTGCAAAAGATGGTAAAGTATGCTTGATGAGAGTAGATATACCGATTGAGTAGTTCATGATCCTTCGTGTAACAGAAGGACTATTAATATTGACGCAGGACATACTTTGTGAAAGTTAGCTTTATGTATTTCGCATACATCTTCCCAAAATTAATTGTTAACTGCATGAAATAATAATGACTGCAGCTACAAAATCATTCTGATAGGTTGAAAAATGATCATTAGGTGTTGTCTCAAATATACTTAATCTCAAATATACTTAATAAATCCTAGGTTTACCTTGTTTTATTTTTATGTCGGATCAGGATAATAAGATATGTTTTTGATATCGGTCGAATTTATTATATCATGGAGACTGAATTCGAAATTATGCTACAAGCTACAGCAAAAGATATTCCATAAAGGTTCAAATGCAAAGGTCAATGCATCATTCATAACCCTTATCTATCCTTTAAACAAGGTCAAATTCAAATTAAGTAAATCTAGAACAAGCGGTGATTTCATAGGTCATCATAGAAATATAAAACGCTATGTAATAAAGAACAAAGCGAAACGATTCATCCTAGTAATAGATAATGCGTCATTTCATGTAAGTAGAAAGACAGTAAAATTCATAGACTTTTCAGCAGCTTCCTTTATCAGAGGACCAAACTTTTTTGTGTCATGTACATTGCCTTTTGTCAGTTTATCAGTTGCAGGACAGCTACTGATATTCTCAAGCTATTCATATTATACGTGATGCTGCTAAAACAAGATGGCTTAAGGATAAGGACTGGTATTTATCCAAGGATTCATTCGTTTGAATATTGTTTGCTTTGTAATTGTTACTAACGTCATTTCTATTGTTTAGTTTACGCATGTACCTGGTGCCAGATATTATCGTATCGTAGCCATTATTATCATCTTCAATGTTTGTCAGAAATATCTTATCTTCCAATTTTTGCACATCACAATCCAATAATCTTAGGACATCTTTTATCAGTTTCCAAAGTTCAATTTTATAGACATCAATATCAAGATCTTGGTAGTTTGTAGAATATCCCTTGTATCCATCTTCTTGCTGACCAGTTTTGTAATATTTAATTAAACTACCGGGCGCTCTGTTTAGCGATTTACCTATTTTGTACTGCGGTGTATAAGATTGGTAGTCATCAGGATCTTTATTCAAAATAACGGAATATGCCAAAAGAGATGGATCAACTTCTGCTGCTTCTAGCTGTTTGAATGCTTTCAGTACGTTGAATATTAGATTAGATTTATTGTTATTTTTATAATCATCAACAAGCTGATCGAACACCTGTTTGAAAAATGGAGGTCTATCCCTTTTCTTACCTTCAATTCCTTTTATGATCACCTTACCATCTGCTTGAATACCTATGTAATGCTTCTTGCTAAGGAATATGCTTTTGACAAAGGTATTTTGATGATCTACATCAACTCCTAGACTCCGTTTACAGGCGGCAACTGGTAAATTATGATCATGCTGTGTTTTACTTGAAACAAAGATTGAAGCTGTGTCGCCATATATTATGTTCATTTGAAATTGGTCGTTAGCGATCTGCTTCATTTCTAATAGCTTTAGCCTAGCGAATGCTGTCACAAGTTCGGCTACTCTATAATCTTAGAATGCACACAATACACCCATACCGGGTGCATTATTCCATCCATGTGGATTATCAGTTACCCATGCTCCATAGGCTTGTATTCTATCGCCATTTTTAGGAATTTGTACTGACGTCGAACTTTGGTCCTTAGGAATGATTACTACAAGATCCCATTTACTTCTATTGTTTATAATTCTCTTGATTGAGCAGCTTTCTGTAAGGCGGCTCTAAAGCCAGATTAAACTGGTAATCTCCATCGTCTTCTTTAGTGCCTTTCATATCGTCCTGCTCTGCGTCGTCCCATCCATCATGGTATCCTTTTAATGGTGTTGGCTTTATAAAACAATCAATTATGCTTATTGAGTAAAAAAGAGTTTCCAAATTAATTTATCAGTACTATGAACTAATTTTATCTCCATAATCTGAGGCAACAGCAATATTAATTACTTGATCCACAGTGGATATGAAAATAATACCGTCTCCGTGTTCGCCTTTATCTCCAGTCCTGGCGGATCGTGTAATTGCTCGAATAACTGATTCTAACTGTGAATCTGGAATAACAATCTCAAATTTTGCTCTTGGAAGAAGATCAAATGCAATAGGTTGTCCTCTCCACTGCAAATGGAGTTCCCTTTGTTTGCTCCATCCTGAAACTGTAGAAATCGTCATACCATCTATTCCTATCTCCCGAAGATGTTCCTTTACAACAGCCATTTGTTCTGATCTTACAATAGCCTCTATCTTCCTCATCGCAGTATTCTAGTGTCCGAAAGTTCTTAAAATGGGTTATGGCGAAAGAAAGATTAAATGGCTGGATACAAAAAATCTCTTGCTGTCATTACTCGACATATGCCCTCTCTGCATGTTGGCTTATATCCAGGCCAATATCTTCCTCATTCTCCTTAACTCTTATTCCTATTGTTGCATCAATTATCTTTATAATGAATACGGTTCCTCCAAATGCCAGAGCAGCTGAGACTGCAACTCCGATGGCCTGAATGCCTAGTTGCTCTGGATTTCCATATACTAAGCCGTTTGGCCCTGCTGGATTGATAAGTGCGCTTGCAATAAAACCGATTGCTAATGACCCTATAATACCTGTAACACCATGAACCGAGCTGACATCAAGTGCATCATCTATTCTCAGGCGTTCCTTCAGTAGGATGATTGTATAATATGATATTAAACCAATTACTGTTCCTAAAATTAGCGAATTCTGTATGCTGATAAATCCTGAAGCAGGAGTTACGCCGGCTAAACCAGCTATTGCACCATTAATGGCCGCAATTGCAGAAGGTTTTCCCGATCTTTTCCACGAAAGTAGAATCCATACTACTGAGGATGCTGCAGATGCCCCATGAGTTACCAGTAGAGTATTAGCTGCTAATGAGCCGGATGCTAAGGCGCTACCTGCATTAAATCCAAACCAGCCAAACCACAACAACGAAGCTCCCATTGCAGCGAGCGGTATATTGTGTGGCGTTGTGATGGTAGGACCAAAACTCTTTCTATGGCCAAAAATGAGTGCAGCAGCAAGTGATCCCATACCAGCACTTGTATGAACAACAAGGCCTCCTGCAAAATCAAAGACACCAAGATTTGCAAGCCATCCTTTACCCCAAACCCAGTGTGCTAGAGGATAATAAATGAGGATGCTCCATAAAATAATAAAAAGAATAAAGGAGCTAAACTTCATTCGTTCAGCAAACGCACCAGTAATGAGGAGGGGAGTAATTACAGCAAACATCATTTGGTATGTAGCGAAGCTAACTCCAGGAATAGTTGGCGCATAGTTTAACGGCTTATCAAGCGGAACATTATTGAAAATCATCCAATCAAGACCGCCAATAATACCCCCATGTGATGGAGCAAAAACCAAGGTGAAACCTATAACTATCCAAAGGATCGAGAGAATTGCTAGGCCGGAGAAAGTTTGCATAATAACAGAAACTGAATTTTTGCTTCTGATCAGACCCGCTTCAAAAAAGCCTAAAGCAGGTATCATTAGCATGACTAAACCAGTAGAAACGAGCATCCATGAGCTATCTCCAGCACTGATTGGCATTTAGTTGATAAGAAAAATTAGCATTATAAAAGCTTCTTAATGGATTTTAAAGAATGATCTATATTCAAGTGCAGATGATGATCTATATTCAAGAATATGCAGGCTTGTTGATATCATGTTTCATCATCGGTTGAGAACTAGGTATAATTCCCTGTAGATATCGTCTAGTGATTCTATATATGCATAATGATCTACTACATGGCTCTGTTAAGTTAACGATTATCCATTTCGCAACCACTGATTAATCTTACTAAATGTGAAACCAGATCTATTATACATATATACAAATAGTACAATCCATTGGTGAACATGCGATAGATTGCAGCAATCGCTTTTTCTCAAACAAGGATAATAATCATCAAAGCATTCAGTTCTATCTTTGATTGATTCCATTGTTCTTTCAATAATGCTCTTTTCAAATGGGGAATGAAGTATATGTCTTAAACCTAAAGAATTACAAGCCTCAGGATACCACGTTCCACCATCAGAATATACTACACGTTTTCCGTAAACTTTCACTAATGATTTTAAAAATGCTTCAGCAACTAGCATATTTCTATGTCTTGAAATATAAACACCAAGAATCTTATGGTGGACTGGTTCTGTGGCAACCCAAAGCCATGCATCAGTCTCTCCAATCTGAACTGCTGTTTCATCTATTATAAATGCAGTTATCCTGCTGTTCTTCTTATTAGGAAAAATGTTTTTTGGATTAAATTCCTGTATCCAATACCATACTGCTACATAACTTCTTGCTTCAAATGGCTTTATTGCTTTAGATGTACTTCTAAGGCTTAATCCTAGAAAATAAAGATACAATGCGTATCTTATAAGAAATGGCTTGGTTCTATTACGTTCAAACATTAATGCATTATTAACGCTCTAACTGAGCTTTAGCAGTTACGTCGCTAACTTAACAGGACCTCTTCTAATATATCCTTGAGTACGTTTTCCTCAACTTTACTGCCTTGTAACTCAGTATTGTAATATTTCATCCACGAGTAGGTATGCTCTAGGTCTTGAAACTTTTCGAAAGGAAGCAAAGCATGCCTACCTGATAGTATTACTGCGTCCCACAAGTTAGTAAAAAATGGCTTGTAGTCTTTGTATTGGATGGATTCTTCTACGAATCGCAATTTTCCCTGAAGATCAGAAGATACGAACATTAGTATCTGTTTGAGCATCTCCTTTTCCTTACGTTGTTGTGTCTTCTTCTGGATCCATGTTTCAAGATATCTGCTCCTACAATTATTAATGCTAAAATAATATTTTTTAACAATTATTGTATCCCATTGAATTGCCACCGAATCACCACCATCTAAGATAATTAGAATAATATAGTAATCGTATTATTCTTTTCATAGATATTTCTCTTATCAGTTAAACATATGATATGGATGAGGGTTCTACTTCTTTTTAATTTGAACATTTAAAGCAGGTTATTAGTCTTTAGCTATAGATTTATAACTAAATCAATATGGCCTCATCGTTACTCAAGGATCTCTTCTTGTAGGCATCTTCTAAACCAGGTATTAGGTCGAAAGCAGTTTTACCATCCTCTGGTATGTAACCATCTAAGGATACCATACGCTCGATTCTGTCAGGTATCTTCTCTGCAACACCACCTATAACCATACCTCCGTAGCTATGTCCAACTAGAATCACACCAAGGAAGATACAAAAGTTGCCATTTATATGATTAACAACGATATATTAATTAAAAAGTCTCATAAAAATCATACTCATTTTAGTGAAAGTCTAGATCTACGTCTATTCTCAATGCTGTTATTATTGGTCTGTCGAACAACTAGAATATGAAAGAATATTTGATTGAAGTTTATTTTATGCCGCCATCTTATCCACGAACATATTGTAGATAGATGCTTTCAGTAGTAGTTCATTTACAATATTGTTCCATTTTATAGAAGATACGTATTCACCAAATGTCCTCTTTATTGAGGAGAATGCGGATTCAGCTATCCATCTCATGCCATATTCATGTTTTTTCTTCCAGCGTTTCATGTCTCTGATCTGTTCTATCACAACCATTTTCCTGGGGATACAAACGCAAGCCTTAGTTGATGAATTCTTCCTTACTCTTATAATAGGCTCTATTTTCATTTTATCCATATGGCTAAAATTATCCTTAGAATCGTAAGCGCCATCTGCTAGTACCTTTTTCACATCGTTATTCTCTGACACAACATTATTAACCAGTTTCTTTAACATCTTGCCATCATAAACATCCTCTTTTGTTACTTCCATTGACAGCACCTTCTTTGTCCTTACATTTACAGCTATGTGTATTTTGATAAAGCCTCTCCTTTTATTATTACTATTATTATTCCATTTCTCTCTGATCCACTCACCTCTGTTTGTCACCTTTATTCCAGTAGAATCAACTGCTATTGTTATGGGGTCTTTTTCGAGGTTTGTCTTTGGGTTTAGATGTACCTTTACCTTTACGACTCTCCACCACATCGTAGTGTAATCTGGTACTGCTTCTTGCAGTTTTTCTATGTGTATTGACATCATTCTTAGAAATCCTTCTAGCTGTCTGTAAGGTAAAAGGTATACATGTACGGTGGCGAGCAGCGATATCAAGGAATTTGGATAAAGGTATTTTGCTCCTTCCTTTCCCTTGTTCATTATCTTTAATTCTGCTCGCCAATTGTCTAAAAAATCGGTATCAAACATTACTTCACCACGTCTGACTAGAGATTCATTGTATTCGCTCCAGTTTATTTTTCTTCTCTTCTTTCTTTTCTCATTCTTCTTGTCTTTAGTATTATCAGACAACGGCTAGTCTAACATGCACCATGATATAGCTTGTTTGGTAAAGTAGGCAAGCAGTTCAGTTATTCAACACACCAGTTATTATTATTAGTTAGTTTGCTAAATCTATCTTGGTCAATAGCAATTTAGATAGCCAAAAATTATTAGATAATATGCAGACGTAAAAGATGTATTTGATTGTTCAAATCGAAAGGATCGCTTGTTCCATATACTTTTTCTGGTGTAGAAGGTTTGGTTTTGATGGGATCAAATCCAGTCTTTCTATGTAAGATTCTCTCATTAAAGTGATAGTACTTAAGCCAAGCAAAAGAGATCAAATATCCGAGATTGCTAGGGAGAAAATCTGGTCTGTGAATATATGTTGTATTACATAGTTAAACCTGGGACATCTTTGCAAAATGCATAGTTTGTTTTTGTTGTACGAGACTAGGCTCTGATCGTAGCAATTCAAGCCTTTCTCTGTAATATTCCTTAATCAGGGTAATTGCCTTTACCTTCTCTTTAGCGTCTGTCTTAGGCGAATCTACAATCGTCCAGAGCTTTTTTATAGCCTCATCTATGCCTAAAAGTGTGTTTCTGTATGTTTCGAATAGGTGTTCACCGTAATTTTCTGTGGTCTTCTTTACTTCTTTTTGTATGTATTTTATGTCCCTTGAGATTGTAGGTTGGCTTATGTGTAGTAAATTGGCTATTTCGTATTGTGCATAATTCCTAGTCAGAAGTTCTTTGACTTTGCTTCTTCGCCAGGCAATTTGATTTCTGTATTTCTTGAGCGTAATGCCAGATCTAGCATTGGCAGTATTATCCTGTGTATGAGATACATCAGTGTCAATAACACTCATTTGTAATCTATAATTTAGCATTTCTAGTTAAAAAATTTATTGAGGTACTTAAGATATTTGAAAACTATATGAATAATATTCATACCGTATTCATAAACGTGCTTAATCAAAACTTAAAAGTTTATATATAAAAAATTCCTTTGAGAAAATCCCGCACTTCGCACTTCTTTAAGAGTAAAACTGCAAGTTTGATATCAAGCTTGATATCAGCAAGTTAATTTGATGCTCACTTTTGTATAATCCTTGATATCAAATAGACATAGTTTGATATCAATATGTTCAGATCATTGATATCCATATTTTTATTAATATTGTTGAAGTCACTCCTCCTATTTGTGTGATTGTCTTGAGAATAGATAAAAGAATATGAGGGTCTTTTAGAGAGAGGCCGTGAACATATAATTCCTCTTTTAATTTCTTGTATTCATTTAATGTTTGGATGTCTACGTTTGAAGTGGGGATAGCCTAAATTTGAGTATTAAATGTGCTCTAGCCGATTGTTATGGAATTGATATGAATATGGAATTGATATGATATGAATAAATGGGGGTAAATTGGCGGCGGTTGGGTAGATTGTGCCTTAAAAGTCTCATTCGGGGTTGATGATTACCCTTTCGCCAAGCCCAACATTAGACCAGCCGAGGCTGAGGCGAGAGGGATCCCAATAGGTAATAATGTTCCAGAATGGGTGGTGCCTATAGTGTTTGAAATATGTATAATAGCATCGGTAAGCCAAATAATTCCATTTTGCAATACAACCTGAATCTTGGTCCAATCAACACTTAGAATCCTTTGGTATTCTAAATATGCTAGAGCAGCAACAAAAAGACCGATTATTATGGCGGCCAATCTGATGACCTTCTTTATAGCATAACCTGCGATAAATCCTAGAAAGAAACCTCCCACGACTGTACCCGCAAACGGGGCAATGTTGGTTGTTGCGATCATCCACCCCCTACGTCAAATATTGCTGAATTGCTCTTCGGAAGAATGTGCTCCTAGGAATATCACCGCGTGCCTTGTCTGTTCGTTTCAGAAGCGAAATTGGTAACGTAATTACGACCTTCTCTGTTTTATCTACTTTACTTGTACCTACCATACTAGTACCACGTGATGCACACTGATAAATATTTCTGTTAGAATAATATCCTCGATTATTTCAGATATCACGGGTCTGTAATGCACGTCTTGTCTGTTTGTTTGTGTTTAGCAGATTGTGTCTCTAACCATTCTATTAATTTATGTTGCCGAGAGGGCCATGATCACAGGTTCCATTGGAAAGGGCCGCCCTTTCGCATTAATTGCCTTTGAATATTTGTAGCAATCATTTAACATTTTGAGAAAAGTCTCTTTTTCTTTATCCGGTAATTTGTCCGCAAAATCCTTTCCATGATGCAATTTCTTTGGTTATGATATCTTCATCCGAAATCCTTAAGAATTGAAGCTCTTGTCGATGTGTTGCTATTGAACTTGTCGATGTGTTGCTATTGAACTTGATATAAAGGCAGACGCTGTTTTCCATTAAAGTCTATACACATCAATTGAAAATGGAGTACTTGTTAAAATATCATGATTTGCAGAATGATTTTCCTGTATTCTTTTATCAGCGAGTAAAAAAAGAGGGCTTGAACAAACAAGATATTACAGTCATGGTGAAAAGTCAACAGCAACTCAAGGATTTAGAGAGCAGGGTAAATTTATCTAAGATTTGTTGCAGCTACAGAAACAGCAACTTGAAAATAAATATAAATAATATAAATACTAGTGGAATAATTGCAATATCTCTTTAATATGAAGGAAATTAAATTTTCATCTATAAAAAGCAATCCTTAAAAATAAAAATATATAGGCTCAATATTAATTACAGGAAATATAAACCACTATTTGAAACTGTAAAAATATCATTAATTAATGGAAGGGGAAAATATTTGGATACGGTCATTGCCAGTATCAGCTACAACACATTTTTAAAAGAATCAAGAGATATACCTGTGGATAACTAAATTATCCATTTCCTGTACCAAAAGTTCCCCATGTTGCTATAAACTTGCCATTTGAATCAAACTCTTGGATGCGCTCATTGCCAGTATCAGCTACATACACATTATTTCCATAAAGAGGATTAAAAAATATACCCCATGGACCAAAGAATTGTCCATTTCCTGAACCTCTAGATCCCCACGTTGTTATAAGGTTGCCATTTGTATCAAACTTTTGGACGCGATTATTGCCTAAATCAACTACATACACATTTCCATAACTAGGATCAACAGATATACCCGCTGGATATTCGAATTGTCCCTCTCCTGTACCAAATCCCCACGTTGTTATAAACTTGCCATTTGAATCAAACTTTTGGATGCGGCTATTGCCAGGTTCACCTATAGCTAGATGGGCAGCATCAGCTACATACATATTTCCTGAACCATCAACAGATATACCCAGTGGATTCATGAATTGTCCCTTTCCTATACCCGAAGTTCCCCACGTTGTTATAAACTTGCCATTTGAATCAAACTTTTGGATGCGATTATTGCCAGTATCAGCTACATACATATTATCAAAACTATCAACAGATATACACTGTGGATTATTGAATTGTCCATTTCCCGTACCCAAAGTTCCCCACGTTGTTATAAACGTGCCATTTAGATCAAACTTTTGGATGCGATTATTGCGAGTATCAGCTACATACACATTTTTAAAAGAATCAAGAGATATGCCATGTGGATATTCGAATTGTCCATTTCCTGAACCTCTAGATCCCCACGTTGTTATAAACTTGCCATTTGGATCAAGCTTTTGGATGCGCTGATTGCCAGTATCAAGTACAAACATAAATCCACCAGAATCAACAGATATACCCAGTGGATTATTGAATTGTACATCTCCTGCTATTATATATCAAAACCCCCAAAACTAGAAAAATCATTCTGAATTTGCTCAGCAAAATCTCCTGCATCTTTTCTAGAATACGAAACAAAGATCTTCAAATTTGTTAAGATATAAAGAAGCATATATATAAACATATTTATTTATATTGCCAATATCATGAAATTATCAAGGTTTTTTAAGTATTATTTGTTCTCAACTGTTTGATCATCTTCTGCTGCTGTTGCTGCTGTCTCTTTTTTTGTATATAGTTTATCTGTAGTATTTGCATTTGTCTTATCCATCCACTCAGTTCGGTGCATAAAACATCTTTTGTTTTTTAAAAAGCTTATCCTATTTCTTTTTTTGTTATTTCACTATTCTATAAAGATATCCACCAAGGCATTATAGAAATAGTTGATGATGAGATCTTTTATGATTTTCAGTTGAACACTACAGAATCTGTTATAGTTGATACTGACAGGGAAGAAGTTCTCGAAAGAATTCAAAGAGGATTTGAAAATCAATTCCAGATATATGGCAAATTAGAGAGAAAGGATATCAAGGCTTTAGATTATGATACTCTGCAAGCTTGGAAAAAATTACAAAGACATATTATATCTGAAAGTTAGAAATTAGAATTTCATATATACTTTGTATCTTTTGAAAAAGCATATTATTGATATCAATTTTACAGGTGAATTGTATTGGTAATTGTACATGTTTTATTCTCTCCATTCTTTAATACTTTAGTACAATCTTTTGAATAATTTGCTGAAAATAACATTGGTACAAGACTGGGAACTGATGGTTTAGTTTCGGTAACTGCATATGGTCCTGGACCTATTGAAACACTTGTTCCTGATTCTGATCCGGGGAAATCAAAGGGGGAAGGATTATTGCCATTTACATGTATGATAAAATCATAAAACTCTTTCATCAGTTCTCTATTAACTTGAAATCAGCATCTTCTGCTCAATTAAGACATACACTAATAAGCCATTATTTCTCCTTTACGTGTTCTATGGCCCTCTTGTCTATGCCCAAAATTGGATCTTGGAAATTAGATGACCTTGTTAAGGATCCGACTGGAAAAGAATTTCAAGATTTTCTGGAATCCATTACAACCAAGGTAGGGCAACTTGAAGGGAAGCGAGGAGAACTTAATAACAGTATTTCAGCAGTAGAATTCGAAAATTTTCTTCATTCTATTGAAGAAATATCAGAAAAGGTCAGTATAGCTAGTGGTTATGCCCATTTGAGCTATGCAGCTGATACGTCTTCAAATGAACGGGCTGCACTTGAAACAAGAATGGCAACATTCGGATCCGATATTGCCAACAGACTTCTCTTCTTTGACTTGTGGTTCAAAAAAGAACTTGATGAAGAAAATGCAGAACGTTTGATAGAGTCATTATCTCCTGTCTACCGAGAACATCTTAAACATCTACGGCTACTTGCGAAGTATACGTTAACAGAACCTGAAGAGAGGATCATTAATACCCTCGAAGTTACAGGGACTGGTGCTCTTATCAAGATCTACGATAGAATGACTAGTGGCTTTGAATTTGTCGTGAAACTTAAAAGAGGCAGGAAGTCAATCACAAAGACATTCAATAATATGGAAAAACTGCTCACTCTTACACGTAGTATAAAGACGGGGGAAAGAGAAGCGGCATACAATTCTCTTTTAGAAGTTTACAAGAAAAATAGTGGTGTATTAGGTGAAATTTATCAGAACCGTGTAACTGAATGGCGCAATGAATGCTTGAACATGCGTGGATTTAAATCACCAATTTCAGTCACAAATGCACAGAATAACTTAGACGATACAACTGTGGATACTCTTCTTGGTGTATGTAAACGTAATTCGATAGTTTTCCAAGAATATTTTAAACAAAAGGCAAAGATGCTTGGTGTAAAGAAATTGCAGAGATACCATCTATATGCTCCTTTAACAATAAAGGCATCTCATCAGAAAAGGTTTACCTATGGTGAAGCAGTTGATACGGTACTACAAACGTTTGAAGATTTCGATCCGAAATTCAGAGAATTAGCTGAGAAAATTTTTAATGAACAGCATATAGATTCGGAAATAAGAAAGAGTAAGCTAGGCGGTGCTTTCTGTTCTTCGATATCGCCAAAAATCACTCCATATGTGTTATTGAATTTTGATGGTAAATCTAGAGACGTCTCTACTATTGCTCATGAATTTGGACATGCAATTCATAGTATGACCGCATCTGATAAGCCACTGACTGTGTGGCATGCTCCCCTCCCATTAGCTGAGTCTGCATCAGTATTTGCAGAAATGCTTCTCAATGATAAGCTGTCTGAAAGGTTAACTAAGGTAGAACGAAGGATATTACTTGCACAACAAATAGATGACCTGTATGCAACTATAATGCGACAAGCATACTTTACTCTCTTTGAAATTGATGCACATCGAGTTGTGGCCGAACAGAATGCTACGATAGATATGCTTTCAGAGTTATATCTGAACAATCTCAAAGAACAGTTTGGAGATTCAGTAAATGTTACTGATGACTTTCAATGGGAATGGCTTTACATACCGCATTTTTATCATACTCCATTCTATTGCTATGCATATTCGTTTGGAAATTTATTGGTTGTCTCGTTGTACCAGCAGTACAAGTCAGAAGGAAAGTCATTTATTCCAAAATATCTTAATATATTGTCGGCAGGAGGTTCACAAAAGCCCGAATACTTGCTTAAGGAGTCGGGGATTGACATCTCAACGGATGAATTCTGGCAACAAGGATTTGATCTAGTTGCTGCTAAAATACAAGAGTTAAAGAAGATGAATTAACAGGCCTATGCATAGGATATTGAGATCTTGATAAACAATAAATTTATTTAAACAGCAAGTCAGTTGCTTTAAGAATAATCTTTTTCGTCAAACTTGATGCAGCGATTATGACTAGATAACAAAAAGTATGAATAGCAAATTAAAATCTCTTTTATCTAATCTGTAATTTTTGTTTTGCAAAGAACGGAAGGATAATCAAGTATTAGAAAATATCACTAAGTACTGGTCCTTCACGTTTGGTAATGCTTTAATGTGCAGTTATGAGATACTGTTATCTATGACTGCAAATAGAGATGATTTCTGCATTAGGAGTTGTTGCAATTCCTTTTGGAAACCCAAAATTTATTGGCGAAGCTATTATCGTGGAATTATTGTTTATCACATTATCTGTATTAGTCTGGAGAGGATATACAAAAGCACTTTTTGGTTGTATTGCGTTGGCATTAATTGTTATTATAGGTAATACCGCTTCCCCAACTCATGTTCATTTAATGACAACTTTTTTGAAGCCAGCCAATGCATTAATTCTAATAATTGGTGGATACATCTTGCAAGGAATCTTAATTTATACTAGCTTAAAGACAGTATTGACAATTAGAAGATTAAGATCATTGACACAGCGTAGCACAATTTAGAATAATGGAATTTAGCTGTACAATTTTTTTGTGTAATGTTCAAAGCCGGAGGAATTTGAGCTTTACTGGTAGAAGGGTTCATCTACTTTATGAAATAGAAGTGCCTAGACAAACAAGCATTCTATCCTGGTTGTATTATTTCTCTTAGCACTATCTTAAACAATTTGATTGTATACACTAAATATAATAAATTATTAAAAATAAATAAAATCATTTTATATCTATTCACCTGTGAGCCAAGATAACAAAGATGAGTCCCACCTTTTTTAACACAATTTCTTCGGTTTTGCAAACAAATTTGCTTCCAAGACCGAAAACCCCAATCTAAGCTTTGGAAGCAAGATCGAATATTTTGAAAGCGAGAAGTGGAATTGGCAAAGAAAGAAGGATATAAAATTGATGGAATATCAACTTACATAACATCAAGTGAGCCTGCTGGAGGCACAGTTAATGTGTTAGTTGCGATGTCAAAAAGCTAAAAGATAGCAGTTTACTTACTTCTTATCTTCTCGTAGCTGCAAGGAAATGCTAGTGGAGATTACCGAGACAGAGGAGAATCTGATAAACAGAAAATACCTTGGACGGCAGATTCCCACCATATATCTCTCTGTACTTCATTATTGGTTGGTATAGGATTATTTTGAAATCTATCTGCAGGTTTTGAAATCTATCAAAGCTGATGAAGCCATTTTATTTTGGGTAGCTTTTATGTAAGCTTTATCATTTTGCATCACTACCCCTCCCACCACGCCTATAATTTCAGCATACGATAATGATAATAATGGACTAATCTTAGCTTTCACATGTACGCTTGAACCAAAAGAAGGGGAAGCCACCAGTATAGGAATAACCAAAATTATGGTCAATGTGAAATTAACAGCTAGTTTTGTAAACGGCATCACTCTTAGGTTATGTTAGAAATTTTTCTCTTTCTAAATGTTATATACTTCTTTATTAATCATCATCTTTCGATCAGTAATACAGTAGTTTTACTAAACCAATTCTGAATATTTCATGGGTTGTGCCAAACTGACACGATTTCAAAACAATCAATCGTCTTTCGAACAATGTCAAGTAGCTAGTGGAGTGCTCACAAACACTTTCCTGATTTACCATAGCCAATGTTCAAGTTTAATTATCTCCAAAATAAATAACCATGTGACCAGTTTATAATGCCTGATCCTAATGCCAGACGCTTGTTGTGGTATCTGTTTGCTGGTTCAAAAGGTGGCGATAACAGAATAAGAATCATTGACTTACTAAGCAAACGTCCATATAATATCAATCAGCTTGCAGAAGTGTTAGGACTTGATTATAAAGCAATTCGGCATCACATTATGGTACTCGAAAAGAATAACCTTGTGAGCAAAATGGGTCAGAAATATGCAGTTTTATATTTTATTTCCAATTATCTGGAAGCTAATATAGAATCATTCAACGAGATAAGATCAAAAATACAGAAATGAAATTATTCAAAGATATCGAATTTTGATCCTGTATGATTGTGCAGTTCTATAAAAAATATGGAGCAAATCTGGAAAAAAGTAAATAAGAGAAGCCAAACTGATTTTCTTTTGCTATTTAATGGATCCTTTGATGGGTACAAGTGCAATAGTAGGATTGGCAAATATAGGTATTCTAATAGCGTTGCTTATTATTTATTTAAGAATATACAAGAACACTAGAGCAACATTCACTATAGGTCTGATATTTTTTGTATGCCTGCTTATGTTACATAATATAATTGCTGTATATGCTTACTTCGCAATGCAACAACTGTATGCAATAAGGTTGCTGCCGTATTTTGTGGGAATACATATTGCAGAATTGGCTGGATTATCAGTGCTCCTTAGGATTACGCTATTGTGATCGTGTGTTTTCTTTTAAGACTATCTAAGCAGATGTTTTTATTTCCATGATCCACTCGCATTTGACACCATATTTCTCGTGATGTTTTTCAACTGCTTCTTTATTAGGAGCATTAAGTGGGCAATAGAGTCTATCGGCTTCTATATTAAACATCATGTTCTCTCGCCGAACCTCTTCTAGCTAGTTGTATCAAGTTTGAAGAAAGATTTTCTCTTCTTCTAAGTCATGTCTTTAGCTGTGCACTTCCAAACAGTACAGAGAAATCCTTACACCATATCAGAGCCAGGTTGTATTTTGCCAAGTCAGTTCCAACAGGTATATTGTAATTTTGATTTCCGTTGTTTGCTTTTAACCTGCCAAGGTCTATGAAATTAGAAGCGGCTTTATCAGTAGCAAGGTAAAGATGAACATTAGGTCCGTTTGTAGATTTGAAATTCTCTAACCTGAGAATAGTATGTCCACTATCATCTACTAGAATTACTTTTGCCAATCCTTCTGCGTTGTGAAAGCCATCGCCGGCTCCGATGAAGGAACCTGTTCTTGTTACTGTAGGGGCCGCAGTGGTCGTAGTTATATTACTTTGTTGCTGTTTATTGATTAACCCTGAAGGCATAACGACATTTTCATTTATGGTATTATTTATCTCAGCAGCACCTATCATAACCATGTTTTTCCCCCTTTGATTCATTTGTTTAGCAGCATTTATTCTATCTTGTTCGTTCATGGAGACGAATTTCTGATATTCTTGTGATGCTGCTTCTTTGCTTACAACTGCAGCAGTTGTCGGTAATGGTTCATTTACTGTATTGCTAATGAACAGTGGAGAAATAGTATAGATAGCAAAAGGTATTGCTAACGCAACTACAACTACAATTATAACGACAATTACCATCTTCTTATTCATATGGATTCCCCGACCTGTGAATTAATGTGAAAGTGCATAGCTGTAATGTAATGCATTCCAGATCTTTGTTCATAGTATCTATACTGGCTAACATAAATACGTAGAATAGTTTAATTATTTTGTTCACTATACTTTTAGATTGGTAACCCAATCTTTGATTTCTGATTATTGCATCTAGC
>Ga0207663_10000116_pt1 | contig 38574 bp, 34 predicted proteins | sample LARL53metaG_FD_184346 | JGI IMG/M metagenome (GOLD analysis project Ga0207663, IMG submission 184346) | Corn, switchgrass and miscanthus rhizosphere microbial communities from Kellogg Biological Station, Michigan, USA - LAR L5-3 metaG... | ecosystem: Host-associated > Plants > Roots >...
GGTAGGCGTTGGCCGTAATGCTGTTGCGCCCTTTGATCTCGACCCAGTAGTGGTTACTGATGAGCCCCAACGCCACCATGGTGACCGCGGGGATCGTCGTCCAGATCACTTCCGCGCGCGTATTCCCGTGCGTGTAATAGGCTTTCCGGCCCGGGCGCTCCCGATACTTCACGATGAACCAGATCAGCCCGACCTCGACGAGCACGAACGCGATCCCGGTGATGATCAGGATCGCCAGAAACAGCCCGTCGATCGGCCCGGTGAATGTCGAAGCCTTGGCCGGCAGCCACCAATGCATTGGCCTCTCCTCGGTTTAGTTCACTTCGCCGCGAAGCTGAAGTCCGCCGTCTTGGTCTCGGTCCCCGCCACGGTGACCGTGGCGGTCTGTGCGCCGTACTTCTCGTGCCAGGCTTCGATCGTGTACGTGCCGGGCGGCAGTCCCTTGATGCTGAAGCTCCCGTCCGTGCCCGACACGGCGAAGAACGGGTGCGGGAGAACGCCCAGCCACGCGTGCATCCAGCCGTGCACGTTACACTCGAGCGGCACCATTACCTCGGGCGCCGTGAACGTCCGCTCCGACGTCATGACGCTCGGTTGGCTGATGTTGAAGGGACGGTTCTTCGTCCCCTTCGCCTTGATGTTGTGCAGGATGCCGTCCGAGTTCTTGATGGCGAGCTTCTGACCCACGAGAATGCCGAGCACGTGAGGATGGTAGCGACACCCGTCCTGGTCGAGCGTGACGTCTCCCGCGGGTGCCGGCGCCGTGTACGTCGGGGGCAGCCCGGACTTCACGTATACGAACACGTTGGCGAGCGTGCCATTCGGATTCACGACCACGACCTCTTCGGTCGGCGTCGTCTGGTACTTCGCCTTGCACTTGGGCTCCTCGCTCATATCGATCTTCGGATTGGCGGGCTTGGTCCCCGTGAACTTGATCTTCCCAGAGATCGTCGCTCCGCCCTGCGCGGCGGAAGGGTGGAGCGTCCAGGCCCCGAGGGCCAGCGCCAGTCCCGCGACACCCGCCACCGCCATCAACCCGAGCTTCCGCATCCTGCCTCCTCGATGAGAGTCCTGCACCCTATACCCCAGACCGACCCGTACCACGTCGCTGGGCCCGCCGCACCACCACGAGCCCCAGGCCGAGCGTCACCAGCATGGCCAGCGCTGGAGAAATGAATACGCCCGGCGGCGTGGGCCGATCGAGCGCCAGGAAGTACCACGTACTGAGGGCCATGCGCGAGCCGTGCTCCCCACTGGACCCGTCCCAGGCGAAAAACGCAACCGGAATGGCCCGGCCGGCCTCAAGCTGAACTTCGTTGCCCGTATCGGGCGTCGCAAGGGCGCGGGTGAGCACCACTCGCCACTCCCCATGGTCGAAGACCGCCTGGGCGCCAGGCGCCGCGGGCAGCGTGTCGAATTGCTCGATCCCCCGCGCCAGACCCGCCACCGCGCGCCTCGGCTGGCTGGTCCAGCGCCACTGGTACACCGGGTCGGTGGCAGAGCCCATGAGGAAATAGGGCCGCTCCATTCCGTCCGTGAGGTGGCGCGGGAACTGCACGGCCAGCTGGTCGGGCCAGGGCTGTGCCTTGGGAGCCTCGGAATCGTCGCTCGCCACGGTTTGCATCAGCCGCTGCTCGAACCCCAGCCACGCCGAGTCCGGGCTCTGCGTGCGGTCGTCCCAGCTGACCCGCATTGCCAGCGTCTTGCCGTCGTGCACCGCCTGCACCCACACCCCGGACACCGCGGGCGCGAACTCGCGCGCCTTGTGGATCACCTGACCCACGAGCGGGAACCAGTACCGGTCCACGTGGGCCCACGCCGAGTCGTCCGGAGAAACCGGCGGGGTCAAGGTGATCTGCGGCGCATGGATCACGTCCCGGACGTCGGGTGACTTGGCCGGCGAGAGTGAGCGCACGTACTGCGCGAGCCGCCACAGCTGCTCGTCGGTCAGAAACTTCTGATCGATCAGGTCGGAGAACGACGGCATCGGCGTCCCGTCCAGGCCGGTGCGCAGGCGGTGATAAATGTCCTCGACCCCGGCGCCGCCGCGGAACCGCCAGTTCTGGTGCAAGTCGGCGGCGAAGATCGGGAAGCCGGCGTCGTCCTTCAGCGTCGGCGCCGAGGGGCCGTCGCCCCGACCCTGGTCGCCATGGCACTTGCGACACCCGATGGAATCGTAGAACTGGCGGCCTTCTTTCAAGGCTGCCGCGCCCGAGCCGCCCCCGGGAGTGCTCGAGAACTTGAGCGCCACGACGTGCTGGCTCGTATCGGCGAAGAACGACGAGAACGTCTTGAGATACGCCATCACGTTGCGCCGTTCACCGTCCGACAGCCGGCTCTTCCACGCGGGCATGGCGCTGCCGGGGAGCCCCTCGTCGATCGCCCGCATCAGGTCGGCGTCGGTGGGCAGCTGGCCGCTCGCCGTCGTGCGGATCTTGTAGACCGCGCCCGTAAAGTTGCGAGGGCGGGGCAGCATCGCACTGGCCGCCGGACCGTCGCCGGCGCCGGTCTCGCCATGACAGCCGACGCACCATTTGACGTAGACGAGCTTGCCGGCGGTGGTGTCTTGAGCCAAAAGGCGGCAGGGCGGCACGGCGGCAAGTAGTGCCGCGGCGATGCCTGCCGCCATGCCGCCGTGCCGCCAAACGTTCCCGCTCACTTCTCACCGCTCACAGTCTTCTCCCACGTCCTCGGCTTCCACCCGGTCTGATCGTACAGGAAAAGAATCACCGACCAGATCTCCCGCTCCGTGAGGAAGTCCTCCCATTTCGGCATCGCCGAGTTCCACGGCGTCCCCTCGCGCGGGAGGCCGGGCCCGCCCTTGGCGACGCGCCAGAAGACGAAGCTCTCGGTGAGCTGGGCGATCGTGCCGTTGTCCTGGAAGTTGGCGGGGATCGGGTTGAAGCCCGGCGCGAAGTGTCCCTGGCCGTCCAAGTGGTCACCGTGGCAGGGCAAGCAGTTCTGATAGTAGACGCGCTTGCCTTCCGCGATGTACGCCGCGAGCGAATCCGGGTGGGCACGCAGCGGGTTCTCGAGTCCCGTCAGCGTGATCGACTTGCCGCGAAACGTGATCTCTGAGGGCGGCGCCGGATGGATCGACCGGAGATTGGGCGGCGCCGCGACTGTCGTCGCGACCTGCCCATAGGCAATGAGGCCGACGAGCGCGGTCACCACCACGAGGAGCGCGGTCCGCACCATGCGGAGACGCGGCTCCACCAGCACGGCGTGGATCGGCTCCTTGAACTGCTTCCAGCGGGCCTCGTTGTCGCTCACATAGATGAGCACGCCTACGAGCACCGTGAGCATGTACTGCAGCACGACGCTCTTCGGGACGATCGCGCTGCCCGGCAGGATGGGCACGACCCACACGATCACGACGAAGGCAATGATCAGGATGCCCACCGCCTGCCAGAACGGGTGCGCGAGGTAGCGTCTCACTTGTGCGCCGCCAGGAATTGCGCCAGCGCCTCGAGCTGCGAGGCGTTCATCATCGTTCCGAACGTCTTGGGCATGATCCCGGCGAGCTTCTCGTACCCCTTGGCGATCGACGACATGGGATCGAGGATCTTCTTGCGGATCGACTCCGCGGCGCGGCGCGAGCCCACGTGCGTCAGGTCGGGCGCGATGGTCTGGCCCTGGCCGTCGAGCTTATGACAGGCAAGACAGCCGGCCGCCTGGATGATGGCCTTCGGATCCGTACTTCCCCCCGCAAAGGCGGCGCCCCCCCCACCCCCACTCCCAGTAGAGGTGGTAGAGGTCGTAGGGGTGCTAGAGGTTGCTGGGATGTCGGAGGCTGTGACGTCGATAGTGCCGCCTTGTGATTCCAGGAATGCGATCACGGCCCAGATCTGTTGCGGCGAGAGCTGCTTCGTCATCACGGGCATGATCGGCTGATAGCCCGCCACGATGTACGCCGTCGGCTGGTCGAGCGACTCGTACAGGTACTGCTTGCAATTCTTCCCCGCCTCGCGCTTGCCGCAGCGGGCGCCAATCGGCCCCGTCCCCTTTTCATCCGTCAGGAGGTTGGGCGCGCGCGTGCCGAGCCCGTGGCAAGTGGTGCAGCCACCGATGCCGTTGAACACCTTTTCCCCCGCCGCCACGAGCTGCTCGGGTGTGACGTTCGCGCCCAGCGTGAGGGTCTGGGGCACCTCGGACTGGACCTGCGGGATCTTGTTGGCGATCAGCGTATAGACCGCCAGCGTCCCGAGGACGATGCCGACGATCTTGAGATTAGTGGCCCACATGACCGGGCCCTTTCTCCGCCACGTAGGTCGACTTCTCCGCCAGGCCGCCGAGCCAGAACACGAACGCCACGAGACTCAAGAAGATGAGGACGCACAGGCTGATCATCTTCGACGCGTATCCGAGCGCCGGCGTGGCGGCGTACTTGCTCGTGTCCTGCATCACCTGCCACACGTGCCAGTACTGCCGGATCCCCGACCGCGCGAACCCCATCAGGCCCATGAGCCATGTGAACGTCACGGCGAGGATGAACAATGCGTACTGCGATCGGGGCGGCATCTTGCCCCACTGGATCGTTCCGAGCGACTGCGCCCCGCGGGCCATCAGGACGTCGATCACGGTGACGAACAGAATGCACGAGAGCACGGCGAGCACCTGATACACGCTGAACCCGATGCGCACGATCGCTTCGACGAAGTAGCCGCGGATCCCGTAGAACAGCACGATCGCAGCCGCGATGGCGAACATCGCCGCCTGGATGAGCGTCCCCGTCCGCGCCCAGGGTACCACCGGCCGCTTGTTGGCGCGCCGGTACAAGAGGAACGACAGGAAGGTGGTGAGGATCATCAGGTTCACGGCCGTGTTCTTGGCGCTCATCACGCCGAGGGCGCCGAGGAACGGGTGGTGCGAGCCGCCCATGGCGGCGAGCTCCTTCGAGTCGGCGATCATCGTGTGCGGCGTGCCCCAGACGATCGCCCCCAGCACGAGCACCATCAGCAAATACTTCGTGTAGGGCTGGAACCGCTCGGCGCCGGGAATCCGGCCCATCCCGATCCAGAGATAGTAGTTCCCCGTGAGGAACAGCACCGCGATGAGGAACGCCTGGATCACCCACAGCCAGCTCATGAACCCGCCCATCATCGTGATGCCCATCGACTGATCGTACTGATAGATCTCGCGCCCCAGCCAGTAGCCGGCGAACGGCAGCACGATGAGCGCCGACATCGCGATGAAATTCCCGACGTACCCCATCCAGTCGTAGTGGGCGCGCTCCTCGTCGGTGCGCGCCGCGAGGAAGCGATAGCTCGCGTATGCACCAACGATCGCGCCGCCGAACACCACGTTGGCGATCAAGCGGTGCACGTTGATCGGCATCCACGTCGCGTTCGAGATGGCATGCCACAGCTTGATCGTGGTCGGGTCGGTGGTGGGCGTGATATCGCGCGGCGGGGACATCATGTAGGTGAGCCACGAGTTCGCGATGAACATTACGATCGTGCCCCACACATTGAGCAGGATGCCCAGCGTCCAGTGCCACAGCTTGGCCCGCCCCTTCTTCCAGCGATCCCAACCGTAGTAATAGAGGTAGAGCGTGAAGGACTCTATGAGGAACAGCGCCGCGTACAGCCACATCGACGGCGCGAAGATCGCGGTCAGGTACGCCCAGAACCGGGGGTACAGGGTCGAGAGCGCGAACACTAGCATGGTGCCCCAGATCGCCGTCGCGCTGTAGGCCACGAGCAGGAGCCGCGTGAACTCCTTGCTCAGCCGGTCGTACCGGTCATCGTGGCCGAAGATGCCGATCGCTTCGGTGACCACGGCGAACATCGGCACCCCCAGCACGAAGGCCGCGAACATGAGGTGCACCTCGGCCGTGATCCATATCCATTGGCGCGCCCCGAGAAGGGGGAATTCGCCGTAGGCGTGACTCGTGTCCGCCGCGGCCTGGAGGGCCAGGAGCAGGTGTGCCGTCATCCGTTGTCCGTGACGAAGAACGGCTTGCGTTTCGAAAAATCGATCGGCATCGCGCGGCGCACTTCGGCGAGGAGCTCGGGCGTCACCTGCCGGTGTCCGTTGCGGCGGGCGTACTCTTCCACGCGCTGCATCACCACGCCGCGCACGAAGGAGGGAATGCGCTCCATGCGCTCGCGCGCGGCGTCGACCCAGACCAGAACCGGGGTGAAGTCGTCGCCATACGCGAGGGCGCGGGCCGGCTCGATCGGGGCCATCTCGCCCGTCGGCTCGTAGGCGCACGACGGATCGGCGGCGAGGATGTCCCCTTCGAGCGCGAAGGCCCGCGCCCGGCACCCACCACACAACGCGCGATACTCGCAGGCGCCGCACTTTCCCCCCAGCGTCCCTTCACGCAGCTGACGGAACAGCCGCGAGGACCGCCAGATCTCGGCGAAGCTCTGCGTCCGGAGATCGCCCGCGACCTCCGGGAGATACGGGCACGGCGTCAACTTGCCGTCGGGTGTGATCCGGCAGTACTGCGTCCCGCACGGGCAGCGGGTTTCGTAGTTGAGGATCGGTGAATCGGGATCGCTCTGGTACACGTGACGCATGAAGTGCGGGGCGCACTTCGCGCGCACCATCATCCGGCCGCGATACTCCCGCTGCCACCGGGCCAGGTCGCCCAGCACCGCCTCGGTGTCGGCGGGCGAGAGGTCGGTGAGCGACGCGCCACGGCCGGTGGGAACCAGGAAGTAGCAGTTGAACGCGACCGCGCCCTGCTCGGCCGACCACGCCACCAGCCGCTCGAGCTCGCCGCGGTTCCCCTTTGTGACCGTCGTCTGAATGATGAAGTCGAGCCGGGCTTCGGTGAGACGCGTGAGCGCCGCCTGCACGTCCGCCAACGCGCCGCGACCGTGGCGGAAGTTGTCGTGGTATGAGGGACGCAACGAATCAACGCTCACCGCTACACCGCTCACGCCCGCGTCCTTGAGCCCTGCGATCCGGTCGTCGGTGAGAAGGGTCCCGTTGGTCCCCACCACCACCGTAGCGCCGTTGGCCGACGCGTATCGGGCGATCTCCGTCAAATCGTGCCTCAGCAGCGGCTCACCGCCCGACAGAATGAGCATCGGCGCGGGATTCACAGCGAGCAACTGATCGACGATCTCGAGACACGCAGCTGTGTCGAGCTCGCCCGCCGCGGATTCGTGCGGGCCGGCCGCGATGTAGCAGTGCGCGCACTCCAGGTTGCAGCGCTTGGTGAGATTCCAGGCCACGACATGAGGCACGTAGTCCACGTCAGTCCCCGGCTTGCTCGGCCAGCAGGCGCTCCATGGCCGCCTTGGCCTCCTCGGGCTTCATCGCCTTCAGGTCCACGGGGCACTTCCCCATCTGCGCCTCGATGTCGCGAATCGGGCAGCGCGTGATGCCTTGCGCCTTCGCTTCCTCGATGAACGCGCGCATCTCCGGAGACAGCCCGTCCTTCCCTTCTGCCTCGGCCCGGATCTGCTTGGCGCGCAGCTCCTGGAACATCACCATCATCGTGTCGACGTCGAACTCGTCCGCGGCGATCATCGCCTGCTTGTTCTCGTCCATCACCAGTGTAGTGACGCGCCAAATCTCGTGGCCGCGAGCGAATCGCTCCACGGTGTTCCGGGCGAGGGGCCTGGCAATGAGCGGCACGAGCTGCAACCGAGCCCAGGCTTCTTCGGTCCAGACGATCGGGTCCGTAGCGACCCTGGCACGCGTGCTCTCAACTCCGGTCACCGGACACCGGACACCGATGACCGGTGTCGCCGGCTCCGGATCGGCATCGTGCCCCTGAACCTTGGTGGCCTTCATTTGCTCTTGAGCTTTGACTTCCGCGAGCGCGATCTCCTCCGCCGTCCCGATCCCCATGATGAGCTGCATGTGGGTGGGCAAGAGCTTCCGGATCGCCTCGTCGAGCCACTTGTTGGTCACCGTGGCGGGCGCGCCGTGCGTTTGCTCGAGCACGTATTCCTCCACCGCCCGGCGGGCAATCCCTTGCGCGAACGGCGGGACACGGAGAATCCGTACCTCGGCCTCGGGCGCCCAGGGGAGGCCGGCCACACCGTCTTCCTCGATCCAGGGGATGTCTTCGGGGCGGATACCGACGGTGCCCGTGAGGAGCGTGTTACAGGGCGCAATCCGCACGAGATTCTCGGCCTGCGAGCCCAGCTCCGTCCCCTCGATGCGGTGGGCGCCGTGCCGAGCGAGTACGAGGAGCGAGGGCTTGATCTCCTCGGCCCACTGCATGATCACCTGGAACGGCTTGCCGACCAGAATCTGTGTCTTGATCGGGACGTCGGGGAACTCCTGTGCCATCACCTCGGCGCGCTTCAGGTTCGCCTGGCACAACTTCAGGAGTCCTTTGTCGATGATGTTGTTGTGCAGCTCCTCCTGCTCCTCGAACTTGAAAACTTTGGAAGCTTGATACGAGAGAACATCCTTGATGTTGTGAAACACGACGTGGTGGTACTCGACGTCGAACGCGCTGCAGACGTACAGGGAACCGCCGAACGCCTGCGCGAGCTCGAGCGCGGCTCGCATGGCCCGGTAGCTGTACGACGACCCGTCCACGCACACGAGGAACCGGCCACCGTCGAACGGCCGGTCGTCCCGCACCAGCAACACGTCCCGTTCGATACCGCGCAGCACCCGCGACACGACTCCGCCGAGCTGCGAGAACGACTGGCGGCCGAGCCCGTGGGCCCCGATGGCGAGCAGGTCGTACTCGCGGCCTGACGTGCCGGCGAGCCGTCCGGCGGCGTCTTCGTCCTCCGCCACGAGCCGCCCGTTCTCGCCGATCTTCACGTCGGAGCGGACCTTGTCCCCGCCGTCGTAGCCCGAGGCACGGTCGGGATCGAATCCGATCAGGCCCGGCAGGCGACCCGCCCCCCGGTTCACCTCGTTGACGATTTCCTCGTAGTTGATGCCCTCGAGGAGCTGCCGGGTGAGACGCACGCCGGAGGCTTCGCAGCGCTTGCCCAGTTGATCGAGAAAGCTGTCGGCGATGAGCTGGAGGCCTTTTTCGATCAGCTTGTCGTGGATCTTGCGCTGCTTCTTGATTTCCTCGGGGGTCTGGAACCGGGCGGGGAGGCCGGTCTCGAGCTGGCGGAAGCGGACATCGTGGAGGCGGGCGGCGTAGACGTGGTTGCCGGTGATTCGGCCGTCGGACCGGCGACACAGCTCCATGGCGCGGTCGACAGCCCAGTCGGAGTGCGACGAGTTGTCGACCGGGACGAAGATCTCGCGATACACCGGCACCTCCCCAATTAGTGCGGGGCGAGTATGTGAGCGCCTAAACAGGCTGTCAAGGACGGACTATCCTGGAACCAGTTGCCTGCCCTCTGAATCCCAGACGGTGATCGCGTCGACCGGGCATGCGTCGCACGCGCGCAGCAAGCGCTCGCGCTCTACGTTCTCCGGGGTGACGAAGACGGCGATCGTTTCCTCGTCCAACTTGAAACCCTCCGGGGCTTCCTTGACGCAGTCGCCGAACCCGACGCATTGGTCCCGATCGATCACCACGCGGAGCCCGTGAACCGTCCGCTCCTCGAGACTCACATCCCCTCGAGGCCGAGCTCGGTTCGCGCCGTGTCCATGATAGCCGGTGTGATCTCGGTGATGCCGCGTTCCTTGGCGTAGTCGAGGTAGATCCGTTTGACCATCCCGCGCACGAACCCGGGAACGCGCGCCAAGCGGTCCTGCGCTTCCGTTGACCAGATCGGACCTCTCCCCTCTCCCCTCTCCCTAATGTCATCAAAGGCGTCTGCCCTCCCAGTCGCGACCGTACCGCGGATCGTCTCCATCGGCTGCGAGTCAATCGTCCGGCCGCCGATCTTCACGCCCAACGATGCGACCAATTGCGTCTCCATCGGGTTGGTGAGCAGCGCGACCACGCGACCGCACGCGGGACACTTGAAGGCCGCGGCGAGCGTCCCGTCGCCCGGAAGCTGACGCTCCTCGAATAGCATCTGACGGTCGCATTCGACGCAGAGGAACTTCACAGCCGCCCCGCCAACGCCGCCCAGGTGTCCGGGGTCGGGTGCCAGGGGATGCGGGCGAGCAAGGGAACGTCGAACTCTCGAGACAGGTCCTCGCCCGCCGTTCCTGAGAACGGTCCCCCGACCATGTTCTCGACGACGCCGAGCAGCGTGGCACCCCGATCCACGGCGCCGCGGACGGCGCGGCGCACGGCGTCGTGCGATTCGGGCGTCGGAATGGTCACGGCGATGGCCGCAGGAGGCGCAGGCAGGAGCTCCGTCAGCTCCTGGAATCGCTGCACGCCCGGCGGCAAGTCTACAAGCAGATCGTCGAGAACGCCCCAGGCGACATCCGCCAGGAACTCGCGGAGCGTGGCCGCCTCGAGCGCCCCCCGCCACACGTGGCTCTCGACGTCCGGCCCCCGAAACCCGAGCGGATGTCCATCCTCTAGCAGCAGTGCCATCGAAAAGCACCGGATGCCGTCGGGACTCACCGCCGGTTCGATCGCATCGTCGTGCAACGCGCAACGGGCAACCGGGAGGTGGAGGAGGGAGGCGGCAGTCGGCCCGTTGAAATCCGCGTCGAGCACACCGATCGCGCGGCCGACTCGGGCCAGCGCTCGGGCGACCCCGGCCGTCACGAAGCTCTTTCCCACGCCGCCTTTTCCACTCAATACCGCCAACACGCGCCCCACACGCGCCATCCGGAGCGCCACCCGCTGGCGCTGGGCGGCAATTTGCTCGCCCAGGCCGGAGCGATCGGCTTCGGTCAACTCGTGGTAGGTCCGGATGTTGAGGGGCATGGAGCAAGGATATTAGACGGCTAGACGGTTAGACGGCTAGGGCAGCGGCACGCAGGCAGGCATCCTCTAGCGGTCTAACCGTCTAACCGTCTAACCGCCTAGATTTCTTGCCCCATGATCGACGAGCTGAAGGCCAAGCTCCAGGCGGAAGTCGAGCGCCTGAATCACGAGATCAACTTCGTGCTCCCGAAGGAGATCGAGCGGGCGCGCGCGCACGGGGATCTGCGCGAGAACTCCGAGTACAAGGCGGCGCTCGAGCGGCAGCAGTTCGTCACGTCCCGGTTGAGCCACCTGCGGCTGCGGCTTTCCAAGCTGTCGAGCGTGCGGGAAGCCGACATACCGCGCGACCGCGTGGGGTTCGGCTCCCGCGTCACCGTCCAGGATCTCGATACAAAGAAGAAAGAGACCTACGCGTTGACCCTGGGCGAGTTCATCGAGGGTGATGACGACGAGAACGAGATGCGAGTCTCCATGGCCTCACCGCTCGGCAGCGCGCTCTTGGGTGCGAAGGTCGGCCACGCGGTGACCATCGCCCTGCCGGCGGGCAAGCGGCGACTCAAGGTCCTGGAGCTCGAAACGGTGCACGACCTGGCGGAAAAGCGCCCCTAGAGCAGCCGGTGGAACACCATCGGTCCGCTCGGGCTGGTCGACCCGCCCCGTGGCTCGATGCTCATCGCCGCTCCCATCACCCGCCCACCGCTGCTCGGCATGTCCAGCGCCATCACCATCGGCTGATCTCGGTCCATCGGCATCACCGCCGCGGTCAGCATCCCGGTCTCGGTGATGAACCACAGCTGATAGGCCTGGTCGCGTGCGTTGGGCGCGAGGCCATCGCAGCGCACGAGCCAGCGGTGCCGCACGCTGTCGGCGAAAATCGTGACCGACCCCACACGACCGCCCGTCGATACCGGGATCTGGATGAGCTCCGTGGCCGAGCCGTGGATGAAGGTGGCAACGGTGTCCTGGTACGCCTCCACGCGGCCGGCGAGCAGGTCGCGCTCGGCACCCAGGGCGGTGATGTAGCGATACGCCCACCACCCTCCGCCCGCCGCAGCGAGTACGAAGGACGCCGCGACGGCCAGGAGCCAGCGTCGCCGTGGCGCCAGCGCGCGCTCGAGGACCCGCCCCTTGAGGTCGGGGGGTGGCGTCCGCGCCGGTGCCAGAATGCCCAGCCAATCCATCATTGCAGCCAATCCTTGAGGTGTTTCAACCGTTCCGTCAGCCGCTGCTGCGCCATCCGCATCCGCGTCTTCACCGTGCCGAGCGGCTGATGCAGCCGCCGAGCGATCTCGCGGTGCGACAGCCCCTCGAAGTACGAGAGCAGCACCACGTTCCGCTGCTCCTCGGGCAGCGCGGCAAGCGCGGCGTGCACCTCGCGGTGGACCGGCCACCCGGGCACCGACGCCTCGTGTGGCGTCGACGCCACATTGTCCTCAGGTACTCCCTGAGCCTGGGCGATGCGTTCCGTCTTGCGCCACCAGCGCCGTCGGCGTCGCAACACATCGAGCGCGCGGTTACGCGCGATCGAGAGGATCCACGGCACGAGCGGTCCGCGCCTTGCGTCGTGCTGATCGATATGGCGCCACACCTGTACGAATACATCGCCCACGACCTCCCCTGCTTCGTCCTCGTCTTGCAGAATGCGGAAGGTCAATCCCATCACCCACGGGGCGACCTGCTCGTACAATTCCCCCAGGGCGCGCTCGTCCCGCGCCTTGAGCCGGCGTTCGAGTGAGCGCTCCTGCTCTTGACTAAGACGTTTTGGTGAGGTCACTTAGATTCCCATTGTAGCCACCAAACCGCGCCAGTCCAGCCCCAGCGTTGTATCTTGAGCGGTTGGCGCGCTCTGGTTCACCCGAGGGGGTTGGATGGCGGTTCACGAGATGGTTGACGACAGCGGGTTCTCGTTCGAGGCCTTCACACGCCACCCGTTCTTCACCGAGGTCAATCGGTGGATTGTGGAGCGCGTGATCTGCCCCGGGCGACGCAAGATCGTCGACCTGGGGTGCGGCCCGGGGGCGGTCACGAAGCTTATTCTCGAGCGCCTGGGTGACGCGTGCAATGCGGAAGTAATCGGGATCGATCCTTCCCCGTCTGCACTCGATAAAGCGCGCGCAGCGATCCACTCCAAGGTGGTCGAGTTCATCGAAGGCAGCGCCGAGTGGGTGTCGCGTCTCGTCTCCTCCGCTGACGCGGTGGTCTTTCTCAACGCGATCCACCTGGTTCCCGACAAAGCCCAAGTGATTGCCGAGATCCGGAAGGCCTTAAAGAAGGACGGCGTGTTCGCGTTCAACACGACCTTCTTCAACGGGGCGTACGTCGAGGGTACCGGGGCGTTCTGGCGCCGCTGGATTGTGCGCGCGGTGCAGGCGTTGCGCGAGCGGGGCCTCGACATTCACCACTCGGAGCACGCGGTGGCCCGGCAGTTTCTCACCCCGCAGGAATACTCTGAGCTGTGCGTGCAGGCCGGGTTCGCCCCTCCGTCCGTCGACCTGGTACGGATCGAGATGACGCCCGAGAGCATTCGCGACATCGGGCGGTTCTCCCTCTTCATCGAGGGTGCGCTGCCGGGCGTGCCGCTCGCAGAAGGATCCGCCGCCCTCGAAAAAGGTCTCGAGCGGGCCATGGACGAGACCGGTGTGTCGAGCGTGCCGCGCAACTGGTTGGAGTGCGTCGCGACGGCTGCCTGAGGTAGGGGCGCACATGCTGCGCCCTACTCGAAGACGAATTCCAGCTTTCGATGCGCCTCGCGCAGTGCAGCTTCCACTTCTGCAGGCCTGTCCCCCCGCGCGAAGATGAACCCCGGGTAGCGAGACCCTTCGGGCCACGGGACGAGCGCTTCGCCCGGGTGGGCGGTGATCTCGACCGCGTCGATGAGTGGAATAGCGCGCGCGGCTTCGATTCCCCCTACCTCCCGCAACACGCCGGCGCGCGGCACCGGGATCATCATCACGCCTGAGGCACACGCTTCCCGCTCGAGCGAGTCGATCGGCATCGCCAACGTATGGCGCAGGATGATTTCTTCGAGCGACGCCCCAGCCCCGAGTCCCGAATCCCGAGTCCCGAATCTCAACCCCGCGCTGCAGCGTCCTCCGATCGGCCGCGCGGCCATTTCGATCAACCACGGCCCTCGGTCGTTGTAGCGGAGCTCGACGTGGACCGGACCGGTCCTGAGGCCGAGCGCTCGCGCCGCCCGCTGCGCGCACGACTCAAGCGCGTGGTGTGCGTCAGACCGCAGACGGGACGGCGTGACGTAGATGGTCTCCTCGAAGTACGGCCCGTCGAGGGGGTCGGGCTTGTCGAAGAGCGCCAGCACCAGGAGCTCCCCGTCGACGAGAAGCCCCTCGAGCGCGTGCTCACTGCCCGGCACGAATTCTTCCACGAGTATCAGGCGCGCCGATTCGCCGCAGGCCAGGATGTCGGGCGCCGCAAGGATGCGCCGCAGTCGCTCGAAGGCCGCCACGAATTGCGCCGGCGCGTCGGCGCGGATCACCCCTCGACTGGCGGACAGGCGAAGCGGTTTGACCACACAGGGATAGGGCACCCGCTCGGCAAAGGTGCTCGGGTCCTCATCCACCCGATGCAGCGCGAATCGTGGCACCGGCACCTCGGCTCGAGCGAGGCGCGTCCGCTGCTCGAACTTGTCCCGAGCCGCCTCCGCGGCGGCTACCGGGTTTCCGGGCAGGCCGATGGCTTGGGCAATCGTCGCGGCGACCACCGCGGTGTCGTCGTCCACGCCCACCACGCCCGCGACCGGGTGCACCCGGACGAACTCGCGGGCCTGTTCGGCCGCTCGCTCGGGATGGGCGAGATCGAGAGTAATGAGGCCGGTAGGGTTCGCCGCCTGGAACGTACTCGGCCGCTCGGATGCGACGGTCAGCTCCACGCCCAGTCGGCGCGCGGCCTCAACGAACGCGGCGGTGCGGTAGGTCGCCGTCGGGAGGAGCAGCAGGAGCCGCGGCATGCGGCGCCTTACTTCTTGGCGGCGGCGAAGTAGGGGTTCGAGCCTGCGGTGTGGTCCGTGATGTCCACGACGCCCCGCACCTCCGGGACGTGTTGCTGCAGCATCGCTTCGATCCCCTGGCGCAGCGTGACGTCCGCCATACCGCATCCCTGACAACCACCCGCCATACGGACCATCACCACGGAGTCCTGAACGTCGATCAGCTCCACGCGGCCGCCGTGCCGCGCAACCATGGGATTCACCTGCTGGTCGAACAGGTCGGCCACGCGCTCATACAGCGCGTCGTCCGCCGTCCCACCGCCACCAGCCGCGGGAGCGGGCTTGGCCGCCACGGCGGGTCGATCTCCGGCGAGCGCACCGCGAATCGCCTGGCCGACCGCCTTGCCCACGACGGGCCATGGCGTCGCGCTCTGCTTGACGACCGTCACGAGGTTGCCCGACACGATGACCTCGGCCACGTCCGCGCCCGGAATCGAGAAGATCGCCTCCGCCAACGGGGACCCCTGAGCCTCCTCGGGGGAGGCGAATCGGCGCACGCCGCCCGCGTGCAGCGGCTCGCTCACGAGGAACTTGCAGCGGCCGTTGTCGATCGGCTCGGCGGTGATACGGATTTCGTTCTGGGACATAGCTCAAACCTAACTTGGTGCTCCGGTCGCCGCGCGCACGGGTCGCAATTGCCGGGCGGCCTGTACCATGTTGCGCAGCGAGGCCAGGGTCTCCTCCCACGCACGAGTCTTCAGCCCGCAGTCGGGGTTCACCCAGATCTGCCGGTCGTCGAGCACCTCCTGCATGCGCTTCAACGCCTGCACGATCTCGGCGGTGCTCGGCACGCGCGGGGAGTGAATGTCGTACACGCCGGGCCCGATCTCGTTGGGATACCGGTACTCCTTGAACCCCTCGAGAAGCTCCGATCCCGAGCGCGCGTTCTCGATCGAGATGACGTCCGCGTCCATCTTCTCGATCACACGGATCACGTCGTTGAACTCGCTGTAGCACATGTGCGTGTGGATCTGGGTCGCGTCCGACACGCCGGCTGTGGCGAGCCGGAAGGCGTTCACGGCCCATTCGAGGTAGGCCGGCCAGTCGGCCCGCCGCAGCGGGAGACCCTCGCGCAGGGCGGGCTCGTCGATCTGGATCACTCGGATCCCCGCGGCCTCGAGATCCCGCACCTCGTCTCGGATCGCCAGGGCCAGCTGCTTGGCCGTCTCAGAGCGCGGCTGATCGTCCCGCACGAACGACCACTGCAGGATGGTGACCGGACCGGTCAGCATGCCCTTGACCGGACGCGACGTTTTGGATTGGGCGAACGTGCTCCACCGCACCGTCATGGGCTTCGCCCGCGACACGTCGCCGAAGATGATCGGCGGCTTCACGTAGCGGCTGCCGTACGACTGCACCCACCCGTGCTCGGTGAAGGCGAAGCCGTCCAGCTGCTCCCCAAAGTACTCGACCATGTCGTTGCGCTCGAACTCGCCGTGGACCAGCACGTCGAGGCCGAGCTCTTCCTGCAGCTTCAGCGTGCGGGTGATCTGCTCGGCGATGAACGCATCGTACTGCTGCGGTGTCATGGCCCCGTCGTGCAGCTTCTTGCGGGCCGCCCGCACGTCCGCCGTCTGCGGGAACGACCCGATGGTGGTCGTCGGGAAGACCGGGAGCCGCAGCTGTTTCTTGCGCCGGTCGCCATGGGACGACGCCCGGCGCATGTCGGGCTCGGTCACACCACGTGCGCGCTGCTTGACGGCGGGGTTGTGAATGCGTCGCGACGTGCGCCGGCTGGCCAGGGCACGGGCGTTGGCGTCGAGTTGCGCGGCCACGCTGTCCCGGCCATCCCGGAGCGCGCGCGTGAGGGTCGCGACCTCGATCAGTTTCTGCTTGGCGAACGCCAGCCATCCCTTGAGCTCGGTGTCGAGCCGCGCTTCCCGATCGAGGTCGATGGGCACGTGCAGCAACGAGCACGACGGCGCGACCCAGAGTTGGGCAGCACCCGCGCGCTCCATGGCCTCTTCGAGCTCCCGCAGGACCGCGCCGAGATCGGCCTTCCAGATGTTGCGTCCGTCGATCACGCCGAGCGAGAGGACCTTGCCCTCACGCCCTCCTCCCACCGGCCATCCCCGGAGCAGCGCGTCGAGACGGCCGGAAGCACGTACAGTGTCGAGATGCAACCCCGCCACCGGGAGCTCCAGCGCCGCGGCCAGGTTTTCGTCCAGCGAAGCGAAATACGTCGCGACCAGGATCTTGACCTTCGGGACCCGCTCCGCGAGGAGCCGATACGCGCGCGCGAACGCCGCGCGCTCGGCGGGCGTCCGGTCGAGCGCCAGGCAAGGCTCATCGAGCTGCACCCACGTCGCTCCAGCGGCCCCGAGGCGCGAGAGGACGTCCGCGTACACGGGGAGCAACGCGTCCAGGAGCGTGAGCCGATCGAATCGGGCCGTGCGGGCCTTTCCGAGGAGCAAGAACGTCACCGGTCCGATCAGCACCGGCTTCGTTTGCAACCCGAGCGCCTTGGCCTCCTGGAACTCGTCCACCGGTTTCGTCGAGGACAGACGGAAGGTCTGGCCAGGCTCGAACTCGGGCACGATGTAGTGGTAGTTCGTGTCGAACCACTTCGTCATCTCCATCGCGGTAACGTCCCGCCCGCCCGATTGGACGCCACGCGCCATCGCGAAGTACGTATCGACGTCGACCGGCCCGCCTGCCCAGCCATAGCGCTTGGGCACCGCGCCTACCAGCGCGCACGTGTCGAGCACGCGGTCGTAGAAGGAGAAGTCGTTGGACGGAATCAGATCGATGCCGGCATCCTGTTGCAGCCGCCAGTGCCGAGCCCGCAGCTCGGCGCCGGTGTTCAGGAGATCCTGAAGCGAAACCTTCCCGCCCCAGTAGCCTTCGGTAGCGCGCTTGAGCTCGCGGGAGACCCCGAGCGGTGGGAAGCCGAGATTGTGGGAGATGGGCATAGGAGAGGGAATCTACCTACACCCGTAAGCGGAAGTAACGCTTGTTACGGCCTGTGCGGATTGACCGGTTTGCCGCTCTTCGCTTGCCCGGGCGGGACAGGGGGGCGACCCGCGGCTGCCGCTCTAGTAAGGCCCGCGGCAGCCTGGGCGGGCGTCGCCCCATGGCTAATGCCGCTCTCCACCTCGGCGGGCAAACCCATCAAGTCACCGGGCGAGCGGCCGGCACTGATCATCGCTTCCACGAGCTGGAGCACCTGGTTCGCGGGAACACCGAGCGCGCCGAGCGTGGCCGCCACGCGAAGGGTGAGCGCGGGGTCGTATGGCGGGCGGCTCGCGCGGACCAAGTCCTGCACGTCATGATTGCTGAGCCCGGCGTTGATCGCATCAGCGCCACCCTCCACGACGTCACCAGTCGGGGCCGACACGCCACCTTCGCGCAGCGCGGTCATCGCGTCGCCCATGCGACCGGCGAGCGCCCGCACCGCCGCGATCACGCGGTCGGCCGGTACACCCTTGGCGCCACCTTCGATCGCTTTTTCCCAGAGCGGATCCACTGGCAGCCCGCGCGCCGCCGCGTCCGCGGCGATCTTCACGACCGCCTGCCTCACTTGGGGAGGGACGCGGCCGTCGAGCCGCGTCGCGACGCCCTGTGCGGCGAGCGCTCCCGGCAGCGCCGCCACGAGAACGAGCTCGAGGAAGACCCGGACGCGGCTCACAGGATGTGCGTCCCGCGCGCCACGGAGACGAGGCTGTTGCGGCGGCCGAAGCCGTCATCGACGGATGGTGCCGCGGGGTCGACCACCCAACGCTCGCCATCGACGACGAACGCGTATTGATGCTGGCCGACGGGAAGGGCCAGCGTCGTCGTCCACACGCCGCTCGTGCCAGCCGGCACGAGGGGAGCGGCGCCCTGGTCCCACTGATTGAACGTCCCTGCGACGGCGACGCGCCGTGCGCCGGGGGCGTACAGCACGAATCGGACGAACACGGAGTCTCGGGAGGCGAGTTGCGTGCTCGGGGTCGGGGAGGCAGAGGGGCGCATGAACAGGATTGCCAACGCCGCCGCTACGGCGAGCGCACCGCTCCAGACCACCCAGGGCCGGACGCGCACTCGCAACTCGACGTCACGCGGTGCATGGAGCCAGCGCCACGCCCGGCGAGCAGGTGAAGACGCGTGCGCGCGAACCGCGGCCATGACGCGCTGCTCGACCGCCGGCGACAGGGTGACGGGAGAGTGATCCGCCGCTTGAATCAGGCGGACGGCCTCCTCGCCTTCCGCGCGGAGGTCTCGAGGCAGGTCGGCGAGCGAGAGCTCTCCGTCCAGCACTTGCTTCACCAGCGGGTGGTAACCGGCCATCTATAGGTGTCCCTTCATCAGGTCCCGCAACCGATCATACGCGCGATGCATCCGCATCTTGAGCGATGCGACAGTCGCGCCCGTGATCTGCGCGATCTCCTCGTAAGCCATTCCCTCGACGTGCTTCAATACGAAAACCTCTCGCTGCTCCGCGGTCAGGTGTCCGAGCGACCGCTCCAACGCCGTCTGGCGCTCCAGCCGGTCATACGCGCCGTCCGGCCGGTCCGGGGCCGCCAGTCCGTCATCTCCCGGACCGAGCGGCCGCTCCCGCTGTCGCCTCCTGCGCTCCGCGAAACAGCGGTTGCGCAGGATCAGGAACAGCCATCCGGCGAACTTGTTCGGGTCGCGGCAGTCAGCCAGCCGATCGAACGCCCGGACCAGTGCATCCTGTACCGCGTCCTCGGCGACGTCCCGCGACCCCAGCATGCGCGCGGCGTAGCGGGCATACCGATCCCGATAGCGCCGCACCAACACTGCGTACCGGTCGATGTCACCCGCCAGCACCGCCCGCACCACGTCCGCGTCCGATGCTTCGGCTTCGAGACCCAACCGACCCCCCGCCGAATATGTGACGCTGATGGTAGGGGACTGGGTCGACGCGGGCAACCGGTCCCAGCCTAAAGAGTGCCATCGCGCAACCAAGGTAACGCTCTGCCCCAGGGGCACTTCCGTGGGCGCGTTACCTGAGGGGGCCCCGAGCCGTCTTCATGGGGAAGGGGAGGTGCGCAAATCGTGGAAAAGACGGTGCCGTTGGCAGATCGCCATCTATTAGGCAGCATTGCGCGGGGCGACGTGAATGCCCTCCGCACCCTCTGTGAGCGACACAGCACGAGCGTGTACGCGCTCGCATTTGCCATTCTGATGCATCCCCAGGAAGCCGAGGAAGTGGTGGCCGAAACGTTCTCCTATGCCTGGAGCGCGGCGGCGCGGTTCGCCGACATGGCCAACCGATCCGTGTCCGGATGGCTGATGGAGGTCGCCCGCAGCCGAGCGAACGGCCTGCTCCTCGCGCGCCGTTGGCCGGAGCGGGGTCACGCTATCAAGGAGTTCGCATGATTCGCACTGTTCTTGCTATCGTAGCGACGCTTGCGCTGCCGGCCGCTCTGGCCGCGCAAACGCCACAGATTCCCAACGACCATGCGTCCGATCAGGGTAAGGCGATGGTGGCGCTGCATTCGCAGGGCGCCGTGCATCGGGCGACGCATCGTCGGGGCGATGTCGTGACACCTCCAGCAGCTCCCGGGACTCGCAACCCGAACGCCGCTACGCCGGCCGTTCCAGCGACGCCCGCGGTCCCCGGTCACGGGGCCGGTCCCACGATTCCGGCAAAGCCGGCCACTCCGGCGGTTCCGGCGCACAAGGGCGGTCAATCGGGTAACCACCGTCCCTAGCTAGTCAGTAGTTTCCTTCGACGAAGGGGCGCGGCCTGCTGCGCCCCTTCTCGTTTTTCTCTACCTTTGCACGCGTGAAGCGTGCTGTAATTGCGTTGCTGACGGCTACCTGCGTCCGTGCGGCGCCGGGGGTCGCCCAGGCCGAGCCGTCTCTTGGCCTGGGCGTCGGCACCGTTCGATACGCTGCCGGGTCGAGCTTCGGCTCGGCGGTCGTGTCACCCGGTCTGCGCTACTCCTCGACGTCCTTCGTGGCCGAAGGATCGGGAGCGGTCGCGTCACTGCCGTTCGCATGGTCCAGTCAGGCCCGGGCAAGCGTTTGGGGCGTCGTGGCGCAGCTCCCGCGCGGGCTGCGCATCGCCGGCGAAGCGACGTTCGCGGGCACCACGCTGAGTAACGGAGGCGGCTCGACGGCCGAAGCGCACGGTGTGGGCGAAGTGCTGTGGACGCGCTCGAACTGGGGGCTCGGCGTGGGCGCAGGGCCTTCCACCGGGATGATCAGCGGCGCGCTGCCGGTGGTGGCCCTGCACACTCGCGCGCGGGCGTGGTGGCGGCTGGGGGAGGAGGAGGCAAACAGCTCCACTGAGCTGCAACTCATCGCGGAGCCGACGCATTTTCCCGACGGCTGGTTCACGGACGTCGGGGCCGGTGCCACGGTGGAGCGCCGTCGGGTCGTCGCCTCGGCGTGGCTCGCCGGGCGACTGGCCGGTGGGCCGGAATCCAAGGCCGCGGGCAGCGCGCTGGTCCAGGTATATGTGAGCCGGCGCGTGTCGATCGAGCTCGGGGGCGGCAGCTACTTGAACGACCCCTACCAGGATCTCCCCCGTGCCGGTTTCGTGACCCTCGGCGTGCGCCTGCACGGGACCTCGCGGCCGATGCACGCCACTCGGACCACGCCGCTCATCCCGCTTACTCCCGAAGTGCGCGGCGACAGTCAGGTGGTGCAGTTCCGGATGCCGGGCGCCAAGCAAGTGGCGATCGCCGGCGATTGGACCGCCTGGCAGCCGCTGGCGCTGCGCACGCTGGGGGACGACGTGTGGGAGGCCGCGCTGCGTCTCAAACGTGGGGTCTACCACTTCAACCTGCTGGTCGACGGGTCGGACTGGGTCGTGCCGAACGGCGTCGCGACGGTTTCGGACGGGATGGGAGGGATGGTGGCGGTCCTGATCGTGCCGTAGTGTAGAGGGTCCTCTCTCCGGAGTGCGCCATGGGCAAGATCAACTGGGGTCGGGTGATCGCGGGCGGGCTGATTGCGGGGCTGGTGTTGAACGTCGTCGACTGGCTGACGTACGGCGTCTGGCTCAAGCCCGACATCGACGCGGCGATGGCGGCGATGGGCAGGCCGGCGGGCGCGATGGACAAGGCGATCCCGATCTTCGTGCTGGTCGATTTCCTCTACGGGATCGGGCTCCTGTGGCTCTACGCGGCGATCCGGCCGCGCTACGGCCCGGGGCCGAAGACCGCGGTCATCGCGGGACTCGCGTTGTGGGTCTTCGCGGGTCTGCTCCAGGCGATCAGCCAAGCGCCGATGGGAACGATGCCGCAGCGGGTGATGACGATCGGCACGTGCGTCGCGCTCATCGCGTTTCCGGTGGCGGGGGCGGTGGGAGGGTCGGTCTACAAGGAAGTCTGAGCGACGATCCCGAAACACGACAGGGCGCGGAGTCATCCGCGCCCTGTCGTTTGTTCACACCACTGGCGTGCTCAGCTTCTTGGGGGTTGGCAATTATCCCCGAGTCCTCGCCGATCGCACTCCCCTTTGGGAAGCGGCATGACTCGTGGGACGAACGGCAAGCTCGGCGCTTCGTTGACGATATCGGTCAACCGATTGAATCGGCGAGCGTCGAGCCAGCGGGTCCCCTGCTCCCACAGCAGCGAGTAGCGGCGGTTGTAGATTAGCTCCTTCACGAAGTCCGAATCCGGACTCGCGGCCGTGACGGTCGTGACGGCCAGGCGACCAGCACGCAGGCGAACCAAATTAAGATCCGTGATCGCCTGGAGCTTGTTGGGCACGCTGCGGAACCATTGGGCCTCAGCGTCGAGGAGAACCAACTCCTCGTTTCGAATGATAGGGATCGCGTGACCCGGGTCCGCCTGCCCTCCGGTGAGATAGATCGTAAACTTTTGCGTACCGGAAATCTGCGGGATTCCGCCGAGTTGCTGCGCCGGACCCACCTTCGCCGCGATCTTGTCGAGCACCCGCTGGTCCGATTGACCGCCGGGTTGCAGCTGTGCGTCCACGCTATCGGAGGGGTGCGCGAAGAACGTGACTCCGTTCAGCGGCTCGGACAGACCGTTCACGATGCCTCCGGCCTCGCTGGCGAAATCGAAGTAGACACCGAGGCCGAACTGAGTCGAATCTGCTACGAAGAACGACCCACCAAGCGCCGTGATCGCCTTGTCGTAACACGTCATTCCGCACCCCGCCGCGCTGGCCCGCATCACTTCCGCCTTCGCGGCCAGGGCGCGGTTGAACGCCCCGAACGTGGCGGGCGTGTCGAATCCCGTAAAGCCCGGCGGGACGGGGAACCAGAACGTGTTCGCCCGCGCGAGATCGGCGTTCGCCGAGTCGAGCAGCGCCAGGGCGTACCCGTAGACACTGTCCTTCGTGACGAACGGCGCCGGAGGCGCGGTGATCGGCTGATCCACATCGACCGGTGCACCGATCGTATCGCGTGTGAAGATCACGTACATGAACGCGAGCGCCTTAAGCGTGTTGGCCATCGCGCGCCCGGCCGCCTTCTCGGAATCGGACACCTGCGCGGTACTGATGCGCGCCAAGGCATCGAGAAAGACGCTCAGGTTCCGGATGTGCTGGTAGCGGTCCGTCCATTGGGACCCACCAAAGCCGGTACTCTGTAACGGGCCGAAGTAGGGTTCCGAATAGTCCGGCTGGTTGTTACCGGAGAGATTGATGCCCTCGCGACCGAGCGACCCCAGGCGCCAGATGTACGCCTGGATTCCCGAGCGAGCGCTCGAGAAGATGCCGGTGGCGGCACCGATGAGCTTGGCGCGGGTGGGGTTGTTCACCAGGTCTTCGAGGTTCGGCTGATTCGTATTCGGAACGTCGAAGAACCCCGAGCAGGCAGACAGTAACGTCAGCGCGGCGACCAGGGCCCCGGCACGCACCGAACGGAGAGTCAGTGTGGTGGTCATGGTCAGAACCCCGCCGTGATCGAGAAGAAGAAGCTGCGCGAAGGCGGATACGGCCCGAGATCGATGTTCCGCACGATGGCCTGCTGGCCGTAGTTCGAGACTTCCGGGTCGTACCCGAAATAGCTCGTGAAGAGCAGCAGGTTTCTCCCGGTCACGCTGAGCCGGGCGTTACGGGCGCCGAACATGGACGCCCAGTTTTCCGGTAGCTCGACGCTGACGCTCGCCTCGCGAAGCTTGAGGAACGTCGTGGACTGTACGAACGCCGGCGCCGCCTGGGTGTCGTTGCACGACTCGTACCGACCGAGACCCGTCGGCGTGAGAAGATCCGGTGCCAGGCCGTTGCAGTCATACAGCGACAGCGTCTGGTTCTGTGCGACGCCGCCCGCCTGCCAGTCCCACAACATCGAAACTGACACACGCTTGTACGTCACGTCGTTCGAGAACGACATCCGAAACTTCGGGTTGGTCTGACCGAGATAGCGGGGGACGGTCGTACAGGAAATGCTGCCGCCCGACGCGATGCTCCCACCGCTTCTCACGCAGCTCCCCGGTACCGTATCGGTCCCAATGATCTGCGTGATCGGCTTGCCCTTCTGGATGAAAAACTCGCCGAACGCCAGGCCGAACCCGGCATTGGCGGGTCGGAACGCGCACGCCACGGTGGTATCCGTGAGCGACGCGACGGTGCAGACGTCGGGCACGGGCAGCTCCGTGACGCGGTTCTTGAGCGACGTGAACGTCGTCCGGAACACCCAGTTCAGATCCTTGCGCTGAATGGGTGTGATGCCCGCGGCGATCTCGATCCCCTCGTTCCACAGCACGCCGCCGTTCAGGATGCGGGTGGTGAACCCGGTCGAGGGGGCGGGCGTCGCCTGCAGCAGCAGGTCATAGGTATGCCGCGTGTAGCCGGTGATCTCCAGCGTCGCGCGCCCGTTCCAGGCGCTGGCGTCGATGCCGGCCTCGAACTCCTTCACGCGTTCCGGCTTGATGTCGGGGGCCCCAGCGACGCCGGTCACCACAGTGCCGACCGAGCCGTTGATCACCGTGCTGCTCAGCGTGGTGAACTTCTGCCCGAACAGCGGCTGGTTGCCCGTCTCCCCGTACGACCCGCGCAGCTTCACCTCCGTGCCGTCGCCGAGCAGGTTCGGGAAGCGGAAGGAGGCCGACGCTTTGGGGAAGATGTAGTACTTGTTGATGTCGCCGTTCGCGCTCGAGCGCTCGGCGCGCAGCCCTGCGGAGAGCAGCAGCCGTTCCTGCAGGGCGAGTCCCTCCTCCTGACCGTAGAAGGCGAGCGTGCGTTCCGTCGCGTTCAGCTCGAACGGCGTGAGGGCCGATCCCTGGTCGATGTTCGATTGCCCCGGGAGCAGCCCGAAGGCGGTCACGCGGGAGCGGTCGAGCGCGCGATCCTCGACCTGGACACCCGCCGAAGTGGTGAGCTTGAACGGTCCGGGCGTGTAGGTATGAATCGCGTTCAGGTTCCAGTTCCACTGCCTGCTCGTCGCGCTCGACAGTGCCGAAATCCCGGGCAGGGAGCCCCCCTGCTCGAAGAACAGCTCGGGCGGGCCGATGACCGTCGCGTCCTGCGAGTAGAAGTCGAGACCGCCGCCGAGCGTGAGCTGCATGCTCTGGCGCTCGCTCTGCAAGGCCTGATAGGTGAGCGTACCACCGCCCGTGAAGCGTAGCACGGTCTCGTCGTTTCTCCCGAGCGCGATGGTCTGCAACGGGTTCGACGCGAGATACGTGAACGCAGGCTGAGGATACACCCCAGCCTGGGGCTGAATGTTGACGAAGCCGGGGATGTAAGCGATCGCGTAGGTGACGCTCGCGCCGTTGTTGTCGTTGTTGGTGAACCCCTTGTCCGTCTGGTTGCGCGTCCACGCCGTGTTCATGTTGAGGCGCAGCCGGTTCGAGAACACCTGCTCCACATTCGCCCGAATGTTCTGGCGGTTGTTGAACGTGTTGTCGACGATGCCGCCGTCGTGGGCGTTGCCAGCCGACAGGAAATAGTGGGTGTTCTCCGACCCCCCGCTCACATTGATGTCGGTGTGATACGCGAGGGGCTTTTTCCCTGCGATCTCTTGCAGGTGATCGTAGTTCGGAATCGCCCCGTTCACCGCATACGACCGGACGACGCTCGAATCGTACGGGAAGAACCACGGTATCGTGTCAGGCCCGAGGGCACCGTGGTCCACGATCACGGGGGGACCCGGCGTAAAGACTCGCGTCGCGGGCCCGCGCTCCAACTCGAAGAACCCCAGACTCTGCGTGATTGATGCTCTGGGGGCGCCGGCCTGGCCGCGCTTGGTCTTGATGACGATGACGCCATTCGCCGCCTTCGACCCGTAGATCGACGCCGCCGCCGCACCCCGCAGCACTTCGATGGACTCAACGTCGTCGGGGTTGATGTCCGCCAGGCGGTTGACCGGATCGTCCTGGAGCTCACCGTTGCCCCGATTGGAGGAGCTACCCGTGACGGTGAACAGTCCGGTGGGAAGCGCCGCGTCACTGAAAATCACGCCGTCCACGACGAAGAGCGGATCGGGATTCCCGATCACCGTGTTGTTGCCGCGCAGCTGGATCTGCGTACCCCCGCCCGGCGCGCCCGAGTTCTGACTGATGATCGCGCCGGGAACGCGTCCGGCGAGCGCCCGATCGATCGCGGGCGCGGGAACGCGCGACACCTCTTCACCGGTGACGGTGGTCGTGGCTATCGCGGCGTTGCGGCGCTCCACGCCCGTCGCCTGGCCGGTGACCACCACGGCCTCGAGGTTGAACACGTCGGGATCGAGCGTCACATCCGCCTCGTTCTGATCCGCCGGCACCGAGACTTCTTTTCGCTTGAACGCGATGCGACGGATGACCAACGTGACGGCTCCCGCCGGCGCGGCGATAGTGTAACGGCCTTCGGAATTGGTTACGGCCGCGAATGCGGTGCCGGTGACGGAGACGTTGGCCCCGCCGACCGCCTCGCCCGCCGCCGACGTCACCTTTCCGGTGATCTGGCGCTGTTGCGCAGACGCATCGGCGACGCCGATGCCCGCGGCCAGCGCTAACGCAATGACGGAAATCCGCTTCACGCGATGCCTCCTCGTAAGAGCGCAAACTGCACTCCATATGCTGCCCCCCAATTCGGGCGACCGCAAGACGGGTCTCAACCTGAGGCACATAGCGCCCGAGCGCGCCGCGGGTAACTTGGACCGCCATTACCCCAAAGACCCCGGAGGCCTTCATGAGCGTTGACCGTCGATCGTTCCTGCAAAGCAGCGCCGCCGCGACCGCCGCCGCGCTCGCGTGGCCCGGCGCGCAGCCGTCGAGCCAGTCCGACCTGGCGCCGATCTTCGCGCAAATCGAAAAGCGCCACGACGAATCGGTCGCACGGTTACAGGAATGGATCCACCAGCCGTCGATCGCCGCGGAGAACCGGGGCGTGAACGAGGGGTGCGAGCTCACGATGCGCCTCTTGCGGGAAGCCGGATTCGATCAGGTCACCAAGATCCCCACGGACGGCCAGCCCGGTATCTTCGCGACGCTCGACGCGGGCGCGCCGCGCACTCTCGGCCTCTACTTCATGTACGACGTGAAGCAGGCCGATCCTGCGGAGTGGTCGTCGCCCCCATGGACGGCCGCGCTCGTGGATCGGCCCGGCATGGGCAAGGTGCTGATCGGTCGCGGCGCCGTGAACCAGAAAGGGCCCGAGGCCACCTTCCTCGCCGCGCTGCACGCCATCCGCGGCGCGGGCCGGAAGCCGCCCGTGAATTTTGTCCTGGTCGCCGAAGGCGAAGAAGAAATCGGATCACCGCACTTCCCCCAGATCGTGCGGCGGCCGGAGATCGAGGCCGCCCTCCGCAAGACGTTTGGGATCTTCATGCCATCGGCGTCGCAGGGGTTGGACGGACAGGTCACGATGTTCCTCGGCGCCAAAGGCGTGATCGAGTGCGAGCTGGTCTCGAGCGGCGAGCGTTGGGGTCGCGGCCCGAAGAAGGACATTCATTCGAGCAACAAGGCCCGCGTGGACAGCCCGGCGTGGCACCTGGTCGAAGCGCTCGCGACCCTCGTCTCCCCCGACGGGAACGACCCGGCGATCGACGGTTACGCGGACAACGCGCGTCCGTTGTCGGCGAAGGAGAAGGCGATGCTCGCCGAGGCGGCGCGCCGGCTCGACGAAAAGATCGCGAAGCAGGAGCTCGGCGTGGACAAATGGGTGCACGACGTGGGCTGGGTCGAGGCCCTGGAGCGCCTGACGTCGCTGCCCACGGTCAATATCGAGGGGTTGGTGGGCGGGTACACGGGTCCGGGCGGCAAGACCATCCTGCCGCATCGTGCCGTCGCGAAGCTCGACCTGCGCCTCGTGCCGGACATGACCGCGGCCGAGTCCCTCGCGGCGCTCAAGGCGCACCTGGCCAAGCGCGGGTTCGGCGACATCGAGGTGAACATGACGGGCGGCTACGATCCGACGAGCACGGCCGCGGACGCGTCGCTCGTCCGAGCGCAGGTGGCGGTATACAAGCGCTCGGGGATCGACCCCGTGGTGCTGCCGAGGATCGCGGGCTCGTGGCCCGGCTACGTGTTCACCGGTGATCCCCTGCGGCTCGCGGCCGGTCACTTCGGCCTGGGCCACGGGAGCGGCGCGCACGCGCCGGACGAGTATTACATCATCGAGTCCTCGAACCCGACAATACGGGGGATGGATGGCGCCGTGCGCTCGCACGTCGAGTACCTGTACGAGCTGGCCCGGGCGGGCTGAGCGGAAAGAAAACCGCCGAGCGCTGAACGCGCTCGGCGGTTGGTTACGCTTCGGAGAGACGGCTACTTCCGGGCCTGCACCTCGAAGCTGTTGATCGGCAGGCTCGAGAACACCGTGTCCTTCGGGAGTACGGGTGACCCGCACCCCGTGGGGCGGTCGATCGGGACCTGGCTCAGCCTGCCGTACCGCCGCAAGTCGACCCAGCGATGCCCGCCCTCGTACATCAGCGAGTACAGCCGCTGCTTCAGGAGGTCGTCCACAAACGCCGCGTCGGTGCTCGCTGTCGTGACGGTGGTCGGGTTCAAGCCGCCGGATGTTTGACGAATGAAGTTCAGGTCACTGATGGCTTGTGCCTTGGTACCCGTCGCCCCGAACCAGTTAGCCTCCGCGCGGAGGAGGAACAGCTCCTCATTCCGAATGATTGGGACAGGAGAGTTCGGCGTCGGGTAGCGCGTCCATGACAAGGCGGACGACAGGCAAGCGAGCGAGAACGTGTCCGGTGGCGTACCGCGGTCGGCGACTTTATTCAGGAATCGCTGATCGCGTAGGGTCCCACCGGTCTGCAGCTCCGCGTTCGCCTTGATGGATGGGTGCACGAGCTGGATGGCCGACGCGACGTCCTGTGAGAGATCGTTCGGCAAGTCCTGGTTCCCCGTGCTGTACGTGATGTACGTGCCCTCGTCGAGCGGTCCCGCGACGATGAACGACTGTCCGAGCGAAGTGAGTACCGAGTCCCAGCACGCGGGGCAACTGGACCAACTCGTCGCGTACGTGCCTGCAGGAAGCGCCCCGAGGCTCGCCCGATACGCGTAGACCCGCGCCGCGAGTGCGCGGTTGAACCCGAGGAAGGTCGCGGGCGTATCGAATCCGGCGAAGCCCGGACCCAGATCGATGGGGAAGGTAGTCCCTGCGGCCTGCAGCGCGGTCCGAGCCGAGTCGAGGATGGCGATGACCGCCTTGTACGCCGAGTCGTTGGTCACGAATGGTGCCAGCGGCCCCCCGACCGGCCGGTTCACGTCGATCGGAATCGAGTCCTCCGTGTGGGCGTCGAGGACGATCAGGAACCCGACCGCCTGAATCGTCTGGACGAACCCTCGCACCGCATTCTTGTCGGCATCGCTCATCTGGGCCGAGCCGATCACATTGAGAATGGTGTAACCGGCCGCAATCGAGCGGTACTCCCGCTGCCACTGACCGCCTCCGAATGCGGCGTTGCTCGGGTCGAGGGGTCCCGTGAGGAGCTCGCTCGTGAACCGTGGATCCGCGGTGTCGAGCCGGTAGTCCTCTCGCCCCATGATGCCGGCCTTGAGAACCCAGCTCGTGAAGTCGATCCGGAGTGCCGCGACGACGCCCTGCGCCGCGGCATCCACTTGCGCCACAGTGGCGTTCGGTCCGATGGACGCCGGGTTGTTCGGATTGGCGATGTTGAAGTCGCAGGCGCTGACCGCCACGACTGCCGCGAGCGCGACTCCGACCAGGACCTGCCGCAGAAGAGTGCTCGAGGTATGAGTGCGCATGGTCAGAACCCCACGTCGATCGAGAAGAAGAAGCTGCGGCTCGGCGGGAACGGCGCGACATCGACGCCCCGCCCGACCGCCTGGTTGTCGAAGTTCGATACTTCGGGGTCGAGTCCCTTGTAGGGCGTGAACCGCAACAAGTTACGCCCCGTGAAGGAGATGCGGGCTGTGCGCATCCCGAAGTGTTGCGGGATATCGGCCGGCAGGTCATATCCGACGCTCACCTCGCGCAACTTCAGGTACGAACCGTCCTGCACGTAAACCTGAGTATGCCCGCCCAACCAGCTCGTGACACGGTTGTTTCCAGCCGGCACTTGATCGGGGGAAGTGCCCCCGAGGTCGTACAAGAGCTGCGTCAGGTTGATCACACTCCCGCCGTGCTTCCAATCCCACAGGAACCCGAAACTGAAGCGCTTATAGGTGAGATCGCTCGAGAGCGACATCTGGAAGTCGGGGTTGGCATCGCCGACCACGCCCTCCGTCCCCACGATTTGTGTGGCCGAACTGTCCTTCGCAATCCTGAACGCACCGAGCGATGTTCCGAACCCGATTCCCTGGATGTTGAAATTCGGAACCGGGAGGTCTACGACCTTGCTGCGGTTCAGGTAGAACGTCGAGCGAAGGATCCAGTTCGTCTCGGGCCCCCGCACCGGCGATACCGCGAGCGATGCCTCGATGCCGCGGTTGCGCAATTCGCCGCCGTTGAAGATCCGCGTCTGATATCCAGTGGATGGGGCCACGGACTGGACGAGCAGGAGGTCCGTGATGGTCTTCTGGTAGAGCGTCAGGCCCAAGGTCGCAAATTGGTTGCCAAACGTCACGTCGAGCCCGCCCTCGATCTCCGTGTTCCGCTCCGGCTTGATCGAATCGTCTCCCAGCTGCAACGACGGGAACTGCCCGAACCGACCTCCGACCACCGCGCTCGTGTCCAATGCAAAGCGTGCGCCAAACACCGGCGGATTGCCGGTCTGGCCCCACGCGGCGCGCAGCTTCAGCTCATCCACACCACCCATGGGCCGCACAAACCGGTACGACGCCGCGGCCTTCGGATAGATGTAGTAATGGTCCGGGCTCCCGTTCACACTCGAGCGGTCGCCGCGGATGCCTGCCGTCAGCAACAGTCGCTGGCTCGCCGCCAACACCTCTTCCTGCCCGTACAGCCCCAGATTCTTGATGGGCTGCTCGAACTGTGTTGAGTTGATGCTCGTCGCCTGACTCACGTTCTGCAGCCCGAGCGCAATGGTGCGACCGACGACGCTCGTGACGTTCAAATCGCGGTTCTCGTACTGGAACCCAGCCGATGTCGTCGCTGAGAAGTCATTGGACGCCGGTGTGTAGGTATGCACTAGACTCCCCACCAGGTTCTGCCGCAAATCGGAGCCCTTCCCAAGGATCACGGTGCCCGGCTGGCCGTCTAGCGGCTCGAACTGAAGATCGGCCGGCGACAGGACGTCGTTGCGCTGAGCGAAGAAGTCGATCCCACCCGTCAGCGTGAGCTGCAGCCGCTGTGTCGGCGTCGTGAGTGCGTCGACTTTGAGAGTCGACGAACCCAGGATCCGCCACACGTCTTCCGCATTCTTGAGCTCGGCGAATGTCTGGAGTGGGTTTGAGGTCGTGAACGGGTTGACGGGGTAGGCGCCATTCACGGGGCTCAGGTTGAAGAAGCTGGGTGTCGTGGGCAACACGACGTATGGACTCGTCCCGGTGTTGTCGTTGTTCGAGAGACCGCGGTTCGAGAGGCTGTGGATCGCGTTCAGGTTCACGCTCAGCCTGAACTTGCTCCCCAGAAGCTGGTCGAGATTCGCCCGAACCGACTGCTTCTGATAGCCAGTGTTTTGGGCGATACCTCCGTCCTTCCTGACGATCCCGGACACATAGTACTGGGTCTGGTCGTTGCCACCGGTCATGCTGGCGTCAGTCTCGACGTTGAGGGGGTGCTCGCCAAATAGTGTGGCCTCGTTGTCGAAGAAGGGGCAGCTCATCTTTGTGCAGTACGGGGCTGCGGCCGCCTTAAAAGTGCCGACCGCATCCGCTGAATCGGCGAACCGCCGCGAGCCGATGCTATTGGCCACCGATGACGTGCCGAACCGCTGCGTGACGTTGAATCGGGGTTTGCCGGCACGGCCCCGCCGTGTCGTGATGATGATCACGCCGTTCGCGGCCTGGCCACCATAGATCGCAGCCGCGGACGCGCCCTTCAGCACCTCGATGCTCTCGATGTCGTTGGGAATCAAATCAGCGATGCGGTTGACCTTGTTGTCCTGATTGTTCGGGTTCCCGCCGGCCTGAGCTGCTGTGATGGCGTTCATCCCGTTCGGAATCGCGTCATTCGCGACGATCATGCCGTCCAGTACGACGAGCGGATCGACGCCCGCATTAATCGTCGTGACGCCGCGCATGATGATCTGTGCACCGCCACCGGGGGCGCCCGAGTTCTCCTGGATGAGGGCGCCGGGGATCTTACCTTGCAAGGCGGCCTCTAACGTCTGAGTCGGGGCCCGGTTTATTTCCTCGGCCTGCAACGTGGTGACCGCGTTCGCCAAGTTCCGCTGTGCCACGCCGGTCACCTGGCCGGTGACAACCACGGCCTCGAGGTTGAACACGTCCTGCTCGAGCTTGACCGTGACCGTCGAGGCATCCGGGGCGACTGGGACTTGTTGGCTCCGATAGCCCACGCTCCGAATCAGCAGCGTGACCGGGCTGCTCGGCACGGAGAGCGTGAACTCTCCCTGATCATTGGTGACCACGCCGATCGGCGTGCCGAACACGGTGACGCTGGCTCCCGCGACCGGAGCTGACGTCCCCGAGCTGACCACTTTTCCTGTGACGGGACGCTGTTGCGCGGCCGCGACACCGACGGCCAGGCTCAGCGCAAGCGAAACGAACGAGATACGCTGTACCACGGTTCCCCCCTACAAAAGTGCACCAGTGGTGACAACCTGCCAGCAATTGAGAGGGCTACGTTGCGCGCGATTCCCGAGGTCCGCAAGGAGGGCGAAGAATTACGCCGGACGGGTTAAATCCCCGCCTTTCAGGGGGGCAGGGCTGCCACCCGAGCCCGGCTCTCAAGGGCCGCGTAGGCAAGCGGGCCCGCTGCCGCCAGGCACACCGCCACCAGTACGCCCGGTAAGCCGATCGTGCGGCTCCGAACCTCGAGCGCCACGGCGACGGCGAGCAGCAGCACGGGGAACGCCGCGAGCACCGTGAGTACCGGTACCCCAACCGGCACGCGGAACGCGCCGCGGAGCCCGGGCTCGGCGCGCCGCAGCCGCAAAAGCGCCGCGAACTCGAGCGCGAGTGCCGCGGTGTACAGCAGCACGTCCCCCGCCAGCAGGCCCCCGAACGGTAGCAGCGCGAAGACGGAGTAGACGACGGCCGACACGAGCACGGCGTTGCGAGGCGTGCCGCGCGAGTCGATGGCGGCGAGGGGCGCGGGCAGGAGGCCGTCCTGCGCGAGCACGAGGGGGATCCGTGAATACGCCAGCAGCAACGCGTTGAACAACGCGAACGCACTCACCACACCCGCGACCGCGATCCACAGACCGAGCCACGGTGCCACGACGTTTCGAGCCAGATCCGGCCAGGCGCCGTCCACCCACCTGGTCCACGAGGTGAGGGCCAGTACGGGAACGATCGACACCAGGTAAACGACGGTGACGAGCGGGAGCGTCCGCGCCAGCGCGCGCGGATACGTCGACGTCGCCTCCTCGATCTCACCGCCGATCGTGGAGGCGTTGTCCCAGCCCGAGTAATTCCAGATGCTCTGGGACATGCCGAGCCCGAGGGCGCCCAGGAAGGACGTGCCCGAGGCATGAAAAGGCGTTACCGGGAACGGCGTTCCCGGTTGCCCGAGCCATCGGACCAGGGCCACGCCGACCAGGACGCCGAACGGCGCAAGGACCGCGGCCACGAACCACCCCGACGCCGTTCCCACGGTGCGCGTACCGCGGAGGTTGAGCCACGTGGCGCCCCAGATCATGGCGAGCGCGAGCAGCCAGCCATCGAGCCGGCCGAGGCCCGGCGCGAAGAACTTGACGTACTGGATGCACAGCACCGGATAGATTGCCATGTCGATCAGCGAGTAGACCCACGAGAGCCAGCCGTTCCAGAAGCCCCAGAACCGTCCGAACGCCCGCTTGACCCACTGGTAGTAGCCGCCCTCCGCGGGCAGCATCGACGCGAGCTCGCCGATGAGCAGCGTCTCCGGCACACTGTAGAGGAGTGGCGTCGCCACGAGCAGGAGCAACGCGACGCCCGGGCCGACCGACCCCACCAGCCCTTCCAAACCGAACGGCCCGCCTGAGACAGTGAAAAACATCACCGCCACGAGCGGGCCGAGCCGGAGCGCCGGCGAGCGCCGCGCGGTCACGAGTGCATATGATCGTGCCCGCTGCCCCAAATGACCTTCGGATCGTCGCCCTCGAACGCCATGACGTGCACCATCCAGCCGAACAGGCGCGGGAAGAACCTCCCGCCTACGGCGTCGCACGCGTCGGCCGTCGCGATCGGGGACTTGGGGCCGAACACAGGTTGGCCGTCCCGGACCTCACGCCAGCGATCGGCTTGCCCGCGCTTCGGGAGGCACCAGTTCACATGCTCGTGCCACCGCGCGATCGACAGCGGGATGCGCCGGTCGAGCTCCTCGAGCGGCGTGCGCGCGGGGGCGGAGTACATCACGCCCTCGAGCACGATCCGACCATCCGGCTCCTGGCGATACAGGAGCGAGGTCGGCTTCGCGGGATCGAACCGGAACACTTCGCCGAGCGCCCAGCGGCGATTCGTGAAATGGTAGACCGGCTGCTTCACGTTCGGCAGAAACTGGCGGAACCCGTCCGCCTGAGCCGCGCGGACATCCCGGTAACGCTCGAGCGCAGCCCGGATCTGCTGTACGAGGGCGGCCGCGCGGCTCGAGTCGGCGGCACTGGGGGGCCGGGGTGGCGTGAGCGTCATGTGGGGATCGGCGGCCATGGGACCGCTCATCGCTTCGTGTGCGGCCTGGCTGGTGTGCTCGTCCGCCGAGTCCATGGCGGACATATCCATGGGCGCGCCGCCCTGCGGCTCCTGGGCCCGGCAGGCGATGGCGCCGCACAGGGCGACAAGCACGATGAGCGTGCCGATGATCGATCTGAGGGTGAAGCGGGCCCGCATGGCAACCTCACATGAGAGTCAGGTGGATAATCTACGCTGTGGACAATTGCGAGGCTGCGTCCGTCGCGTTAGTCCTTGAGGGGAGGATGCCAACTCAGGAGGAGACTATGAGAACACGCTTCCGTCCGCTCGGCCTCATCGCCCTCGGTCTCGTCGTCACCCAGTGTCACGAAGCGCAGATCACGGGGCCCGGTCGCATCACGAGCCTGCCGCGGGCGCTTACCGCCGCGGAGAACAGCCTGGTCGCGGCGGACAACCGGTTTGCCTTCAGAGTCTTCCAGCAGGTGGCGCGGCAGGCGAGCCCCGACTCGAATCTGTTCCTCTCGCCGCTCAGCGTCGCGATGGCGCTCGCGATGGCATACAACGGAGCTGCCGGAACGACCGAAAACGAAATGCAGAGCACGCTCGAACTCAACGGGATGACGCTCGACGACGTCGATCAGTCGTATCGCGGGCTCTTCGGGCTCCTGCAAAAGCTCGATCCGGGAGTCACATTCACGATCGGGAACTCCGTGTGGTACCGCCCTGAATACACGCCTACGCCTTCATTTCTCGACGCCACCCGCACGTATTTCGCCGCGCGAGCCGAAGGTCTGGATTTCTCTAAGCCGGACGCTGCCGACACAATAAACGCCTGGGTGAGCCAACAAACGCGGGGGAAAATTCCGACCATCGTGGATCCTCCGATCTCTCCCGACGTCGTTGCCTACCTCATCAACGCCATCTACTTCAAGGGTGACTGGACTGAGCAGTTCGATAAGAGCCTCACCAAACCGGCGCCGTTCACGCTCCGAGCCGGGGACACCACGACGGTGCAGATGATGTCGCACGGTGTCACCGTCAACGTCGGTTTCCACGCCGATCAGGACGTCGTGGTTGTTGATTTGCCATACAGCGGAAGTGCGTTCAGCATGACGGTCGTGTTACCTCGGACGGCGGCGGGGATCGACTCGCTCCCGCTCTCCCTCGACGAGGCCCGCTGGACCGCGTGGACCGGCGCGCTCAATACGATGGAGCTCTACGTCTACCTCCCGAGGTTCACGGTCACGTACGGCCTGACGATGAATGACGTCCTCAAGGCCCTGGGAATGCCATCGGCCTTCTGTGACTCGGGAAACGCGGATTTCACGCGCATGGTCGCCAACGAGAGGCTCTGCATCACGGACGCGAAACACAAGGCATTCGTGAATGTGAACGAAGAAGGCACCGAAGCGGCGGCCGCGACGTCGGTAGGCATCGGGCTGACCAGCCTGCCGCCCTCGATCGTCGTCGATCGCCCCTTCGTGTTCGTGATCCGTGAGCGGCTGTCTGGGACGATCCTCTTCATGGGCCGGGTGATGCATCCCAGCGGGAGCTGAGCGCGCTGCGCACCGGCGGGTTTGATGTCGCGGTCGTCGGCAGCGGCCCCGCGGGCACGACCGCGGCGCGCGAACTGGCGACGCGAGGTCTCAAGGTCGCGCTGCTCGAGCGGGAAACGCTGCCGCGTTACAAGACGTGCGGTGGCGGGCTCGTGCCCCGCGCCGTCGAGCTCCTGCCGGCGGACGTGCAAGGTGTCATCGAGCGAAACTGCGTCATCGCCGAGCTGCATCTGCTCGACCGCGACATGCATTTTCGCGCCACGCGCACGCCGGCCTTCATCTCCATGACGATGCGTGAACGCCTGGATCACACGCTCGCGACCGCCGCCGTGGCGTCGGGGGCGGAGCTTCGAGCGCCGTGCCGGGTGACCGGTCTGCGTCCCGAGCGCGCTGGCATACGTCTCGACACAGATCGCGGGGTGGTCTCGGCGTCGTTCGTTATCGCGGCGGACGGGGCGGGAAGCGACGTCGCGCGGCTCGCCGGCTGGACCGATGGCCGCCACCTGATCCCCGCGCTCGAATACGAGGTGCAGGTCGATCGCGCCACGCTCGACCGTTTCGCGGGCGCCCCCCGCTTCGACGTCGGGCTCGTCCCGCACGGGTATGCCTGGGTGTTTCCCAAGGCAGCCCACCTGTCGGTGGGCGTGCTGACGGCGCGTCGCGGTTCGATCAACCTGCATCGCCATCTCGAGGACTACCTGCGCGTTATAGGGCTCGCCCCTCGGTCCATGCAGCGGCACGGATTCGTGATTCCGGTCCGACCGCGCGCCGGCCCGCTGGCGCGGGGGCGGGTGCTGCTCACCGGTGACGCGGCCGGGCTCGCAGACCCGTTGACCGCGGAAGGGATCAGCCTGGCGGTCCAGAGCGGGTGGTTCGCGGCCGAGGCGATCCATGGAGCGTGGGACGCGGGGCTCGATCCTCGGCGCGTGGTCGCGGTGTACACAGGCCTGCTCCGGCCGATGCTCGCTGATCTCCGGCTGGGGCGTTGGCTCGCGCGCCTATTGTACGATCACCCGCGAGCGCGGGCGTGGATGTTCCGGCGGATGGGTCAGCGGCTCGTCGAGGCGATCACCGACGTCTTCCTCGGCGTCCGCACGTATCGCGGCTCGGTCACGGGCCTGGCGCTCGCCCTCGCGCGCCGGGCCAGCACGCGCTCGTAAACCGCGAGCTCTTGCCGCGCGATCCGCGGCCACGCGAACGCCGCCGCCTTCGCGACCCCCGCGCGGCTCATCGCGGCGCGTCGCTCCGGATCCGCCAGTAATGCGATGGTCGTCTCCGCCCACACCACCGGATCGTCCTTCGGAATGATCACCGCCTCGGAGCCGCCGTCGACCACCCAGCGGAACCCGAAGTTGTCGGACACGATCATCGGCGTGCCGCAGGCCATCGCTTCGAGGAGGGTCACGCCGAATGACGCGATGGTCGTGGGGCAGAGGTACAGATCCGCTTGGTTGTAGAACGCCGGGCGGTCCCCGAACACCTGCCCCGCGAACCGTACACTCGCGCCCAGCTCCCGCGCTCGACGCTCGTAGTAGCTCCGCCACGGGCCGTCACCGGCGACGGTCAGGACCGCCCCCGGGTACCGCGCGAGAATCCGCGGCATCGCGTCGAGCAGCGTCCCGAGCCCGTTCCGGGGCTCGATGCGGCCCAGGAACAGGAGCCGGGGGTCATCGGTGAAGGCGTGAGGCCGGCGGCCGTTCGGTCGAAAGAACGTCGTGTCGACGCCGTTGGGGATGATATCCCAGTTCGCGCGGAAATACCGCGCGTTTGCGTCCACGACCGGTTGGCTCACGGCGATCGTCGCCGAATGACGGTCCAGGATCCGCTGGAGCGGCCGGCGGAACACGCGGCAGCCGATGGAGCGCGCGAACCACGAGTGGAACGTCGCCACCACGGGAATCCCGGCGCGCCAGGCGGCGAACGGCGCGGCGAGTCCGAGCATGGGGGCGAGACCGCCGTGCACGTGCACGATGTCGTAGCGGCCGGCCCGGAATTGTTGCTCGAGCCGGCGCCGCAGCTTCCAGCCGGTGGTGATGCGCGAGACGCCGCCGTTCGCGTAGATCACCCGGCTGGTCCCGACCCGGCGCACGAAATCCGCGTCCGGGTGATCCCCCATGTGCGACGTGATGACGTTCGTGGGATGCCCCCACGCATTCAGCTGCAGGGCGAGATTGTGCACGTGCTCGGGCACGCCCCCGAGCTGGGGATAGTAATCCTCGGCGACCAGCGCGATCCGCATGGCGCTCCAGCCTGAAACAGAGGTTTGAC
>Ga0207663_10000117_pt1 | contig 38399 bp, 57 predicted proteins | sample LARL53metaG_FD_184346 | JGI IMG/M metagenome (GOLD analysis project Ga0207663, IMG submission 184346) | Corn, switchgrass and miscanthus rhizosphere microbial communities from Kellogg Biological Station, Michigan, USA - LAR L5-3 metaG... | ecosystem: Host-associated > Plants > Roots >...
CGAGGTATGGCATGGGTAGCTCCAGATCAGCCGACAGACTTAATCCAATTCCCGCCGACTGCGAGTATCAGCGCGACTCGCGTGGCTTGTCCGGCACCGATGGTTTCGTCCGCGGCTGGCGCCTAACATGCGCTTGAAGCTGCCGGGCGCTCGTGTGGGAAGAATTGCGTTCCCTCGCCGGCCGGTCTTCTTGTCTGCCGCTCCGCCGCCTTGCGCCGCGGGCGTTGCGCCCGCAGCTTAAGCGCGATTCGTTAGGCAGCTACCTGCCTAACTGCAATTCTAGCATGCCTCCCGTTACCTTCGTTACCGCAGCTGCGCCAACGAGCGCTGGTGTTTGTCCCGGCGTGACGTGGTGCGGTCGAGGTGGGTCGGTGAGGGGTGTTTGCCCGACCCGCGGCCGCGCCAACGAGCTCCGGCCCGACCGGGCGCGCGGGGCGCGGGTCGAGTAACGGTTCCTCTTTCCAGCTGCCTAACATGCGCTTGAAGCTGTCGGGCCTGTTCTTAAGGGAATCGGCCGTTCGCTTGCCTGGCGCGCCTTTGTGCGGCCGGCCGGTCCCTTGCGCGGGCGGGCACGTCGCCCGCAGCTTAAGCGCGATTCGTTAGGCCGCCGCTATAGGTTTCGACCAGTGACTGCTCTCCGTAGATTCCGTGGCTTAGTAGCGACGGCCTTGATGTGGGGCTTGACCTGGTTTCTCCCAGGATTCGCTTTGGGCATCTATCGCGCCCTGACTCTGAGCACGGACGTAGCCATGTCGGCCGCCCTTTGGGTAAGAGTGGTCACGACGTATTGCGTGCTCTGGACTGTGTGGGGCGCTATGAGCGGTGCGGGATTCGCTCTGGCCTTGGCCCTGGTTGAGCGAGGTCGGTCGCTTTCTCAGCTGTCGTTCCGCCGTTTCGCCATCCTTGGAGCAATCGGAGCGGTGACCCCTTCAGCCATTTTTGTAGCTGTTGCGTGGTTCCAAATGCCGTTTGCGGACCTGCTCCTGCCCATCACTTTTATCCTCTCAGTGAGCGCCATTCTCGGCGCGCTATGTGCTGTGGGCACTTTCGCGCTTGCCCGTCGAACGTCGGGCGACATGTCGAGTGCGGCGGCCTAACATGCGCTTGAAGCTGCCGGGCGCTCGGAAGTAGGGAGGAATTGCGTTGCCTCGCCAGCCGGCCTTTTTCTCTGCGGCTCCACCGCCTTGCGCCTGCAGGCATTGCGGCCGCAGCTTAAGCGCGATTCGTTAGGCCGCAGCGCCCACCGGAGGAGCGCGACCATGAGAAGAGCGCCAGCCTTCCTCATCATCATACTGGGCCTAGGCGCTACGCTACGGGCCCAGTCCGATTCAGCTTCACGTCGCGAGGCTCTCCTGGCGCGCGCAAAAGCGCTCGAGCTCAGCACGCCGTACGTGCCCCCCCCTGGCGAGCCTCTCGAACATCACACGGCTGGATACGCCAAGATCATGTGTTCGGCTGTCTTCATAACCGGTCTCGATCCGGACTTCGCCGCCGAGAACGTCGGGTACTTTACAAGCCCCTACGCGGAGCGCGCGAAGGTAGCGAAGCCCGTGATCGACCGTGCCCACAAAGCCGTGCACGTAACGCTCCCGAACGGCGTGACACGCACCGCAAAGTACCTCGGCGACCAGGGCTGCGTGACGCTCCCGGTGGGCAAGGATTCCGTCTATTTCATGCCGACGAGGGTCAGGAGTCAGCTGCCGGACCCCTCGACTGAGGCGTGGCCCATGGGCGATGTCCTGCCCGGAGACCCCCTGCCAAAGGAGATCGACACCGCCAACGTCAAACACGCCATCGACCTGGCCTTTGAACCCGACTCGGGAATGACGGCCGCCTTCGTCGTGACGTGGAGGGGACGCCTCATCGGCGAGCGGTACGGCGAGGGGATCACGATGCACACGCCACTCGAAAGTTGGTCGATGGGCAAGAGCGTGACCGCCACATTGATGGGCATCCTGATCAAGCAGGGTGTCTACGATCTCTGGCAGCCGGCGCCGATCCCGGAGTGGCAAGGTCGGGACGATCCGCGAGCCAAGATCCGCATTGCGGATATCCTACATATGTCGAGCGGCTTGCGGATTAGGGCGCCCCAAGATCCCGACTACGACCCCTCGGGGCCGTATCCCGATCACCTCTACCTCTATACCGGAGCCGTCAACTCCTTCCACTACGCGGCGACGCGGCCTCTGCAATGGCCCCCAGGTACCGTGGGTCGCTATCACAACACCGACCCTGTGCTGATCAACTACCTTGTGCGTCTCGCTGTCGAGAAACGAGGCCAAGACTACTTCTCGTTCCCGCAGCGGGCGCTCTTTGACAGGATTGGGATCCGGACGATGGTGATGGAAACGGATCCCTATGGCAACTTCCTTACTCAGGGCTACGAGCTCGCGTCAGCGCGGGACTGGGCACGCCTCGGGAATCTCTACCTTCAAGACGGGCTATGGAACGGGAAGCGCATTCTCCCGGAGGGATACGTACACTTCGTGAGTACGGTCGCGCCGGCGTGGGTCGCGGATCAGCGTCCCATTTACGGAGCGTTTTTCTGGCTTAACACCGACAGCCGAATCTTCCCGGTGCCAGGTGACGCGTACTTCATGTGGGGTGCGGGCGGTCAGTACACGATCATCATTCCATCACACGACCTTGTAGTGGTGCGTCTGGGGCACTATAGGGGTGAGGCCGCAGGAACGGCGAGCCTTTCGCACGCGCTCACTCTGCTTGTGCGGACCGTGCCCCGCAGGCGGTAAGGCGCATTTCTCCGATGGGTGCGTCCCGGCTGCGGCCTAACATGCGCTTGAAGCTGTCGGGCGCTCGAGTGGGAAGAATTGCGTTGCCTCGCTGGCCAGCCTTTTTATCTGCCGCTCTGCCGCTTTGCGCCCGCGAGCATTGCGCCCGCAGCTTAAGCGCGATTCGTTAGGCGGCGACACGAGATGAATCCCACGCTAGTACGAGCTCTCCTCTTGCTGGTGCCCGCCAGCGCGCTGCTTTCAGTTTCCTTAGTTCAGTTCACGCGATCCAAGAACACCGGGTCCTTCCTGCAGCTTATGGGCGCCGGCTGCCTTGTGCTGGTTGTGCTTACCCATGTTTGCGAGGGCCTTGGCATCCTTCCGTGGATGCACTGGGGGCGCCCCCACAGCATCGGGCATTATGTGGATCTCGCGAGCGCGGTCCTCGGGGTGACGTTAGTTCCGATCGGATACGTGCTTGCGCGGAAGCGAGGTCGCCGCCTAACATGCGCTTGAAGCTGTCGGGCGCCCTTGTGGGAAGAATTGCGTTGCCTCGCTGGCTAGCCTTTTTGTCTGCGGCTCCCACTCCTTGCGCCCGCGGGCGTTGCGCCCGCAGCTTAAGCGCGATCCGTTAGGCGGCTGATTTTCACCAGACAAACCTATCCGGTGACGCCCTAATGAGATTCTTTTCCGCACGCTCCGAGCAGCGAGCATGGATACTGCTCGTCCCGGTGTTCATCATGTTCCCGCTGATCGTCGGAGTCTTTATGGCCGAGCGCGTTTCAGAGGACAGGGCCCGTGGACAGCTGCTGGGCGTACTTGATCGGGCGTCCGCCGTGGGGTTCCATAGCCAGATCCTAGACCATTCCGCCGCGATCCTAACTGTGTTGAGATCTCTCCATCATCTGCCAGCGCATCACACCAGCGCAGTCGACCCCCTCCGCCTCGAACTCGTGTCGGGAGGTACTACCACAGCAATCACTGTCGCCCGCGACTCAGAGACCCCGGGCGAGTACTGGGTTTACCGACCCCGGGTCCAACTGGCATCACGACCCGCTCGGACAGGAAGCCGGGCGCATCTCCAACGCTGCTCTAGACATTCTCCTCCCGTGGCCGCGCCACTAGAAGGGCCTTCGCGACCAATCAGCCGCCTAACATGCGCTTGAAGCTGGCGGGCGCTCTTGTGGGAAGAATTGCGTTGCCTCGCCGGCCAGCCTCTTTGTCTGCGACTCCGCCTCCTTGCGCCCGGGGGCGTGGCGCCCGCAGCTTAAGCGCGATTCGTTAGGCAGATGCACCCGAACCATCGGTGGCACATTGAGCCAGCACGCCGAGTTGGTGCTCACCCTACTCAAAAAGTGGGCCGATGTGCCGCCTGGAGGCATCCGTCCGGAACACCGCTTGGTGCACGACCTGAAGGTCGACGGCGACGACTATGGCATGTCGCTTGTGCCAGAGATCAAGAAGCGTCTCGGGATCAACCCAAAGCGTCAGGAATGGGAAGTGACGACTGTTGGACAGCTTCTCGATGTGGTCGAGCGGCATGTCGCACTAAAGGGTAGTGGCGGTGGCTAGGCATCTGCCTAACATGCGCTTGAAGCTGTCGGGCGCTCGTGTGGGAAGAATTGCGTTGCCTCGCCCGCGAGCCTTTGTGTCTGCGGCTGCACCACCTTGCGCCCGCCAGCATTGCGCCCGCAGCTTAAGCGCGATTCGTTAGGCAGCCACACATGATAGCCAGTCGCCGCCAGCTCTCCTTCGGGCTCAGTTATCTCCTGCTCGTGTTCACGCCGACGCTGAGCGTAGGGCAAACGCCACGCGCAGATGGGATGCTCCGTCTTCAATCTGGTGACAGTGTCGAGCTCATCATGTCCGCGCCGCTGCGCCTTGCCACCGGAGTCACCGGCTTGGGCGTGCAATACCATCCCTTCATAGCCGTCACAGAATCACCTGAGCTTAAGGCACTTGCCACTCAGTTGTGGCGATGGCTGCGACCTCAGATTGATTCCAACCCCCCGCCCTTCGTCGTTTTGATGGCCACAACCGGCCGAGCTCACCCAGCCCCTGGTGTTCGCCAGCTTCAGAACTTCAACTATGTTGTCGAGCGACGATCTGACAAGAAATGGTACTTCTCGACGGATACGTTGCCACTGCGCTGACGTACGGAAAGGTGGCTGCCTAACATGCGCTTGAAGCTGTCGGGCGCCTTGTGGGAAGAATTGCGTTCCCTCGCCAGCCAGCCTTTTTATCTGCCGTTCCACTCCCTTGCGCCCGTGGGCATTGCGCCCGCAGCTTAAGCGCGATTCGTTAGGCGGCACACCGATGGCCTTTGGCATTCCTCCTGCGCTCTTCGATGGTGCCATCTCCTCGAGCCTTGGCATCCTCTTCCTCATTGTCGAATTCCGCGAAATGTCCCAAGCGCTAGATAGCGAGGATTGGCCCGTCGTGGACGGCGAGGTAGAGGCCACAGGAGTCACGACAGACCCGTCAATGGGGTCCGTCACCTACGCGCCGCTTGTTCGCTACCACTACCGCTATGGTGACCGTGAATACGTCAGCGATCGGATCTTCTTCGGCGGGGTCGTATCGACGAACCTTCGAACGTGGGCGGCGCGGATTGCCAAGAGGTATGGTCAACAGAAGACGGTCAGAGTCCACGTGTCGCCACAAGATCCGATGACGGCGGTCCTTGAGCCGGGCGTTCATTGGTTTTGCTGGGTGTTCCTAGTATTGGGTGCCGTGTTTGTCGGGCTCGGTCTAGTGGGCCTCCTTTCCTACTGCGGCTTGATGACGACGTCGATTCAGTTTAAATAGTGTGCCGCCTAACATGCGCTTGAAGCTGTCGGGCCTGCTCTTAAGGGAATCGGCCGTTCCCTCGCCTGGCGCCCGTCCGCAGAGCGGGCCGGTCCCTTGCGCCCGCGCGCACGTCGCCCGCAGCTTAAGCGCGATTCGTTAGGCGCCTGTCCCGGAGGTCACATGCGCGTCACCCCACTAGGGATTCCTCTCCTCGTTGCCGCTTGTGCGCACCACCAGCCGGTCACGCCGGTCGTCGCTACTGCAAGCGGGGCGCAGATGTGCACGAATCCGGCAAATAGTTCCGCACGACCAACCGGATTCCACCTACCCGCGTCTCGGAGTATGGCTGAAGGGATGAGGCGCATCGATTCCCTCGGCTCGCTTGTTGACACGATCGTCGTTCACCCGGACTCGCTCGTCCTTCACGTAGGTGAGAGCATCGACTTCCACCGCATAGTCGCCATTGAGCTGCGCCGCAGCAGCGGGGAGCCCGTGCCGACCGCTCCCGAATGGCTGGCAGTCCAAGATCTCTCAGTCGTGCAATTCAGGGATGCAGGTTTAACCGGCCTCAAGGCCGGCCATACCAACGTCGTGGTGACGGTCTTCAGCAACACGCCGAACCTCCCCGCGCATGCACCTCCGAGTTGTATCGCCGTGCGGGTGGACTCTTAAGTGGCAGGCGCCTAACATGCGCTTGAAGCTGGCGGGCGCGCGTGTGGGAAGAATTGCATTGCCCCGCCGGCGAGCCTTTGTATCTGCCGCCCTACCGCCTTGCGCCCGCGGGCATTGCGCCCGCAGCTTAAGCGCGAGTCGTTAGGCAGCGGCCCAATGAGTGGAGTCGTCAAGGAAGTGATGCTTCGCAGTTTCATCGCAATCGCGACCCTTTCCGCTGTGAGCGCTCCCATGGCAGCACAAAATACTCCAACTGAAACAGTGCGAGGAGCTCTAACGGCTCTCGCACAACGCGACTGGGGCGCTCTGGCAAGCTTGGTTGATTCGGAAGCACTTGAGTCGCTGCGGCAAGACGCCCTGGGTATGCTCATTCTCACAACCGAGCAGCGTCTGGCGGGGCAGGAAGTTGGGGGCGGTTACAATCCTAACGAGGTTATCATCGCAGAACACCTGCCTCGCGTGGGACGCGAACGAGTCAGCGGATTTCCGACAAAGCCGACCATCGCCGAACTAGCGTCGTTGTCACCACGAGACTTTTTCATCAAGTGGGCAGAAGCTGTCTACGGCGACAAGGCGCAAGACGATCCCGTTAGGGAGGTCGTCGAACTGTATCGCCGCATCATCGGTGAGGTTAAGGATAGGCCCGACAGCGCATACGTACTCTATCGCCGAGAATCACGACACATCGAGATGGGTGAGTTAAAAGTCAACTTGCTCGGGCGAGTTATGGTAATGCCGGTGGTGAGAACAGGCGAGGATTGGCGGATACGCTTCAATGACGATATAGGGTGGAGCATCGACTTCAGCCGCATCTCCCATCCGGAAGGGCGGTATCGGTCGTCCAAGATCAAGATGCCGTCCCGTATCTCTCCACCAGAGCCAGCTGCGCCACCGCCTGACCGATTGGCTGCCCGCCCCTCGCCCGTCGAAGTCGTTCAGTCTGTTTTTCGCGCGTTCGCGGCTCGCGACTGGCAGATGCTTTCGGCGCTGGTTGAGGTCCCTACGCTGCGATCCTTCCAGCAGCGGCAAATCTCCTATTTCTCTATGTGGATACAGTCACGAGAAGCTCGCGGAAGAGCGAAGCGCGAGGGCCTCGCGTTCGTCATGTATTCGTACGAAGACTCCCTTCCGCCGGAAGCTCTCGCGCAGGTCGCGGCTCTCGAGGTTCCTGTCTTCCAGCGGCATCATCGCATCGGCGAGCTCGCCGCACTCGTTCCAGCGGAGTTCTTTCAAGAATGGTGTGCGGCTGCTTACGCAACGCAGAAAGAGGGATTCGGGGCTTGGAAGAGCGGATTTGACCGTGAAACAATCGGTCAGGTCTTTGAGAGTGGAAGCCTCGCCTATGTTCTCTATCGATCCTCACACGGGCGCACGCCAGACCTGATGCCGGTGCGGTGGGATGAGGGCGGCTGGCGCGTCTTGCTGAACGACGACATCGGATGGCAGGGCGATCTTGATCTTGATCGTCTCGAACGTTAAGGCCGCTGCCTAACATGCGCTTGAAGCTGGCGGCGCTGCTCTTAAAGGAGGCGTTATGTTGCCTGACGTTCGAGAGGTTCGCCGCAGCTTAAGCGCGATTCGTTAGGCGCCAGCCGAGCATACGCGATGAATCGAAACACCTCGATCCCGTACCTTCTTGCGCTACCGGCGCTCCTCGCCTGCCAGCCACCGGCCAGAACGGAATCCGTTGGGCCGACCGATTCCGTCGCGTGCTATGCACTGCGTTACGGGGCATGGAAGTCCCCTGTTGCTCACCCACTCGCTGTCGCGCCCGCTGGGCTCCAAATGCCCCTTCCCGACACGATCGGCCTGTCCCATCGCGTGGCGACGACGAGCTACGGTCATGCGTTGTATGCGGTCTTGACGCTTCCGGCGGACTCCGGCCACGCCGGGGCTTACTGGCTTCCGCGCGGTCCCGACTCGGTCGCGGTGCGGTTCCCAGCGCACTATGGGTGGATGCTGGGGCTCCACTTGGGGGTTGGGGCCGATACTGCCCGAGGTATGGCATGGGTAGCTCCAGATCAGCCGACAGACTTAATCCAATTCCCGCCGACTGCGAGTATCAGCGCGACTCGCGTGGCTTGTCCGGCACCGCTGGTTTCGTCCGCGGCTGGCGCCTAACGTGCGCTTGAAGCTGTCGGGCGCCCGTGGGGGTGGAATTGCGTTGCCTCGCCAACCAGCCTTTCTGTCTGCGGCTGCACCGCCTTGCGCCCGCGGGCATTGCGCCCCGCAGCTTAAGCGCGATTCGTTAGGCAGCTCCTTGCCTAACTGCAATTCGAGACTGCCCCCCGTTACCTTCGTTACCGCAGCTGCGCCAACGAGCGCTAGTGTTTGTCCCGGCGTGACGCGGTGCGGTCGAGGTGGGTCGGTGAGGGGTGTCTGCCCGACCCGCGGCCGTGCCAACGAGCTCCGGCCCGACCGGGCGCGCGGGGCGCGGCTCGAGTGACGGCTCCTCTTGCCAGCTGCCTAACATGCGCTTGAAGCTGTCGGCGCTACTCTTTAAAGGAAACGTTATGTCGTCTACTATTCAGCACGTCCGCCGCAGCTTAAGCGCGATTCGTTAGGCCGCAGCCACGCTACGATCCTGCAAGGACCTAGACTTCTGGGCGGGGCAGGAGAGGTCGTGGAGCCTCACTCAGTTGGTAGAGGAGCGGACTTATGATCCGCAGTCCCCCCGTTCGACCCCCGGCCCGGTGACTGAGTTGCGAGCGAAGGTCCCATGAACCGGCTCGCGGTTCCCACTGTGATGTTGTTGTTGACGACGCCGTCTGTCGCCCAGACACCCATCGGCGCCCAACGACACGGCTTTTGGCTCGCGGTCGGCGTGGGCGGGGGCTCGGCACGCGTGTCGTGCGATAGTTGTGGCAACCATTCAGCGCGCGGCGGCGTCAGCTACTCCATCGCACTCGGAGCCACACCCATCCCGCGCCTGCGGGTCGGCGCCGAATGGCGATACTGGGTTCGCTACGTCGACACCGTGCCGCTGATCCAGACTTACACGGCGTTGGCATCCTACTATCCACGCCCCCGCGGTGGGCCTTTTGTCGAAGCAGGACTCGGCCTGGCCAGATACAGCGCCAGCTTCCATACCATTCTGTATGTTGGTAATGGCTTCGGCGTGAGTGCCGCCACCGGCTGGGAGATCCCGTTCCGGGGCGGACCCTCGCTCAGGCCGCAAGTCTCGTATCTGATGGGAGCAGTTGGTACCCTGCGCAGATCTAGCGGCACGCCGGTCGCGACCGGATGGAAACAACATCTCCTGCTGATTGAGATTCGCTTTCAGATGGGGTAAGTGGTACGAAACCTGAGCCAGCGTCCCGCATCGAGTGACCGAAACGATGTTGGCCGGAGTCGTAGAACTCCTCGAGATCGCCAAGCCCGGGCATGGGCTACGCATATTTCTTATCGAGTTTCGCTACGAGAGACCGCGAACGCGTGGCCTGCGGCCTAACATGCGCTTGAAGCTGACGGGCGCCTGCGTGGGAAGAATTGCGTTCCCTCGCCGGCGAGCCTTTTTCTCTGCCGCTCCACCGCCTTGCGCCCGTGGCCATTGCGCCCGCAGCTTAAGCGCGATTCGTTAGGCGGCTCTTCCGACGCTCCTTTGTGGAGTGAGTACATGCGAGCCCACGTCGTTCTTCTTACTGTCTGCGGGTGCCTGTCTCTTCCGCTCGTCTCCTGCGCGCGTGCTGGTTATGCGCCCCGCTTTGCTCCTCGATCCCTTGGTATGTGCGCTTTTCTGCCCCACGATCAGGAGTCGCACCTCGTCGCTAGACTGCGCTCCATTGGAAGTGGTGCGCAATCGCTGGACGCCAAGGCCAGCGCCTTGCGGTCCGCTCTACCTAACGCGCAGAGGTTCAGCGACTTTCATTCTGATCTCTGCCTTCCCGCCGCGACGGGCGACCTCTCCTCCAAGGTGTATTACTATCTCCTCGACACCATCGCGCCCATAGCGGTCGACCGCCAAGTAACAACCCTGTATGTCGAGGAACTGAATCGGGCCCCAGCCCTTGAAACTCCTGCCGACAGCACCGTCTTTGATACTTACCCGCGTTCGATGCGCGTGCGGTGGGACGTCGTCGGCGGAGCGGTCAATTATCTCGTCGAGGTTGAGGTGTTCCTCTCGCAACCGAATGAGTTCCGCCCATCACTGGGTGAGACAGGCCACATCACAGCTGCCACCGAAGACTCCTTCGACTTTGTCGGCGCTCAATGGGGCCGTTGGCGTGTCCGTGCCCTCGACACGTGGGGTCGGGCGGGCCCCCCGTCGGCGTGGCGTTATTTCAAGTACTTGCGGTGATAGGCGCGAGGCACAGGCCGTTCGCTGGGCAGAGCCGCCTAACATGCGCTTGAAGCTGTCGGGCGCTCGGGTGGGAAGAATTGCGTTGCCTCGCCAACCAGCATTTTGTTCTGCCGCTCGCCCGCCTTGCGCCAGCGTGTATTGCGCCCGCAGCTTAAGCGCGATCCGTTAGGCGGCACGCACGGAGGATCCGTGGCCGAGTTGCACTGTGTCTCAACGCTCCTGCTGACCTTGGCTACAGGGGCGTGCGCCTACGGTCAACGAATGCAGCAGGACCCCCTCGCGACATTGCCGGCACTGCTCGCCCCAGCTTCCGAACTGTCCACGTGCCAACCGATGCCAGACACCCTCAGTGTGGAGCTGACAGCCACGGGCCCCTTCATGCTCTGTGACAGTCCCTCATTCGTTACGCTCCGAGCCAAGGACGGCCACACGGTTTGGTTTACGCGCAACTGGCGGCCGGGGCCCCGGCCGCGCGCACTCGCTACTCGCGATTCCCTTGTTCAGCGGATCGCCGCCCGTTACGGTCAGCCCCTGATGTGCGTCGATGAGCGAAGGGTATGGAATCTGAAGGGTTACTTCATGCAGCTTCGAGTCGAGCCCACTACAGACGTTGTGCGCGCAGACGCGTCCTGGCGTGTGGAACTCGACGGGCAAGTAGGGGAGAGCCCCGGTTGCGGACGGCGTGCCGCCTAACATGCGCTTGAAGCTGTCGGGCCTGCGTTTAAGGGAATCAGCCATTCCCTCGCCGGCGTTCGCCAGCTGCGGGACCGGCCGCCTTGCGCCGGCGGGCACGTCGCCCGCAGCTTAAGCGCGATTCGTTAGGCCGCAGCGTCCCAAAGCCCGCGCGATATGGCTTCGAACCCTTGCTCTTCTCTCCTCCCTGTCTGCCTTCTCAGCGGTTGCATCATCGCCCCGCTGCGCGGTCAGGCTTCGCAGCAACGCGATACCGCGCACCTGGACTTCGTCTGTGAGTGGCAACCGCGGCCGCCCATCACTAAGCGCGTGATCGTGGACCTCTCGCTGCACGCTGGTCAATTCAATCGCACGCCGAATGCGGACGACATTCGCGCAGTCGAAGCAGCGGGAGGACGGGTCCTGTACCAATTCCGGGTCGCCCTCCTGCGCGCAGAGCTCGACACTGCCGCAGTGCGCGCCCTTGTCGCTGACTCTCCCGGGATTGCGGACGCCGCTTTTACCGTACCAAATTCGTCCAAGTTCGACGCCAGTGTGCAGATCTTCTACAAACATCCCATCACCGATCACGACGAGGAGGCCCTACGGCACCTCGGGGTGTACGACGTCGCGCGAATGCCCATCCCGGTGCTTCAGACAGCCGTTCCGGACTCGCTGATACCCCGCATCGCGGCATTGCCCGGCGTCGATTTCATTCGCGCCACCGCGTGGGGCTGTGCACAACTCAAGGGCGGGACACATATGCGAAGGGCTCCATCCTAGAAAGCTGCGGCCTAACATGCGCTTGAAGCTGCCGGGCGCTCGTGTGGGAAGAATTGCGTTGCCTCGCCAGCCGGCCTTGCGGCTCCGCCGCCTTGCGCTCGTGGGCATTGCGCCCGCAGCTTAAGCGCGATCCGTTAGGCGGCGACAACCATCCATGATGATACGGTACTCTTGCGCGCTCCTCCTCAGCCTCGTCCTGGCGTGCTTAAGACCCGATGGGCAACAGACAAACGTCCGGTCCACCCGCCGGGATAGTGTCGATCAACAAGCCCTTGCTTCGGTGCCACCCTCCGCTGACACGCAGGTGCCCTATTGCTCTCAGGAGCCAGGAGCCCTCCGTGTATCCGAGGATTCCATCGGCCCCATCGATTTGGGCACGAATCTCAAGAGCCTCAGGGCCTTCTGCCCAAGCGCACGCGATACCCTTCACTACGGGGAGAATGACGCATATCCCTCACTCGTTTTTCACTTCAAAGGCCTCACCGCCGTTGCAACGCAATGGCAGGACTCCCTCCTCCCAAATCAACCAGCGGACGTGTGGGTCGTCCTGGGTGAAAACGGCTTGCTCTATGGCCGCCTACCTCTAAGTGCGCCCTGGGCGGTATTTCGAGATGCCTTCGGAGCCGGGATCGCGCATGGTGGGGGCTTCTCGATTGATGAACACAAAGTCACCGTGATGTTCTGTGCGCATCCACGTCTGTTCTTCGACTTTGACGCTCCCGCGAACAGCGTGGAGGAGTCTTCGGACCTGTCCCGCATTCCCAGTGATGCTCGGCTTACGGACGTCGCGTTCTTCCCGCAACCTAACCCTACTTGGCATTGTTGAGCGCTCTCGACGGTCGCCGCCTAACATGCGCTTGAAGCTGCCGGGCGCTCGGATGGGAAGAATTGCGTTGCCTCGCCAGCCAGCCTTTTTGTCTGCGGCTCTGCCGCCTTGCGCCCACGGGCGTTGCGCCCGCAGCTTAAGCGCGATCCGTTAGGCGGCGGTCGCCGTTGGGAGGACAGATGCGGCACACTCTGCGATCATTGACATTGCTCCCCGCACTTGGCGTTGCGTGCACCCAACCAGCGCCGCCCACAGTGCCGGTCGCGGCCGTGCCATGCGCGGTTTCTGACGTCGGATCTGTAGACTCCTCCTGGCGCCAGCTACGGGCTTCCGGGTTCACGTTCTGCGTCCCGGGGTCCTGGCGGCCAAGCCACCCGACTCCGGACAGTCTCGCCGCGAGAGTCTGGAAGGGGAACGAAAGCTCGGTCTCATGGGATCTCGGCCGGCCACCGTCTATGATAGCGCCGGACGTGGTATTTACGGAAACCACCAGCGTCGTCACGGTCACCCGTACCAACCCCGTGCCCCCGGCCTCATTGCCTCGGGGTCCGCCGTCTCAGCCATGCTCGCAGCCAACCAACACTCCCTTCATGATTGGCAGCGTGCTAGTAGTCGTCACTCAAATCAAATGTCAACAGACCTGGACGACGACGGGCTGGAGTACAGCGCCGCCGATCTACGTCCAGGGCGAGGCACATACCCCGAAGGGAGCAGAATTGCTATTAGCGATGATGCAGACGATCCGGTTCACGGCGCCCCGACGTTGATGCACAGTTCGGACGCCAACAAGTCGACCGCCGCCCAACATGCACTTGAAGCTGGGGGGCGCTCGTGTGGGAAGAATTGCCCGTTGCCCCACCGGCAAGCCCTTTTATTTGCCGTTCCACTGCCTTGCGCCCGTCCCCATTTCGCCCGCAGCTTAAGCGCGATTCGTTAGGCCGCACGCAAACCTCTTAAGCTCTTCGATGGTTCGACGTCTGCTCGCAAACACGCTCGATCTCGTCGGTAGAAAGTTGCTGACGGGTGTCTGGCGCTGGTCCCCCCGTCGCGACTTGCGCGGCATTCGCACAGCCGTGCTAGGGGATCCTGATCTCACACAAGCATCCTTTAATCGAATTGATTCAGCGCTTTCTCTGATCGAGCAGAGAGATCCTGCGACGTTCAAAAGAATCAGGAGTCAGGTTCGAGGTATCCTTGCCTTCGGCGACGAGCATCATCGGGCGGCATACTGGCAAAACGATACGGGCCTCTGTGTTATCACAACCCGCTACCTTGAATCCGCTGAGACCAGTACCGAGGACCTCGCGCTTACGCTGGCGCACGAGAGCATGCACGCGCTGCTATTCGCCCTAGGTGCTCGATACGACGACGGACGACGAGCTCATGTCGAAGTGATCTGCGCCATGGCAGAGCTGGCGTTCGCGCACCGGCTACCTGACGCTGAGCCCCACGTCGAGCGTGTCGCCCGCCGAATCACGCGCTGGGCGTCCGCGGGTGAGCGCGAGTGGTCGCGAGAGACGATGCGAGCCCAAGAGCTTGGTGAGCTTCGTACCGTGGGCTTGCCTGGCTGGCTTGTCGCGGCCCTGATTAGACTCGAGCGCTTTGTTCGGGGGCGTGCGGCCTAACATGCCCTTGAAGCTGTCGGGCTTGTTTTTGAGGGAATCGGTGGTTCCCTCGCCTGGCGCGCCGCCGCGTCATGGGCCGGTCCCTTGCGCGGTCGCGCACGGCACCCGCAGCTTAAGCGCGATTCGTTAGGCAGCACGGCCGCATGTTAACGCTATGACGACCATCTGCCGGGTCGTTATCCTTTTAGGATTCGTGTCCGGCCTGGCTTATGCCCAAGACCCGCTCATGGTCACGGACGGCGAAGGTCCTACGCCGACCGGTTCCGCCGTGCCTCGGAGGGAGAGGACTGATCGCCACCCGCCGGGCCGACCCGAAAATCGGCGCGACCAGAACTGGAGCCACCGCCGCACGACTTCTCTCCTGGACACTTAGACCACAGCTTATGGACGTGTCCACACCCTCTGTTCAGGCACGGCTGGCCCTGCTGCTGGTGCTCGGGGCCTGCACGCGGTCCGAGACCTACGGATTCGTGGCCGTCCTTGGCAACGATACGACGTCAGTGGAGCGCGTCACCCGGACCGGCCATCGCATCATCGGCGACGCGATCGGCCGGTCCCCGACCGTGACCCGCCGGCACTGGGAAGCCGAGCTGGGGCCGAACGGCGTCATCGCGCACTGGTCGATGGACACCGACATCCCGAACGGGCCACCCGACGGGCGGCATCTCCACCATACCGCCACGTTCACCGACACGGTCACGGCGTTCACCCGCGGCACGTCGGCGGGCACGCGGTCGTTCGCGTACAAGAAGCGCTACGCCGAGACCGTCCCGTGGAACGCGTTCGTGTACGCAACCTGGGAGCTGCTGCTCGACGCTGCGCGCCGGCAGCCGGATACCATGCGCGCCCGCATCGGCCAGTATTTCTTCGAAGGCTGGGACGAGGGCCACGTGGGTTACGCGGACATCGAGCGCAACCCCGACGGCTCCTACGCGATCAGCAGCACCGGGCTTGCGGGCACGGGCACCGCGCGCCTGGCCGGGCACGGCCGACTGGCCTCCTACTCGGGGCAGGGAACGACGTACAAGCAGGAAGTCCGGCGCGTGACCGACGTCCCGGATATCGATGCCATCGCGGCGCGATTCGTGGCCGATGAGAAACGCACGGGCCTGGCAACGTCTCTCAGCCCGCGCGACACCGTCCGCGCCACGGTGGGGGCCGCCGACGTGACCGTCGACTATAGCCGCCCATCGAGGCGCGGGAGAACGCTGGTAGGCGACTTGATCCCCTACGACCAGGCCTGGCGCACCGGCGCCGACGCCGCGACGCAGCTGACCACCTCCGCGCCGATCGAGCTCGCCGGCGTTTCGTTGCATCCGGGGACGTACACGCTGTGGACCCTCCCGACCCGGGGCGGCGTCTCGCTCATCATCAACGGCCAGTCTGGTCAGTGGGGCACGGAGTACAACGCCGACCGCGACGTCGCGCGCCGGCCGATGATGGTGGATTCCTTGCCAGGGAACGTCGAGCGGTTCACCATTCGCCTCGAACCGGCTGGACGGCTCGTGATGAAGTGGGGCACCTTCCAGTGGAGCGCGCCCATCCGGGCGGTGAGGCGGGCTTCATAGGCGCAGAGGGCCTGCCATTGCAGGCGCGCTGACCCGCCGCGTGGCGCGAGGTTGTCCCTTAGGCGGCGCGGCCAAGGATCATGACTTCCTCGAGACGGGTTTTCGCTCTCCTGGGCGTGACGGTCGTCGGACCCGCTCGCAAGGGTGTCCCACCATTCAATGTCACGCAATGTCACGCGCCTTCCCCGTCCGAATGACGGGAGCCCCAACCGGCTCGGGCGCCGCATCCCCGCGCTCTAGGCGGCCCAGCTCGAAGGCCGCCTTCCCCAGCTTCGTGATCTGAACGCCGCGCTTCTCCGGTAGCGTAGGGCTGTCCCACGGGTCGGCCCAGCGGCGCCCGACAATGTCCCGGCCCAGCATCGGGTGGGGGTCGAAGCCGACGGCTTCTCGGATCTCCGTGGTCGTGACTACCCTGCGGCCCCTGGCCGCTAGGGCACGCAGGATGGCGTACCCGCTGTCTGAAATCGTCGGTGCCATTATTCTGTTGTCCATGTGTGGCAGACAGGATTGTCTGTACCGGAAGTATGCGACAGGCAGAATTGTCTGTCAAGGGGCGAAGGTCGCCGTGCTTTTCCCCGCTCACTGATGATCGCGCGGGAACTGCCTAACCAGCGCCTGAAGCTGCCGGCGCACGTTCATTATGAAATGACTACTCTTTCTCCTGTGCGCCGCAGCTTAAGCGCGATTCGCTAGATGGCGCCCACGCACTCATATCTTGACAGATGAGACTACGTACCGTGGGACCCGATAGCCCCGGCCAGTATGAGCCGGGACTATCGGACGACCGACCGCGAGATCCACGTCGCTGTTACTGTCCCGAGCTCTCACCCAGGGCGACGAGAAGCTCGTCCAGCTGGTCGAACGTCTCGCCCATTGCATCGGCTGCTCCGGTGCCGGCAGCGTCGAGCGCTTCCTTCGAAGGATAGCGCTCGCGCAGGACCACCAGCGTCTTGCCGCCCTTTTCCTCGAAGGTCACCGTGGTGACAGACCCGCCCTCGCCACCTTCCTCATTGGTCCACGCGAGGCGCGAATACGGCTTCACTTCGACATACGTGCCGAAAAACGCGGCAGGCTCGGGGCTGTGGTCGAATACCAATCGGTACTTGCCTCCGACACGAGCATCCACCTCGCAGGACAGCAGGGTCATTCCCATCGACTTGGGCACCCACCAACGCTTGAGCAGCTCGGCCTTGGTAAATGCCTCGAACACGATGCGCGCCGGGCCGTTGATGGTCCGCGTGACAACCACCTCGCGGTCCGACTTCCGTTCCACCGTGGTGCGGTTCTTCATGGGGCCGGCCTCACTTTCGATTCTTGCGTTCATCGCCCTTCTCCTTTCGGGTGAGTTCCTCGACAACCTTGTCCAACGCGTCGAAGCGTTCGTCCCAGCGCTGGCGGTACCTCTCGAGCCACGCCGTCTCTTCCTCCAATCGTCGCGGGCCCAGCTTGCACGTCCGCACGCGCCCGATCTTCTTCGTGGTGACGAGCCCCGCCTGCTCCAGAACGCCGACATGCTTCTTCATGCCCGTGAGCGTCATGTGGAACTTCTCGGCAAGGTCCGTGATCGAAGCGTCGGTTCGTCCGAGCTGCTCCAGAACGCCACGCCGCGTGGCGTCCGAGAGCGCGGCGAAGGAAGTATCAAGGCGGGTCGTCATATACTGAACCATATGGTTCAGTAGTTTAACGCAAGCGTTCGCAGCATGCAAGGGGTGGCCGCGAAGAACGATGCGTCCTACGATCTCAGCAGCGCGCGCGGCGTCGGATGGGGCTGCCGAACATGCGCTTGAAGCTGACAGGCGCTCGCGTGGGAAGAATTGCGTTGCCTCGCCGGCCAGCCTTTTTCTCTGCGGCTCCACCGCCTTGCGCCGGCGGGCGTTGCGCCCGCAGCTTTAAGCGCGATTCGTTAGGCCGCGGCGACGAGAATGGCAAACCTCCTCAAGATTGGCACAGCGCTGGTGCTCGCGGCGGACCTCCTAGGCGTTGCTTACATCGCCTGGATGTACGCAACCGGCTTGATCGCCATAACGGTCGCTTCGACGGTCGGCGTGATCCTCGGGCCACTTGCGCTCGTGGGCGGAGTACTCACCGTGGTCGCGCTGCTGCGCGCGCCTCCGCTTCGCAGCCGTCGCAACATTGCGCTTGTAAGTGTCGGGATCCTCGGCGCCCTGGTCCTCGCGTGGTATTTGCGTCCATTCATCACATCCTGAGATGCGACCGCCGCGGCCTACCATGCGCTTGAAGCTGGCGGGCGCTCGCGTGGGACGAGTTGCGTTGCCTCGCGAGCCAGCCTTGTTGTCTGCCCCTCCGTCGCCTCGCGCCTGCGGGCATTGCGCCCGCAGCTTAAGCGCGGTTCGTTAGGCAGCGCACGCGAGTGTCGACGAGCATTCGCCCGTTATTCAAGGCAATGTTTTTCGGTGCGCTCATCTTACTTGTGCTCGCGATCGTCGGAGCTACCATCATGGTCGTTCTCGCGTTCGTGAAGGGCGGATGACCTATGATCGACCGAAGCGCTGCCTAACATGTGCTTGGAGCTGTCGGGCCTGCTTGTATTGGAATCAGCCGTTGGCTCGCCGGCGAGCCACTGGGGGCGGGGCCGGTCCCTTGCGCCGGCGGGCACGCCGCCCGCAGCTTAAGCGCGATTCGTTAGATGGCGGCCCAACCTCCCGCGAGGCGATCAAATGACAATCCTGAGTCCGCAGGTCCATCGTGTTCTCGACTTCCTCACCGTTGTCGCCTTCGCGCTCGCGCCGACCGTCGTCCAGCTCACCGGTCCCGCAGCGGTGCTCGCCTACGTCCTGGCCGGCGTCCACCTGACAATGACTCTTGTGACAGAATTCCCGGAGGGTCGCAGGAAGCCGCTCCCGTTCCGGGGTCACGGTGTTGTGGAAGCGGTTGTAGGGATCACGTTGATCGTGCTGCCGTTTATCATCGGGTGGGCAGGTTCGGCGCGGACATTCTATGTGGCCGCCGGCGCCGTCATTCTCGGTGTCTGGGCACTCACGCGTTACACGGCCCAGCGTCCATCGGCTGGAGCCGCCGTCTAACACTAGGCGCCGGCCCGTCGCGCGCTGCCTGAATCTCTTGCACACGCCTACGGGCAGGATACGGCAAATTGTCGAGACTCAACTGGAGTCGCGCTCTGTTGGGCGGTGTCTTAGCCGCGGTGCTCTGGGGCGTCCTGTATGCGCCTGTGCACCCGCTCGTCGAGGTGCATACCACCCTTGGTCGACCCGTACTTCCAATCACGCCGTTTCGGGGCGCACCGCTTCTTCTACGTGTCCTTGTCGTCCTTACAGGGTTCGTGCAGGGGATCTCAACGGTGTGCCTCTATGCGGCCATTCGCCCGCGCTTCGGTGCAGGCCCGAGTACCGCGGCCATCGCGGCGTTGAGTGTCTGGTTTCTCACCAGTTGGATGCATCTCGTGTGGGCTGTGTTCACGGCTGTCCCAATCGCCGACGCGCTGGTGCCCCTTGTGGTCAATCTGCCGCTGGTGGTGCTCGCGGGGCTGGCGGGAGCATGGCTTTATAGAGAATGACCCGAGCCAGTGGTCGCAGCTGTCGGCTTTGGCCGGCGCCTAACATGCGCTTGAAGCTGGCAGGCGCAGAAGTGCGCTGCCGCGCCCGGCGGGCCTCGGTGGGGCGGGCCGGTCCCTTGCGCTGGCGCGCAGGCCGCCCGCAGCTTAAGCGCGATTCGTTAGGCCGCAGCACTCAACTCTCTGTATCAGTGGAGTTGCGATGGACATCATGTTGCAGTTTGTTGCGCTCTTAGCAACTGTGGGAATCGCCGCGTTCACGGTCGTTAAAGTTGCTCGTCTCTTCGCCACTCGACGAGAGTTGTCGCCGGATGTCACCGCGCGGTTTGAGGAGCTGGAACGGAATGTTCACGCGCTCCAACAGGAATTGGCGGAAGCACAGGAGCGACTGGATTTCGCAGAGCGTTTGCTCAGCACAGTACGGGAAGAGCGGCGGATTGGGAACTGACGAGCAGGTCCCGATCGCACTGTCTAACAAGCGCTTGAAGCTGGCGGCGCGCGTAGAGTAAGGAACGAATCTTTAGGCCGCCCGCAGTTCTCTCATCTTTCTCGCTGAGGCACAGTTCCCTTCATGATCTCCTCTCGCTTTGGCATCCCTGGTATTCTCGTGGTCGCCGTTCCAGCAACCATCGCCATGGCTAAGAGATCCGAGTCAAGACGCGCTCCACCGCAAGCCCAGCCGAGAGCCGCCGTGATCGCAGCTAACGAGGGTGAGCGTCGGTATCTCCGCGGAGGGACGGCGCCTCTCTTCATCAAAGTGGATCCTGTAACGACAGGGTCTCAACGGCTCGTTGTAGGCAGTTCTGATCTGCCACCCGGTGATGCGATCGGTGTTCACCGGCATCTGCGAGAGGATGAGATCATCCTGATCACGCGAGGTACTGCTCGAGTGCAGCTTGGAAGGAAATACTTCACGGGAGGTCCTGGTGCGACGGTGTTTATTCCACAAGGCACCTGCATCGCCATTCAGAACGTCGGAGCAGATACGTTGTCGAATACGTTCATCTTCTCGTCGCCTGGGTTTGAACAGGTGTTGCGTGCAGTCTCTTCACCTGCTGGAGCGCCACCGAAGTCAGTATCGCCATCCGAGCGCGCCGCTGCGTTTCACCGCGGCCATGCTGAGGCGGGACCGCGTGATTGCTAGAGCGGCCGCCTAATGCCGTAAACGAATCCAGCCGGTGCAAGGACCCCACCTCTTCCTCCGGCGCCCCCGACAACGGGCCAAGGTGCGCCCGGCCGGCCGCGGGGCTGAGTATGCCACGCAAGGAGGTGACAGATGAAGGCGATAGTGGTGACGGACCAGGCTGCGGGAACGGCCGGGATGAAGCTGGTGGAGCGGCCCGAGCCGCGGCCATCGATCAACGACGTGGTCGTTCAGGTTCATGCCTCGGGATTCGTTAACACTGAGCTGGGTTGGCCTTCGACCTGGACCGATCGCCTCGACCGTGACCGAACGCCCTCGATCCCCGGACACGAGCTGGCCGGAGTGGTCACCGCCCTCGGTTATGGCACCACGGGGCTCTCGGTCGGACAGCGGGTGTTCGGCCTCACGGACTGGTATCGCGACGGCACCCTGGCCGAGTACGCGGCCGTCGAAGCACGCAACCTCGCGCCGCTGCCGGGCGACGTCGACTTCACGGTGGGCGCGAGCCTGCCGATCTCGGGCCTGACTGCGTGGCAGGGACTGTTCGAGCACAGCCGCCTTCGGGCAGGGCAAAGCGTCATCGCGCACGGCGCGGCCGGCGCAGTCGGGTCAATGGTGACGCAACTCGCACGATTGGCGGGCGCCTACGTCATCGGCACCGGACGCGCCGCCGATCGTCAGAAGGCGCTCGACTTCGGCGCGAACGAGTTCATCGACCTCGACAACGAGGTTCTGGAAGACGTCGGCGGAGTCGATCTCGTGTTCGATCTCATCGGCGGCGACATCGGAAAGCGGTCCGCGCGCCTGGTTCGAGCCGGAGGAACGCTCGTGTCCATCGTCGGACCGGTCGAGGCGCGGCCCGCCGACGGCTTGGCGGTCGACTTCGTCGTCGAATCCGATCGCGCCCAACTGAGCGAGATCGTTCAGCGAGTGCGGGACGGACGGCTGCGCACCAACATCGGCACTGTCTCCGCTCTCGACGCTGCCGTCGCCGCCTTCAACTCGACCGAACGACGCCCGGGGAAGACGATCATCCGCGTTCATCCGTGAGGATACAGGGAAGGCGAGCGGCTCTCCTCTCCCAGACGGATTGTCGCCGCCTTTCCCTCGGTCCTGCTCGCCCTGAAGGAACGCACTCCATGAGCACGCGCGGGCACGCGGCTATCAGATGTTTCCGGTACTCGACGGCGCGAGGGCCGAACGACGTCAACCGGGATCTTGCGAGGTGCCGCCAGCGGTGCATATTGAAACATTCTCAGATGCATTGATCCCCGAGGCGCTTCCGCTTAGGTCGCCCATGCTTCGAGGGGAGCAAATCGCGAAACCGGCTGAGCGAGCTACTCGCTTGGCCGGTTCTGTTTTTCGGGTTCTGCGTGGTTTGAAAGGGGCTGCTTCGGAACGAAGCGACTGACGTACAGCTTAAGCGCGATTCGTTAGGCGGCGCCGCGTTGTTTGGGTTCATGTCAATGCTCCTTCAGCAGGAGGTTGAACCATGCGTACTTCAGCATTTCTCTTGTCGCTGTTCGTCGCGGGCGTCGTTCTGGCCTGTAAGGATCCGCCAGATCAGCCCCTGACCACGGGTGCCCTGAGGCCCGCGTTCGGGGACGTCGTCGGCAACAGCCCCGCCGAGGCGCTGGGTGGGTTGGATCTGTTCACGTACTGCCAGAGCCTCGGGTTCGACTTCCTCGCACTCACGAAACCACCCTTCGGCCCTAACGCAGCCTACGGCAGCTGGCGGTGTGCAACGGTGTCCGGAGAGGTGCACCCGTTCAGCTTCGAGCAGGCCTGCAAGTTTCAGTATGGACTCGAAGCAGTCCAGGCACACCCGACTGACCCTGACAATACGTTCACGTGGGTCTGTTACACAGCGGGGGAACCACCGAATCCGGCGTGACTGCCGCGCAGTCTGAACCAGTCCGGGGGTCGGGGTCAGCGATGCGTCGTATCCGGCGCGGTTATCGGCGTTCCGTCCGACCAGTGCCCCACGGGAACGTTAAACTCGATCACTGGCGCTGGATCCCAGGACACAAAAAAGTTCGGGTCGTCCTGCAAGACGCCGTTGCGTGGAAGTTCAAACATCACGTGCGCCAGATTATGTCCACCCTGATCGGTCAGGTACGCTTCCCTGGACATCATGTAGCTCATGGAGCCGGACTCCGGAGCACCCAGCTCTTTCTTGGCGACTGCGGTCCTGATCGCATCAATGATTTGGGCTTTAGAGGCGCCAGCCAATGCCATCCCGGTCTCTTTCATAGCATACGGCATGAGAGACCGCGCGGCGGGTGGATTGAGGCAGATGGGGCTCCGATTCTTTGGATTCCAAAACTCCGGGTTGTTCAGTGGCCCCCCAAACGCTCTACCCACCAGACAGACGAAACCGTTCTTGCCGTGGACCGCGGTCTCGAAATTCTTCTGTCCCAGCACCAAGATCTCGGCATCGCGTGATATCGACGGCGGGGCCGCCGTGCGCGCCATTGCTATTTCCGCTTCACGGTCCATCCGGTATTGCTCGATCGGAGCCATGCTGGGATAGGGCGATTTCGTATCCTGCGCCTTTGTGTCCTGTGCTTGGATCGGCCACGCGGCGCCGAACAGGGCGACCAACACTATGTTTCCCCATCCGATCGCTTCGCCTGTGTTTCTGCGCATCGATTGTCCCCTGTGTGATGTGAACTTCGGTCACGACGCGCCCATCTCGGTGACGAGCGCCGCTTGCAAATGGGTGCTCCCAAACGCGAAAAAGGTTGCTTGCCGCGATTTGGTGGATCGTTGAGCCCGACGAACGAGCTAGTGACGCCGTTCGCGATTCAAAGGTCCTTAGAAATGATGCGCAGTTCACTACTCCTGTGCGCCCTTCTGGTCTCCAGACCCTCGGCGATCGCCGTCGCCCAGGATTACTCACCGCGTCACGGGTTCTGGATGGGTACTGGCTTAGGGTTTGGTCCTGCCATTTTCACGTGCGACTCGTGCGACTCCCATCGTGCAACAGCGAACAAGGACTCGCAGCTCGGCGGGTGGGCCATCTCGTTCGGCTTGGGGGGAACCCCGAATCCACGCCTCCGCGTCGGTGCAGAATATGACGGTTGGTTACATGGTCTTCGGAAGAATGATAGCCTGCCTGAGGTCGAGCTCCTGAGTCTCCTTGTCGCGATGTACGCCCGAGACCAAGGGGGACCCTTCCTCGAAGTGGGTGCCGGGTTCGCGCACTACTCGCTGGTGCAGGGAACCGGCGACCCCATCGAGCCCGTCTCCAAGACCGCCAATGCGTTCGTCAGCGGCGGTGGAGCGGGGTTCAAGCTCGGCGTCGGTTGGGAGTTTCAATCCGAGTTCACGCCGCGGATCATCTACTCGCTGGGCCGCGAGGACAGGCTCACGGATGGCGAAACCACCGTCGCGAAAGCGTGGACGCACCAAACACTGCTTCTGGAGCTAGGGCTACGCGGGAGCCTTAACGACGTCTCCAAGCTTGCGATCCGCCGCCGCTCTCAGAAGTCATCGCATTGGACGAATTGACACCGGGAGTCCTGCGCCGCAGACTAATCGCTCCGCCTTCGGAGATTCCCCATGAAGCAGCCAGGCATTCTCGCTGTAGTGGTCCTCGGTCTCATAGCGACGCCTGCCGCAGCCCAAGTAAAGTTCTCGTACACGCCCGTTCTACAGAGTGGCACAACCGCCGGCGGCAAGTCGATTGCCTACCCAAAGACTGATAGCGCCGAAGTCACCGCATTGATGCTCGCCATTGGGCCTGGGGGCGAAACAGGCCGCCACATGCATCCGTACCCGACGTTCGTCTACGTGCTTGAGGGAGCGATCGACGTCGAGATGGACGGAGGCGTGGTTCACAGTTACAAAGCGGGAGATTCGTTCCTTGAGGTGGTCAACACCTGGCACAACGGCAAGAACAAGGGGACGACACCCGCAAAGGTACTCGTGGTCTTTGCGGGTGTGGTCGGGAAGCCGAACCTCGTGCGGCCACAGTAGAGACCGCGATCCCCGCGCAAGCGCGATCCGTTAGGCCTCAGCGGTCCCAGGTCCGAGCAGGTATGCACGTTGGCTTTTGGTTCAACGACACGGGCTTCGACAGCTTTGACTATCTCGTCCTAGCCCTACTGCTCTTCATACTGGCTGCGGCCAAGTGGTCGTGGCGTTATTGGCGCCGCGAGTCGCTACGCGCCCGGCGCATCGTGCTCAGCCTCCTTACCATGGGTGCCGGCTGCCTTCTCGTGTGGGTCGCGCGAGGCGGCCGCCCTTTGTGGCTCCTGCTTGCTGGACTGGCCATCGGGCCAGTCGCGGTCTTGCTGCGAATGCAGGCGAGCTGGATGAATTACCAAGGGCCCCCGGAGACCTTGCAGCCACTGCCACGGGCCTTGGAGGACTTGGAAGCCGCGCTCATGCAGGAGGAAGAACCTCCAAAGATCCCACCTGACAAGGGCGATGCTGAGGCCTAACATGCGCTTGAAGCTAACGGGCCTGGTCCTAAGGAACGTCGTCTGCGCGCCATGTCTTCAGGAGGCAAAGCGGGCGGTGTTGTGGCACCGCTCCCACCCGATGGCGGCCTCATGACATGCCAACGTCGGTTCTGCCGCTGTGTAACTCCTCGATGAGTCGGCCTCCCAAGAAAACTCGGCAGAACCTGGTGGGTCAGGTCGCCGTGGCGATTCTCGTCATGGTCGGCTTCTTCTGGTTCATGCAGATGGGGAGGGCGCCGATCCAGGTCATGGTACGGCGCGACTGCGAAAACCGGTATCGCCAAGCGCACAGCCGAGCAGACACGGCAGCGATCGACCAGCAGGTGTCGCCGCTGGAGCAGGGACGTGCCACCGTTGGCAAGACGTGCCGTGCGCTACGCGCGGCGGGTGCGCTTCACTAGGTCGCGTCCTCGGCGACCGGATCGTAGTGAATGCGGATACCCTCGTGCCAGGGGGTGCGGGCTTCCGCGTCTGCAATGCGTAGCACGGTGCAGGATGCTACCCACATGATCGGCGTCGAAGCGTCGGGCGGCGGGACCGACACGTTGATCTATGTGCGGCAATAAGTCGCTGGGCATAGCTGGCCCCTAACCCTGCGCTTGAAGCTGTCGGGCCTGCTCTTAGCGGACCGGCCGCCTTGCGTCCGAGGGCACGTCGCCCGCAGCTTACGCGCGATTCCTTACGTGGCGGTGGGAAGGTGTCATGATGTCTCTGCTCTCCGCACTCCTCATTGTATTCGGAGCCAATGCCCCAGCCCACTCTGGTGGGGCCGACTCGTGTCTCCACTATTCACCTGCGGTGGTTGCACTCACGGGGCGGTTGATGCAGCGGACCCTCCCTGGCCCCCCTCATTACGACAGCTTCCGTCGAGGGGACCGACCGGAACTCGTCGACTTCCTGGTACTCGATACGCCACTTTGCACAATCGCAGATTACAAGGGCAGCCCCAACACTGACGCCTTCACGGGTCAGGATACGGTGCAGGTGCGCAAACGCGAATCGACGTGGCGCGACGTTCGGCCGCTCACCGGACAACGCGTGACGATCACCGGCACGTTAGCCGAGTGGGCTCTGGGAGCGGATAGGACCCCCGTCGTTCTCGATCCGACCGTCGTTCACGCGGCTGCAGCGGGATCGAAGCCGTGAGAACGCCCGCACCCGCTCACCGATGACGACCCGGGCTCTCCTGCACCTCTCAGATGAACGCATCGATTACGAGCTCCGGCGCGCCCGTGCCGCAGGTCAAGCCTACCGTCGCGGCGTCGTCCGCGATCGGTGGGTCTTGACCGCGTCCATCGTCGAATTCCTCGCCGGGTGGGCCCTGATTGCGCTCGCCTTTCACGTCCAAGGTGAGGACGCGGGCCACGCATTGTTCTTCGGCGGACTCCTGGTGGGCTACCTGGGCCCGGTGTGGACGTGGCTCCTGTCGCGCTGGCGGGGCGGCGAAGGAGTGTGAGGCGGCGGCAACGCCATGGAATCCTCGGCAACCCTACTCTCGTCCCGCGAGACCTTCATGATGAAGGTCCTCCTTCCGGTCATCTGGATCGGCGCCTTCACCGCGGCGACCGTCGGCCTCTTCCTATCACCTGACTCGTGGCATAGCGCACAAGGAGGAGCCGTTGACCCGGAGACGAAGTGGACGTTTCTCACCATTACCATCGTCGGCGGCGTGTTCATCTGGTGGACCTGCGTTCGTCTGAAACGCGTCCGAATGGACGATCACGCGCTATACATCTCCAACTACGCGAAGGAGATCGTGGTACCACTCGCCAACGTCGCGGAGGTGACCGAGAATCGTTGGATCAATATTCACCCGGTGACCGTGGCCTTTCACGCGGAGACGGAGTTCGGGTCCCGCATCGTCTTCATGCCGAAGGTCCGGTGGTTTGCCTTCTGGTCGTCCCATCCCGTCGTCGACGATATTCGCAGAGCGGTAGCGCGTGCGACGGGCCGAGGACCTGGCGAAGGCGGCACGCCAAATGCCCGAGGGACACACGCATGATCGAGTTACGCGACAAGGTGACCGGTGAATACCTCGGTACCATTGAGGACGATGACCTCCAGTTCCTCATCGACGACCTCGAGGAAGACTCGCCCGAAGACCGCGACTACTACATCGACTCAGATACGATTCAGATGCTCGAAGACGATGGCGCGCCGCCCTCCCTCGTCACGCTGCTTCGGAAGTCACTCGGCGCCCAGGATGGCGTCGAGGTCCGGTGGCGCCGAGTATGAAGTCAAGCCCGGCGTTGTCCCGCAGTGACGCGACGCTCACGGCGTTTCTCGCGACGACCGACGGCCGGCGCTCCAAGGCGTTCTACGAGAGCGTTCTGGGACTCCGTCTCAAGACGGACGACGAATTTGCGCTGGCCTTCGACTGTAACGGGATCGAGCTCCGCGTGCAGAAGGTGAAAGAGTTTCGCTCTCAGCCGTTCACGGCGCTGGGCTGGCGAGTCACCGGTCTTCGGTCTACGATGGCAGCGCTCGCGAAACGGGGAGTGACCTTTGAGCGATACCTGTTTCTCGAGCAGGATGACCTGGGCGTGTGGCAGGCGCCCAGTGGCGCGCGCGTTGCGTGGTTCAAAGATCCCGACGGCAATCTCTTGTCTCTAACCGAAGTCGGGGATGACTAACCGCGATTCGTTAGGCAGCCACTTTAGGGGAGCTCACGTGGACATGACCATTCGGCGGCTGCAGGCAGGAGATGAAGGTTCGGCCTCACCGATCGCGTGAATCAGAGCGCGAGGCATCTTTTCGACCGCACGGGCGCGTACGTCGAAGCCGGCGAGAGTATGGTATACGTCTACCCAAGCCATGCCGCGTAACATGCGCTTGACGCTGTCGGACGCCGCCCGCAGCTTGAGCGCGATTCGTTAGGCCGCTGGCGTGAGAGGAGACTCGCGTATTCCTTCGGATACTCCAGCCCAGATTGCTCTCTTGGCCGTCGCCGCGGCGGTGCGGTTCAGTCCTCCTGGACGTTACCATCTCGACGCGAGTCCGGAGCCACTGTCAGCCGAGGAGGCAGCGGGGCGCTTGGACGGCCTCCCGAAGCCCCTCAGCATCCGCGTGGCCGCCAAAGCAGACGGACTTCACATCACGACCCGCCGCATCGAGCACCGGGACGAGCTTCGGCGGCTCGCGACGCGGGGTACCGTGAGCAAGTTCATCAGCAAGCGCTACCTTCCTCCGTTCAGCCACCTCGAGGTGATTTGCGAGGGAGCGGGGGAGACCATTCGTGCCACGGTCCAAGAAGTCGAACAGTTCGAGCGTGACTACCTCTTGGAGTTCCCCTACGGGATGGGGCGCGATTTCACGGATAAGGACGGCGCGGTCGCGGTCATTGAGTTCTTCGCTCCGCCCCGGGGAAGCCTCGAGCGGCAGCCGCCAGCGGCTTGAGCGCGAGTCGTTAGGCGGCAGCCTTAGTAGGGTAATTCCTCCGGTGTGACCCCAACGTGATCGGGCTCGGGGTCCCGCTCAAATTGGACAACTTCGATTCCGGTGCGGCCCTGCCAGGCAGCCTTGGCCGCCCGATGGCGACCATCCATGATGTCTCCGTTTGCCGCGAGGATAATGGGGAAGGAGAGGTCTGCCTCCTCGATCAGCTTCAGGTGCTCCACGATCCCCCGCCAGGTGATGGGCTCGCCGTGGTCCGCCCACGGCTCATCCAATTCTCGAATCGCCGTCAGAGGGATGAGCTTTCGGGGCAGACGCCGCGAGACTTCCACCAATCGATCGACGTCCCACGCGAGGAGACCGCGGGGCGAAGGGCGGAAGTAGTATTGCTTGCGCACTGGACATCCGGGTACGGTCTTACCCTCAGTATAGTGCGGGGACTGCGGCCTTGCGCCCGTCGGCACGTCGCCCGCAGCTTAAGCGCGATCCGTTAGGCGACATCACCACGCAAACCAAGACACTGATGCACCTCCGAACCTGCAGCCTCGTACTCGGCTGGCTCACTTGGGCAGCGCCCTCTGCCGCCGCTCAGAACCGTACGGCCGCCGACTCCGACCTCACGCGAACGACCGGTCATTGGACCGCCTCGGGCGTCACGTTCCAGTCCGGCGGGGCGGCGCACCCGTTCGCCGTAGAGCTGAAGCGCGTTGGCGACCAGCTCCGGGCCACGCTTCCGACAGAACTCAACCTCGCGGCCGGGCACGTGTACCTCTTGGGGCGGGTGGGGCCGGGCGTCTTTCGCCACGTCGATGACGCCGGCCGCATCGTAGAGTTCACGCTGACGGGGCAGGATCGCGCATCGTTGCTCGTCACCGGCAGCGGGGGCGACGGCCGAGTAACGTGGCAGTTGAGCCGCGCCCCGTGATACCGGCTCACATGCGCTTGGCGGCGCTCGTCGGGCTTCAGGCCTGCGCTTCGTCGACGATGCGGCAGACGCCATCGACTGCTGCCAGGCCCCGTATCGCCGTCTGCGGACGTGAGCTGCACCGGGGTCCGGACACGCTGACGTCTCTGGCACACGCGGTCCAAGGCATTGCCAATTCCGGAATCACGAACGAGGGGAAAGGTCAGGAGCTCCGCCAGACTCTTCCCGACCACGACACGTTTCTTGGGCTCTATAGCGATTTGTGTTGGTTGGCGGCTTTCGGTCAAATCCCAGACACCGACTACCACCGGCTGCTCGACGACGTCTTACCACTCCTGTTCACCGGCCTGGATGCGGGGGCCTCACGTTCGCCCCTTGCGGCGCCCGAACTTCTACTACCGGCGGATGCCACGGTGTTCGACCACTACCCCCGCCGAACCACGCTCGTCTGGGCGCCCGTACCGGGTGCCTCGCGCTACTTGGTCGAAGTGGAAATCCTCATGTTGCGAGGGCCTTGGCAGCCGGAGGCTGTTCTGCCACCAGACGTCACTGCAGCGACCGTGTTCGCTTTCGACTTTGACGGAGCCAGCCCGGGACGATGGCGCGTGCGCGCGGTGGACAACGCGGGCCATCCTGGGCCCCCGTCAGCGTGGCGTCGCTTCGAGTACGTGCGGTGACCGTTCGCCTCCCTGCGCCAGCCCGAAGGCGCCTTAAGCGGCCAAGACGTCCTTTGGGGCAGCTCGTCGCGTGGCGGGCTACGGCGGGTCTCGGACGGTTACAGCGACCAGACGTGCTGGCCGCCTAACACTGCCCTATGGTCCTCGAGCTGATCGCGACGCTCTGTACCGGTCTGTTCACGGGCGCCGCCCTCTACGTCAACCTCGTCGAACATCCCGCGCGCGTTGCAACGGGCACGGCGCCAGCGGTGCGACAATGGCGTCCGAGCTACCGTCGCGGCACCGTGATGCAAGCCAGCCTCGCGGTCGCTGGGTTCCTCGCCGCGCTCGGCGCATGGCTGGACGGGCGCGGCCTTCCGGTACTCATCGCGGGCGTGCTCCAGGGTTCCGTCGTACCGTTCACGTTGATCGTGATCTTCCCGACCAACAAGCGGCTGTCCGACTCCGCGCTCGACGAGGCGTCGCCTAAGGCGGCGGCCCTCCTCGCCACGTGGAACCAACTCTGCTCCTTCACCTTGGAGGGCAGCTGTGAGAAGAGACGTCGCTCGCATCTTAAGCGCGATTCCTTAGGGAGCGGCACATGAACCTTGTGCACCATCCTACAGTCCTGAGTCTCGCGATTGGCTGCGGACTCACGATGTTTGACCTCTGGCTCTTCCAGCGACGCGCCTTTTCGGCCACGCTCGAGGATCTCGCTAGGTTCCGTTTCGGTTCGCGAAGCGTCCTCGATTGGCTCGAAGAGGCGCACCTCGTGGAGGTCAGTCGAGATGCCTTCGGGGATGTTGTCACGTTGACGTGGCGGGCAGATCCCTTGACGGTCATGACGACCGCCTCGCAACTCGCGATTGAGCGTCATGCCAGGGCGGGAGGTCCGCCGCTCCCTAAGAGGCGCTTGAAGCTGGCGTCCACCACTCTTGCGCCGACGGACCTGCCGCCCGCAGCTTAAGCGCGATCCGCTAGGCGGCAGCAGGTCGACCCAATCGGGAGGCACCATGTCTGCCCAGCGTTCTGCCGTCCGGCTGCGTTGTATTGCCCCCTTGCTGTTGGTGACCCTCCAGGGCACGGCCTGTCAGGCCTGGCATACGGAGGACGTCGCCCCGCAGACGGTTCTCGCAACTCAGCAACCGACCCAGCTCCGCGTCACGCGCACGAACGGCCAGCAGTTTGTCCTCCAGCATCCGGTGCTCCGAGGAGACACCCTCGTGGGCACCGGTGACCGGCAACAGGAGGTGCGCATCTCGCTCCCGGACGTTCGGCAGGTTGCGACTCGGAGTTTCAGTGCAGGCCGGACAGTCGGGCTTGGTCTCGGCATCGTCGCCATAGTGGGTGGGGCGTTAGTGACCACCTACGCGATTGTATGTGCTGACAACGCTTGTAACTGAGTTCCGGATTACTGAACCAATCGGGAGGCACCATGTCAGCCCACCGTTCTGCCGTCTGCCGGCGTTGTATTGCCCCCTTGCTGTTGGTGACGCTCCAGGGCACGGCCTGTCAGGCCTGGCATACGGAGGACGTCGCCCCGCAGACGGTTCTCGCAACTCACCAACCGACCCAGCTCCGCGTCACGCGCACAGACGGCCAGCAGTTTGTCCTCCAGCATCCAGTGATTCGGGGAGACACGCTCGAAGGCGTCTGGCAGCTCGGCGGGTACGGCACTTCAACGCCGATGCGCGTTGCGCTGACGGACGTTCGACAGGTGGCGACTCGGGGTTTCAGCTCGGACCGGACAGTCGTGCTTGTGATCGTCTTGGGCGCCGTCGTCGGCGGGGCGGTTGCCGTTGCCTACGCGATCGCCCCGGATTAGTCCGCAGCTGGTGAGCGCCTCCCGCAGCCCCGACACCGCAACGCCCGTGGGCCGCACAATGCATGCGATTGTGCACCGGCAATACGGGACGCCGGACCGGCTGACATTTGAGGAGGTCGCGCGCCCGCTGCGGCGCGTTGGGGAGATTCTAGGAACGTTGTGACTACCCGCACCGTCATCCGATTCGGTGGTTTCTGTCTCGCCGGCGGCGCCGTAGCGTTCCTTGGCGTCTTCGCCTACCTCGCGGCGCGCTTCCACTATCCGGATGTCCTCGATGGCCCGGCTGCAACGGTCTTGCCCAGCCTTCTCGCAACCGGCCAGCAGGGCCGCCTCGTCTGGGCCCTCTACGCAGTCCTTCCACTGATATGGATCCCTGCTGGGGTCGCGGCCTATGAAGCCCTGGCCCCCGCGCGGCGCGCACCCATGCGCCTTGCCTTGGTCTTCGCGGTGGTCGCGGCACTCGCCATGATGCTGGGGCTCATGCGTTGGCCCAGCGTTCATTGGCACCTCGCCCTGGCATTCGAGCACGCGGCCCCGCCGGAGCAGGCCGTCCTCGCCGCGGTGTTCGACGGCCTCAATACGTACCTTGGGAACTACATCGGCGAGTTTCTGGGCGAATTCTCCTTTAGCGTGTTCTTCCTCCTGACGTCGATCGTGTGGCTGCAGTCATCACGCCCGCGCAAATGGATCGGCTGGGTCGGCCTGGGTACGGCGGTTTTCGGCCTCGTCGGCATGTTCCGCAACGTCACGAGCGCCGTGGCTCCGATCGCGGCCCTGAACAATTATTTACTCCCGGCGTTCATGATCACTCTCGGTGTCGCGCTCGTGCGGTGGCCGGCGGTCGACGATGCGGCGGGCGCCTGATGAGCCTCCACTCGCGGGTGCTGTCGCGCGCACGCCTCACTACCGCTTGCTTCCACCGCGCCTTACCATAACAGAGGACCGTTTCGGAGAGAAACGTATGCTATCGAGCCGGGCGTTCATAGCGATCCTTTCGTCCACTCTTCTCCTCGGCCTCACAAGTCCCGCGCTGGGCCAAAACGCCGCCGAGTGGCGTGTCGGCGCGGGGTACCTGATTTCACGCCCCAATGACGCGCGACTGTGGGGCCTCAATGTGCGGCGAGAGCAGCGCCTCGGCGGGCTCCTTGTCTATCGCGGCATCGCGTCGGTCGATGGAATCACGTTGGATCCTACTCTTGTCACCGTGGGTGCAGACATCGGTCTGCGCGCGCACCTCGCTCCTCTCAGCGTGTTGGTCGCCGTCGGCCCGACGCTCGGCTACTTCCTGGCTCCGCGGGATGTCTACTCTCTGTGTCAGGGAAGCTCGTGCACCACGGTCCAGAACGGCTACGAACCTGGTCTGCTCTTGGCCGCGACGGGCTCCCTGTCGCTCGGCCTGCAAGTGAGCACGGACCTCCAGGTTTTTGCCGAGTCAAGGGCGCACCTCCCTTCGGGAATTGGACGGTCTGGATTTTCACACGACCCACATGCCGCATTCGTGGAGTTGGCGTTCGGCGTGTCGCTCGTCCACTAGTAGATCCGCGCGCGGAACATAGTGCGACGCTGCCATTCCAACGGCGGCGTGGTACTCTATGTATTGATGGCCGCCTCAGCGCGCGTCCTCCCGCTCGAGGCTCCACCACTGGGGATGTGGTGGTATGGGGGCGTGCTGCTCATCGGCGTCGAGCTCGCGGTTCACGGCCTCTTGGCAGTGCGAGGTCGACCAAACTTCTACAGCGGGCGCGGATAGAGACCCATGAAGAAGAACGCGAATGCGCGGTTCGCCATCAAGTCGTGGGACGAAACGGCGTACAGCGAAGGTCAGGACCTCCCCAGACTTACTCGGGCCAAGGTCACGAAGACGTTCACCGGTGATATCGAAGGGGAAGGGCAGGTCGAGTACCTCATGATGTATCGGGGCGACGGCTCGGCAACGTTCGTTGGCCTGGAGCGGTTCGTCGGACGAATCGGTGGCAGGACGGGAACGTTCGTGCTCGAACGCAGCGGGGTATTCGAGAACGGCCAGGCGAAGGAGTCCTATTCCGTCATCCCGGGCTCCGCCACTGGAGAGCTCCAGGGGCTGCGAGGAGATGGCCGTTCTGCCGTTGGCCACGGTACGGAGCACCCGTTCTCGCTGAATTATGACCTGGCCTAGGCGGCGACGACCTGACCGAGCCCATAGATTTCTCTCCACTCTGAACCAGGACACGCATGAATCCGGGCGTCATCGGCGCACTCATACCCATCGTAGCGATCGTCGCCGTCGCGGCCGTCAGGATCGCCAAGATGTTTGCTGTCCATCCTCCAACGACGTCAACCGATGTCACTGCCCGACTGGAGACACTCGAACACACTCTTCAGAGCCTGGAACAACAACTGGCAGAGACACAGGAGCGGCTCGACTTTGCGGAGCGTTTGCTCACGAAAGCGCGCGACGAGCACCGGATTGGCACGTAGAAGGTCACCGACACCACATGACCCGTCGATCCCTCTGGGTCCCTCTCCTGAGCCTCGCTACCGCCGCCCTCGCCGGGTGCGAGTCGCCGCTGTCGCCGGGCGAGCTGCGTGATCTCGCTGGCGCCGAGGCGCGCTGGGCCACTCGAATTTTCCCGGACTACACGATCGAGATGCGCCAGGCGTGCTTCTGTTCCCCCGAGGTCACCCAGTGGGCGCGGGTCGAGGTCGTGGCCGGCCACGTGAACCGTGCGACGTTGCTCGACTCCGGGACCGACGTGTCACCCGACAAGCTCGTCCATTTTCGCACCGTGGAGGACGTATTCACGTTCATCCGTCAGGCGAATCAAGACGACTGGTTGGAGGATGTCGTAGCCGAGTATGACCCCACGTTGGGGTTTCCGACGCACGTGGACTTCATTCCCAAGCGGGGAATCCTTGATGCCGGGAGCTCCTTCTATATGAGGAATGCTGCGCCGGCGCCCTGAAGTCCTCCTCATCACCGGTGTAGCGGCCCCCAGGCGGCCTCGCCACCGATGATCCAGGCGTCCGAAGCGCTCGCGCGATTGCAAGCGGGCAATAGGGCGTTTGTCGCGAGCGCTGCCGGCCCGACGCCTGCCGTCACCCCAACCCGTCCGCTTGCTCTCGCGGACGGGCAGCAGCCCTTTGCGATTATCCTCGGCTGCTCCGACTCCCGCGTTCCCGCCGAGCTCGTGTTCGGCCAGGGATTTGGTGACCTGTTCGTCATTCGGGTGGCGGGGAACATCGTGGCGCCATCGCAAGTGGGCAGCGTGGAGTTTGCCGCGGCGCGCTTCGGGACGCGGCTGGTCGTCGTACTCGGACACACGCAATGCGGCGCGATCACCGCCACGATCGAGGAGCTCCGTCAGCCCGCGCCTAATCAATCCCCTGGTCTGCGCTCCATCGTCGACCGGATTCGCCCCGCCGTGGCGCCGTTGCTGGCCACGCCGCTCCGCGAGCGGCCGGAGGCGCTGGTCGCCCACGCCGTGCGTGCGAACATCCACGCCGCGGTCGACCATCTGCGCCACGGGTCGGCGATCCTCGAGCGTCTCGCCGCCCGCGAGGGGCTGGCGATCGTTGGCGCCGAATACTGTTTGGAGACGGGCGTGGTGGAGTTTTTCGATGGTGCCCCCGTGCCCCAGAGGCCACCTGATAGAGAGAGCCATGCCAACTAACGCGGCAAATCCGCTGTTCCAGGAGCTCGCGGTCTTCGTCCTCGCCGTCATCGTGGGCAGCCTGTGCGGGCTCGCCACGAACGAATTGGCAGGGCGGTGGGTCTCCCGTGCGGTCGCAGGCAACGCCGCGCTCGCAGTCGCGACCACGTGCACCGGGGCCGCGCACGCGCATTTCGTCCACAGGCAGCCGTGGCTCAGCCTGCTCCCGAAGGCGGGGCTCGGGGCTCCGATCGCCTACGGCGTTATGCGAGTGGTGCATGCCGTGCTGGGTTGACCAATACTCCCTTGCGCGCGGCAACCCGTCGCTCGCACCTTAAGCGCGATTCGTCAGGCCGTCACGCGAAAACCGGGGGATACTATGCGTTCGACCCATGTCGCCGGGGCGGTGACGCATGCGGCCATGAAGTGCTTGCGCGCGGTGACACTGATCCTCGCCCCTGCTCTTCTCCCCGCAGCGGGATCGACTCAGGAGCACGCGGCGGTCGACATCGGAGGACGCCGTCTCGACGTGCTTCGCGTGGGCACGGGAGCGCCGGCCGTCGTGTTCGAGGTCGGGTTGGCTGACTCCCTCGACACCTGGGCTCCCGTGTGCACGGCTGTTGGAGAGCTCACGACGGCGATCGCCTACTCACGTGCCGGCTTCGGCCGCTCGGATCCTAGCCCGGACGGATACTCGGCGCGGCACGCGGTAGACGATCTACACCGCTTGCTGCGCCGATTGCACGTGCCTCCACCGTATGTACTCGTGGGGCGCTCTTATGGCGGGTTATTGGTTCGACTGTCCACGTCGCTCTACCCGTCGGACGTCGCGGGACTGGTCATCGTCGATGGCACGCACGAGCAGCAGGTGCGACGGTACGGACAACTCGACAGTGGTTATCCAGCCGCCTTTCGCGCCTCCTTTGATTCGGTCCTGAGCACGCTGCCGCCGGGCCCGCAAGCGGGGGAGATTCGCGAGACGGTGCGCATCCAAGCCGCGGGAACCGTCGAGGGCCTCACCGCATTGCCCGACATCCCGCTCGCCGTGCTGACCAGCATGCGCATCGACTCGACGGCCCGGTTTGTTAACGGTACAGCCCGCGGTCACGAGGTATGGCGAGCGTTGCATGACGAGTGGTTTCGGCGCTCACGCAACGGGATTCATATCGCGACCACCCGCAGCGGCCACGACATCCAGAGCAGCGAACCGGGCCTCGTGATCAACGCGATTCGCTTCGTGCTCGATCGGGTCCGGGCGAACGAGCGACCATGATCACACGTGGAGCTCTTGCGTTGGCGTGCGCCGCGCTGGTTCCGTTCGCCCTGTCGGGCCAGGCGCCTCCGCCGGAGCCCGTCGTGTGGCACTGGTTCGCCACGTGCGGCAGCGCCGACTCCCTGACGCTCGACGTCACTGCCGATGGCAAGGCGATCTACGACTCGACCTTTGCCATCTGCCATCTGCGCCGTACGGAGATCAAGCCGGAGCGCCAGGAGCGTCTGCTCACGTTCACCTTTGACGCGGCACCACGGCGATTCGGCCCGCAGTATCACGCCACCGAGCCGGAGCGGATCGTGGGCACGGTCTGGGAAGCCGGCCGCAAAGGCGACGCGATCGTGTTGGGCGTGTCGTTCGCCACCGCGGAACGTGTGCTGCTGAACACTCGTCACGTGGCGCGCCCCAATAGGGCAGGGCGCTCGGAGTGGATCCGCGGTCTCGTCGTGACCACGCGACCGGTGCGACACGCCCGCGCGTCGCCCAATTAGCTTGTTGACATGACCGATCGGCGATACAACGACAAGGAGATGGCAGCGATCTTCCGCGCCGCCACGGAAGGCCTTCCGGGCCCGCGACGGGAAGTCCCGCGGGAGGAGGGCCTGACCCTCGCTGATCTGCAAACGATCGGCCGGGAGGTCGGTATCTCGCCGGATGCGGTCGCCCAGGCCGCCCAGGCTCTCGATATCAGCCGGGGGCCGGCGTCGCGGACCTTCCTCGGCCTGCCGATCGGCGTGGCGCGGACGGTGAACCTCAACCGCCGCCTGACCGATGCGGAGTGGGAGCGACTGGTCGTCCAGTTGCGGGACGTTTTCGACGCGCGCGGCACCACCCGCTCGGATGGCTCATTCCGCCAGTGGACGAACGGCAACTTGCAGGTGCTCCTCGAGCCGACGGAGACGGGCCACCGCTTGCGCTTCCGTACGGTGCACGGAGCCGCGCGGGCGTCGATCGGCGCTGGGGTCGCGGCCCTGGGCGTGTCGGCGGCGGTCGCCCTGGCGTCAGCGATGAGCGGCCATTTGGCGGATGCCGTGCCCGGAATGGCGTTGCTGGTCGCCGTCGGTGTCGGAATGATTGCCAACGGCGCGCTGCGGTTGCCGAGATGGGCGCGACTGCGCCGGCGCCAGATGGAGGCGCTCGCCGCGCAGATTGCGGATTCGTCGCGTCGCACTCCGGAGTAGCGCGGCGTCATGGTTTTCTTCATCATCGCGGCACTGCTCGCCAGCCACTCAGCCCAGACGCCGAGCGTGCGCGATCCCGAGGCCCAGGCGGTCCTTCGTCTTGAGGATGAGTGGGCCGTCGGGTTGACCCGCCGGGATGTCGGCGTGTTTCGACGCTTACTGGCGCAGGGCTTCGTGTACACGGAGGACGACCGAACGGTCGGTCGTGACGACGTCCTGCACGACGTCGCGGCGGGACCGGACACCGTCCAGGCCGCGCGCAACGAGGACATGCAAGTCCATCGGTTCGGTAACACCGCGATCGTCACGGGATGGCTGGTCGTCAGTGGTCGCGGGCCCGGCGGACCGTTCCATCGCCGGTACCGGTTCACGGACACGTGGGTCCGGAGGGGCGGGGGCGGCGGGGG